>ENA-UOOH01002765-UOOH01002765.1-fermentation-metagenome-genome-assembly--contig:-NODE-2765-length-14443-cov-30.204476_pt1 | contig 14443 bp, 11 predicted proteins | sample MGYA00245778_ERZ724025 | MGnify/ENA primary metagenome ERZ724025 (study PRJEB28704, sample SAMN03018313) | fermentation metagenome | biome: anthropogenic terrestrial biome; feature: soil... | reverse complement strand
GCTTCAGCATAGTTACCAGATTCAGTATCAACCCATACAAGGGAAAATGGCACGATCAAAACCAGCTTCTCATTCCATGTTTGAAAAACGGGGGGATGTGAAAAATAGAAAGAGTTCTTGACATAGATATGGGGATACGATAAATGTGAAAAGGTGATTGCAATATGGAAGATTAAATATACAGTACCCATAGCGTAATTACTAATCGCAAGCAGTGGTATCGCTGGATGGAGGCTCAGATGAAAGTAAAGGACGTGATGTCCGGTGCATTGACAATTATCCTTTGGATAGCCGTCTCTGCTTTATTAGCTCAAAAACCACAAATTGATATTAGCCTGGCTAATTCCCTGGGTATTCCGCATGCTTATGACGACGTGATCAAGCTCCAGAGCGGCGATCTGCAATTCTATAAGATGACTACTGCTAATGGAAGCATACAGATAGCAGGATTTCAATATCTACGGCAAAGCAATACTCTGACCAATGTAGTGCAGATTGGTAACATTACGGGATTTGAGGGCACGGCTGTGAAGGAAATCTATACGCAGCGTTTTGGGAAATACTACGTCATCTATCAATACCCGCAAGGCAATCCTCAAGGATTGGTATTAATCCGCTTGGACGCCCATGATCTTGAGTACCGGATTATTGATGACATGCAGTTTAGCTCTGACTTTATTGGGTGGAGCCGGATCGATATTGTGTCTGAGAATCACTTGGTAATTGCTTTGGATGACCGGCTTGAGTTTTTCGACTTTGCGAGCGACACCAGTCAAACACTTCTGGATGGAGCGGATTACCAAAGTAGTCCAATTCAGCAAAAAAGGGTATATGCCATGCCCACCGGTCATTTCATGTATGTAAAGGATACATGCGAAGACGATGCCGTAGAAACCTGGTTCATTTTTGACTCTCAGGGGACTCATCAGTTTACCATGATCATGACAGATCCATGGTTTGGTGTGAGTGTGATCGGACCGTCCTATGGTCAGGATTGTGATTTTGTCCACGACAGGTTTTACATCGGAACTCCCGGTATGGCATATGATAGTGCATTATTAGAGTGTCACTTCCCCAGTCCTGACTCACTGCATGTTTTTATAATCGGAGCCCCTGTATCACCTGACGAGCATTTATTCAGATTGGTCAGGTTTGGCGATGATAGAATTCTTAGGTCATATTATGACTATGGCACCTATAATGGGGATTACTTCCTATACATGAACCACAGCCCCTTGGAGGATAATCCGGAGCCAACCCACTGGAATGCCTTCGGCCCCATTGAACCTCACATTGATAGCATTAATGACAAAATAGTTACAATCTCGGCCCGACATGAAGATTACATATTAGTCAGTGCTTTGTGTACCCTGGATTTTCCTGCCCCACATACATTTACTTTTCCTGCTCCCACAGTGAATGTCGATTTGCCCGTCATTACCTTCTCCCATGAAGATCAGTTGTTCATGATCAGCGATGGCAGGCTGTATGCGTTTACGGTTGAATTCTCCGTTTCCAATGCTGATGAGACCGCGGTACCTCCCTTGCACACCCTTTCTGCTTACCCCAATCCGGCTAGCTTGAAAGGTGTGATTACCTTCAAGGCTTCGATCAAACAAGCGCTTGAACTGGATATCTATAACGTTCGTGGCCAAAGAGTGGATACCATCACCCTAGATTCAGAGGGAACTGCTGAGTGGGACTTGCGTAATCACAAAGGCGCAGCGCTAAGCGCCGGAGTGTATTTTGCGAAACCACGCAATCATAAGAATATCAAACCGGTAAAATTCATAGCAATACATTCAAGAAGGAGCTTATCATGAAGTACATTATGATACTGATTATGTGCATACCAGCACTGGTGTTACTTTACGGAGTGTCCGGGGAATTCAACAATGGCTCAATTGTGATCGAATTTCCCAATAGCTAAAATCCCACGGTTGAAGATGGAGTCGTCATTACTGGATATGCAGCAGTAGACGCCCTTAACGCTGCATTAGGTGCAGTTGATTTCGAATATTATGACCTAAGTTGGACAACCAAGTTGAGGTATATATTGGTCATTTACTTCGACGAATCCAGATTGGTTAATGTTGAGAATGAAGTGGGCTCATACATACAGGCAACAGCTGGACTGGGAACTCGGGTAGAGTACTTTATGAACCCAGAAGTAAACTCAGTCCCCGGAGAATACCTGTATTCTGGTAGTATTTATCATCCTGAGGACACGCTCTGGCCAATGTACAATGATATGGATGATAAACGTAATTGGAGGATATTCTCGAGGTTTCAGAGTAAGGACTCACTTGGTAACTGGCAAATATCTTCTTCGATGTGTGATCCATGGGAAGAGTATTATGATCTCACGAATCCAGTAGAGGTAAATGAGTTTAATAGACCCTTCCCATATAAATGGGCATTTCATGGACATGCATCACTCTGGCATCACTTGGCTGAGTATAACAATACTTATAGAGCTTGGGATTATACAGAAGGAGAAAACACCCTGGCAATTTGTTTAGACGGCCAAGGATTCTGGACTCAACACCCGGATCTTATTGATCGTTGGCTCCCAGGATATCCTCAGGATTCGAACCATCACTATGTCCCTTCAGGTCAGACACCATCCACCTACCCAAGTTGGTGGAATAGTAGATACCATGGTACGAACTGCGCCGGAGCCTTGGCTGCGAGCAAGGAGAACTTGCCTGAAAGCGAACTGACTTTCCTTAGTAGTGTGGGGGTCGCCCCACAAACAATGCTACTTGGAAGGCAGAGTATAAGTATCATTGCTTGTCTGAATTTCTTACATCTGCATCCAGAACTAAGTCCAGCGGTGATATCCAGGAGCTACGATCTGGGGTGGTCTCCCATAACGTCTGATGCGTGTACAGAATTGATAAACATGGGAGTAACTATCGTGAATTCGAGAGGCTATGTCCAAAATTCTCCAAGCTTTGCTTCTCAGTACGGTCATGAGCTGGATGGCTTTATCTGTGTGGGAGACTACAATCCAGATTGGAAAATAAGGACAAAATACAATGTTGAAAGTTGGAACTCAAATGAAGATTTGTACAAAGCTGACATCAACGCTCCTGGATGGGATATAATTGTTCCTGGCACCCACCATACCTGGGATGTAGGATCAGGATCATTCACTGACCTTGGTTACGGGTTATCTATTGGGCAAAACACGTCTATTTCTGCCCCTCAGGTGGCTGGAGTTGTGTGTCTAGTCAAGTCCTTATACCCTTGGATGACCCCAGCTGAAGTCGAACGTCAAATCAAACTAGGAGCTCATAATCTTGATGCATTAACTGCGGCGAACCCAACCATCCCTCCCCACTTCCTTGGGGCTGGTTGTTTAGATGCCTACGGATCATTATATTTGCATGGGGATTTTCGTAGGGACTTTGAATTCTCAAATGAACCAAACAATACAGCATTGATCGGCAGTGGTTTTACGTTGAACAATAGCAGCATGACTGTAGTATGCGATACATTGCGTATCCAAAAAGATGCCCATGCGCTGTTTAATAACTCGAATTTAGTACTTGGTGACAATGTTACCGTGCTGTTTGAGAAGGGAGCCAAACTAGAATTATGCCCTAACTCATCCTTAGTAGTGGGAAACTATGTAACCTTCAAAACTGAGAATAATGATCCATGTCTTGGGTTGCGGAAGCTTGGCAACAATACTCAAAGTGTTACCTTTAACAACACTACTTTCATCAATGTTCCTATTGACATCAGCAATACTGAGATTGTCTATAATGTCTGCACATTCTCTCGGTCAGATGTGATTCACCACAATGAGCCCTTGAGTGTCAACTATTGCAGTTTCGAGTTTTCCGGGTTGCAAGCCATTCAGTCAGTTCCTGATCCTGATTTGTTGTGCTGGATTAGAAATACCGAAGTAAGCAATTCAACAATAGCGGGCATACAGATTACAGGCTATTCGAAGCTAAAGATTCAGGATAACAACATACATCATAATTACAGTGGCATAGAATTGTACGAATGCACCGGAGGGATCATATCGGACAATGAAATATCTTTCAACGGGAATGGAATCATGCTGTATCATACCAATGCAAGCATTATAGGCCACAATAAGATGACCTACAACTACAGTGGTTCTGGACATGGAGATAATAGGGGGGGGTATGGTATTGATGCTCGACATTTTTCCAGCTGGAGTCTCATTGGCCAAGACGCATATCCAATACAAACTATTCACGATAATCAACGGGAACAGATTCTGATGCAATCTAACTCGATCTTTACTCATATGTATCGTAACAAAGTATATAGCCTCAATCATTCCAAGCCGTACATAAGTATATGGGATCCATTCTTTGGAACACCACGCCAAATCAACATCTCAAACAACAATTGGTCAAGCGATTTTGTTCCATCCCGGGACTTATCTCCTGAGCCTGCCTATACGTACCTACCAATTTGGGAGCCAGGAATACCTTTACAGTTACTGGAAGACGAAGCTTTTCAATTGTTAGAGGAGGCTATGGCTGCTGCTGATATTATGGACTATATAGTGGCAGAGCAAAAACTGAAACAGATAATAGAAGAGTATCCAGAGACCTTGGTCTGTATTGAGGCCTCTAAACAGCTGCTAATCTTAGTCGAGAAATACAACCAAAATTATGATGCTCTGGCGCTATACTATACCACATATCCTACACTGAGGGATGACCCCACTCTGGCAAAAATTGCAGACTATCTAGCGAATTTTTGCAAAATGAAATCAGGGGATTATCCTGAAGCGATCCAGTTTTTTGAAGACCTGATACTAAATCCTCCAAGTTTGCCCGATTCAGTTTTTGCTGTTATTGATGCTGGGTATGCCTATCTGCTAATGGCACAAATCTCTGATAAGAGCTCATTTGTCGGAGAACTAAAATGGTTGAAGCCAGCCTCTGTCTCGGCTTACCTGAGTAACCGTAATGCTCTAATCAACAATAGGCTATCAGACACGACCGATAATAGTCATTCAACACCTGGTATACCCAATGCTATTAGAATCAGTAACTACCCCAACCCATTCAATCCGAACACTACTATTGATTTCTATCTGCCTGAGCCAGGCGATGTAACTTTGGAAGTATTCAATATCAAAGGACAAAGAGTCAAGACATTAATAAACGAACACAAAGAAACAGGCTCTCATAATATTGTATGGAATGGAACAGATCAGAATGGACGCTTCGTCTCTAGTGGTGTTTATTTCTACAGGTTGTCAACTGGAACAAATTCACTGATAAACAGAATGTTATTGATGAAATAGTATCAAAAGAAGTCAAGAAATGCCCGGGGCAACCCGGGCTTTTAAGTGGGTGAGACTGACGTTGAGCTGAAGTGGATTACTTCGTTAGGACAAAATCCCGCATTCTTTAAGGTGTGATATTTCATATTTCTTGAAAGAAGAAAGGGCAAAAACTGCACCTTCCTTCCCTCAAGTTTTTCTGACCTTGTCCCATTTTTTACACCACTTGTAAAGTGACACGTTTGCTAATGACATTGTTTTCATAGTTTTCTCGATATTTAGCCGGGGGCATGAAATTAAGTGAGCTGTGGGGACGATTGTTGTTGTAATCGACCCGCCATTTGCTTATCACATCTCTTGCTTCAATTGGATTTACAAATGAGTTTAAGTCAAGACATTCTTTTCTAAACTTACCGTTAAAGCTTTCTACAAAGGCATTCTGTTGCGGCTTTCCGGGTATCCCGCGACAGGGTGTTTGGCTAAATTCGACAACCCATTTAGAAATATCGGCGTTCGACAAGAGGTTTGAAACAAATTCAGGGTAGTATGATGATCATCATGACCGAGATTCGACACGCGGTTTGATAAATCTACTATGTAGAAATGATCTTTTTAGTGCCTTTCATCACCGCTTTTGCTAATGCTTTCCCATCGCACTTTAGGACAACATTCATAGCCACATTCTGGGATACCGGTGCTTGTGGGCGCACTACCCCACCAGAGGCATATCCATGAGTTTTAGCGGGGTAGGATATGCTTGGAGTGGGTATTCTAATGGAGGACAATGCCTTTCGGATCTGCTCGCCATTGCCGAAGTTCAGAGCATCAAAGAAGGGCACGCCAAAGCGGTTCACACGATCAGCTGAGACGATGTATTCGTTATCTGATACAGCTATGATGTTTGAATCGCTGGTAGAGCTTCCCCGCCCTCTAAAATGCCCACCTGTAGCGAACTTTTGTTCTGCGATCAGTTTCACCTGCGCAAATCCCAAGGCTCCTACAGAAGCAGCCATAATGGGCGCGAGCCACGCGGGTTTGACGGTAAGGGCATTTGTGATGCCTTCCAGGGTATTCGAAGTAGCGGAAGCGATTTGCATCTTCTGTTCTGTGCGTTTTAGTGATCTGTGTTTCTTCTCGTATTCTTCATTGATGCGATCCTTCTCTTTGGCGAGCCAAGCATCCGTCTTGCGCTCTTTCTTGGCTCTATGCTCCAGATCCGCAAGAGATTGGTCTCTATTTGATGCCAGATTGCTATACAACTGGCTCCAGATGGAAGATATCTGATTTGCCAGGAACTGAAAGGAGCTGATGATCTTTGCCTGATGCTCTGTGGGGATATCGAGGGCATCCAGGAGATTATCGAAGAGTGATTTATCCGGCTTAAAATCCTGCATTTCGAGCTTTAGGGCATCGAGTTTGGCTTTGATAAGGGCAGCTTTTTGCTCTTCGGAGATATCCATGAGGCGGACATCCTCCTCGATGCGGGCTTTTTTCCAAGCGTAGTAGGAGGAATCATGGAATCTTATCTCGTCATAATATGCCGCAACATCCGAGTCTCGATTGACCGCCAATTGAGCAGCCTGGCCCCGCTTACGATACATTTCCAAGAGCTTCTTTTCTTCTTCCGTCACTACCCCACCGGCAAAAGCCCTACCTACAGCTTGAGCTGCTTCCACAATATCCAAGCCCATATAGGCAGCGAGGTCGGCAACAGATTCCAGGACGTCTTCAGCTTCGAGGCCAAAAGCCTTCAGGCTGGCGCCGGCTTCCACGACGCCTTTGAGGGTTGCGGGAGTATTTGAGGCAATAGTGCGGAACTTTTCGAAAGCTGCAGCAGCTTTATTGGTATCCTGATAGAGGGATGCGAGGCGCAGCTTGAGCTGTTCAAATTCCGCAGCGGAATCGACGACTGCGCCGATGGTAGCCTTGTAGAGCATCATAGCGCCGCGGATGGCGCCGGAGACGCCATTCATGACCAAGCCAAATTGCATTGCTTTGGTTTTGAAAGAGTTAAAGGCACTGATTTGTTTATTCAAGGGGGATTCGATGTTTTTTTGGATTTCTTTGGCAATATTGGATAAATCCGCATCGGCTTCCAGGTTATACTTTTTAGAAAGCTTTGCCAGGAATTCTTCGATTTTTTCCTGTCCGGAGAGTTCGAGGGTAATCTTTAGCTTGGGATCATTCATTTGCGTATCCTTTTGTGCCGGTTATCATATTTGCAGAGGTGGAAGCGATGATAACGATTTTGGCGATTTTGGTGGTGCTTGCGTTTGTAGTGGGGATAGCCGTGCTGGGCGTCATATTCTGTAAAGGCGAAGCCGGGAAGACGGGCACCATAATAGACGACATAGAGAAGAGATAGCTCACGACTCCCCCAGTAGTGGGCAGAAGCGAGCGGAGGACTCTTCAGAGTACAGAGAGCTGAGTTCGAGCGCCTCATCCAATTCGGTAATGCTGGGATCTGCACCCAGACGATAGAGGACATATCTTAGCTTCATAAAGAGGTTTGTTTCAGAGATTTCAGCTGGTTCAGAAGATCCTGAGATTCGTTGTGTAATCCGATGATATCCAAAAAAAAAGATATGATCAGCCCCATTGATTCTTCACGGGAGCAATCTTCCCAGGGCTTTTCCTCTGAGGAATATGGTGGCAGACACGTATCGCATCTTGTAATGACCTTGCATACTTCCGGGATGTTCCCGGCTTGCAGCAGAGCGCCGAAGATCTCTTGATATCCAAAACCTTCAATCTTCGAGAAATCCCCGGTAAGGACGCCTTCGATTCCTGCTTCTTTGAAGATAGGATAGAGGCGAGAGAGGGTAGTGACATCGGTGTGTATTTTCATTTATACTCCTTATATTTAGTTATGAGTTATGAGTTATGGTGAAAGTGGTCGCCTACATCGATGAGGCTACCACCGATATCTGCCGCATGATGAATGGCAGAATCTTCGAGCTGGGACCCGCGTCCCAAAGCCTTCAGTCCCAGGATCCCCTCGTGCATTCTGAATCTTTCTGGAAAGGCAACAGCCACTTTTCCCAAACCCCTACCTCGGATATGACGCCCTGGCTGCCGCCCTACCACTATAACTGCCGCACCAGACTCGTTCCATATATAGAACCATCCGATCCCTTCGATGCCGGCTTGGATCGCTATCACAACCTTGTAAAGCTCCAGGATCGCCATATAGAAGCCATCGTTTCCCGGGTAATGAACTATGAATACGCTTCCCGCGATAAGCTCTTTGAACACCTGGCAAAGCACAAAAGCGATCTCGGGGTCTCTACTCAGGTCGAATACATGGCTAAAGTCTCTGATCTGCTAAGGAACCCCCTCAAACTGGTGGGAGCAGCCATCTCGGCCCGTGATCGCTCCCTCAATCTCTATGTCTGGGATCCCCATATCAAGATCTATAACGGAGTGCAAAAGCATGATTTTGCCGTCTTTAGCCTTGACAAAAAATGCCTCAAAACTTTTCATCCCAAAGAGCTGGGTGACATCATGAACAACCTGGATCCCAAGGTGCATGGAAAGGTCATGATGCTAACTGATCAAAAGATAAGCAAAGGAGTTACAATGGCAGTAGGTGAACACTGCGTAAGATGCTACGAATACATCATCGATTACTTCGAAGACGATGATTCTACAGACGAACAGGAAATGTTCTCCCGCTTGGGATTTGAAGAAGAATGGGATACCATCCCCGAAGCCTTCAAACAGCGCATCCTCGCCGTGGATAAGATAGTCCTTCAGCGTTATGCCGATTGGTTCGATTACAATGTCTTCAATAGCTACATCAAGTGCATCCGGCACCGCCAGGAACTCGAAGCCGCCAAGGTAGAAGACTCTTTTCACAGAAACTTATCCTCAAAGGAGTTCAATAATGTGGAATAGACCCGCAAACGATACCGATCCCATGTACCTCGATGCCTTTATCTATATCAAAGACCACCCCAAACCCCTCAGAGACGACGAATATATGACTATGTGCATGAATATGTCAGATGAAGATGAATTACCCTTCTCTGAAGGCTCTCAAGAGCTCAAAGACGCCATGATCGCTGCCCGTGACCTCATTATCGGATACCCTAAACGTGGAGTCCTTAATCTCATCAAACACGTCAGAACCAAAGACAATATACCCCGCTCACACTTCTGGTGGTATATTGATGAGCTTTAGCTCCTTGCTAGCACAACATCAAATGGATATACGAAGCGTATTATACCAAATGCCCTCAATAACCCTAAAACAATGAGTTGGAATTTACACCTACATTGGCGACTCAACATCAAAAGGAGTTTATCAAATGGTAGCTGAAATAGAAGTTAGACAATATGAATACATCATCGATTACTTCGAAGACGATGATTCTACAGACGAACTGGAAATGTTCAACCGCCTTGGTATGGAAGAAGAATGGGATACCATCCCCGAAGCCTTCAAACAGCGCATCCTCGCCGTGGATAAGATAGTCCTTCAGCGTTATGCCGATTGGTTCGATTACAATGTCTTCAATAGCTATATCAAGTGCATCCGGCACCGCCAGGAACTCGAAGCCGCAAAACTAACTCATAGCTCATAAAGGATTTCTTCGCCAGGTTCCAGGCCTTTTCCGATTTTGGGTAGCAAAATCAGGTTCATACACGCATATTTCGCTTGCGTAGCGCGCTTTCTCCAATATCATATCGTAAAGATAGACATTATGATTAAGGAAAGATTATGCAGTTACAAATCGGCATAGACGGGATGCATTGCGCGTCTTGCAGCGCGAATGTGGAGAACAGCTTGAAGGCGCTTAATGGAGTGAGCTCCGCGCATGTGAACCTGGCTTTGGAAGAAGCCTTGGTGGAGTATGATGAGCGTAAGCTGAAGCAAGAGCTTATCTTCAAAAGCATTACAGATCTGGGCTTTAGCGTCCGGGAAAGCGTTCATCAGGATGAGGATGAGCAGATTAGCAAGATGCATTTGGCTTTTCGGCGCATGACCATCAGCTGGATCCTTACCGGCCTGGTGATGATCCTGATGATTCCGCATATGTTCTTTGGTGGCAAGATATTTGGACACATGACGGATGCCTGGCTGATGTTCGCATTTTCTTTGATCGCGATGCTGTTTCCCGCCCGGCATGTGTATGTTTCTGCTTTCAGGTCCATCAAGGGCGGCGCGGCGAATATGGATGTGCTGATCGCGCTCGGTACCATCTCTTCGCTGGCAGTAAGCCCCTTGTCTTTGGTTATCCAGGAAATTTCGGCTCACGATTTTGCCGGAATTGCCGCCATGATCATTTCCTTCCACCTCACCGGCCGATACTTGGAAAGCAGAGCCCGAGGCAAGGCTTCCGAGGCCATCCGCAAGCTGATCTCTCTGGGTGCCAAGACCGCCATTCTGATGGTTGATGGTGCCCAGCAGGAAGTGCCCATCCATCGCATTAAAAGCGGTGATATCTTTGTGGTGAAGCCCGGCGCCAAGGTTCCCACAGACGGAGTAATCATCAGCGGAACCAGTTCGCTGGACGAATCGATCGCCACCGGAGAGTCAATGCCGGTTACCCGTACACAGGGCGATGTTGTATTGGGTGCCACCATCAATCTGGACGGATCCTTCCGGGCCAGGGCAACCAAGGTGGGCAAAGAGACTTTCCTGGCGCAAGTGATTAAAATGGTAAGTGACGCACAGCACTCCAAGGTGCCTATCCAGCTTTTGGCGGATCGGGTAACGATGATCTTTGTGCCGGTGATCCTGATGCTTGCCCTGCTGGTGTTTACTGCCTGGTTGATATTCCCGGCTTTCATGAGTACTGTGGCTTCCGCCTTGCACGCTGTCTTACCCCTATCACTTCCGGCAGAGGGCATTGCGGCTGCTTTGATGGCGACCATCGCCACCTTGGTGATTGCCTGTCCCTGCGCTCTGGGTTTGGCCACTCCCACAGCTTTGATGGTTGGCTCCGGCATTGGGGCAAACAAAGGCATCCTGATTCGCAGCGGCGAGGCTTTACAGCGCATGAAGGATGTGGATACGATGCTGCTGGACAAAACCGGCACTCTCACTCACGGTAAACCTGAACTCATCAAAACGGAAGCATATGTGGGCGATGAAGCCTCTTTATTAAGTATAGCCTACGCGATGGAAAGCTTTAGCGAGCATCCCCTGGCACTGGCCATCAAAAATGCCGCGCAAGCCCGAAAGCTGAGTTTGATGGAGGTTGAGAACTTCAGTGCCAATCCCGGGCGTGGAATATCCGCAGAGATAAAAGGGAAAAGATACTATCTTGGCAGCCGCAACTGGATGGCTGATATCGGTATCCGGGATGTGGCTGATCCGGATCCCGAACTGGCTTATGCCGGCAGCATCTACCTGGCTGCGGAGGGCAAAGTATTGGCATGCTTCTATGTGGCAGATACCATCCGTGATGAGGCTCAAGGCATGGTGCAAACTCTCCTTCAAAAAGGGATAAAGCCCATCATGATGAGCGGCGACAACCTTCATACCGCGCAAGCTATAGCCGCAAAATGCGGCATAGAAGAGGTATGGGCAAATGTTTTACCCGCGGATAAGGCGGGTAAGGTGAAAGAACTGCAATCGAGCGGCAGAGTGGTGGCAATGATCGGTGATGGCATCAACGACGCCCCGGCTTTAAAGCAGGCGGATATCGGGATCGCGATGGGAATGGGTACGGATATTGCCATCGAAGCGGCGGATATCACGATCTTGCGCGGGGATTTGAGGCTGATCCCGCTGGCGCACAAGCTGTCGGTGCAGACCTTTGCCAAGATCCGCCAGAATCTGTTTTGGGCATTTTTTTACAACTTAATTGCCATCCCTCTGGCGGCGTTTGGGGTATTGCATCCTGTGATCGCTGAAATAGCCATGGCCCTCAGCTCCGTTACCGTGGTCTCCAATGCCAACCTTTTGAGGCATAAGTTCTAAAGACAATTAGCAACACACAAAAAGCGACGAATGCAAGGGGGAGTGTCCCGCTCCCCTTTGTTTTTTGCGGAACTTGGCGACGCTATCTGCGTTCGTTTGTATATCAGCACAAGGCAAAACTCAATATACCAAGAGCATACAGAGATGTAGAATGGCTATTGCCCAAATAGAGCTTTGCCTTATCTTATCTATTACAAAAGAATAATGAGGAACATAATGAAACGAAATATCATAATGATATGCATGATAATCTTGTCTATTTCGCTCCAGGCTCAGAGCGAGATCAGGATAGAAGCCGAACTGGGCGCTGCTTTTTCCGGATACAACGACGTACGCAGTCCCAACAAAGATAATGGCAGTCCCCTACTGTCTTTCACGGATGAATTGGAGACAGATCCCGGCTTCAGCAGTAGATTGCTGCTGCACTATAAGCCGCATCCCCGGCATCAGATCACGCTTTTGGCTGCACCGCTAACGCTGAAGCCATCGGGAACACTAAAGAATACGATTGAATATGAGGGAGTCACCTTCAATGCCGGCGAACAGATTGACGCTGAATACCGTTTCGATTCTTACCGGTTGGGCTATCGCTACTTTTTTCCCAAACGCTTGTTTGTGCTGAAATCGCTTGGCGTGGCGGCAAAGATCCGCGACGCAGAGATACTGCTGAAAAGCGGGGACAAACGTTCCACAAAGACCAATACCGGTTTTGTGCCGCTGTTGAACGTGAATATGGGTTATCCCATCATGGACGAGCTGGAACTGGTTCTGGAAGCTGAGGGTTTGGGCTCTCCCTATGGCAGAGCAGAAGACGTGTATCTGGGCTTGGATTTCAGCATAAATCACAAATTGAATATGCGGGCAGGTTATCGTCTTTTGGAAGGCGGCAGTGACAATGACGAGGTGTACACCTTTGCCGCTATTCATTACGCTACCTTGGGGTTTAGCGTAAAACTGTAACTATCGAAGCACTTACAGAGTGTCTAAACATACATGTAACAAGGAGATATAGATGGAAGCATTCGCTTTCCACAATCCCACGCAGATTCTTTTTGGCAACGCTCGTATAGAGGAATTGGGTGGCATCCTGAAGAACGATGGCATCAGGAAATGTCATCTGATAGCCGGAGGCGGTTCCTTGCGCGAGAATGGCGCTTACGAGCGGATTCAGACAAGCTTGAAGGCGGCCGGCATAGAACTGACGGAAACCTGGGGAGTGCAAGCTAACCCCACTTTGGACAAAGTAAAGGAGATCGTGGAGCAGCTGCAAAACAGCGGCTCTGAGGCGATCATCGCGGCCGGGGGAAGCTCTGTAATCGACACTGCCAAAGCGGCGGCGGCGGGATGTTTTTTAAAAGATCCTTGGAACGCCTTTACCGAAAAGGAAAAGATCGAGAAAGCTCTGCCAATATATACGGTTTTGACCCTCTCGGCAACGGGTAGCGAAATGAACGGGAATGCCGTGATCACCAATACGCAAAGCCGGCAGAAATGGGGGATGTTTTCGCCTCTGTTGTATCCCAAATTGAGTATCATAGATCCCACCTTGCAAAGCACCCTGCCCTTTAAACAGACGGCCAATGGCGCTATGGATGCCATTGCCCACATCCTGGAATTTTATTTTGCGGATGAAAAAGCACTCAGCACACTGGCGATAGACGACGCTCTACTGCGTACTATTGTGGAAATGACCGACCGTTTGCACTACAATGCCCAAGACATCGTGGCACGGGGAAACCTGGCTTGGAGCGCCACCTTGGCCTTGAACGGTCTCAGCGGAGTGGGTATGAATGGTGGAGACTGGGGCTGCCATGGCATTGAACACGCTTTTAGCGCCTTGCATCCTGAGATCGCCCATGGCGAAGGTCTAGGGGTGATTTTCCCGGCTTGGATAGAGTATCTGAGCGAGAAAACCCCGTCTCAATTCCTGCGCTGGGCAAGATGTGTGTGGAACGAAGATACGGTGGCTTTGGCGGTGCGCCGTTTCCGCAACAAGCTGCATGACTGGGGTTTGGCGGGCTCTTTGCGAGAACTGGGTATCAAGCAGAATGAGCTGAGCACTCTTTTGGATATGATCATGATTCAGCCAACCATTGGCGGAGTATTCAAGCTGAACAAAGAGGAAGTCCGCTCGCTGTTGATGCTTGCTTTTTAAGTAACAGCGGGTGGCAGAAGGTGATCACCCCTTATTGTGCCAGAACATCTTCGCATTTGTAGATTACTTTGAA
>ENA-UOOH01002763-UOOH01002763.1-fermentation-metagenome-genome-assembly--contig:-NODE-2763-length-14457-cov-14.315651_pt1 | contig 14457 bp, 11 predicted proteins | sample MGYA00245778_ERZ724025 | MGnify/ENA primary metagenome ERZ724025 (study PRJEB28704, sample SAMN03018313) | fermentation metagenome | biome: anthropogenic terrestrial biome; feature: soil... | reverse complement strand
TCTATGAACTGTGAAGCAATTATCTCGGATAACTTAAATACTAGTCTTATTAGAACTGTTCCTGCTAAGAAAAGTGTTATGAATAAAACTATTTCTGAGATTCCTCTATCGGCAATAATATTGGATGTTTCTAAAAATAATACAACAGAGCCAATACTTTTAGGAGAATCCAAATAATTAATTGGTGCATAACTTACAACTAATTGTCTGCCATATTTTCCATATGTATCATAATACATATAACCGTTGCTATTTAAAATGTTTTTATTGAAAAAATTTTGAAAATCTTCCGAGTTAAACATACTATTATCAACCAAGTATGTATCCTTACCTATGCTGTCAAAAACTAACGAACCATCATTTGCAAAAATACATACTTTCTGACGGCTTTGTGAATATATAATTTGCTCCCAATACTTTTGACTTAGTATTATAACTGCAGAGCTGCTGCTGTCTTCTATTTGTTGCTTGACTAATATTTTCCCGCCGGTTTTTGTTAATAAAAGTTCTGCTCCTTTTAACATTCTATTTAGATAAGCATATTCATTTTTATTGATGTTGAACTTTTTAGATAGATAATCTGTTGTTTCAGTGTTTTCAATTATTGAAATATCTTCAAACTCAGGAAATAGAGCAGTATACTCTTCATTTATGATATTACTATGTTTGATTGTGCTTATCAGTGTTATATATTTGTTAATATCACTGTTTATTTGTTTGGAAAGAAAGCTGGTTGTTTGTTGCAATTCTCCGCCAATATTCTCTTTTAACTGGCTGCTGTAATTGATATTTTGATATGCCATAAGAATAATGATAGTGACAGGAATAAGCAGTATCCCTATAATGACTAATGTAATTTGTCTTCTTAATTTCTTTTTTAATTCAAGGTTACTATCTTGCATATTGCACAGCAACTTTCTTTATATAATTCTATTATGCTATATATCTTCCTTTATATAACAATAAATACTATACCCTATTTGCGTTAATTGCAAGACTTTTTTGTAAAAGGTTGCAAATAAGTGTATAGTATTGCAATTATATTATGAAGATACTGTCAATATAACAATGAAACGGACTGACTCATTATTTTATTTTTTTATTAATTTCTTACCCATTACTATTATCTCGTGAGAAAGTAAAGGAACCGCTGATAATAATATCAGATTTATCCACTCCGTTAATGAAAGCTGGCTTGTTTCAAATATTTCCGTAAGGAAATGAAATTCCGTTACAAATATTTGCAGCAGTAACCCTAAAGAAAATGCTCCAATCATTGCAAGATTATCAGTATGACTTATTTGGAATAATGATTTGTCATAATTTCTCATACCTATGGCATGGAAAAGCTGAGATACTCCAAGGGTTGTAAATGCATAGGTTTGTGCATGCCGGATAATATCGGTTAAATCTGCATCCTTTAACACAAGGACACCATTAAACAGTTCTCTGATGTTTCTCAGTGTTACAGGTATGTCTGCTTCATTTAGATGTATAATCGGTGACCATAAGAATGCTGCAAGTGTTAATGATGCAATCATTATTCCGTTATAAACTGTAAATGCCAAACCACCATGGGCAAACAAACTTTCATTTGGATCTCTCGGTTTTTCATTCATAATTTCTTTGCTCTTAGGGTCAACTCCTAATGCTAATGCGGGAAGCGAGTCGGTTATCAAATTAACCCAAAGAATATGTATTGACTGAAGCGGTGCAACAAGTCCTGCTGCAATAGCAGTGAACATTGATATAACTTCACCAAAATTGGATGACAACAAGAATAAAACTGTCTTTTTAATGTTGCCGTAAATACCTCTTCCTTCAGCAACAGCCTTTTCAATAGTGGCAAAATTATCATCTGTCAGAACCATATCAGATGCACCTTTTGCAACATCAGTTCCCGTGATGCCCATGGCAACGCCGATATCTGCCGCCTTTAAGGATGGAGCATCGTTAACACCGTCACCTGTCATTGAAACTATGCTTCCGTTTGATTTAAAAGCTTTTACTATCATTACCTTGTGCTCAGGTGAAACTCTGGCGAAAACTCTTAAGTCACATACCTTTTCATTTAATTGCTCTTGAGTCAGCTCATTTAATTCACCGCCGGTTATACACTGGGCTTCATCTTCTGCAATGCTAAGTTCTTTGGCAATAGCAAGGGCAGTATCCTTGTGGTCTCCGGTAATCATTATTGTTCTGATGCCGGCTTTTTTTAAAGTTTTTACCGAATCCTTTGCTTCAGGACGAGGGGGGTCTATCATTCCTACCAAACCGAAAAATGTGAGAGCCTCTTCGCTTGCAGAATCGTCATCTTCTTTAATTCCAAGGGCTAACACTCGAAGGGCCCCTTTAGCCATTTCCGATGCAGCCCTGTTTATATCTTCAATATGCTGATTATTTATATCGATTGTTTCGCCGTTTATATAAATTTTATTGCATCTGTTCAAAAGTATGTCCATGGCACCTTTGGTATAGCTCATTATCTTGCCTGATTGGTCCTTATGGACGGTAGTCATTAATTTTCTTGCAGAATCAAAGGATTGCTCATTGATTCTTGGATTTGTTTCTTCTAAACCTTCTCTTGATACATTTATAATATTTCCCATATCCAAGAGTGCTAACTCAGTCGGGTCGCCTATTCTGGTGTTGTTTGCTGTGGAAGCATCATTGCAGAGTATAAAGCCGTCTAAGAATAATTTGTTGTCCTCATAGGATAAGTCATCAGTATTTTTAATTTCACCGTCCAAATAAACCTTTGTTACGGTCATTTTATTTTGAGTAAGGGTACCTGTTTTGTCTGAACATACAATGCTTACTGCTCCCAAAGTTTCAACTGCAGGAAGCTTGCGGACAATGGTATTTACTTTTACCATTTTGGTAACGCCGAGAGCTAATACTATTGTTACAACTGCTGTAAGACCTTCGGGTACAGCAGCTACAGCTAAAGCAATGGCAGTGATAAACATTTCAATTATATCTCTTCCCTGTATAACAGCTATTCCAAACATAGCAACAACTATAACCACTGCAACTATACCAAGTACTTTTCCCAAGTCATTAAGTCTTTTTTGTAAAGGAGTCAATTCCTCTGAGCTTTCACTAATCATTGCAGCTATTTTACCTATTTCGGTATCCATTCCCGTATAAACTACAACACCTTCACCGCGGCCATATGCAACGCTTGTGGAAGAAAATGCCATGTTTAACCGGTCTCCGATTCCAACTTGCTTGTCAGCCACCATGTCGGCATCTTTGTCGACAGGAACGGATTCTCCTGTTAAAGCAGATTCTTCGATTTTTAAATTTATTGATTGTATAAGTCTTAAATCAGCTGGTATAATACGTCCTGCTTCAAGGATTACTATATCTCCTACAACCAGCTCACTTGCAGGTATTTCCACTATCCTTCCCTCACGCCTTACCATTGCATTGGGGCTTGAAAGATTCTTCAAAGCTTCAAGGGCAGCTTCTGCTTTTGATTCTTGAACCATTCCTATTATTGCATTCAATAGAACAACCAATAGAATTATTATTGCATCTGTTATTTCGTTTAAAGCTATGGATATTGCTGCAGCTGCAAACAATATGTAAATCAGTGTATCCTTTAGCTGAGCCAAAAACATCTGAAGCTTTGTTTTTCCCTTTTTCTCAACTAAGGCATTGGGACCGTCTGATAACAGCCTCTTTTTTGCTTCTTCTTGGCTTAAACCGGTACCTTGAACCGTGCTTAATTCTTCGCATGTTTCTATTATACTTTTTTGATAATACATTGTTTACTCCTTTAAGATTATTTCCACCATTTAATAAAAAAGACTTTTAGTATATCCAAAAATCCAGACATACCAAAAGTCTCGTTACCTGAGTCACCCCTTAGGATTTCCAGCCAGAATACATATTCCGTGTTGTTGACTGAAAATTTAAAACTACTCCCTTTTAGCAAGATAACTTTATCAAATGTAGAAATCTTTGTCAAGTAATATATTAATGTTCTTTTTAATTAATATATGAATATTATTTAATAAGTCATGCTCAAGGAGGTATTATGAAGTTCGGTAAATTGCTAAAGTATTCTCTGTTTTTATTTATTTTATCTTTAATAATTTATTTTATACTGACTGTCTATATATATTATTTTTCAAAAAACCCCGGTTTGGAGATAATCTACAGTTTCATTGTTCCAATATGCATATTTGCAGTTTCCATGCTGTATTCAAGAAGTGTTCATGAAAAAGGACTATTAAGGGGAATTGAAATATGGATAGTATATTTTGCAATAGTCTTATTGATAAAAATTTTATTCAGATACCCGTCTGAGATAAGAATACTATACAATGGGATAATTCTTGTTATGTCAATATTAGGAGGAATTATCGGTGTAAACATGAAAAACAATAGTATTAAAAGTTAATGGGAAAATGATAAAAATATCGCTCACGGTTTCGGACACGAATAATTCTAATAGCTCATTCTGCCTAAAAATCCTACAGCTTGCAAACTCACTTCGTTCAAACAATGCAAGCTGTTTAACGGATTTTTAGACTGCATTCGCTAAGAATTATAGTCGTGTCCTGCAAATGTTCGCTAACATTTTTATCATTTTTCTTAGGAAACTGTGAATGGTTAAAAAAAACACTTTAAAATAATCTCGGTTGATGCTATAATCTATTAAGCTTATAAGGAGGTTTGTCATGAAATACATAAAAACACTTAATAAAAATAAGTTAACAGATAATATAAGTGTAAAGGGATGCGGGGAATGTCAGACATCATGTCAGTCGGCATGCAAGACATCTTGCACTGTTGGAAATCAAAAGTGTGAGAAAAAATAGGGGAAGGGGGACACACCTTCAATGTAGAGCAAGTCTTTGCGGGTAAGCATTGAAGGAATGTCCCCGTACTTGGGGACACACGTTGTCCCCATTTTACTTTTAAGCATAATTTCTGGAGGTAATATGATACATGTATTTAATATAAAAGAGCTATATTTTGCAGTTGATACAAACAGCGGATTAGTACATGCTGTTGATAAGATAATATATGACTTACTGATAAATGAAAAATTCAAGGACGAAAATAAATACAGCCGACTGTACAGCGAATATGGAGAAGATTCAGTCAAAGAAGCTATATCAGAAATACTATATTTAATTGATAATAAAATGCTTTATACTGAAGAGATAAAGTACGAAAATAAAATCAAGCCCGTAATTAAAGCAATGTGCCTGAATATGACTCACGACTGCAATTTAAGATGCGAATACTGCTTTGCCTCACAAGGCACATATAATGGAGAAAAGGCATTTCTTAGTTTCGAAACAGGAAAGAAAGCTTTTGATTACTTGGTGAAAAGCTCCGGTAATCGAAGAAATTTAGAAGTGGATTTCTTCGGCGGAGAGCCTCTTATGAATTTTGAGACTATCAAGAAATTGGTTGATTACGGGAGAAGTTTAGAAAAGGACTATAAAAAACATTTCAGATTCACTGTAACAACCAACGGTGTTCTTTTAGATGAAGAAAAAATAAACTATATTAATGAAAATATGGACAATGTAGTTTTAAGCATTGACGGAAGAAAAGAAACTAATGATAGAATGCGTAAAACCATAAATGAAAAAGGAAGCTACGACTTAATAACTAATAATTATAAAAAATTTATCAGCAAAAGGGGAAACAAGGATTATTTCGCCAGAGGTACCTACACTTCCTATAATTTGGATTTCTCGGAAGATGTAATGCATATGAGAGAATTAGGATTTGATAAAATTTCCGTAGAGCCTGTTGTTGCTAAGACTGATGAAAAATTTGCACTTAAAGAAGAGCATGTGGATATATTAAAAAAAGAATATGAAAAATTAGCTGAATATTTTATTAAATCATATAACAATAAAAATAAAAGGTTTCAATTTTTCCATTTTAATATCGAATTAGACCGCGGTCCATGCATTTACAAAAGGTCAACAGGCTGCGGAGCGGGAACGGAATATGTTGCAGTGACTCCGTCGGGTGAATTATATCCTTGTCATCAGTTTGTAGGATATGAAGAATTTATTATAGGAAATGTTGATGAAGGCATTACGAACCAGGCTATAGCAGATAAATTTAAAAATGTTTCGGTAAATGATAAACCCGCGTGCAGAGATTGCTGGGCAAAATACTTTTGCAGCGGTGGCTGTCATGCCAACGCATATAATTTCAACAAGGATTTCAGTATTCCTTATAATGTTGGATGCGAGCTGGAGAAAAAACGAATCGAATGCTCGATATATATAAAAGGAAAACTGGGTTAGGTCATGAAAAAAACAGTGGCAATTGTGTATGGAATTATAGTATAATACAGATAGAATAAAAATTAATTACAAGAGAGGAGTGTTATTATGCAAATTGGTTTTATTGTAATTCTTATAATAGCGATTTTTGTTACAATTTTTGCAATCCAAAATGGAACACCCGTTCCCGTTGATTTATTTTTTGCTCGATATGAAATGCCTTTAGCTGTAATAATGTTAATCTGTTTGGTTCTTGGAGCTGTTATAATACTAATATTAGGCACTACAAGACAATTTAAGAAAAGGTCCGAGCATAAGGAATTAATGAACAAGTTCAGAACTCTTGAAGGCGAAAAAGCTAAGCATGAAATAGATATAAAAGCATTGGAAACTGAAAAAGATAAATTACAAACAAATGTAGAAACAATTGAAACTGAAAAACAAAACCTTCAGAATGAAATTGCTGAATTCAGCGAAAAAGTTACTCTGCTTGAGGACAAAATTAAATTACAAGAAGAAGAATTATTTGTTAAAAACCAGGAAATTGATATGTTAAAAGCCCAAAATATTGATGTAATCGAAGAGGATACGAAAATTACAGATGAAGGTTCTATACAGATAGACAATGAAAACAGCGAAGTTGAAAGTCAATGAATATAATAATGATGAAATTGAAAGAATCAGCAAAAGGTTTAATCTTTCAAAAACATCTGCAAAAATACTTTTAAACAGAAATATTAAAACTTTTGATGAAATAGAACAATTTCTTGACCCGGACTTCAAATATTTTGAAAGAGCTGAAAATTACAAAGATTTACATAAGGGCTGCATAAGAGTTATTGAAGCAATTAAAAATAATGAACGGATATTAATTTACGGCGACTACGATGTTGATGGTGTAACTTCCATCAGCCAGTTTGTTGTTTTTTTAAAAAAGGCAGGTGCCGATGTTGAATATTATGTTCCGGAAAGGGAAAGTGAAGGATATGGTATAAGTCAAAGCTTTGTGGACAGTATTAAAACCGGTGAAATAACTTTTGAACTGCTGATAACTGTGGACTGCGGCATAGCTGAAATTACTAAGATTGATGAAATTACAAAGCTGAATAAAGATGTAATTATAATAGACCATCACGAGAGTAGGGAAGAGCTCCCTAATGCATATGCCATAATTAACCCAAAGCAAAAAGATTGTCCGTCGGAAAACAAGCATTTATGTGCAGCCGGGCTGTCTTTTAAATTTTTGAAACATTTAAATAAGTCCTTGAAAATAAATGATATTGAGGATGTGTTGTTGGAATATGCATGCCTCGGAACTATTGCCGACATAGTGGATTTGGTAAAAGACAATAGAATTATTGCCTGCCAAGGATTAAATAAAATAAATAATACAAAAATTACAGGACTTAAAAAGTTAATTGAAGTATCTGGCATTAGGGATGGAGTAATTAAATCCTACCACATAGGTTTTATGTTGGCTCCTCGAATTAATGCATCAGGAAGAATGGATACAGCAAAAAAAGCAATTAAGCTCATGCTTACAAAAGATGAGGAAGAAGCAGAAAAGCTTGCATTGGAGTTGGAGGGTTTAAACAATGCGAGAAAAGAAGCGGAAAGTGTTATATTTAAAGAAGCATTTGAGAAAATAGAATCGAATTTTCTATATAAAAATAATGTAATGGTAGTATACGGGAATGATTGGCATGAAGGAGTGCTTGGGATTGTTGCCTCAAGGCTTACTGAAAAATATAATAAGCCTTGTGTTGTTATATCTATCAAGGATGAAATAGGTAAAGGTTCGGCGAGGAGCCTTGAGTATGTTGATATATTTGAATCATTCAAGGCAGTGGATAGTTATCTCGAAAAGTACGGCGGACATAAATTAGCGGCAGGTCTTACTATTTTGGAAAAAAATATAAACTCCTTCACAAATGAACTGAATAATTATATAGGCTCTTGTATTGAAGAAGAATGTAATCAAATAAAAGCAGATGCAATATTGAATATATCAGACATAGATTTAAAGCTTTATGATGAAATAAACAAATTTGAGCCTTTTGGTTCCGGCAATCAAAAACCCTTATTGGCATTAAGAGATGTATCATTAAAAAATATCAGAAGGGTGGGCAAAGAAGGGAAACATATATCTTTTATGCTATATAGCGGAGGGCTCCACATTCCGGTAATTGGATTCGGTAAAATCGGAATACTTGAAAAAGTACTTTCAATGCCACGCTCCTACATTGTATCCTTAAGCGAAAATATATATAACGATACAAGAAGCGTACAGCTTTTTTTGCATGATGTTGAGGAGCAGGAAGAATTCGATTACAAAATTGATGTTAAAAAACTGAAAACATTGGAGTTTCTGATTAATAAAACAAAATCTAAAATAATTAAGACGGATATATTTATACTTGTAGAAAAACTTAATAAAAGATATAATACAAAAATAACAGCAGAGGAAATAATATGCATGTTAAAGGCGGCAGATAATATTCAGTATGCCTTAAAAAATGACATATTGTATATAAAAAAATAAATGCATGGAGGAAAATATGGAGCTAAAAGAAAAAATTCGTGTTATAGAGGACTTTCCATCTGAAGGAATCAGTTTTAAAGACATTACAACCTTACTTAAGGATTCCGAAGCGCTGCATGAATGTATAATTGAAATGGCGGACAGGTTTAAGGATGTTCATATTGATATAATTGCAGGACCGGAATCAAGAGGCTTTATATTTGCAACACCTCTTGCATATTTGCTTGGGACAGGATTCGTACCTGTCAGAAAACCCGGGAAGCTTCCTGCAGAAACAATTAAATATGAATATAAATTGGAATACGGCACAGATTCTTTGGAAATACATAAGGATGCAATTACAAAAGGGCAGAAGGTACTGATTATTGACGATTTATTAGCTACTGGAGGAACAATGTATGCCACTGCAAAATTGGTCGAAAAGTTAGGCGGCGAAGTTGCAGGGCTTGGATTTCTAATAGAGCTTAATGAGCTGAAAGGAAGAGAAAAACTCAAGGAATATAGGGTAGAATCATTAATAACATATGATAAATAACTATTTTAGCAGGTGAGTCATGTTAGGTAATATTATCAGTCAAATCGAATCATACAATCCAAATGCTGATTTGGGCATTGTTGCTAAAGCATATAATTATGCTGAAATGGCACATTCAAATGCACAAACAAGATTTTCGGGTGAAAGATATTTTGTTCACCCTTATAATGTTGCGCTTATTTTGACTGACTTGCATATGGATGTACAAACTATTTGTGCAGGTCTTTTACACGATGTTGTGGAAGATACCGGTATATCTTTTAATGAAATAAAAAGGGAATTCGGCGAGGAAATTGCCAACATGGTAGATGGCGTCACAAAACTCAGCAAGGTTAAGTACAGAAATAAGGAAGAGCGCCAAGCAGAGTCCTTAAGGAAAATGATAATAGCAATGTCAAAGGATATAAGGGTTGTTATAATCAAATTAGCCGACCGCCTTCACAATATAAGGACATTGCAGTACATGCCCCAAGAAAAACAATACCAAAAGGCAATGGAAACTATAGAAATATATGCTCCCATAGCAAATCGCCTCGGTATTGCATCAATAAAGTGGGAATTGGAAGACTTAAGCTTAAAATATATAGACCCTGAAGGATATGAAGATTTACTTAAAAAAGTTCAGGAAAAAAGCGAAAAAAGAAAAGGTTATGTTTCACACATTATAGATATTATAAATGAAAAGCTTGAAGAATCGGGAATGGAAGCAGATATAAAGGGCAGACCCAAAAGCTTATACAGTATATATAAAAAGATGTATTATAAAAACAGGTTATTTGAACAAATTTATGATTTAATTGCCATAAGAATTATTGTGGACAATATAAAGGATTGTTACGGAGCATTGGGTATTGTTCATACACTTTGGAAACCGGTGCCGGGAAGATTCAAAGATTATATTGCCATGCCTAAACCAAATATGTATCAATCATTGCACACAACCGTAATCGGACCGGAAGGAGAGCCTTTTGAAATACAAATAAGAACCTTGGAAATGCATAGAACTGCTGAATATGGTATTGCGGCACACTGGAAATACAAAGAAGGTATAGATGAAAAAACTAATTATGAAGAAAAGCTGAATTGGTTAAGACAAATGCTCGAATGGCAGCAGGAAACAAACGACCCTCAGGAATTTATGGAAGCTTTGAAAATTGACTTATACACAGATGAAGTATTTGTATTTACTCCAAAGGGCGAAGTGGTAAATCTGCCTACAGGGTCAACTCCCATAGATTTTGCATACAGAGTTCATACGGCGGTAGGAAACAAGTGTGTAGGAGCAAAGGTTAACGGACGAATGGTTCCCATCGATACAAAGCTTAAAACGGGAGATCAGGTTGAAATATTAACATCTCAGTCAAGTGCGGGACCAAGCAGGGATTGGCTGAAAATCGCAACATCAAGTCAGGCTAAATCTAAAATCAGAAAATTTTTTAAAGATAGAGATAAAGATTTTAATGTTGAAAAAGGAAAAGAATTAGTAGAAAGAGAAATTAAAAAGCAGGGCTATCAGATTGCAGATCTTCTGAAGGATGACTGGGTTAAAACAGTTGCCGAAAAATATAATATGTCTGCTGTAAGCAACCTTTATGCTGCCGTAGGCAACGGCGGTATAACTGAAAATCAGATGGTTAACAGGCTTAAATTAATATATCTTGAGAAGAACAAAGATAAGCTCGAGCTTGAGAGAATTGAAAATCTTGAAAAGAGTTTGGCAAAATCACCTCAGAGAATTGAGAAGCATGCATCGGGAGTTATAATAAAAGGCATTGACAATGTAAAGATTCGTTTTTCCAAATGCTGCAATCCTGTTCCCGGGGATGCTATTGTAGGATATATTACAAGAGGCAGAGGAGTTTCTGTCCACAGGGCTGACTGCACAAATATTCATGATTTAAGTGATTCTGATGACCAAAGATTTATTGAGGTTCAGTGGGACCATAAAGAAAAAGCCACATTTATAAGCGAACTTCAGATTAAAGCATTGGATAGACCAAAGCTCCTGCAAGACATAACATCGCTTTATGTAGATGCGAAGCTAAATGCTGTATCGCTTAATTTAAGAATAAATAAGGAAAAGGTTGCAATTATTGATATCGGATTTGAAATAAATGAAACAAAACAAATTGAAGAGCTGATTAAAAAGATAAAAAAATTAGACGGAGTATTGGAAGTCTACAGAAATAAGAAATGAGACTGCGAGATGCTCTAACCCCCTTAGGTATGTAATCTGAAAGGAGAAAAAATGAGAGCTGTTGTGCAGCGTGTAAAAAGCGCAAATGTAAAAGTTGAAGATAAAATTATAGGAAGTATAGAGCAGGGAATTTTGCTTTTACTTGGTGTTGAAGAAACTGATGAAGAAACAGATTTGGAATATATGTGCGAAAAGGTTCCGAATCTTAGAATATTTGAGGATGAAAACGGGAAAATGAATAAAAGCCTGCTTGATGTGAGAGGAAGTATACTGGTTATTTCACAGTTTACATTGCTTGGAGATGCAAGAAAGGGAAGAAGACCAAGCTTTACGGTTGCAGCAAGACCTGAAAAGGCAATACCTATGTATGAAAAATTCATTACCGATATGAAGCGGAAAAATATTAAAACACAGGCAGGGGAGTTTGGTGCAGAAATGAAAGTAGAGTTAATAAACGACGGTCCTGTTACCATACTGCTTGACAGTAAGAAAGTTTTTTAGGAGGATATAATGATATTCGAGACATTGGAAGTCGGCATTTATGGTGCGAACTGTTATATTGCAGGAAGTGAAAAGACCAAGGAAGCAGCTATAATAGATCCCGGCGCTGACTTTAATAAAATTGACAAAAAATTAAATGAATTGGGATTAATTCCAAAAATTATTATACTGACCCACTATCATGGGGACCATATAGGAGCGGTGAAAGAATTTACTGATAAATATAACTTAAAAATATATATTCACAAGGAAGATGCAGAAGCGCTGAATAACAGCAATATGAATCTTACCAAGACAATGTTCGGGAAAGGTGTTTCAATTAAGGCTGATGTTGAGTTAAAGGATGGGGACGAAATAGACTTAGGTGAATTAAAATTTAAAATAATTCATACGCCCGGACACACAAAGGGCGGTATTTGCATCAAGGTTGGAAATATAATGATGACAGGGGACACCTTGTTTAACTCTTCTATCGGAAGAACCGACCTTCCCGGAGGCTCCTTTGAAGAAATTATAACTTCAATAAAAGAGAAAATTTTTAAATACGATGATGATACATTAATTTATCCGGGACACATGTCACCTTCAACAATTAAAAGGGAAAAACAATTCAATCCGTTTGTAAATTAAGATGATGATTAAATTTTATTTTTTAGGCCATGATTATGAATACGAAGCAAGAAATGCGCTTAGAGTATTCGATTTAAACACAGATTTTGAAATAACTTACAGCTCCTTTGAAGGAAGGGGCTTATCTATTGTGTCATGTCTTGAAGATGGAGAAGTTATCAGTGCAAAAGCGCAGCTTTACAAAGACAATGAAATACTGTATGAATCATGTTTTAACGCAAATGGTATTGTTTTAGAGAAATACGGTATAAAAAAGCTGAAAAAAACATTGGTGATAAAAACGATACATAATGTATTGAAATCATATTACAATGTTTATCCGGATTACGGCATTTTAACCGGAGTAAGGGTTGCTAAAATTTTGCTCACTGCAAAAAAACACTCTAAAAGTAATGAAGAAATAGATGACATACTGAGAAATACATATGAAGTAAAAGAAGAGAAAATAAAGCTTCTATGGGACATATTAAAAATAGAAGAAAAATATATTGATGAATATTCAAACAATAAGAACTATAACTTATACATAGGCATTCCATTTTGCCCTTCTAAGTGCAGCTATTGCTCCTTTACCTCATATGTAAATTGTCCTCAAAAAAAAATAAATTCCTACTTGGATACTTTGGCATATGAAATTGAAAAAACAATCGAGCTTGCAAAAAAGAGAAAATTGTGCCTTCATACGATATATTTAGGCGGCGGAACACCCTCGGTATTAAGTAATGAGCAAATTGACAAAATTTTCAGTACAATAAAAAAACATTACGAGCTATTTAGAATAAAAGAAATTACATTTGAAGCCGGAAGACCGGATACTTTAGATAAAGAAAAACTAAGTTGTCTTAAAAATAATTTTGTTAACAGAATATCCATAAACCCTCAAACAATGAATGATGATACATTATTATCAGTCGGAAGAAAACATTTAAGCTGTGACATTGTTGAAAAGTATTTAATTGCAAAGGAAATTGGATTTAAAACTATAAATATGGATATTATTTTGGGGCTGCCGGGGGAAGATGAATCAGATGTAAGAAATACAATTGAAATAATTGCAGGGTTAAATCCTGAAAATATTACAGTCCACTCGTTGGCTTATAAAAAACACTCTGAACTTACCAGAGAAAGTGCAAAATTTTGTAAGGATTATGAACTTATTAAAAAGATGCACTATGTGATAAAGGAGGTTTGCGAGGATAAGGGGTATAAACCATATTACATGTACAGACAAAAGAATATCAAAGGCAATTCTGAAAATATCGGCTATACCAAGAAAGGCAGAGAGTGTATTTACAACATGGTTATGATTGAAGAATTGGAAACCATTCTTGGATGCGGTCTTGGTGCTACAAGCAAAATAATCACAGGTGAAAATAAGCATGAGCCGCTACGTAATTTTAAAAGCTTAGAAGAATATTCGAAAAGAATTGATGAAATAATAAACAAAAAGCAAACTTTATTAGGAGATAATATAATATGAAAAAAGTAAAGGTTTTTTATATGGAAGGCTGTCCTCATTGCAGGAAGGCATTTAGAATACTTGATGAATTAAAAGCAAATAATCCTGAATATTCCGATATTGATGTGGAATACATAGATGAAAACAAGGATGTAAAAGCAGCAAATGCACATGATTACTACTATGTCCCCACATTCTTTGTTGATGGCGTGAAACTCCATGAAGGGGTACCAACAGAAGAAAAAATAGAAAGAGTATTGATTGAAGCTATTAAATAAAGCAAAGTAAAAGGAGGTTTTACCTCCTTTTACTATTTAAAACCAT
>ENA-UOOH01002759-UOOH01002759.1-fermentation-metagenome-genome-assembly--contig:-NODE-2759-length-14471-cov-4.809448_pt1 | contig 14471 bp, 5 predicted proteins | sample MGYA00245778_ERZ724025 | MGnify/ENA primary metagenome ERZ724025 (study PRJEB28704, sample SAMN03018313) | fermentation metagenome | biome: anthropogenic terrestrial biome; feature: soil; material... | reverse complement strand
ATGCGACCAATGGCCATTCTGCCAACGTAGTTGTCATAATCAAGCTGATCGGGTTGGCGTTGAGGAGGAAATGAGGAAATCCTGGAAGCTACCGGCTGGAAAAACCTAGTCAGTGTATAATTAAGCTCGCAATTTGGAATTGGAAAAACCATCGGGTACTCCGGAAATGGTTGGCTGCAAAGACAAACTGCGAAAGGAGTTAGTACCCGATGGCTCACAATCAGAACACCGCATCCTTTGAGAAAATGCTACCACGAAGCTCCCGATGGGAAATTGCGAACATCTATGGACATAATATGTTTGTAGAATTTATTTCCCCAATTTTCCTTCCTTACGTCAAAAAGAAAATAAAGGAAGCCAAACTCTTTGACAAATGGCTCCACAGGGGCTTCTTGACGAACCGGATGAAATAGAGTTATTTTAGGCTCCTGAATATGGCAGGGCACTCGGTGAGATTATCTAAAAACAGAAAGAACTGTTCAAGCACTGCGGGTTCCGGTTTCATCGCAATAAATTTTGGGAATGCAGGTTGAAAGCCAGATCAGTTTTCCATCACAAACGAGATTCCATTGAAGCACATCTGACAATCGTTTTTACTACACTCGCAGTCGCACGGTACATCGAAAGATCAACCAGTATGAGTATCTAGAAATTCGTTAAGATACTCAAGCTGATTCGTGTAGGGATCAATTAATGGTGTTTTGTACCCAGTGAAACCCAGAATTCCAAATCATTCAAATGCCCTACATCATTGAAACGAAATGTGGTCACTAATTCGGTTAAGTCGGGCGTACTCTTGCTCAGAATATCTCTTCTTGAGCTCTTTATAACCTGGCTTTATTATTGCTTTCGCACATGTTATAGCTGCCACACCCAATGTTGCTAATACTGCAACAATGGCAGTCGAAAGGTTGGTTTCACTATTAAATACCGATGACGATTTTGACCAATCTATTAATGGCGTAATAATGTGCGCTAAAGGCGGTATAAGCGCGAACACACAAACCACTACCATAATACCACCAACGATGATGAACAGACTGCCTAACGTGAGACGTAAAATCGCTTTGATTTTAGACTTGCGTTCTGTCATCTTGTCAAAATGCTGTTCATATGCAGAGATTGTTTTTTCGGATTTATTGTAAATTTGTTCAAGCGCCGTAAGCCGGTCATTTAGATCATCAATTTGACTCGATTTGTCAGCGCTTTCGTTCTTCGCTTGCTCAATAGCTTTTGCATTAGCGGATAACTCCTTCTCATTTTGTGCGATAGTAGCTTCCATTACTTCAACTTCGGTAAGGATCGCCTCATCTACAAGAGCGTTTTGCTCTTCTTCAGTTTCCTTTTCAGAAAAAGTCTTTTGAATTAGTTGATTCGTTAATACTTTCTCCGCGAAAGCTGGTGTAGAACCTCTGTAGAATGCAACCCTTCCCATAATTTCTTGTATTTGTGCGTTACTGAGAGTACTTGAACCGAAATATGAATGCGAAGAAGAAAATAACCCCATAAAAGTTTCAAAATAGCTTGTAGTAGGAGATGTAATACATAGAATCTGTATCAACTGTGACGGTAGTACTGCGAAATCTACGCGATCGCGGTATTCTGAGTCGTATCGTTGTAACCGAATAAGGCTCCAATCCGTTGTTAAAAACACTGTTTTGCTTTCAATAGCAGTCGAAGTGTTTTTCTTTTGAAGGTAACATACGGAGGCAATGCACTCAGCGTCATGGTCTATAGCATTAGGGGATTTTTGATAATCTGGGTCTAAATTTCCAAATTGAGATACTTTGCTGCATAAATCACTATTTATTTGAAATAGGCTAGAATTAGAGATATAGTCTTTGTCATCAATTGCGATTTCCAAGTTATCCAGTATAAGCTTAATATCACTATATCGGAAGTTAAAATCGACTGCTGAAATACCTGTTCTTCTTTGTTCGTTCCAAAACGTACTGATATAATTTTCGGAAGTACGACATTTGTAACCGATGCTAGCAAACGATACAGGAGTTGGGTGTTCAATAATCACTCGGGCGTCATATTGTATTCGACGTTTCATTTCATCAACTGTGGTTTGGAATACTCTAAGTTTTATTTGGGCTTCTCTGCAATAATTAATTAGTTTCTTTATTGATTCAAAACGCTTCTCACCCTGGAGATTTAACAATCGGTACAATATTGTTGTATCCAAATATATAACCAGGTCGTTCATTTGACTGTACAGCGAGTCTCTTGTTTTGTCATCTATAACATTTGATAAGTAATTTATCGCTTTCCTTAATTGAACAATCAAAAAAGAGGTTTGGGCTGTCGATAGTTTTTGAGAAAAAATACTCGCGAGAAAAGCGTTAAGTTGTTCAAATATTGGCTCATTGACGGCGTTTGCGCAGTTAGCGGCAAGCGTCTTTATATCAAAATAGTCCGACTGCTTTTCACCATTAATTAATCTATAACAGTCTGCTCCGTGCGACAAGAAGAAAGTTCGAATGAAGGAAAGCACACATTCATTGAACTTATCAGCATCAGGCTCGGAGAGATTCTGATTGGAAAGCTTTTGATACTGTGTCAACCACTCACTAAGAGCATCTTTTTCATATTGTAAATTGCGAGCAATCACACCATTAATTTCCTCCAATGTTTCAGGGGTTATTAATAGTATATTGTCGGAAATGTATATTTTATTCTCTCCTAATAAAGAACTTATAGTCTGCGTAACTCGCTCCTTATCAATATTAATGTGAAATAGGCTTTGTATAGTATCGTGAATACTGCCGTCTGATACTTTCGTTTTGGTGTTATATATTGCATCAATGACAATCGCCTGATCGCCATGTATCCCTATTTCTGAAGCAAGAAGGTGGGATAACTGTATTGTAGTTGAGTATTCGTTGCCGCTCATATCCATCCTCCGAAATTGCACGTAGTGTGCAGTAATCTACCAAAACACGTTACGAGGTTTTTGTATTTATGTAATGTGTTTTATTGGAATACCTTTTTCGGGATTCCAGTTATTTTTATTTAGGTTTAACCCACTATCAGCGGCTCAAACTCCGTCTCGATCACAAGGAACATCAAGTGTTATATCGCCACACTCACTGCGAACCGTCTTTTTGCTATGACCATTACGCCCTCTGTATGTTTGCTGCTGTCATCGTGTTTTTTCGTAACCCAGATTCTGATCCATCTCTGCTTTCAACATTTCCTGCAAAGTATCTGCAAAAATATTTCGCAGAGCATGTTGCACTCTTCAGCGGTTTGGGATTGTTCTCCTTAATGAACGCCCGTAAGAATCCTTAGGTTTGTACGCTCATTATCGTTACCTTTCTTAACCATATGCTCATCCGCCTTTCCTCTTCCATTATACGGTTTTTTATTTTGGAAAGGTTAAAAGCACGATTTATTTCGCAGACTCGTTTTGTACTCAGAGCACCATCACTCATCAAAACCAAATCCCTTAACTTTAAGCGTTTGGCAATTTTCCGTGACGGTGCGAACGGTCTGGTGCGAAAAGCCTTCGGGGGAGTTGGCGTTCAGTTCGAGTGATATGTCAACTTGGCACCCAGGCACAGAAGTCAGATGGCTGATCACTTCTTCCGCAAGCTTCTGAATGTCACGCCCAATGCGGGTATTATCAAGCCTAGCTGACATAAAGAAATGTTTGTTTTTTGGCTCTTCCTGCAGCAGTTCCGCGCCATTGCCACCATTAGGCCCAATATCAATGACAGGCGTAGAGCCATTCCCGCCAGGGCTAGGCACAGGAGACCAACCACTAGTCTGCTCAGAGGTTCCGGCAATCTCTTGCTGTCTTTTCGCCTCTTCATTTAATTGCTTTAGGGCTACACTTAGCTTTACAAGATAGCCTGAACGTTCAATAATACCGACATGCTGGTTGAACTTGAGATCGATGTACCGCGTGCCATCAAATCCGGAGGCGTATGCAAAATACTCGGTTGAGTTTAGTCCCGCACGTATAGCGTCTTCTAACACACCCTCGTTTGCCAAACGTGGTAGATAGCAATAGGTACAGAGATATTCCCACAGTTGCTTAACAACAATATTGTCCGAGTTCTGCCATAACAAGTTGTCAAGATGCATTTTCAATAGAGTTGGTGCCCAGCGCGTGATGACGGCTTCGTTTTGGATCATCTTCTTAGCAGCTTTGGCGATTATGCTTTCACTGCCGCCGCTGATACGGATAGGGTCCCAGATAACAGTTTTCAGGTCTACTTTCTTGTCAATGTAGGGTACAAGGAGCCAACAGTAGGCTTCATTTATTCTAGCATCAACAGTCTCATTACTTCTGCGGAGGTTGTTGTCAGTCTCGCGGTTTTGGGCTGCGTCCAGGTTTAAATCAGCACTATCCTCTTTAATGGATTTCCAAGCGAGGAAACGTTGTGCTTCATGCTTCAGTAAACTAACCAAATCTTGATCAGGTGCAATGAATGCCAGCATATTCCGGTATATGCGTGGTGTGTTGCCGCGATTGTTCAGGATATCTTCAACAACTACCTTGGCGCTGCTGTTTGGATTCGACGCCTTATATTCATCAGCAGGGGTCAAAATAACAAGACGTGTGGCCTGATCATCTGGTACGTCAAGAGAAGAGGCGGGACAAATATGTATCCCTGTAAATGGTTCTTCTTTTCGAAGCCTACGCAAACGACTCTCAATTTCATATTCTACGTCCGAATTCGGAACCTGAGTGGCACGATCTTCGGCAGTCTTTCTAAGTGTCGGTCGGTTATCATACCAGTATCTATCGCCGGATGGGTTAGAGTATAAGTATGAAAGCTCATTACGCAGCGTATTGAGAGCATCATTGAAAACGGGAATATTCTCACTAGGCTGAATCACGCCAAGACGAATACGTGAAGCCTCAATGCCGCGTACAGTTTGCTCCCGTCCTGCTGGCGCACTTCCAAGCATAATCGCCCGGGCAACACGACGGGCTGCCATATACTTACTGTAATGGGAACCAGGTTTGTCTTTCTGATATGGTATCGATTCTTTACCATCCACCTCTTTGTCGACGATACTGTTCCAGTTTTCAGGCAAATGTCGCGTAAGTTCATCACGTACCGATGGCACATTCAGCGGTAAGGAGCCGGGCATAATCATCAAGCTGGCGTCATTGCCCATCCAAAGTTCATAGATGACTGCCGCCATTAGGCGCAGAACACCGCGCGTCCGCTGAAATTTCTCAAGTGTTGACCAATCTTTATAAAGGCGGTCGAAAACCTCGGGATGGATGGGATAGCAGGAAATCATGCGCTCTTTGTATTCCAGTTCTTTTGCCTCAAGCGGAAAGTCATGCGAGTTTTCGGAATACATCTGGCTAAACTTTGCGCAGACAGCATCGCGCCCTGCAGGGTTTTTGCAGTCTAGGAATAACCTGCGCCGCACCACTTCAAAGCCTTCATTAGCAGCAACTGGCTTCCATATCGACTCCATGCGACCGAAGGTATGCTCGATTGTTTCAAGCACAGTCTTGCCTGCTTCGCCTCCAATTTCGATCTCTGATTCAGGGATGGAAGCGACGACAAGGCTATTTTTGCTTGCCCGGGCAGCTTCGGTTATTTCTTGAATGAATGCTATAAAGTTGTCAAAGGTACCTGCCGGCAAACCACTGACACCATATATTTTCTTAGCGTAGGCAACAAGCTCGTCCATCAGGATGAGGCATGGTGCAGCCGCATCAAATAGCTTCTTCAATGTCTCTGAGCCAGGAGATACGCCCTTTTTATCAGCCTCTTTTACGTAGTCATAAATCTCCGGTTTGTCTATCGATTCCGCTAGCTGGGCAGCGATCTCGCCCCAAAGCGTGTTGATGGTAATACCGGGCATATTGGTGGGGCGTTTGCTTTTGGTAGGATCAAGTGCGGTACCGCTAATTACGGCAACATTTGCTTTCGGTAACGACGATACACCCGCACGTTCTAGTACTGGCTTTACGTTCGGGATTTTGTCAATGGAAACCCTGCCCCGCATCATGTGATATAGTGCAAGCATACTGTGGGTTTTGCCGCCACCGAACGCTGTTTTTAGCTGTATAACCGGCTCCCCATCCTTGTTAGAGAGGCGGCGGAGCGCTTGTTCAAGTAAACCCGTCATTCCTTCAGTGACAAAGGTGCGCGCGAAGAACTCTACTGGGTCACGGTATTCGTAGGCGCCTTCGCCACGGGCAACCTGTGCGATGTCGGCAGCAAATTCCGCATTTTTATAGCGCCCCTGTGCTACATCAGGATGTGGCCCGATCACATCACGCCAGCTAGGCAACCCGCTGAACGGAGAAGTGTCAAGTACGCCGATGTTTTTTTGTTTAACAGCAGGAGCCGTCGATAATTCGGTTACTGTTGTAGAACCATCTGCCGAGCCATAACGTGAAGATCGGAGTAAGACACGAATCTCTTCAGCACTTTCGGGATCAATTTGCTCACAAAGTCGCGACATTGTGTCGAGGGCACGCCAAGTATCATCGTTGGAGAAGTCTTCTCCTCCGAGGTGCGCGAGTTTGTTACGCACGCCGATTAGCTCTTTTGCCCAAGTGCGGTGATCGATGGATAGCTTTTTGCGGAATACCCTCTGCCAGTGCAAGTCAAACAACAGGAGACAACGTGCGATATCGAGTGAGTCTACTAGTTTTGCCCAATCCCCGGAATCAGGTAAGTCACGTTTTTGGTCGTCATAAAGGATATCTATGACTGCGGTAGTCCACCAATCTTTGCCGAAGTCATTCCCGAGTTCACGGGCAACATAAGGCGCTAAGGAACCAAGTAGAATTCGGAATCCCTGCGATACTTGTGAATGATTGTCGGCCATTGCTATTCCCTCCCATTAGTTGCTCGTAATATCGAAAAGTTTGGCTTGTTTGCTATTATTCATCTTGGCTCGCAACTCTGCCGCTTCGGAGATTATGTCTGGCCATGTAACTACGAGCGAGTTGTAGGCATAGGCTTCAGCCACCCAGCCGTTTCGCTCAGCGATGGTATATAGTCGGTAAGCGAGCGCTTTTGCTTGTTCCGGTTCAGAGGTTAGTATGTCTGCCACAATCTTTGCCGCACCGGTTACGCCGTCTTTTTCCAACGCACGTGTGAGCTGTTGCATGAGTAACCAGATAATCTCGCAGTCGATCTTTTCAGGTATTTCTTCCCTAGTGAGCAAGTGTACAACGCCTTTTTGTGCATATAGTATGCCGCGACTGGCCAGCCTTTCCACCGAGGTGGCTTTTGCCCGCGCCAGTACATCCGCCTCGCCAAATTTCACGTCGTTGAAGGCATATTGGGTGTAAAGGTCAACACAGAAACGGCTATCGCGATCAAGCTCACCATCTTGCTCATTAAAGTAAAGGTCGAGTTCCTGGTTGATGATTTGCAGAGCGCTACGTACGCTCATCGGAGTACCGTCCGACTCCAGCACATTTGAGAAGCGTGAGTAAACACTCATGCCGGGGCCTATTGAAGCCTGGGCCAAATCCACGGGGGCGATGTTTGATTCTTGTAGTTTCTGCATTGCAGGTTTCAGCTCCCGTTTCAATGTATTGATGAAGTCACGGCGCGTACAAACAGGCGCGTCAACAGGGCGCTTGCGGCAGACAAGAATGATTGAGGAAGCAAGGGCGTTAGATTCAACTCCTCGACTCCGTGTGGCTCGTTCAGTGCGAATTGGCCAAGTTCCAGTTATTGAGAAGCCCGCCCTAATAATAGCCAAAAGCATTGTTTCCCAACCAGTAGATATTAGGTTATTGTTTTCATCCGCGTCATTCTGCTTAAAAGCATAATACACAGTAACAGGCACATCGTTGCATGCATAGATATTGATTCTCTTAAATGTCTCGAGCATGCCATCTTCAAAGAATTGGCGCGCCTTGTTAGAGTCGCCATCGAATTTAAATGGATTGGCGACAAGTTCTTCTGCCTTTGGCACAAGCATTGTGCGGAATAAATCCGGATATATTCCACGAAGAGATTGTCTCAACCATATGTAGAAAAAGTCGCTCAAATCAGCATAACCTATATTGTCATAGTAGGGCGGGTCCGTAGAAACAAGGACATTTTCTAATAAACTAATACTTTGGGCATCAGCTTGCTGAGCATATCCAGAAGATGTGGCAGGCAATAATGGCAGACATCTGACTATCCAATCAATAGCGTTATCCCAACAACCGGTAGAACTGCTAAATGGATTAGTCTCAGCATAGTCCCACGACATTTGTATAGCTTGCATTGAAAATGTATTTCTTAATCCCTCACGGTTTATATTCCAGCCTGTCATGGATGAGTTAATATCTGCCATTTTGTCCACAGCAAAAGCTAAATATGTGCTGACTGCATCAGCATAATCTTTGGAACCACCATCATTCACTATAGCATCATGAGCATCAGAGATGAGGCCACTTAAGGTTGTCATCGCATTTAATTGACGATTTGAGAATAAGTCACTGTGACGGTTGAACCCATAAGAGCGAATGTTTATTCCCAATGCTTTGTATGGTGTTTCGCTCTCGGGGCATTTTGCAGGCACTTCAGTAACTGCAGCTTTAGTCTGTAATGCATCGGGAGATAGGAATATTCGCCCATCTTTGTCTTCAGCAACAATGGCCATTAGGACTGCAGACAATCTATTATTACGTCCCTCTTCTCGAATATAAGAAAAATCGTTGGTTGCACCGCAAAAAATACACATTGATCCGTGCCTTCTTATTATTGTCCCTTTCGGTGCACTTTTGCCATGCTTGACTTCATAGCGTATTTTTTTGCCCTCAATGATAGGTTGAATACACGCCTCTTTACCCTTTCTCTTTGACAACTCGAAACTTGTCACGAGCGGCATCTCGCACCCACAAGCGGGGTTCGGGCATTTTACCGTCCGTGCCCAAATCCATGCAATAACAGTGTGCTCTTGTCCTTTTTCATCCTTTACCTTCGGATAGAGATGCCCAATACGCTCGAAAGCTTTCTTTTTCATCCACTCGCCATAATAACGCACATCCTCGGCAAGTCCAGTTGCTCTAACCCAACCTTGGTTAATCATTTTTCTGCGGGATTCAGGATTTACAGGCGGTTGTCCAGCGAACTTTGGTGGTATCTCAATCATCGCCTTGTTAATTATCACTGCAACTGGGTTTAAGTCGCTGGCGTAGGCTTCCAGCCCAAGCCGTTGCGCTTCTAACGGTATTGTTCCGCCGCCCGCAAACGGGTCAAGCAACGCAGGCGGTTTACCATCCGCGGATTTGAGGATTTCGGCTTTCGCTGCATTCAGAATCGCTTCGTTGTTGGAGTTCTCCCATTTAACCAGTTCTTCTATCAGATCGAACAGCCGTTTACGCTCAGCTTTCTGTTCCTCTTCTGTTGGAAACTGCTCTGGGTGTGCAGAAGGATCATCAACTAAAGATGAAAATATGACAGCCCTGGCCGTAACAAGCGGTCGTCTTGCCCACCATAGATGTAAAGTTGATGGATGACCATGGCGGATAGACTTTTCGCGGGAAGATTCGGCATTGATCGCCTCTAGTGGAAGTGCAACTTCGATAAGCTTTTTCTTGTATTCCATATTCCTAACCTCGCTGTAAAAGTATTTCTGAGCCGCCTATTAACTCTGTGATATCATAGTTGATGCTTGTGGCAGCAAAGTCCGGACGTTCTCGGAAAGGCTTTTTCAAGTATGTGGTCGTTGTATTGACTCCGTCCACCTCCACAATTGCCAGAATGTATTCGTCCGGCTTGTTAAAGGCCGTGAGTATCTCATTCTTAGTCACGGTTATGGTGTTCGCACTTTTCACACGCCCTTTGACTTCTATGAAACGGAGCGGGGAGAGACTGCCGCGGTTTTCCTGCGGTATCAGCGATTCCACGTCGTAACCGCACTTAGATGTGCTTACATCACGGGGAACATTGCCAAGTGATGTTTCAATATCTATAACAGCTTTCATAGCAGCCAGTTCTACCTGACGACGCGCCATATTATCGACAGCAAAGGCATCTGACTTGCCCATGAGCTTGTTCAGTAGTCCGCGCGGGATGACAATTGCTCCGCCGACTACGACGGGCGGCATGGCGGAGATGAGTCTTTCCGTCTCCAGTTCTGCTAGACGCTTCTGCATGCGAGCTTCCAGTTCCTCCGCACGGCGGCCAGCCATTTGAGAGTTCAACCTAGCGTTTAACTTTCCTGCGGATTCCTTTTCCTTCAAGTCACTAGCACGAAAATCCCAATACTGTATCTCGGTGGTCAGCCGCTCTTTCACTGCCTTGGCAGTCTTATCGATGAGATTTATCTTACGCTCACGCACTTCAGTAACATGGGGCCGCACAATGTGTGATATGGCATAATTGACGGCGATATCTTCCACATCTGTCTGAAGCCACGGTTGACTATTCAGGAAAACACGGATCTTAGCTTGCTCATCCCCGTTAGGAGCACGATAGTCCAAGTATGGCGCATAACCGGCGTTAACCGCCGTGCCATTCTCTTTTAGCTCCACAAAATGCACCCGCCTAGAAATAACGCGCTTGCTGCCATTTGGCAAGATGACACCGTCTTGAACAGAATCCTCGATATAGAATAACAGACGTGCTTCCATATCGTCTTCACTATCATCAATAAACACAGTACCGTGCTTCATCACGTCTATGTTGCGTTCGCGTATCAGGTCACTAGTTGCTTCCAGCAGCGGGTGACCAGGGGCAATTAGTGCGGCGGGAATCTGGCCGGCCACTTGGCAGTAAGGCTTATCAAAGCAAATGCGTTCGTAACGCTGCAACACAGGCTCACCAAAGCCTATTTGCATATCGCGATTACGCACGGCAAACGGCACTGATATAATTTCATAACGTCCTTTTTCTCTGGGGTGTATTTTTCCGCCAACACTCGTGAAGGCTTCAATGAAGAACGCTTCGATGAAGTGCGGCTGGAGTCTGTGGGCTTCCATGCGTTCCATATCTTCACGGATCGCCATTACTTGACGAACGTCCATAGTGTTTTCTGTTAAGGCGTATTCATCGAGTAGTTTTTCGAGCTTTTCACGGTCGAGGGAATGATCTACCACCTGACTAAGCCGCGCTCTTACTTCGGGATCGTTGCCATAGCGCACTGCTTCGATGAGCAGTTCGCGCAAGGAGCGGTTGTCGAACGTCACCTTGCCAAGAATATTAAACACTTTGCCCTTGAGGGCTTCGCGCTCGCGTTCCAGTTTTTCAAAGAGCCGTTGAAACACCATGCCTTCACGGGTTTCTCGTGACACGAGGTTCCATAGATGACAGACTTCGGTCTGTCCAATGCGGTGAATACGACCGAACCGCTGTTCCAACCGGTTGGGATTCCATGGAAGATCATAATTTACCATTAAGTGTGCGCGCTGGAGGTTAATACCTTCACCTGCGGCATCAGTAGCAATAAGAATACGAACATCCTTGTCCTGTTTGAACAGTTCTTCGATTTTGCGGCGTTCATCGCGTAAAAGACCACCGTGAATGGTCACGACAGCCTCTTCTTTACCAAGTAGGGAGCGGATTTTATCTGTGAGATAGCGTAGTGTGTCGCGGTGCTCGGTAAAAATAATTAGCTTTTCACGCATGCCGTCTGAGTTAAACATATTCTCGTTGTCTTGTAGTAGCTGTGAAAGTTCGTCCCATTTGCGGTCAACTCCGCTTGTGCGGACATCGTTCGCCATGCGCTCCAGTTTTTTCAGTGTGGCGATCTCTGCCTGCAGTTCCGCAATAGTTTGAGCGGCGGTAGCCTGATCGACTACTCTTTCTTCAATATCTTCCAACTCTGAAGAAGGCAGATCATCTTCGTCATAATCATCATAAGCAGATTCGGCATATTCGGCTGCCCGTTTATAGAGCTGTTCCTCAGCAAGCCTGTTTTCAAGCCGTTCACGGCGGCGTTTTAACGATTGGTAGATAGCTTCGGGAGAGGATGCCAACCGGCGTTGCAGAATAGTAAGGGCAAAACCGACTGTGGTTTTGCGTTCATTGTTTAATTGGTCAGCGCGGTTAAACTCCTCTTGAACATATTCCGTTACCGCACTATAGAGCTGTGCCTCAAGAGGCGACAGATCATAGTTTACCGTATAGGCGATACGCTCGGGGAACAGCGGTGTTCCGTCAAACTTCAATAACTCTTCCTTAACAAGTCGCCGCATGATGTCTGTAACATCTACGGCCTGGTTGCCGCTCCGTACCACGCCACCAAAGCGGTCTTGATCGATCAGTGACATGAAAAGCTGAAAATCTTCATCCTTACCGTTGTGAGGCGTAGCAGTCAACAGCAAGAAATGCCGGGTAATAGAGGATAACAATCTGCCGAGTTGAAACCGCTTTGTGTATTTAATCTCGCCGCCCCAAACGGTCGCGGACATCTTGTGTGCCTCGTCACAAACAATCAGATCCCAATCGGTAATGCCCAGCTTTTCCTGAAGTGCCTCATTGCGCGAAAGCTTGTCCAGACGAACGATGCAAAGGTTCGCCTCAGTGAACACATTACCAGTAACAGCTGATTCTATGCGATCATTAGTGAGAATTTCAAACCGCAGATTGAACTTGTGATAAAGTTCATCCTGCCATTGCTCTGCCAGGTTACCTGGGGTCACAATTATGCAGCGCTTGAGGTCGCCACGAACGAGCAGTTCTCTTAAGAATAAACCGGTCATGATTGTTTTGCCTGCTCCGGGATCATCCGCGAGTATATAACGGAGTGGCAGGCGGGGCAGCATTTCCTGATAAACCGCCGAAATCTGGTGTGGCAGCGGCTCGATCGAAGAAGTGTGTATCGCAAGGTAAGGATCGAAGATATGGGCGAGGTTGATTCGGTAAGCCTCTGAGGCAAGCCGGAACAGATTTGCGTCCCCGTCGAAACTCCACGGAAGATTACTGTCCGCGACGCTAAGACGCTCCTCATCTTCTCTGTATAAAAGCTGACTGGCTAGTTGCCCCTTGGCATCTTTGAATGTAATCTCTAGGACGTTGCCGTGCCACCTTACAGCCACAACACATACTGATTGGTTTCCAGTAATGCCAGTGACACTACTTCCAACAGTTACGTCTTCAAGACGTGCCATCAAACCTCACTCCTCATAATGTACCCACTAGCCAAAATTCGCCAAAATACTGGCATTTCCTGCCGAACGTCAATTTGAAGAGAAGTGAGCGAAGAGAAGTCATTCAGGAAAGCTAAATGTATTAATGAAAACCGTCATAGAAGGTTGGTCCGTCATTGTGTAACATTGAAAAATGCAGGATACAGCTGACATTTAACGAAGAAATCTGGGGAAAGTTATGGTTTTCTTCTTAAAATGGAACCGATTCGGACACGGCGAAGAAAGATAGGGTGTGTATTATATGTGTAATGAAGCGGAATACACAGTTGAAGTTAATTCTGAGTCGCTTGCTTATTGGTTTTTTCGTTTAAATGGATTTTTCACAATTACAAATTTCGTGGTGCACCCTGACAGAGGCGGAAGACAGAGAACAGATGTAGATATTTTCGGAGTAAGATTTCCTTATAGATGTGAAATTGTATCAAATCCTATGCAAGATTTCGAAGTATTTGCGAAGATCAAAGACAAACCGTTTATTGCATTTGCAGAGGTTAAGCAGGACATATGCAATTTAAATGGACCGTGGACAGATCGCGCAAAAGGGAATATGCATAGGGTGTTGCATGCCTTGGGTGCGCTGGAAAAGACAGATGTTCCTATTGCTGCGGAGCAGATCTACAATATTGGGGTTTACTATAACGACAATGTCTATATTTCCCTTGTTTGCATTGGATCAAGAGTGCAGAGGCAGCTTCTAAATACCTATTGCGAAATACCACAGATAACTTGGGATCAGGTCTTAAGTTTTATATTCCGCCGTTTTAGCGCTTACCGAAACCAGAAAGTGGATCATTCTCAATGGGATGCGGTAGGAAAGTGTCTTTGGGAGCTTTTCGAAAGTAGTGGGGATGAAGCCGGATTTAAGCGTTCACTATGCGAAAATGCAACCTGGTTGAAAAATAGTCTCTAGCTAGAATTCCGGATAGGGTTTGCCTTCAAATCCTTAGCTTGGTCCAGTACATCTCCCACCCAAGTCACCGCATCTCCATCGGCAAACTCATCTGCTCCGCCTTTTGCTTTTGTTCGAAGGTATTCATATATATAAAAATGTCTTCGTTATTGCAGCAGATATTGTGCTTTTGGCACTCGCTTTGGAGTATTCGCATCAGCTGATCATGGTTGTCGCTATTGACAACATAGCTATTGCCGTATTTCCGTTGATATTTCTGCCTCAAACCCGGGAAATGCTCATCAAGCTTCTGATAGAAATATTCGCGGTTGCCTTCGCGCAGCGTAAGGCCTATACCGAAATTTAAAATGCCGTATACCTTCGCCTGAATGCAATAGTCCAAAATACCGAGCAAATTCTCCTCGTTATCATTGATAAAAGGTAGCAAAGGGGTTAGCCACACAACTGTGGGGATACCGTTGTCACGCA
>ENA-UOOH01002758-UOOH01002758.1-fermentation-metagenome-genome-assembly--contig:-NODE-2758-length-14477-cov-5.285259_pt1 | contig 14477 bp, 9 predicted proteins | sample MGYA00245778_ERZ724025 | MGnify/ENA primary metagenome ERZ724025 (study PRJEB28704, sample SAMN03018313) | fermentation metagenome | biome: anthropogenic terrestrial biome; feature: soil; material... | reverse complement strand
ATCGTGATTAAAAAAAGGTTCGCCGGGCCGTGCAGCATTCTGCACCCCGATCGTTTTTTTCAGTTTGCGGCAGGCTCTTCGTCGCTGTCGATTCTGAGCTTCTTCGTCTTCCAGCCTCCGCGCATGTAGAAGAACAGATCGAAACAGAACATCACGACCGTTCCGCACACGACGGCATACCAGATATACTGGATAGAATACCCGCTGAAGGCGAAGAACGCGGCAAGACCGACCTGCACGATCAGCTGGCCCGCGATCGCCGAGTACATCCCCGGACGCGTCATGCCGGCGCCGTTCATCGCAAAGCCCAGGGTCATGGCGATCGCCACGAGGAAGTAGGACAGCGGCACGATCTGCATAAACATCGTCCCGTCGGCAAGCGACTCGCCGGTTGCCCCGAAGAACTTCAGGAACTCCGTCGCAAAGACCAGATACAGCGCCGCAACACCGATCATGAATACCGCATTGGCTGCCACGGCATACCTGACCGTCTTCACCGCCCGCTCAACTTTTCCCGCTCCGAGATTCTGACCCACCATCACGGCGACCCCCGTACAAAGTCCCATCACAATGATCAGGCCCATCATATCGAGCCTGAGGCAGATACCGTATGCCGCCACCGCGGCCGTCCCGTACACGGCGATAAGTGTCGTCATCGAGAGGAACGCCACGCTTCTGATACCGCTCTGGATTGCTGACGGTATCGCGATCACGACGATATCCTTGATCAGCTTCGGCTCAAACGTCCACTTCTTCGGGAACTTGATAGGACTGTTCTTTCTTGACGGCAGAAGATACATCGCCCCAATCAGAAGCATCACTCCTACCGCTCTTGATAGAAGCGACGCATACGCCGAACCGGCGATCCCAAATGCCGGCAGACCCCCAAGACCCATAATCAGGGTTGGATTCAGGATAATATTCACTACATTGACCCCAAGCATCACATACATGGGCGTTCTTGAATCTCCCGTACTCTGAAAAACCGTCGTCAGCGTAATCAGGATCACCATTACAAAGAGGCCCATAAGCATCGGCGTAAGGAACCTCGCCCCCTCTGCCGCGACATCGGGATCCGCTCCCATCAGTAAAAGCAGATTCTCCGAAAAGAACAAGCCTATCACTGCAAGGATCGCGGAAAACCCAAGCGCCAGATACAGGGAATGAAGCAGGATGACCTGAATACGTTCAAACTTCTCCGAACCGTATGCCCTTGATACGAATGCGGCAGTGGCTGTCACAATGCCGAAAATCACCGTGGTCAGGACCATTAAAACCATAATACTCATGGTCCCGCCCGCGATGGACACATCCCCCAGTTTCCCGATGAAATACATGTCCACGACTTCCAGCACGCTTTGAAGAAGATTACTGATGATAATCGGAAGCGCCACTATCAAAAGGGCTTTTCCGACCGGTCCTTCAGTAAGGATATTGCTGGAATTTTTCATCGTCACAATATCATACTAAAGGGATTTGAACGGTAATAAAGATTAATGGATTTAAATAGTTCCCCCCGGCCCGGATGCGTTTATTGTCTGCCGAGAAACTGCCGGCGAGGGATGCATGGTGAGATCCAACAGCCAACGGCCGTAAAAAAAAAAGAATTGCCAGGATTCAGAAAGTTCCAAATCTTTGTGCTTCTACGTCTCCTTCTTATCTCCCGACTCTGATAAAAACGACGCAACATTCCGATCCTCCCGCCCGAGATAGATCATCGCCACCGTAAGTCCGAGGATAACGATCGTCGTTCCGATGATATCGATAAACGTCAGATCGGTCACCAGAAGTCTTCGAACCATGGTCGTGACACCCGCTATCAGAATCGGTCTGACAAGCACGCGCCCTGCACGCACATACGACTGGACCATATCGATCAGTGTCGCGATAACAATGATCAGAAGAATGCCCTGCAGCACGTTCGTGAGTGCTGCCTGCGTGGGGTTATCCAGAGCAAGACTGATCATCTTAAGGGTCTCAATCGTTCCGAGAATGGCGGTAATTATCAAAAGAGCTGCAATAAGGATGTAAATTGCGATCGTCACCAGGCTGCATCCTTTCACCAGAATCCTCTGGGTCCGTGGGAACATATCCATATCTGCCATAATCTAAGTAGAATACTGTTCTATTTGTAAGTAATAAAACAGTTCCATCCTTCGAACGAAATGTCGACGATGTGAATAGTTATATTTATATGTACGGACATCATTCTATTACCGCTGTTTCCTAGATGAAACACAAGGGCCAGTAGATCAGTCAGGCAGATCGTCGGACTTTTAATCCGCAGGTCGGGGGTTCAACTCCCTCCTGGCCCGCTTCACGCTTTCGGGTTTTTTTGATAAGGAAAAAATGCTTACAGCATACCTTATCTCATTTTATTCGACGCGTGTATCATCCATTGTCACACCACCGGCGAATGTATTCCCATTGGGCCATTCACAAGCCGAAGAACCAGACTTTTAAAAATTGACCAGCTACCTGAAAGAATCAGCAGCAAGACCCCGTATTCACACGAATCTGATTAGGAGCTACATGACAAGACTCAATGTATTACTGCATGAGATGGTCCCCGACCATCAGATCATGACTGACGAAGACGTCAAAAATCTTCTCGTAACCTTCGACATCACGGAAGATCACCTTCCCAAAATCTATCATGATGACCCGGCTGTAAAAGCCTGCGGCGCAAAACCTGGAAACGTCATTATGATCGTAAGAAAGAGCCAGACAGCAGGCGAAGCCACATCCTACCGCCTTGTAGTCAGAAGGCCGAAAAAATAACCGGAGGCAGAAATCATGATCGACAGAAGTGTATTATCAGGCGCGTACTTTTCCCAGGAACACGTTGCACGCCACCAGCTGGATTCCTATAACAATTTTGTCCAGTTTAACCTCCAGAAAGTCGTAGACGAGCAGCGTATCGTCGAGACCGAAATCGTCAACAGAGGAAAGAACCAGGAGGCCGTATGGGTCGAACTGGGAAAGATCCGTGTTGAAAAACCCATCGTCAGGGAAGCAGACGGTTCGCAGAGCAAGCTCTATCCGGCCGAAGCCCGCCTAAGAAACCTTTCCTATGCGGCCCCGATGATCCTTGAAATGACCCTTCACCAGGGAGACAAAGTCTATCCGGTCCAGGAAACCACCATCGGTCAGCTCCCGGTCATGATCGGCAGTCAGGTCTGCAACCTCTGCGGTCTTTCCCAGCAGGAGAGGACCGAACAGGGCGAAGACCCGAGCGACCCCGGAGGATACTTCATCGTCAACGGAACCGAACGCGTTCTGATGACGCTCGAAGATCTTGCCAGCAACAAGATCATGACCGAGTTCACCGAGAGATACAACGAGCAGATCCACGTATCCAAAGTGTTCTCCCAGTTCCGCGGCTACCGCGCTCTCGTCGTTGTCGAGAAGAACAAGAAGAACCTCCTCGACGTCTCCTTCCCGAGCGTTGCCGGTCACCTGCGGTTTGCGGACCTCATGCGTGCGCTTGGCCTCGAGTCCGATGAAGAGATCGTATCGGCCGTCTCCCTCTCCGAAGACGTCCTCACCTACATGATGCAGAACCTCGAAGAAAGCGAATGCGCCACAGTCGAGGAGGGTGTCATGTATGTCGGTAAGAAGCTTGCGCCCAACCAGACCAAGGATTACCAGAGAAAACGTGCCGAGTTCGTTTTGGACAGCTACCTTCTCCCGCACTTAAACTACGCCATCCCCGGATCCTTAAAACCCGGAGACGAAGGCTACGAAGTGTATGCAAAGGATGTCCGGATCGCCAAAGCCGAATTCCTCGGCAGAATGGCAGAGGCATGTTTCGATCTCGCCCTCAACAAGAGGAGAATCGACGACAAAGATCACTACTCCAACAAGCGTCTGAAGCTTGCCGGTGATCTGATGGAAGATCTGTTCCGTATCTCGCTGAACAGACTCACCCGCGATGTCAAGTATCAGCTTGAACGCGCGAGCATGAGACACAGAGAACTCGCGATCGGAACCGTCGTCCGTGCGGATGTCTTAACCGAACGCCTGATCCACCCGCTCGCAACCGGAAACTGGGTCGGCGGAAGGACCGGTGTATCCCAGCTTATGGACCGCGTTGACCACATGTCGGTCATCTCCCACCTGCGAAGAGTCATCTCTCCGCTGTCCAGATCCCAGCCTCACTTCGAGGCCCGTGATCTGCACCCGACCCAGTGGGGACGCATCTGTCCGTCCGAAACGCCGGAAGGACCGAACTGCGGTTTAGTGAAAAACTTTGCCCAGCTTGTCGAGATCAGTAAAGGAACCGACGAGGACCAAGTTCTCCGTATAATACAGGGCATGAAGATCCAGCCGATCAGGAGCGAATAAAATGGAAAAGAAAATGGCACGTGTATTCGTGGACGGCGCTTTGATTGGAAAAGTCGACGATGCTTTCGGGTTCACCAGAAACTTCAGACAGATGCGCAGATCAGGGCACGTCTCGACCGAAGTCAATATTTCATACAAAGATTACAGTAACGAGATCGTCATCAATACCGACCGCGGACGGGCCCGCAGACCCCTGATCGTCGTCGAAAACGGCGTCCCCGCAGTAACCCCGGAAGATATCGAGATCGTCAGATCCGGTGCTGAAGACTTTATGGCACTGGTTTCCCAGGGAAAGATCGAGTTCATCGATGCGGAAGAGGAGGATGACCTCTTTATCGCGGTGCAGGAATCCGATCTGACTCCCGAACACACCCACCTTGAGATCGATCCGTCTCTTATCCTTGGTATCGGAGCAGCACACGTTCCGTTCCCGGAACACAACGCATCGCCGCGTGTTACGATGGGTGCAGGTATGATCAAACAGGCATTAGGATTTGCCCAGGCAAACATGAAGCTTAGGCCCGATACCCGCGGTCATATGCTCCACTACGCCCAGGTCCCGATGGTGCACACCCAGGCAGCCGAACTTATCGGTTCCGACAACCGCCCGCAGGGTCAGAACTTCTGTGTGGCCATCATCTCCTACGAAGGATACAATATTGAAGATGCACTCATCTTCAACAAAGCCTCGGTCGAGCGCGGAGTAGGCCGTTCCCACTTCTTCAGAACCTACGAAGGAGAGGAACGCAGATATCCCGGAGGACAGGTCGACAGGATCGAGCTGCCTGAAGAGGATGTCCAGGGTTCCCACGGAATCGGATCCTACGCAAACCTCGATGTCGACGGAATCATCAATCCCGAGACCGTCGTCAATGAAAAAGACGTTCTTATCGGCAAGACTTCTCCGCCGCGTTTCCTCGAGGAACCGACCGGTGAACTCATCGCCGTTGAAAAACGCCGCGACACGTCCATCACGATGAGAAGCAACGAGACCGGTATCGTTGACACCGTCATCATCACCGAGTCCGAAAACTCCTCCCGCCTCGTCAAAGTCAGAACACGTGACCTCCGTGTCCCGGAGATCGGCGACAAGTTCGCATCCCGTCACGGTCAGAAAGGTGTCTGCGGTCTTATCACTCCGCAGGAAAACATGCCTTTCACCGCAGCAGGTATCGCGCCCGACCTCGTCATCAACCCGCACGCAGTCCCGTCACGTATGACCATCGGTCATATGCTCGAGATGATCGGCGGCAAAGCCGGAGCACTCGAAGGTTCCCGCGTGAATGCAACTTCCTTCAGAAAGACCCAGGTCGAGAAGATCTTCGACTCGTCCTTCGCACAGGAACGTCTCTTAAACGACAAAGAGAACGGCAAAGACGTGAAGTCCAGCACCCTCACCCGTGAGCAGGTCTTACGACACCAGCTTGCCGAAGCAGGATTCGCCCACACCGGCCGTGAAGTCATGTACGACGGCATCACCGGCCGCAGATTCCAGGCCGACATCTATATGGGTGTCATCTACTACCAGAAACTCTACCACATGGTATCTACCAAGATGCACGCACGGTCAAGAGGTCCGGTCCAGGTCCTTACCCGTCAGCCGACCGAAGGACGTGCCCGTGAGGGAGGTCTTCGTTTCGGTGAAATGGAACGTGATGTGATGATCGGTCACGGTGCCGCAATGGCGCTCAAAGAGCGTCTCCTCGACGAATCCGATGCAGTAAAGCAGTACGTCTGCGCACGCTGCGGAATGGTCGCCATGTACGATGCCAAGCAGAAGATGACCCGCTGTCTCGCCTGCGGCGCAGAAACAGATATATATGAAGTCGAAATGAGTTACGCATTCAAACTTCTCCTTGACGAGATGAAGAGTATGGGTATAGCTCCCAGACTGAGACTGGAGGATATGGTATGACCTCGCCAAAGAGAATCGGCAAGATCGAGTTCGGTATCCTTTCACCGAAGGCGATCCGCGACATGAGTGTCTGTAAGGTCATCTGGCCGGACACCTACGACGACGACGGATTCCCCTACCCGAAAGGTCTCATGGACCCGAGTCTCGGTGTTATCGATCCGGGACTTCGCTGCAAGACCTGCGGTCAGAAGCAGGGCGACTGTCCGGGCCACTTCGGTCACATCGATCTCGCAAAACCGGTTATCCATGTCGGATACACCCGCCTGATCAGAAAACTTCTCCGTGTCACCTGCCGGGACTGCGGCCGGCTTCTTCTCGATAAAGAAGAGATCGAACGCTTCTCCGCACTTGAAGACGATCCCTACTCCGCCGAGACCATTGGCGAGAAGGATATCAAGAAGGAGCGTATCTGCCCCTACTGCGGCGATCAGCAGTTCAAGATCAACTTCGAGAAGCCGACCTCGTTCGTCGAGATCGTCACCGAAATGGGTGAAGACGGCAAAGTCCACAAGTCGGAACGCAAACTGACCTCCGCCGACATCCGTGAGCGGCTCGAAAAGATCCCGGACGACGATCTCCGTCTTCTCGGTATCGATCCCGAAGTCGCAAGACCCGAATGGACCGTTCTTACCGTCCTTCCCGTCCCGCCGGTAACTGTCCGCCCGTCCATTATCCTTGAAAACGGTCAGAGATCCGAGGATGATCTGACCCACAAGCTTGTGGATATCATCAGGATCAACCAGCGCTTTAAGGAAAACCAGGACGCAGGTGCCCCGCAGCTCATTATTGAGGATCTGTGGGAGCTTCTCCAGTACCACGTCACCACCTACCTCGACAACGAGGTCGCAGGATGCCCGCCGGCGAGACACCGGTCCGGCAGACCGCTCAAGACACTCTCCCAGCGTCTGAAAGGAAAAGACGGCCGTTTCCGCGGATCCTTATCCGGTAAACGTGTCAACTTCTCCGCCCGTACGGTTATCTCTCCAGACCCGAACCTTTCGATCGGCGAAGTCGGTATCCCGCTTGCCATCGCAAACGAGATGTCCGTTCCGGTAAGAGTGACCAAACAGAATCTTGAGGATATGCGTGTCCTGATCAGGATCGGTCCGCACAGACCGACCCTTCGCGACCCCTGCGGTGCGAACTATGTGAACAGACCCGACGGCCGCCGTATCAGACTGATCGCCGGTGAAGAAGGCAACTGTGACACCGTTGCGGAAATGATCGAACCTGGATGGAAGATCGACAGACAGCTGCGTGACGGGGATATCGTTCTCTTCAACCGTCAGCCGTCTCTGCACCGTATGTCCATCATGTCCCACCACATCAAAGTCATGAACGGCAGAACGTTCCGCCTTAACCCGGCAGTATGTCCTCCGTACAACGCAGACTTTGATGGAGATGAAATGAACCTGCACGTTCCTCAGACCGAGGAAGCACGTGCAGAAGCGGAACTTCTCGTCGCGGTCCAGGAAAACATTCTCTCACCGCGTTTCGGCGGTCCGATCATCGGCGGTCTTCACGACCACATCTCCGGTATCTTCCTGCTGACGAACCAGCTGAAGTGGTACACGAAATCCGAGTTCCTCTATCTCTTAAAATACACCGAGATGGAGCACCTCCCGGAACCGGGCAAGGTCGAAAACGGTATTCCCTACTGGAGCAACAAACAGGCATTCTCGATGATCCTGCCAAAGGACGTCAACATGTTCTACAAAGCGACCTGCTGCCGGAACTGCGACCCCTGTACGAAAAATACGTTCTGCCCGAACGACGCATTTGTCAGGATCGTCGACGGAGAACTCATCAGCGGAACCATCGACAAGAAGTCTGTGGGAGCAATGGACGGAGCAATTCTGAACAGGATCATCCGTCTGCACGGCACGCAGCGTGCAAAAGAGTACATCGACGATCTGACGAAGCTCTCGATCCGTGCGATCATGCTGTACGGATTCTCGTACGGTATCAACGATACCGATCTCGGTAAGGAAGAGTACAAGCAGATCCGCGACGTGCTCGACACTGCAGAACGTGATGTCGCCAACCGTATCAATATCTTCGAGCAGGGACACTTAGAGCCCATGCCCGGAAGAACTCCTGAAGAGACCCTTGAAATGCAGGTCATGAAAGAGCTGGGTAAAGCCCGTGACCGGACCGGTGATATTGCATCCCGTCACTTAGGTTTCGAAAACTCCGCTGTGGTCATGGCCGTTTCCGGAGCTCGCGGTTCGATGCTGAACATCGCACAGATGGCCGGTTGTATCGGTCAGCAGGCAGTGCGTGGTGAGCGTATCGTTCGTGGATATGAAGACCGCACCCTCCCGCACTTCAAACGCGGCGATAAAGGGGCCGATGCACACGGTTTCGTCCGCAACTCCTACAAGTCCGGTCTGAACCCGACCGAGTTCTTCTTCCACGCAATCGGAGGTCGTGAAGGTCTTGTGGATACTGCGGTTCGTACATCCCAGTCCGGTTACCTCCAGCGCCGTATGATCAACGCTCTGCAGGATCTCAAAGTCGCGTATGATGGTACGGTCCGCAGTACCGGCGGAAAGATCATCCAGTTCGTCTATGGTGAAGACGGCACCGATCCGGCCAAGTCCGCTTCCGGTCTGCCGGTCGATGTGAAAGGTATTGCCGAATCCGTTCTTAAGGAGGAGATCTAACATGGTTCCAAACAATGAAGAGTTCGACGAGGAGTTCGATACCTTCGAAGAAGTCATCGAAGAAACTCCCGTAAAGACCTCAAAGAAATCCCTCGCGGAAAAGGTAGAAGAAGTCCTTGAAACAGAATCTGCCGAGGAAAACCCCGCCGAGTCTGCAGAAAAGAAACCCCGGTCGAAGAAAGCAAAGAAGACCGAAGAGGTCGTTGTCGAGCCTGAATCTGCGATCGCAGCAGAGCTTCACACCTGGGACCTCCCCAAAACCCTCTTCCAGCAGATCAAGGTCTGGCTCGAGAGCAAATCCGAAGAGGATCTCGAGGCAATCGATCTCGTTCGTCTGAAGTCCCGCGTAAGAAGACTGGTCGATGAAAACATGCCGGTCTCGACGACCACGGAACTCACGAAGATCCTTATCTCGAAGTATGATGCAGGCAAGGAAGTAACCGACGCAAACTTCGAAAACATCGTTGACAGAATCAACACCGAGTACGAACGCACCCGCGTTCAGCCCTGTGAAGCGGTCGGTATCAACGCAGCCCACTCCATTGGTGAACCGGGTACGCAGATGACGATGCGTACGTTCCACTACGCGGGTGTGGCTGAAATCAACGTTACCCTCGGTCTGCCGCGTCTTATCGAAATCATGGATGCGAGAAAAGAGCCGTCCACGCCGACTATGACCATCTTCCTCGACAAGGACTACCGCGAGAGCCGTGATAAGGCGCGTGAGGTCTCCTGGAAGATCGAAGCAGCTCCGCTCCACGAGTTCGGCGACATCGAGACCGACATCGCAGAGATGTGCGTCCTTGTCCAGATCAACAAAGAGGTCTGCAAGAAACGAAAGATCGCCGTATCCGAAGTTCTCGCCCGCGCTCCGCAGAAGATCAAAGACAAGCGTCACTACCGCGACTTCGAAGTCGAGGTCGACGAGACGAACGGTCTCCTGAAGTTCCTCCCGAAAAACGAGGACTCCTATCAGAACCTCTTCCAGCTCGCCGAACATGTCCGTCAGGTCATTGTTCAGGGTATCGATGATATCAAGAGGGTCGTCGTTCGAAAGGAAAACGACGAGTACATCCTCCATACCGAAGGATCCAACATGAAAGATGTCTTCGAGATCGACGGCGTCGACTGTACGAGGACCCGTACAAACAACATCTCCGAGATTGCAAGCACGCTCGGTGTTGAGGCTGCCCGTTCGGCTATCATCTACGAAGCGTTCACCACCTTAAAAGAACAGGGTATCTCGGTCGATCTCCGCCACATCATGCTTGTCGCAGACATCATGTGCATGGACGGCGAGGTCAAACAGATCGGTCGTCACGGAATTGCCGGCGAGAAGGAATCGGTTCTTTCCCGTGCAAGTTTCGAAGTTACGGTCAACCACCTGCTGGATGCAGCGGTGGCCCACGAATTCGATGAACTTTCCGGAGTTACGGAAAACGTCATTGTCGGTCAGCCGATTCTTCTCGGTACCGGCGATGTCAAACTGATGGTCCGCCGCGTGGCACCCCAGTAATCTTTTTTTTTATCATGGTTATTCCTGAACTCTTATCTCCTGCGGGTTCGCCCGATGCTTTGAAAGCTGCCGTATTTGCCGGCTGTGACGCTGTCTATCTCGGCGGAAAATCATTTGGCGCACGCCAGTATGCGGCCAACTTCTCAAACGAAGAGCTGAAAAATGCGGTCGTGTTCGCCCATCAGTACGGCGTGAAAGTCTATGTGACCGTCAACACGCTCGCATATGATGACGATATGCCGGGAATCGCCGGGTATCTCCGTTTCCTCTCCGATATCGGCGTGGACGCGATCCTTGTTCAGGATGTCGGCATCCTCTCTCTCGCAAGAGAGATCGTGCCGGATCTTCCTCTGCATGCAAGCACGCAGATGACCATCCATAACGCGGCCGGGATCCGGTTCGCTGCGGAACACGGCATCTCGCGTGTGGTCCTTGCCCGCGAACTTCCGTTCGATGATGTGAAAAAGATCGCCGAAGCGGCAAACGAAGCCGGCGTCGAGCTGGAGCTCTTCATCCACGGGGCGATCTGCTATGCATACTCCGGGCAGTGCCTTTTCTCCTCGGTGATCGGCGGGCGAAGCGGGAATCAGGGGGCATGCGCCCAGCCGTGCAGAAAACCCTACACCCTCCTGGCCGACGGAGAGACCCTGCCGACCCAGGGAGATTATCATCTCTCCCCGCGTGATCTGTGTCTGTATCCCTACCTCGAAGAGGTCTGCAGTCTCGGGGTCGCGGCAGTCAAGATCGAAGGAAGGATGAAGACGCCCGAGTATGTGGGGATCGTCACCGATGCCTACCGCAGGGGTCTTGATACGATCGCAGCCGGAGAGGAGTTCGTTGTGGAAAACGAGACGATGGAAGACCTCGCCTTTGCGTTCAACCGCGGATTTACGAAAGGATATCTTTTCGGCGACAAGTGGGGGACCTTCATCAATGCGAAAAAGCCGGACAACCGCGGCGTCTATGCAGGATTTGTGTCCGGACTCGATGAGTCCCGCGGCAAAGTGATCGTCAAGATCGAAGGTCCGGTGCCTGATACGGGAGACGGTCTGGTGTTCAAGATCGCCGGCCGCGAGACCGGGTTCGCACTGAATAAAGAGCCGTATATCTTCCCGGAAGGGGATGCCTACAAGATTCCCGCTCCCCCCGACGTCGTCTTAGGCAGCGAACTCTGGATCACCCGGCGGATGAAGACCGAACGAAAAGCCGCCGCGATCATTTCAAAACCTTCCGCCGGAAGAATACCGCTCGACATCGTTGTCTCCGTCGATAAATCGGGACGGCTGACCATTTCATCGGATTCAGTGGAGGTCAAAACCGAGATGCCGATGCTTGAAGCGCTGAACAAGCCCGTTTCCAAAGAGTCGGTCGAGGCCCAGATGCGAAAGACCGGCGGCACGCCGTTCTACGTCAGAGATCTTACAATGAAGTATGACGGAACGATGTTTCTTCCGATGAGCGTCATCACCGATCTCCGCCGAAAGTTTCTGGATGCGGCGGCGCTGGCCCGACAACCGGTCCGGACCACCCGCCCGTATGCGGAAAAAGGCACTGCGGTCCCTGAGCGAACCACGCCGATCGTCCAGGTCTATACAGACTCGGTCATCGGAGCAAAGGCCGCCCACTCGGCCGGAGCAGGTCAGGTCGTCTATGAAGGATTTGAGGAGATCTATGATCTTCCGATCATCTACAAGCTGCCGAGGATCGTTCTGGAACATGAATTTGCCGGGCTTCTCTCAAAAATCCCGCCAAGCGCCGCCGGCGTTATGGTCGACGGGGTCGGGGCTGCGGAAGTTCTCAAGGGCGTGCCGAAGTACGGCGGCTCGGGTCTGAACATCACAAACGCCCGATCGGCCGTGACGCATGGGAAGAGCTGCCGTCAGGTCTGCCTCTCGCCGGAACTCTCGGGAAAACAGATCAGAACGCTGATGGAGCATCTCGCGGCATATACCCATCCGCCAAAGACCGAGGTGATCGTTCAGGGCAGTCTTGAGGTGATGATCACCGAGAACTGTATTCCGGCAACGGTGCAGGGATGCAGGAGCTGCAGTCAGTCCTGGGCGCTGAAGGATAAAACGAACAGAATATTCCGGGTCAGAACAGATTCCCAGTGCCGTGGTCATATCTTAAACTCGTCCGAGACCTGCCTGATCGAATATGTCGGCAAACTCGCGGCGGCCGGCGTCTCGGTCATCTCGATCGACGCCCGCGGGAGAAGTCCGGAGTATATCCGGAGAATGACCGCGATCTATTCTGCGGTTGTCGACGGGACCGGCGATCCAAAAGAGCTGAAAGAACAGATAAAAGATATCGCGTCCGGCGGCATCACGGCAGGTCATTACCTGCGGGGTGTCGTCAGGGAATAATTTTTTTGACTATAGTTACCCATAGGCTCGTCCTACGCGGCGAAAATCCCCATTTTTTGTATGTACAAAAATCCATCTCATTTTTCATGCATTCCAACCCGATTTCCCGTATAAAATACATGTGAAAAAAGTGAAAAATATTTCCCCGAAACAGTGTAAGTCCGGCGATTCAGTTCATGCCTGCCCGAACGATCCTTGCAAGCAGAGCATCCATCTGAATATCCGCGTCGGCCCCTTCGCTCATGCGGAAATCCGCTTCCCCGAGATGGTCGATCAGATCGACTTTGAGCCGGCGGTCGAGGGTCTCTGAGCGGGAGATCTCCCGGTAAAGCTGGTTTAAGAGTTCGTTCGGCGCGATGCCTTTGTCATACATCAACCCGTGGAGCATCCGTTCGGCGGTCTCGAAATCGCCTTCGAGGCAGCGGGAGAGGAGATCGGTGATCTCCTGGGGTTTTGCGTTGGAGGTGATGGCGTAGATGTTTTCGGCGGTGACGTGATCGGAGACGATCGCAGCCCCCTGAAGGGCATTGATCGCTTTTCTCATATCTCCAAGCGAGACATAGGTTATGGCGACGTAGGCTCCCTCATCGACGGTAATTCCCTCTTTTTTTGCGATCCTTCCAATCTCTTCGGAGATTGCCTCGTCCGTGAGAGGTCTGAACCGGTAGATCGCACAGCGGGACTGGATGGGATCGATTATTTTCGAGGAGTAGTTGCATGAAAGGATGAAACGGCAGGTCTCGGCATAGTTTTCCATCGTCCGGCGAAGAGCGGCCTGAGCATCCTGCGTAAGAGCGTCAGCTTCATCTAAAAAGAGGATCTTGAACGTTGCATCACCCAGAGGAGCGGTCCTTGCAAACTGTTTGATCTGATTTCTGACGACATCGATTCCCCGTTCGTCCGAAGCGTTGAGTTCGCGGAAGTTCATATTCCAGGTATCGCCGAACATCTCGCGGGCCAAAGCAACGGCACACGTGGTCTTCCCGACGCCGGCAGATCCGGTAAATAAGAGGTGCGGAAGGGCCTTGGTCGCGACGTAGGAACGGAGCCGCTCGACGACATCCTGCTGACCGACGACCTCTGCGAGATTCTTGGGCCGGTATTTTTCTATCCAGATTTCGGGGGAGACATCCATAATGAATCAATGTTGGATGTTACAACCAATTAATCATTCGACAGGGGTTTTGGGCAGCGGGTCGGATGTGCCTTATCGAACGCAACACATCACATCTCTGTTCCTCCCTCCACCGCAAAATAAACGATTGAGGATAGCAAACAAATGAAAGGAGGGATCAGCGGATGAATGAGTGTGAGCCGATACGAGTGGAGTTTCCTTTGCGGGGAGAATGGCTCTCTCCAAACACGCCCGGGACAAAAATACCGAGTCACGGCACAGACCGGTTTGGAACACGCTATGCGTATGATTTTATTCAGGTGGACTGGAAGAGAAAGGGCCGCCCTGCCTATCGCGTGAATTTCCTGCACTATCTTCTTTTCGGGGTCCCGTTAAAGGAGTATTACTGCTGGGGCCAAAACGTGTACGCGCCGTGCGGCGGGATCGTCGTCCGGGCAGAGGACGGCTGCGAAGAACGGCCGCGCACGCATTTTCTCCCGGACCTTGTCAACGCATACAGAAATGCGCATTATTTCGATCCGGCAAAGGACGA
>ENA-UOOH01002755-UOOH01002755.1-fermentation-metagenome-genome-assembly--contig:-NODE-2755-length-14493-cov-8.085261_pt1 | contig 14493 bp, 18 predicted proteins | sample MGYA00245778_ERZ724025 | MGnify/ENA primary metagenome ERZ724025 (study PRJEB28704, sample SAMN03018313) | fermentation metagenome | biome: anthropogenic terrestrial biome; feature: soil; material... | reverse complement strand
ATATAAACACATATGTGAATGCCATTCTATTGGGTGTTCAATGCCATTGGAGTGAGGCTGATGATGCCATTGGAGTGCTGGGTTTTGGTTTCTCATCACTCTTAACAGTTAGGGTTTTTGCATGCTTGATTTTCAGAAGATGTTATGAAACCTATGTATTCGTTTCAATAACATAAAATCTACCAAACCCCTTGATGTACAAAGAATATTGCAGGAGAAACAAACAGTCAAATTGCGGAAAGTTACAGACTCACAAAATCTCAAATCAAACAGTTGGTGGCACGTCAGAACCGCAAAACCCGACTCATCGCCAATAGCTATGTTTCCCGCCAAAAAGGCCGTCCATGCAAGCATCCAGATGACGAAGAGGCCAAAGACCAATGCCTACAAGGGTCCTGCGCACCATCCGAGGGACTCACGGAAAAAGGAAATGTATTTGACGATTGATTTATTCAGTTTTGGAGGGGGGCGGCTTATTCATAGCCGCCTATCCCACAAGTGGTTTCCAACCCTCTCACCTAATGCAATTTTAGAGCCTTTTTGTAGGGGTGTTTTTAGATATTCATCAAATATTTTTTAATCTTCTGTTTTGCAGCACATATACTTTCGCTGACGGAGGTAAAATGTGAACCTTCTAAGTCAGCAATTTGCCTAATTGTAAATTCATCAGCAACATACATGAGGTACCGCCGCCGCTGAACTTCGGTCAGCGTGGATAACGCCTTAGCTGCGATTTTTCGCCGCTGTCTTTGGTTTTCTGCTTGCTCCTCCGACTCAATCAAATCGTCCTCCGGAGATGCAACACAGCACAGAGTGGTTGCTTCCAAGCTGTGAATGGACACATTCTTTTTGGTTTGTGCATTTTCGGCGCGTACCTGTTTGAGATAAATCTCATCTGAGAGAGATTTAAGTTCTGTGAAATCTGCTTCGTTCTTATCGGGATTCTCTCGCAAGTAGTCCTCTAATGTGATTTCAATGGTCTGATTCGCAAAACGGTAAACGATACCTTTCGAGTTTTTGTTGGCAGCATAATCACTGTTACGATAATTTTTCATTTTCTTTCCTCCGAATTTTGATTTTGATATAAGCTGAAATCAAAAATTGGAGGTCAGGGGTATTTGGCAATTTGGCACTGCCATCTGTCATAAAACATAAAAAGTCCTTTCTGCTTTTAACGCAAAAAGGACAATAAAAAATGCCGGCAAGATATAGCGTTAAAAGCTATAACTCGTCGGCATTTCGTAAGCTCGCTCCTACTGGATTATCAATACCAGCGTTTCCGGCTGTAGGCTCGTACTCAGTTATCTGAATGTACAATATTAATTTTTATTTATAAACACCGTTCCATATTAGACAGCGCGGACACCGTGTGATTTTGTCGTAATCGTCCTCACATATTTTTCTGAAAATTTCCGTCCGGAACGGTCGGTCATTGCAGTCGTTGCTAAGCGGTTTTTTGCAACCGACACATTGAATGATGAATTTCTGTTTCTTTATCATTGTTTTTTGCACGATGGCCATTCCTCCTTTTTTGTCGAAAATTAGCATATTTGCGAATATCGTGGGCAAAAAAATACGATGTGTTTAGATTAAGGAGAACCCCTTTAATCTAATTTCCATTGCTTGTTTGGATACCTCAAAAATTTTTGCCATTTGACAAATATACTCTTGTTTGCTCTTACAGGTAGGGCGAAGGGCATAAAAACAGCGTTTGACCTGTCCGTTAGGCATAAGGATAGCTTGCGCCAGATAATTGGCCTGCCATTCTGTCGCATCTTCGTCAATTTCATTTTCGTATAGAGCGGCTGCGGTTCCGGTTCCGCTGAATACGCATTTATGGAGCAAATAGTGGGAAAACTCATGCGCCAGAGTAAACCGAAGTCTGCCGTAAAGGGTTTCCTGTTCCAACAGAAAACCATCTATCAGTATTGTGCCGCCACGAACAAACATCAAAGCGTAGTCGTTGATATCTTTGTCAAAATAGGTTGTGATGCCATCATCATAAATCATACGGCCAAGTTCTCGTCCATCATTGGTTAGGTATTTGTATTCGATGGATAGACTATTTGTTTTTTCAATAATTGTTTCAATCGGCACCGGTCCGGGAGGCCGGCCCAGGTATGCGGGATCATATTCGCTGAGTGATTTGCGGGCTATGGATTCCAGTGTCTGCGGACGAAAGAATGTAACCGGCATAGCGGCTCCTTTCCGATTCGGTATTATTTTGAATCTTTTGTGATGCGCTTTATAAAATCTTCCCACTGCTTGTCCGTTACGTTATGTTTTTTAGCTGTTCTGAGTGCTGCCCGAACAATATCTTTTTCCATGATATATTCAGGCAGATCGGCACTGACCGAGTTTCTGGATTTTGCGGCGAGGTCATGCATGAGATTGGTTTCGGTTTCGGACAACTGTAAAATTCGAGGCAGATTTTTCAGCATATCGGCCGGAGCAGGTCGCCGGTCTTTTTCAATGTCACACACATAAACTGCTGATATGCCCAGCGCATTGGCGATCTGTCGGGCAGACAATTCTTGCTCCATGCGCTTCTTTATTAAAAAGCTGCCAAAGGTCATTTTGCTATCCATGCTACAAACTCCTTTCTTGGTTCTCAATGTTGCTAACTTATCCATATTATAGCAAACATTTTTAACTGTTTCAATAGATTTTGTGAAATTAGAAATGAGGTGGTCGTTTTTTCGACCACCTCACTGTTTATGGATTTACAAACCCTTGATTTATAAGGATTTCAAAGGTAATAAGATTTAATCGTGTTTTTAAAGTTATTTCTCATCATCGACAAGTTTCCCCAATAAACCCCGATATTCTGCCTTTACATCTTCCGGAGCGTTGATTTTAATTTTACCTCCGCAACCCACAATCCATCCAAAAAATGTGGGACTGACGGACACGTCAACTATCGCCTCAAATAGATCGGATGAAACAATGCGTGTGGGAACAGCACTTCCAAAGCGATCTATTACCGTTTTCATCATACAATTATCGCAGAGCAAGGTTACTGTTTTTATTTCTGCATCGTACATTTGAAAAACCGAATTGACATATTTATTTAAGCAAAAACCCTTTGGTTTTGGTACAGCAACAGCATCAACAACTTCGAGAGCAGCTATTCTCTCAACCCGGAACTTAACAATCTTATCATGGTTCTCCGAATAACCGAGAGCATAATAACAGTCGTTGTTCCAAATTAAACTGTAAGGAGAAAAGCGATATATTTGCCCTTTGTGCTTAAACACTTTTCTTTTATTCTGATTGTATTCATAGTATTTAAAGCATACTCGCTTTTGCTTGTTTATGGCGTCGTTTAACAAGTCTACGGTGTAAAGAGCTTGCTCATTTTCCGCTTTAACTTGCTTATCCACATATAAATGACGGTCAAGCCCTGCCACTTGATGAATGCTTGCAAAGGAAGAAAGTTTTCCGATTAACCGTTTGCTTCTTTTAGCGGAGATAAATCTTGATGCTTGCACCGCATCCACCAACAATTTTAATTCCGGAATTTCAAAATGGCGATCCCCGATAAAGTATTGGTTTTGGCGACTCTTATTGCAGATGACATCAAATCCGTTGTCAGATAGCACCTCTAAATCATGAGCAACTGTTCTTCGATTACCCTCAATCCCTGCTTTTTCTAATCGTTCAAGAATTTGAGTGATTGTAATGGGGTGTTCTTCATCAGATTCACGATATAGCAAGTTTAGTATGTATAATAAACGGTTTTGAGTATTAGGCATTTATTCTATCTCCATATCGTAGCTATTTCAAACTTTTTTGACCGGACGTGCCATCCTTGCGCCTGTTTTAGCGCCGGTACCAAAATTAAAATAGGGCGCAAGCTCGGGTGTATATTCGAAGCCATAGAGTTTGGGGTCATAAGCATCCATTAATCCCCATAGAGTCCCAATTGCCTGGCCAAAATCATTCTCATCTTCAAACGGCGCACCCTGAAAATACATCATGGTGCAGGGCGGCAACTCGATCACTTCACAGTTCTTTGGAATGGGTTTATTGTAATCAAGTGGTACTTCAACACCGGCAGCGGTATTTCCTGTTCCTTCTTTAATAAGATTTTGGGGCAGCGTTAGAAGAGCCGCCGTATCAAACTTTTCCGAAATACTGTTGAATAACCCTTCCCAATCACAGCCCATCTCTTCGCAAAGGGAAAAATATTCGGTTGCTTTCACTGAACGCAATAATATCAATTTTCTTGCGGGACGTTCCACTCCCGTGACTGTCATGGTTCTTTGAATAGGTTGCGTATCCATATGTTTTCCGCCTTTTTTCAATATATAGTAGGCCTCAATAGGATAATGGACAAACCATTTTACCGGGGGTGTCTGGATATGATATTTTTGCGGGGTGATGCCAAATTGCCTTGCGAAAGCCCGGGTAAAACCGTCATGAGAATCAAAACCGCTGCCCATGGCGACATCCAAAATCTTCTCATCGGATGTTTGGAGAGTCTGTGCCGCATAGGTCATCCGCAGCGCTCGAATGGTTTCAAAGGGCGCTCTCCCCGTCAGTTCCTTGAATATGCGGGCAGCATGATACTTGCTGTATCCAGCTACATCGGCAAGGTGTTCCAGCGTGATATTTTCATTTAAATGCGCATTGATATATCGCTGCATTGCTCCCACGGCATTAACTTTGTCCGAAAACTCCATTTTCCACCTCCGATATCCAGTATAGCAATTGTGCGGTCGGAAGGCTCGACCAAAATTGCTAATCTTTTTTCCAATATTCAAGCTCTGAAAGCTTCTTACGCAGCCAATCTGCCATTTGCTCTGTGGTTCCCCAGTTCCAACGAGGCACCACATCGGCAATGACTTCTTCCGGGGTGTGATACTTATGGGCACCGTCTATATAACACCATTTGCAATATTTTTCATTTATTGTCCCATCCAACTCACGGCTGTAGATATTGTCATCAATGGGAGAGCCACATACCTGACAGGTTGTATTTTGAGGTTGTCCGAGAATTTTGTTAATCGATTCCCCGAAAACCTTTGATATGATTTTCAGCGTGTCTGTGTTGGGTACTGTTTCCCCAGTTTCCCATCGAGATACGGCTTGACGGGTAATCATCAGCTTTTCGGCAAATTCTTCTTGTGAGAGATTGTTATTTTTGCGGATTTTTAATAATGATTCGGCGATTGTCATATACACACCATCCTTTCTGCTTATATTATAACTTATACAATACTTTGTTGAAAAGCAACTTACGGTTGCGGCTTATTTTTACATAAGTAAGAGAAGTGTCTCCCTATCCAAATACTCGTATTCAAGTAATCACTTTTTTCAGCCAATAACTTGTTTTCTCACTCCATGGAAATCAATTTTTGTATACTAGGCATACTTCTCAAACGGCGTAATACCTTTGCTTCAATTTGTCGTACACGTTCACGAGTTACACATAACTTAGCACCTACTTGTTCTAATGTCCATGGTTCGCCATCAAAAAAACCGAACCGATAAAGAAGAACCTCCCGCTCTCTATCTTTCAAGCTGTCTATAATAGTTAAAATAGTCTGATTAATATATATTGCATTAACTAACTCAACCATTTCATCATCAAGCAAACCATGATCTCTTAATTTGGGGCTTTGAGGGTCTATGTAGTCAAGACTAGTCCATTGGTTTAAATAATGCAAGAATTGCTTTGCGCTATCCTTTTCGCAATCTAGTTTTTTTTGTAATTCACTAATGAACACTTCACATGAATTTATATCCGGACAAGAACAATTAGTATTATAGTGTTCCTCTATCATCTCTTGAACTGTAAATACCGTAGTTTTCACATGAACAGGGAAATACATAGGGTTATTATAAATTCTCATTCTCCGATTAATAGATTGATTAATCCACCATGGTGCATATGTTGAAAACTTATCATGCTCTGCTGGATTGTATTTTTTTATAGCAGTTATTAATCCTAGAACACCGTTTTGTATAGTATCTTCTAGTGAAACTTGATGTTTTTTATAGCAGTAAAGAGCCTGTTTTATAACGATACGCAAATACATCTCGACTAATCTGTTTCGCGCATATGTATTTCCATGCTGGGCTTGATGAATGAGGTTTTGCCATTCTCTATGTTGAGGTGGAGTAATACTTCTGGCATACTCAATGAATGTTTCTAATTCTGGCTGGATCAATAAAACTTCATCGAATATTTCGCCATAATCAAGCTTGCTTCTGTCATTTGAAAACAGGTCATCTTCATCGCCATCATCTTCATCAAGTTTTATGATAACACCAAGTGTTAGCAAATGATCAGTAAGGGAATCAATCTCGAACAGTGGTATTTGATGCGCAACGAAACAAGCCAACGCTTCATCCTCGGTGATAAATCCGTTTGCTTTGTATTTACTATACAATTGGTCAATTATATGTTGTCTTGTTGTTGCAGTTTTCATGGGTTAACTTCTTGCTAAGCGGCAAAGGTCAATAATTTCTTCAGAGTTTTGGCCATAGCGTTCTTCAAATTCTTCCATGAAGTCATATAGATTTTTCAGATAATCTTCTTCTGCATGAGATGGTTCAATGAGTTTCTCATAAAGAATGTCAACGCCTCCACGTACAAAAGATTCATATCGATCCTCGTCAGGCTTAGCCTGTTCTTTTCCGTAATAGCGAAAAGCCTTGTCAACTCGTTTTTCAAAGTCAGGCTCATGTTGTTTGTCAAGAAGCATTATTAATCTGTAATTAAACCACAATGTGTTTGTTTCCTTTGACATAGCTGCATATAAAACATTCGCAGGTTTGCCGCTTGTATCAAGCGCTGCTGTTCTGTTATACAAAAATCCTACAATGGGAGCAAGGATGTATACATCAAGATTTCTGTTAAATAAGCTGTTATTGTTTTTATTAAAAGCCCCCGTTAGTCGATTGACTTTTTCAGCGTGGGAACCCTTGAATTGATAGTCATCATGGAAAATCATATCTCATACCTCCTTATACGATATAAACCTCAAATTCGTTCTTCTTATCAAACATATAACGTTGTCCAACTTTGCTGCCAAGGTTTTCTTCAGCTAAATCACCATCTGTATCTTTAATAAAAATGATAACCTGCTCTGCAACGGCAGGAAGAACCTCGCAAACTGTTTTAATTCTTGTTTTGTCAAAAGCAGATAACGGAGCATCCATAACGAGAGGATATGGTTCTAAAACAAGCATAGCATTATCTGCTTGTTGACTTTGCCTTGCCATTTTGATAACTCCTGCAATAAAGGCGAAAATAACAGAAATGCTTTGCGCAGTCGAAGTTTCAACATCTTCTGAAAAGCCTGCTTCTTGATCAATGACATTAATTTGTATATTATATTTTTCATCTAATGAAAGAGAAAACCCTCCGTTATAGATGTTTCGGAATAAGTCATTAACTGTATTTTGAAGATCATCACGCATTTTAGTTTCTTCGGTGGCATATTGTTCAGAAAGAGTATCATGTTTCTTTGCTTTAGCAACTTGATCTTCCAAAGGTAGAACAAGGTTCAATCGAGCATGAGGAAATATTCTTTTTGCGTTAATCACGGCAAGGGATGCTATCAAATCATACCCTGTCAACCCTCCTACATAAAAGTCGATAAATCCTTGAGAAATATAATCAAACACTTTACACTCTGTCTGATATGCGATGTCAGAATAAATAGCATTTGGAACAACCCTGTGACCAATGAAACAACAGGCACTTTTCTTTTTATCCATGGTAACTCCTCATTTAATATAAGTAGATTCCGAGCCTCCTTTTGCAAGTATATCATGCAAAAGGAGGCTGTTCACTAATAATCTTTTATTTCTGAAATGCAATCAATGCAAACATTAGAATGCTTTATCTCTAAAAGGTCAACTTCTGAGTCACCACATATAACGCAAGTTGGTTGCTCAGTATTTTTTCGTAGAATAACCGAATCATCATTTAAAAAGATATCAAGATTTTGCTTTGATCCGATATTCAAAGCGCAGCGAACTTCCTGTGGCAAAACAATTCTTCCTAGTTCATCAATCTTCCGAGTACATACTTTTCTTTCCATGAGTTAATTCTCCTTTATTTTGAAAATTATTATGGGTTTTGCATCGTGTTTCTTTTAACCATAAAGAAATCTTCCTCCAGTTTCAAATTTCTATGGTCTTATTAAGATTCTCATGCTAGTTGTTTTGCACTTTAGTTAATTCCGCAAACCATCACCCCATCTTTTATATTGTTAGTAAAAATTGTACTTTATTTTCAGCTATATGTCAATGTTAGTAGTCATAACTCAATGGTAGTTATGACGGAAAGTTTCTATAATATTAATATAGATAGGTGGTGCATAAATGATTGATTTCAAGATAATCGGGAAGAGAATAAAAAAAGCTCGTAATGCAGTAGGATTTACACAGGAAGTTCTTTCGGAAAAGATAGGAGTATCTACAAATTATCTGAGCAAGATTGAGGGTGGACACGAAAAGCCGAATCTTGAACTGCTTGGAAAAATTAGTGCATCTGCCGATGTTTCTTTGTCTGAGCTTTTGACCGGTGTTGTGGAAGAACGACAGTATCTTCAAAAAGACATTGCCGAAGTATTAAGCTCCTGTTCGCCTGAAAAAATACGCCTAATCTATGATGTGATTTTGCGTATTTCACAATATAATTAAAGTGCTTAATGGGTAACGGTGAGAAAAAGATGTTTAATCTTTTTCTCGCCATTTTTTATTTCAAATATCAAATTTATTAACTTTCAAACAAAGCCGTCCACATATCGTTATATTTAGGACTTAACAATTCTTGAAGTTGTTCTATTTGCGTGTCACTGAACCCATACTCTGCCGCCATATCATCCGCACTTTTCTGTGACAGAGTAATTTGCAGAGTGGTTACCACTATCGTTTCTGTCGTTTCACTCCCATACTCATCTTCGACTGTCTGTACCTGTGTTTCGGTTTTAATAGAATGGGAAAGCGAAATCATTTCGTTAAAGATGCTTTGTAGCTTTTCGATTTTATTATCATCCAGAGTAACGACTTCCATGGGATTTTCGGAATCAGTATTAATTTTAACGGCATAAATCGAAAGTATCTCCCGCCAGTTGATTGAAACAGGAGCCATTTCCAATATATCGTGGATATTATCGCTTTTTATTTCCTCAATGTTGTCGTATAGCTGAGTATTTAATTCAGATATAACTGCGGTCATTGTGCGTCCGTCCACTGATCCGCTGTCCTCTCCGCTGAAAAACACACCAAAAACGGAACCCACTAAAAGACCTATCAGGCAGATAATAATGATTACCAACACGGCAATCCAACCGCCTGCCGCGATAAGCGCAACTAATCCTTTAACTGCGGCAATTGTTGCTTTCACAAGTGCGGCGGTAGCTTTGACAGCGGCCTTCGCCGTGGCAACAGCCGCTTTTGCCGCTGCCTTAGATGCCTGAGCCGCCAGTTTTGCAGATTTTGCGGCGGCTTTTGCAGATTGTCCGGTAATTTTAGCGGTTTGCTGTGCCGTCTTAACAGCGGATTTTGCGGTTCGTTCAGTTGTTTTGATTGATTTCTTGACCGTCTTTATGGTGCCTTTTCCTGCTGCCTTAGCACCTTTTCCGGACTGTTTTAGGGTTTTAATGGACTTACGGCCTGCTTGTCGGGTTTGCTGCAAAGCGCGCTTGGCATCTATAACTGCTTTTTTTGCCTGTTCAGCCGATTTCTGCACCCGCTCTGCTTTGCCCTTTAAGATGTCGGCAGTCTCCTTGGCATAATCGGCTGTCTTTTGAGCTTGCTCCGCTGCTTGTCTGCGATTCTTGGGCATATTTTGTCTTGCTTCTCGAAATCGCTCTTTTGCCTTATTAATATTTTCAGCCGCTTTTTTATGGGGCTTTCTAAAGTGATGGACGGCTTCTTCGGTGGCACCCTGTGCCTTGCCCGATATGTTGTCAGAAGCATCTTCGGACGGTGAATGATAGCCTGTATCCTGTGTCGATTCCACGCTTTCTTTAGAGCGGATAAAGGCGTTTTTTACGTGAGCCGCTGTGCTTGTCGCCTTATCAAGAACCTTAATATCCTTGACTGTGGTTTTCGTTTTTATTTTACTCATTATATCAATCCTTTCTATGAAATGAAAAAATTCTGAACCGCAATTGATTCAGAATATAAAAAGACAAACTTTTATGTTATAATGTTTTCGTATTATTATATGAAAGTAAAAGGGGTTAAATATATGGCATTTGACTACAAAAAAGAATACAAAGAATTTTATGCACCGCCGAAAGCCCCCACCATTATTGATATTCCACCCATGAATTACCTTGCCGTAAAAGGTAAAGGCAATCCCAATGAGGATAATGGCGAATACAGCCGTGCATTAAATTTGCTTTACCCCATCGCCTACACTCTAAAAATGAGCTATAAGAGTAATTATATTATTGATGGCTTTTTTGAATATGTTGTACCACCCCTTGAGGGTTTTTGGTGGCATGACGGGATAAAGGGTGTTGATTATTCAAACAAAGAAACCTTTTGCTGGATTTCCATCATTCGTCTACCGGATTTTATTACAAAAAAAGATTTTGATTGGGCAATAAACAAAGCTACAGCAAAAAAGAAAACAGATTTTTCTTCTGTTGAGTTTTTCCCCTATAATGAGGGTTTGTGTGTTCAGTGTATGCACATCGGGACTTATGACAACGAGCCGGAAACGGTGCAGCTCATGGAAAAACACGCAAAAGAACAGGGTTATATTATAAACATCAGTAATGAGAGGCATCATCACGAGATCTATTTAAGTGACCCACGAAAAACCGCACCGGATAAACTTAAAACGGTGATTCGCCATCCAGTTAAAAGAGTTTAAAATTCGGAAAGTGAGGGTAATTCATATGATTACAAAATTTCGAGGTATAAACATTTCATCCAAAGACCCAAAGCAACTTGCTCTTTTTTACAAAGACAAATTAGAACTTACCATGTTGGGAGACGATCCGAATTTTGACGGAGTTACATTTGGAAATAACGAGGATGAACCGGTATTCTGGATATGGGATGAAAACAAATGGGGAAAATCCACCGAGGGCGCTGTTACCCTTGTTTTTGATTGCGATGACCACGATAAAACATATCAAGAATTAAAAGAAAAGGGTGTCGCCCTTGATCCGCCCACGACCGCGGTATGGGGTGGCAAAGAACTCTTTGTAAAAGACCCGGATGGCAATACAATACTGATTCTATGATGAGGTGATTTTGGTGAAATCTGATTGGCTTTTTCAAAGCGAAAGCAATATATGCAGCTTTAGAACGGTTGGCGTTCTGCTTCGAGATAACAAAATTCTGGTTCAACGGGATATGGACGGTACTGAATACGCTTTGCCGGGTGGTCATGTTAAAATCGGCCAAACATCGGAAGAATCCCTTATCAGGGAATACAAAGAGGAAACCGGAGCAGATATTGTTTTCAACCGCCTGATTTGGACAGAAGAAACTTTTTGGAGTTGGAACGGGAAAGAAGCGCATTCTATCGCATTTTATTATCTTATATCATTAACAAACGATTCCGACATTCCGGATGATTATTTTGAATCCCATAAAGACAACTGCAATGTGGTTTTGAAATGGGTTACATTTCATGAAATGAAGGAACTAACGATATATCCCGCTTTCTTAAAGGACAAAATCGAGAATATTTCAGAACATATTGAGCATTTTGTTTGCAGAGAATCATAGTATGTACCCGCCGGAGGACATTTCTGCCCTCCGGCTTTTGCTTTACCCATAAACCTATAACTTTTCATTTATTTTTGTTAATTCGGGAAAACCCGTTATTTGAGGAAACGCCGAGAAGCCCCGCAAATGGGGCTTCTCGGTAAATCTTCTCGAATAACAGGCGCACCTCCTGTACACTTGAATTGTGCGTAGCACAAAAAATACAGGAGGTGTTGGTATGAAGGCCAATACAAGTTCGTTTAAAACTCTGTCAACAAGGCTATATGAACTGCTCGAGGCAGAACGATATAGCGAAAGTACTATGAGAGACATGAGATTTGTCCTCCGTTCAATGTCAAATTATGTGGAAACTTATCGTCTCGATGATTACTCGCCTGAAATTGGCGAACGGTTTGTTGCCTATTGTGTCAATGACCTACGCATATGCTCATCCCGCATATCTCGTGCGAAAAACATTGTAGGCAAGCTCAATCGGCTGTTGCAGGGGCTTGATGGAAGGGCTGCGCTTTTGCCGGATTTGACCAAGAGATTCGAGCTGCCCGATGCGCTTATGACTCCCCTTCAAGAATACCTTGTTCATTGTGCAGAGAAGGGAAACCGACAAAGTACGATTGACTACAAGCATTGGATTTGCAACAGATTTTTGAAGAATCTGTTGGAGCTGGGCTGTACTAAAATCAAGGATATGACAGGAGATCATGTGCAGGCGGCATTTTTAGCTTTAGGAGCAATTAGATACTGGGAACGAATTGGTCCATTTTTACGATTTCTTGCCGACAGCAACTATCTAAAGCAGAACTACTCCGGACTCATTCAGCACCGCCGCCATCCCATGCCCCAGCCCACTGTATATTCCCCGGAAGAAATTAGTAGCGTCGAGGGTTCCTTCGACTTGTGTTCTCCAGCGGGAATCAGAAATTATGCAATCACCCTGCTCATGTCGCGTTATGGAATCCGTGCCTGTGACGTTGCCGCACTTACCTTTGACAATATTGATTTTGATAATAATCGTCTGCGCTTCATACAACAGAAGACGGATGACCCCTGGGAAGGAGAATTGTTTCCTGAGATAAAAAGCGCATTACAACGCTACATTAATAATGTCCGTCCTAATGCCGTAGCCTGTTCAAGTATTTTCATTACGCTTGCCCCGCCCTATGCGCCGACCGATAACCGTGCAATTAATACGATGATTTGGAATCAATTTGGGCGTGCAAACATTGATATTGCAGCAAGGAGACACGGTGGTCGTGCATTTAGATCATCCGTTGCCAGCAATATGATAAACGATGGTGTTTCTACGGAAGTCGTTCGCAGGGTTCTGGGGCATGGTACCAAGTATGCACTCAAGCACTATGCGAGGATCGATATACAAAGTATGAGGCTCTGTCCGCTTCCCGTGCCGAAACCAACAGGGATGTTTGCGAACATTCTATCCGGGAAGGGGGCACGTTCTGATGTTTGAAAGTGGTTTCTCAAAGGATATGACGTCTTTCCTGGAGCTTCGGAGGAGTAGCGTCGGCGCACAGACACTTGCGCATGACACTGTCACATTGTCCAAATTGGATTGCCATCTGGTTGAGCAGGATTACCGCGAAAAGGATCTATCTGAGGAAATTCTTCTCACATGGATACGGACACTTAGCGGAAAAAGCAAGACGGTGCAATTGAAAGTGCTCTCCGTCAGGAATTTCGTGAGGTATCTCAATAGGATGGGAGGCCATTCATTCCTGCCAGACGCCCCGAAGGTGAAGTCGGATTATATTCCTTACATCTACTCGGATGAAGAACTGCTACTGCTCATCCATTACGCTGACAATCTGGAGCCAAAGGTGCTTAACCCGTGCTGTGCATACATCTCAGCAATGATTCCGATGATTCTGCGCATCTTATACGGATGCGGTACCAGAGTCGGCGAGACAATGGCTTTGAGAAGGAAAGATGTTGACTTCAAAGCGCGAACGATTTTTCTTCGGGAAACAAAAAATTCAAAAGAAAGGCGGATCCCTGTCCATGATAGCCTGGCAAGCATTATGGAAAGTTACTGCTTGGTACTTGGAATCACGCTATCCCCTGAAGCATATCTTTTTCCCGGCAGAAAGCCGGATTCCCACCTTACCAAGCGTCAGGTGCAGCATTGGTTTTCGGAACTGTTGAAGATAGCTGACATTGACCAAGGGAGGGAAAAGCCATATGAGCGCGGAGCGTCCTTGCATTGCTTCCGTCATGTCTTCGTGCTGAAGTCTATGCAGCAATTGGAGGCAGCGGGGCATCCCGTTGATATGAACGACCTGCTTTTGCCGACCTACCTGGGTCATGAGTGCTTGCTCGATACGGACAAGTACATGAGATTTTCCGGCGCACAGGTACCCGATTCATTAGAAGCATTCGAGACTTTTACAGCCGGATTGATCCCCGCAGTGGAGGTGCCGTATGAAGATGAATAAAGCGGAGCTTGAGTTTCTTTCCTTGTTGGGGCGATTCTTCACGGATTATCTGCCGATTTCCATGAACGCCAGTCCTAACACGATTAAATCATACAAGTGTGCATTCAGACTTCTATTTCACTATCTGAATGATATTGCAAAGATTGATACCTCTCACATCACCTTCGAAATGCTGGATTTTGATATGCTCACCAGTTTCTTTGATTGGATGATATTCTCTCTAATGTTCGGTACCTGCTGATGGTGGAAGCGTAACCATATTCGGGGAATACGGCATAGCCATATTGTGCCGAGGTATAGGCAGTGCTATAAGGTGTTTGGTAACCGGATA
>ENA-UOOH01002753-UOOH01002753.1-fermentation-metagenome-genome-assembly--contig:-NODE-2753-length-14511-cov-2.703791_pt1 | contig 14511 bp, 11 predicted proteins | sample MGYA00245778_ERZ724025 | MGnify/ENA primary metagenome ERZ724025 (study PRJEB28704, sample SAMN03018313) | fermentation metagenome | biome: anthropogenic terrestrial biome; feature: soil; material... | reverse complement strand
GCGCGGCTTTTCGGAATACGTGAAGCTGACCAGCACCGCTGTGTCGCCGTAACGCACCAGGGTAGAGCCGGCTGCTTGCTCGGCGTAACGGCCAAACTCAAAGCTCAGCGGGCGGCCGCCAAATTCCATTGTGTACTTTCTTGGTTCCATGCTTTCTTTCTTTCTCCTTACTTCTTTCGCGCTGCCCGCTCCCCCGCGGGTGCGCCATTCCACTGATACGAATCAGTATAAAAGGGCCGGGAGCCTGTATGGTCCCGACCCTTAGGTTCTCTTACTTACGCAGATTGAGTTCGCCAATTAGGGTGCGGTAGCGCTCAATGTCCGTGCGCATCAGGTAGTCCAGCAGACCGCGGCGCTGGCCGACCATCAGCAGCAAACCGCGGCGGCTGTGGTGGTCCTTCTTGTTGAGCTTCAGATGCTCGTTGAGGTGGTTGATGCGTTCGGTCAGCAGGGCCACCTGCACTTCCGGTGAACCGGTGTCACCCTCGTGACGGGCATAGGTCTCGATGATCTGGGTCTTCTTTTGCTTATCCATGGGTCTTCCTCTCTTGCGGGGGTGGCAGCCCGCTCTTCAATCGCCGCAAACACAGAATGACGGTGAGAATCGACAGCCCGAGCATGCGGTTCTATGGCCACGAAGTTTATATTAACATAACACAGGCCGAATGTAAACGCTTAGCGCAAGCGTTTTTGGGCACTTCCAGGCAGTTTCCTTGACAAAACATCACATCCTCACTAATCTGAATGCTGATTGTGGTGATAGGAGGGGTACGGTGAGCGCAAAAGGGCACATCATCAGAAAACTGCTGCGGTTTGCAGGTCGCATTCCTACGCGCTACAAGCTGTTATACCCTTTCTGGCTGTCGGCACAGCTGTATGAGACCAACGAAGTGGTATCTTTCGCCCAACTCCCCGCGGCGTTCGATGGATTGACCATTGCATATGCCTCGGACATTCATTACGGCCCCTTTCTTGGGAAGGAGCGAGCGGTAGATTTGGCCAATCGTCTGCGCGCCATGCAAGCCGATATCATTTTGCTGGGCGGCGACTATGGTGAAGATACGGCCACATCAATTGCGCTGTTTGACGTTCTGCCCAAGCTATCAGCGCCATATGGCGTGTTTGCCGCCATCGGCAATCATGACCGCATGGGCGATGAAGCGTCGTTCGAGCTGTTGCTGGAGCGGATGCGGGCTTGGGGGGCTTATCCCCTGCTCAATGACGCGCGGGTGATTGTAAAGGATGGCGCCAGCCTGTGCATCTGCGCCACCGATGATATCCGGGAGGGGCATCCGCACTTCCCCTCTCTCACACCACATGCGACGGCCAGCGATTTTGTGATCTATGCGCCGCACTCACCGGATATCCTGCCCTCCGCACTCAAACAGGGGCATTTTGACTTTGACCTGGTGCTCACTGGGCACACGCATGGCGGGCAAGTGGCTCCCTTTGGGCACACCATTCACTCGTCCAGCCGTTATGGTGACCGCTATCGTTCCGGATGGATTGAAGAAGGCGGCAAGCAAATCTTCGTATCCAACGGTGTGGGCACATCATTATTGCCCGTACGCCTTGGCGCGCCGGCGCAAATTCACCGAATCACTTTGAAGAAACAACAATAATAATCGCACTACACAAGCCGCAGCGCCGGGTTCGCGTTGAGGCGCATATCCGCCACCTGCCCGTGCATCAGCCGCAGGTAGGCTGCCGCGCCAATCATCGCGGCATTGTCACCGCAATACTTAAACTCCGGCAGGTAGAGGGTAATATCTCGCTCGTCGCAAGCTGCCTGAAGTTGTCGGCGCAGCAGTTTATTGGCGGCCACGCCGCCTGCCAATGCCAGCCTAGTTTCGCCCAGTTCACTGGCCGCTAACATCGCCCTGTCGACCAATTGCTCCACTACAGCGTGGCGGAAGGATGCGGCGAGATCGGCAACCGGCAACGCTTCGCCCCTTTGCTTCATCTGATGGGTGAGGTTGATAAAGGCCGTCTTGAGTCCGGAAAAACTATAGTCAAACCGCCCCTGGGTATGCGGGGTAGGCAAGGAAAAACGCAGGACGTCGCCCTCCTCGGCTGCAGCGTCCAGGCGTGGTCCGCCGGGATAGCGCAGCCCCAGCACACGTGCTGCCTTGTCAAAGGCTTCGCCCGCCGCGTCATCCTGCGTGCAGCCGATTAGCCGATAGCTGTCACCTTTTTCCACCTGCATCAGATGGCTATGCCCTCCCGACACCACCAGGCATAAAAAGGGTGGGTTCAGGTCAGCGCAGGTGAGGTAGTTGGCGCAAATATGACCTTCGATGTGGTTGACGGCAACAAGTGGTTTGTCCAGCGACAAAGCCAACCCTTTGGCATAGCTCACCCCGACCAAAAGTGAGCCTACCAAACCAGGGCCAGCGGTTACGGCCACCGCGTCGATATCAGCAAAGACAATGCCGGCCTCGCTCAGCGCGCGGCGTACCACCGGCCCCACTTTTTCAACGTGAGCGCGGCTGGCAATCTCAGGCACCACCCCTCCGTAGAGGGTGTGCAAATCGATTTGGGAATAAACCACATCAGAGAGAACGCCGCGCCCATTTTCGATGACCGCTGCCGCCGTCTCATCACAGGATGATTCAATCGCGAGGATGCGCACATCTTTTCGCTCCCGTAATGCATCTGCCTTTCGATTCATCCGTTCTATATAACTCATCCCTGTTTCTCCCGGCTCGCCGTCCTCAGACCAAATGCGGCCAGCGGCAGGATGAGCAGCACTGCCGCGCTCTGCTTCAACAAATCCCACCCATAGGACACAAAGAAGGGCAGCGGCATCAACTGCAACAGCAGGTCCTTTTGCGGATCCAGGAGCCATAAATCGTTGCGGAACAACAGCCGATGAAAAGCATAAAACAACCCTTCGAAATTGACGGCTGCCCATATCACAATGATGAGAACCAAGGCAAAGAAAGCGGCCATTGCTGCCACCAATGCCCGCTGCGGCCGGATGAAGGAGAGCACCCCCGGTTGCCATTTGCGCAGGACCAGAAACACAATAAAGCTGATGGCTACAGCCGCCAACGCAGCATAACGAATGACGCCCGCCAGATGAACCAGCCCGCGAATGTCTGCCAGATGCAGCAGCTCATGCGCTGCAAAGGCCGAAGCATTCTGACCATCGCGGTTGATGGTGATTTGCGGCGTCGGCAATGTCCCCTTGAGATACCCGGTGATAGCATCAGCGATAGCCGGATACGCATCAGCCGACACGCCGGACAGACTGGTATCAGCATACCGGGTCATTTTTTCTGCCATCTTCACGCCATTTGTGGCCAAGCTGGCCAATGAATGCGCGAAGTAGGCCACCAGGCACAGGATGAGCACCAGGGCCAGCCCTATGCGCAGCAACACCGCCGATTTGCGCATCACTGCATCTTCAAATAGGCGGTGATGAACCCATCCAGATTGCCGTCCATCACGTCGTCAATGTTGCCGGCTTCAAAGCCTGTGCGATGGTCCTTCACCATGGTATAGGGCTGGAACACATAGGAGCGGATCTGGCTGCCCCATTCGATTTTTTTCATTTCGCCCTTGATGTCGGCCATCTGCTCTTCTTTTTCTCGCTCGCGCAGCTCGATGAGGCGGGCACGCAGCATGCGCATGCACATCTCCCTGTTTTGCACCTGGCTGCGCTCATTTTGACAGGAGACCACGATGCCCGATGGGATGTGTGTCATACGCACAGCGGAGTCCGTCTTGTTAACGTGCTGGCCGCCAGCACCCGTGGAGCGATAGGTATCCACACGCACATCTTCCATGTTGATTTCAATGTCGCCGTCCTCATCTATCACCGGCGATACGTCCAGCGACGCGAATGAGGTATGCCGCCTTGCGTTGGAGTCAAACGGGCTGATGCGCACCAGCCGATGCACGCCCTTCTCCCCGCGCAGGAAGCCATAGGCGTTGTCGCCCTCGACCTCCCACGCTGCGGACTTGGTGCCTGCCTCATCCCCATCCAGGTAGTCCAGCAGCGTCACCTTAAAGCCCGCACGCTCACAGTAGCGCGTGTACATGCGATAGAGCATCTGTGTCCAGTCCTGTGCCTCCGTTCCGCCAGCGCCCGCGTGCAGCGAAAGAATGGCGTTGCAGTGGTCATAGTCGCCGCGCATCAGCGTTTCCAGCGCAAGCAATTCCACCTGTTGATCCAACCGCTCCAGCGTTTTGCCGGCTTCATCCGCCATCCCCTGGTCGGACTCATCCTGCGACAGTTCCATCATGGTCTCCACATCATCACACAGGCTGACCAAGCCATTGAAGTGCTCCATCTTGGCTTCGATGGCCGCCAGGCGCTGATTGACCACGCGCGAACGCTCCAGGTCATCCCAGAAGCCTGGGGCGCCCATCTCCTCGCGCAGCTCCACTAACTCTCTTTCGAGTTGATTGATGTGCAGGCCTTCGCGCACCTCTTCCAGGCGCGCGCGCAGGCTATCCAAATGGCTACGGTATTGTTCCAGTTCAACTATCATAGTAACTCCATCTTATCCCTTACTCTGACGCCGCGGCGTTGCTGCCATGGCAATTTTTATACTTCTTGCCGCTGCCGCAGGGGCAGGGGCTGTTGCGCCCCACCTTCTCCCCCTTGCGCAGGGTGCGGGCAGCGGATGGCGCTTGCTGTGGCGCGGCATCGCCGGCGCCTATGGTACGCACAGGCTTGGCCACCTCCCGGCGTTCCGGTGCCTTTTCGATGCGCAGCTGATAGAGCGCCCGTAGCGTGTCCTCCTGCAGCAGGCGCACCATTTCGTCAAACATGTCGTAGCTTTCCATCTTGTATTCATTGACAGGGTCGCGCTGTGCGTACGCGCGCAGGCCAATGCCGTCGCGCAGCTGGTCCATGGCGTCAATATGATCCATCCAGCGGTTGTCCACGCTGCGCAGCAGCAGATTACGCTCCAGCTCGCGCATGTCAATACCGTGGGAGGAAATCAACTCCTCGCGTTGCTCGTAAAAATTATTCGCGGTTTTCTTCAGGAAGTCGATGAGCCCCTGGCGGTCAAACCCACCCATGGCCTCCCGATTCGCCTTGAAGGAGCCGACAGGAATGCTTAAACGCTCCAGGTATTCGGCCAGACCGGCGATGTCCCAATCCTTATTATCACCGGCGCAGAAGAGGGCGACAGCCTCCTCAATCAGCTTGTCCACCATGGTCTGGATGGAGGCACGCATGTCCTCACCCTCCAGCACCTGGCGGCGCTGCTTGTAGATCAGCTCGCGCTGCTGGTTCATAACATCGTCATAACGCAGGACGGACTTTCGAATCTCGTAGTTGCGGCTCTCAATGCGCTTTTGCGCGTTCTCAATTTGCTTGGTGAGCAGGCCTGCCTCCAGCGGCACATTCTCCTCCATGCCCAGGCGGGCAATCATCGGCTGGATGCGCTCGCCGCCAAACAGGCGCATGAGGTCATCCTCCAGGGAGATAAAGAACTGGGAAGAGCCGGGGTCCCCCTGACGGCCGGAGCGGCCACGCAGCTGGTTGTCGATGCGGCGGCTTTCGTGACGCTCGGTGCCAATGATATGCAACCCACCCACGCCTACCACCTGCTCGTGCTCCTTGTCGGTGGTCTGCTTAAACTGCTCCCGCAACTCGTTAAAACGCCTGCGCGCGGCCAGCACTTCCTCGTCCACATGCTCGTTGCGTCCGGTGGCTTCCTCAATCAGCTCCTCAGCATATTCCTCCTGCCGCATGGCACGCCGGGCTAGAAAGTCCGGGTTTCCGCCCAGCAGAATATCGGTACCACGGCCGGCCATGTTGGTGGCGATGGTCACCGCGCCATAGTGACCCGCCTGCGCCACGATGCTGGCCTCTCGGGCGTGGTGCTTGGCATTCAGCACCTCATGGGGGATGCCACGCAACTGCAGCATGCGGCTGAGCATCTCAGACACTTCCACCGAAATGGTGCCAACCAACAACGGCTGGCCGGTGGCATGGCGGCGGATAATCTCCTCCACCACGGCATCGTACTTGCCCTTCTTGCCACGGTAGACCACGTCGTTTAAGTCATCGCGAATCATGGGCATGTTGGTGGGAACCTGCACAACGTCCAAGCTGTAAATGCCCTGGAATTCCTCTTCCTCTGTCTTGGCTGTACCCGTCATGCCGGACAGCTTGCTGTACATGCGGAAATAGTTCTGGAAGGTGATGGTGGCCAGCGTCTTGCTCTCCCGCTCCACCTTCACGCGCTCCTTGGCCTCAATGGCCTGGTGCAAGCCGTCCGAGTAACGGCGGCCCACCATCAGGCGGCCGGTGAACTCGTCCACAATGACGACTTCGCCATTTTGCACCACATAGTCGATGTCCCGCTTCATCATCACATTGGCTTTCAGCGCCTGGATGAGGTAGTGGTTTAGTTCGTTGTTTTCCGGGTCGTTGAGGTTTTCGATGCCAAAGGCGCTCTCCGCCTTGGCGGCACCCTCCTCGGTGAATACAACGCTCTTTTCCTTTTCTTCCACGGTGAAATCCGCCTCATTCTTCAGGCGGGCGACAAAGCGGTCGGCCTTTTCGTACATGTCGGTGGGCTTATCCCCCTGGCCTGAGATAATCAGCGGGGTGCGCGCCTCGTCAATCAGGATGGAGTCCACCTCGTCCACGATGGCGTAGTTGTGGCCGCGCTGCACCATGTCCTTGCGGTAGATGACCATGTTGTCGCGCAGGTAGTCAAAGCCCATCTCGTTGTTGGTGCCGTAGGTGATGTCGCAGCCATACGCCTCCCGCCGTTCCTCGCCGGTGAGGTCGTGCACAATGATGCCCACCGACATTCCCATGAAGCGGAACAGTTTACCCATGTCCTCGCCCTGGAATTTGGCCAGGTAATCATTGACCGTGACAATGTGCACACCCTTACCGCTCAACGCATTGAGGTAGGCCGGCAGGCAAGCCGTCAGGGTCTTGCCTTCACCGGTTTTCATCTCTGCGATGCGACCCTGGTGCAGCACAATGCCGCCGATGAGCTGCACATAGAATGGCCGCATGCCCAGTGTGCGGCGGGCGGCCTCCCGCACGGCGGCAAAGGCCTCGGGCAGCAAATCATCCAGCGTCTCGCCATCCTGATGACGCTGGCGGAACTCCTGTGTCTTCTGGGACAGCTGTTCGTCCGACAGATTCGCAAAGTCGGGTTCCAGCGCCTCCACGGCATCGGCGATTTTGCGCAACGGCTTTAGCTGTGCCTCCGGGCCCATGCCAAATACCTTTTTGAGCTTATCTAACATCAATGGTTCTCCTCTGGCGCCATTGCGCCATAATCCATTATACATGGTGCATCAAAGCGCCGCAAGCACGCAAAAGGCGCTCATCCGCCTCTCGGTGAGCGCCCTATAAATACATGTGTTACAAAATGTACTTGTTCAGGTCCGCCTTCTTAGCGGCAGCTACATGGGCGCGCACGTAATCCGCGGTGATGTTGAGCTCCACCTCGGGCATCTCATCGCCGCCCGCGTTGAAGGAAATATCCTCCAGCAGTTCCTCAAACACACCATGCAGGCGGCGCGCCCCGATGTTTTCCCCCATGGCGTTGGCGCTGCACGCAGCGTCGGCAATCTCTTCCAGCGCTTCATTATCAAAGCGCAGGCGCACCTTGTCCACCTCCAGCAGCGCGGCGTACTGACGGGTCAGCGCGTTGTCGGGCTGGGTCAGGATGCGGATGAAATCCTCACGGGTGAGGCTCTTGAGCGTCACATGCACTGGGAAACGGCCCTGCAGTTCCGGAATCAAATCGCTCACCTTGGCGACATGGAAAGCGCCTGCCGCGATAAACAGCATGAAGTCGGTGCGCACCGCGCCGTGCTTGGTGTTGACGGTACTGCCCTCCACAATGGGCAGGATGTCCCGCTGCACGCCCTCACGGGATACATCGGGCCCCTGACCGGTGGAGCGGCCGGCAACCTTGTCAATCTCGTCAATGAACACAATGCCCTGCTGCTCTGCCCGGCGGACAGCCTCTTCCTTCACGGCGTCTTCATCAATCAGTTTCTGCGCCTCTTCGTGCAGCAGAATCTTGCGGGCTTCCTTTACCTTGACGTGGCGCAGCTTGGTGCGCTTGGGCAGCATGCCGCCCATCATGTCGCCGATGTTGATGGCGTTGCCGCCCACTTCCAGCGACGGCGCGGCCTCCTCCACCTCGACCTGTATCTCCCGCTCCTCCAGCTCGCCGTTTCGCAGCTGCTGCAGGATGTCCGCCCGGCGGCCCGACAGCTTGAGCCGCTCCTCTTCATTGACAGGCTCCTGCGCTTTGTTGCGTCCACCCAGCAGTATGTCGATGGGGTTTTGCACCGGCTTTTTAGGCGGGTCGGTCAGCAGACTCACCAGCCTATCCTCCGCCATCACCTCTGCGCGGGTTTTCACACGCGCCTCATGCTCCTCGCGCACCATGCGGATGGCATTTTCCACCAGGTCGCGGATGATGCCCTCCACATCGCGGCCCACGTAGCCAACCTCGGTAAACTTGGTCGCCTCCACCTTGACAAAGGGGGCGTTGACCAGCTTGGCCAAGCGTCGGGCGATTTCCGTCTTGCCCACGCCGGTGGGGCCAATCATCAGAATATTCTTGGGGTAGATTTCTTCGCGCATCTCGTCTGATACTTGCGAGCGGCGATAGCGGTTGCGCAGGGCGATGGCCACCATGCGCTTGGCATCATCCTGACCGACGATGTAGCGGTCCAGTTCCCGCACAACCTCGCGCGGCGTCAACTCTTTGATCATATGTCCTCCACGTGGATGTTGTCGTTGGTAAACACGCAGATGGAGGCGGCGATGTGCAGCGCTTTTTCGACAATCTCTCGCGCAGAAAGCTGGGTATTATGCACCAGCGCGCGGGCCGCGGCCAAGGCATAGTTGCCGCCGGAGCCGATGGCGCACACGCCATCATCGGGCGAAATCACCTCGCCGGTTCCGGAGATGATGAGCAGGTTGTCCTTGTCTGCGGCAATCAGCATGGCTTCCAGCTTGCGCAGCGCCTTGTCACTGCGCCACTCCTGCGCCAACTCCACGGCAGCGCGCTCCAGGTTGCCGCCAAACTGGGTCAGTTTTTCCTCGAAGCGGTCGGTAAGGGTAAAGGCATCGGCTACTGAGCCGGCGAAGCCCACCATCACCTGGTTCTGATAGATGCGCCGCACCTTGCGCGCGGTGCTTTTGAAGATTGTATTTTGTCCCATGGTCACCTGCCCGTCGCCCGCGATGGCTACATGGCCGTCACGCCGCACGGCACAGATGGTGGTGCCTCTCAGCTCCATATGCTGTCCTCCTGTCATAAATCAATTCGCTTGTGCGATGTTGTCAATCAACGCCAGTGCGCGTTCGGCCACCTTGAGGTAGCGCTGCTCTTTGCCGCGGACACGCTCGGGCAATGGATCAATCAGGCCAAAGCTTACGTGCATGGGCTGAAAGTTGCGGTTGTGCGTAGATACATACCGTGCCAGCGCGCCCATCCCGGTCGCGGATGGGAATGTCACCTGCTGCCTGCCAAGCAGCCGGTTAGCCAGGCTGAGCCCGGCTTGAAGGCCGGAGGCGGCACTCTCCACATACCCTTCCACGCCTGTCATCTGACCGGCAAAATACACGCCATCGCTGCCCTTCATCATATATTGATTGTCCAGCAGACCTGGGCTGTTCAGGAAGGTGTTGCGGTGCATCACGCCGTAACGGGCAAACTCCGCCTGCTCCAGGCCCGGAATCATACCAAACACGCGCCGCTGCTCGGGAAACATCAACCGAGTCTGGAAACCGACCAGGTTGTACAGGCTGTCGGACGCGTCATCACGCCGCAGCTGAAGCACCGCGTATGGTCTGCGACCTGTATGCGGGTTGGTCAGCCCTACCGGCTTTAGCGGACCAAAGGCCAGTGCCATGTCGCCCCGCCGAGCCAGGCTCTCCACCGGCATACAGCCCTCAAACACGCGGCTTTCTTCAAAGCCGTGGACGGGGGCCGTCTGCGCGGTGAGCAGCGCGTCATAGAACGCCCGATACTCTGCCTCGTCCATGGGGCAATTGATGTAATCATCATCTCCACGGCCATAGCGCGACGCCTTGAAGGCGCGCGTCATGTCGATGGATTCCCGGGTCACGATGGGGGCAGCCGCGTCGTAGAAGTGCAGCACCCCCACCTGGGGCAGCGACTGGATGGTTTCGCTGAAGGCCTCGGATGTGAGAGGGCCGGTGGCAATGATGGTGTCCCGCGCAGGAAACTCCGTCACCTCGTCCGGTGTAAATGTAAGCAGTGGATGGGACAGCAACTCCTTCGTGATGAAGCCCGAAAACTGATCCCTGTCCACCGCCAATGCGCCGCCCGCGGGCACCCTGGCCTGATCGGCCGCGCGGATGACCAGTGAATCCAACCTACGCATCTCTTCCTTCAGCAGCCCCACAGCGTTTTGCAGGCGGTCGGAGCGTAGCGAGTTAGAGCACACCAGCTCGGCGAATAAATCGGACGCATGCGCGGGGCTCTTCTTGCCCGGCTTCATGTCGCGCAGCGTCACCGCGACGCCGCGCCGCAGCAACTGCCAAGCAGCCTCGCAGCCGGCCAGCCCGGCGCCGATGACGGTAGCCCGTGGCTTATTCGGCATCGTCCTCCTCCAGGGGCAGCTCATAGGGCTCGCGGTGGCGGCATGTCTCATTGGCGCACAAAAGCAGTGCGTCATTCTTGCGGCGCTTGATGGTCATGTAGCTGCCGCACTCCGGGCAGCGCTTGTCCACCGGCTTTTCCCACGAGACGAATTGGCATTCCGGGTACTGCTCACAGCCGTAGAACTTGCGGTTCTTCCGGCTGGTTTTCTCCAACAGTTCGCCGCCGCAATCCGGGCACTTCACATGAATGTACACCAGTATTGGCTGCGTGTTACGGCACTCGGGGAAGTTGGGGCAGGCAAGGAATCGGCCATAGCGGCCGTTTTTGTAGACCATGGTGGCGCCGCACTGGTCGCAGATGACATCGCTTTTCTCATCCTCAATGACAATCTTCTCGATGTCCTGCTCCGCCTTTTGCAGCATTTGCTCAAAGTCGGGATAGAACTCCTCCAGCACGCGCTTCCAGCCCTTTTCACCCGCTTCCACGCGGTCCAACTCATTTTCCATGCGGGCGGTGAAATCCGTGTCCACCACGTTGTTGAAGTAATCAATCATCAGGCCGGTTACCATTCGCCCCAACTCAGTGGGATATAGGCGCTTTTTCTCCTTGGACACGTAACCGCGGGCCACGATGGTGGAAACCGTGGGCGCGTAGGTGGATGGGCGGCCAATGCCAAGCTCCTCCAGCGCCTTGACCAAGGATGCCTCTGTGTAGCGGGTGGGTGGCTGGGTGAAGCGCTGTTCCGTATCCACATCCACCAGCACGGCTGGGCTGCCGGCCTCACACGCCGGCATCTTGGTGTCAATTTTCTCGCTGGCTTCGTCACTGCCCTCTTCATAGACTGCGGTGAAGCCCGCAAACACCTTGTGCTCGCCGTAATAGCGCATCACCAGGCCGTCTTCACCCACTTCCAGGGTAACCGTGTTGTAGCGGGCGTCGGCCATCTGGCTGGCCAGGAAGCGCGTGTAAATCAGCTTGTAGAGCAGATACTGCTCGCGGCTGAGAAAGCTCTTGATGCTGTCGGGCGTGCGGGCAGGATCGGTTGGGCGGATGGCCTCATGGGCATCCTGCGCACCGCTGCGCCCCTTGTATACGCGCGGCTTACCTGGCAACGATTCGCTGCCATAGGTGGCCCCGATGGTGTCGCGCACTGCGGACAGCGCTTCTCCACTTACACGCACTGAATCGGTACGCATGTAGGTAATCAAACCCTGCGTGCCGGCCTTGCCCAGGTCGACACCTTCATATAGCCCCTGTGCCACCTGCATGGAACGGGAAATGGTGAAATTGAGTTTGCGCGAAGCCTCCTGCTGGAGGGTGGATGTGGTAAAAGGCGCGGGCGGGCTCTTGAGGCGCTCCTTATTCTTGACGTTCAGCACGCTGAGCTTAGCCTTGCGGATTGCCTGTTCCGCCTTCTGTGCCGCGGCCTTATCCCCCACCTTTGCTTTACGTCCCTTTAGCTGAGACAGCTTAGCGCGCAGGGGTACATTTTTGCCGTCTACACACTTGACGGTAATATCGGCATAGATGTCCCAATACTCCTCCGGCACAAAAGCCTCGATCTCCTGCTCGCGCTCTACAATCATACGGGTAGCCACGCTCTGCACGCGCCCGGCTGACAGCCCCTTGCGCACCTTGGCCCACAGCAGCGGGCTGATTTTATAGCCCACCAGCCTGTCCAAAGCCCTGCGCGCTTGCTGGGCATCCACCAGGTCCATGTCAATGTGGCGCGGGTTTTTCACCGCGTTTTGCACGGCCTTTTTGGTAATTTCGTGAAACTCCACGCGCTTGACCTCCGCCGGGTCCAACTTCAGCGCATGGGCCAGATGCCAGGATATGGCCTCCCCTTCGCGGTCAGGGTCAGTCGCCAGGTAAATATCCTTGGCTGTCTTCACCTGCTTGCGCAGCTTGGCCAGAATATCGCCCTTGCCGTGGATGGTAATATAATCCATCTGAAAGTCATTGTCCGGATCTATGCCGATGCGGGATTTGGGCAAATCGCGGACATGGCCCTGTGAAGCCTCCACCTTGTAGGTGCGGCCCAGAAATTTCTCAATGGCATGTGCTTTGGCGGGTGATTCCACAATCACCAGTTTTCGTGCTTGGGACACTCAGTTTCCTCCAATAAGTAATATGCTCTCTATGGATGAGCGCATTGGGCATCATAGCGCTCCCCTTTGGCAATTGTCAAATCCCACGGGCAGTCAAGCGTGCCTGCGCAGTTTAAACCGTCGACCGGCCAGCGGCTCCAGCAGACCCTCCAACTCCAGCATGGTAAGCGCCGTGTTGATGCTGGCGGTGTCAAGGCCTGTGACGGCCAACAGCTCATCAAACCCCTTGTCTTCATCCTGCAACGCCAGACAGATGGCTTGCTGATCCGGCGGCAGCGTTGACAAAGCCATCTGCACTTGCTCCGGCTGGGACGCGGGTTGCTCCGCCCATCCCATGTCCTCCAGTATATCGCCCGCGCAGGTGCACAGCCGTCCGCCCGTGCGGATGACCCGATGCGGCACCAGGCTGCCCGGGGCATCCACCTCGCCGGGCAAGGCAAAGACATCCCTGCCCTGGTCAAGCGCATGGCCCACCGTAATCAGGGTGCCGGATTTCTCCCGCGCCTCCACCAACAGCAGCGCCTGGGCCAGGCCTGAGACGATGCGGTTGCGCATGGGAAAGTGATAAGCCAGCGGCTCGGTATTGGGCGGAAGCTCGCTGACGACGGCCCCGCCCGCGGCAACAATTTCCTCGGCCAGCTTTTTGTTTTCCTCAGGATACAGGCGGCTAAGCCCGCTGCCCAGCACGGCGATGGTTCGACCCTTGCCGTCCAGCGCACCGCGATGCGCGGCCGTATCTATACCCCGTGCCAAACCGGATACCACCGTAACGCCATGCTGCGCCAGCTCCATCGCGATGCGACAGGCCTGGTTGCGGCCATAACGCGTCTCCCGTCTGGAGCCGACGATGGCCACGGTGCGTTCCTCTGCCCCTGTTAGCAGCCCGCGGTAGAACAGTATATCCGGCGGGTCCGGGATATGTGACAGCATACCGGGGTACGTTTGCGTGTCGCCCAGATAGGCACGGCCGATGCCCAGCTCCTCCAGCCGCATCAATAATCTATCCAAGCCCACGGCCTTGAGTTTCCCCAGCTCCTCAATGGTCTTGGTACTGACCAGGCCATCAAACCCCGCAGGAAATCGTTCAAAAGCAGCCTGATAGCTGCCAAAGGCAGCCAATAACCGCGCCCGCGCCTTTAAGCTGACGCCTTCACACAGCGATAGCCAGGTTCGGCACATCTGCTCCCGCGATTCACGCATGCTGGTCCCCCCAGTACTTGGCATCAATGCGGCGGTACTGGATGGCCTCGGCCATCGAAGGCACCTCCACACGCTCCTCGTCGCGCAGGTCGGCAATGGTGCGCGCCACTTTGATGAGCCGCCCGTATGCCCGCATGCTGAAACGCATCTGTTGCATCACGCGGTGCAACAATCCCAACGCCTCGGGGGTGACCTGAGCCAGTTCCTCGATATGCTTGCCCTCCATCTGAGCGTTGGTGCGAATGTTTGCTCCACGGAATCGCTCCAGCTGCCGCTGGCGCGCGGCCATCACGCGGGCGCGCACGGTTAGGCTGTCTTCCGCGTTGGCCTTTGCGCTGATTTCTTCCACCGGTACGGCATCCACCTCCACCTGCAGGTCTATTCTATCCAACAGGGGGCCGGAGATGCGGTCCAGATACTTTCTGATTTCGTGGCTGCCGCAACGGCACGGCTTAACCCGGCTACCATAGTACCCGCAGGGGCAGGGGTTCATGCTGGCCACCAGCATGCAGCGCGACAGATACTGCATGTGTGCACGCACGCGGGATACCGTCACCACGCCGTCCTCCAGCGGCTGTCGCAGCGCTTCCAGTACGGCACGGGCGTATTCCGGC
>ENA-UOOH01002749-UOOH01002749.1-fermentation-metagenome-genome-assembly--contig:-NODE-2749-length-14533-cov-3.725446_pt1 | contig 14533 bp, 9 predicted proteins | sample MGYA00245778_ERZ724025 | MGnify/ENA primary metagenome ERZ724025 (study PRJEB28704, sample SAMN03018313) | fermentation metagenome | biome: anthropogenic terrestrial biome; feature: soil; material... | reverse complement strand
GGATCGGCTGGTGCTCGAAGTTGCCCGCGAGGTCGCGCGGCACGACTTCGAATCGGGAGAGCTCGACTGGCGCCGCATTGGCGATTGGGAGATCGGCGCCCCGACCTCGGGCCCGAACGCGGCGCACGGCGGCACCGGCGTGCTCGCCACCAACCTCGCGGGCAACTTCGAGCACCAGCCGATCCCGACCCTCCCGCACCAGGCGACGACCACCGTGGCCCTGCTCGGCGGCGGCTACCCGCAGTACTTCCGCCTGCGCTTTAGCCACTGGTACGAGCTGGGCGCGCTGCAGGCCTGGAGGCCAGAGAACGAGAGGGCCTACGACGAGCCGGCGCCCACGCAGTGCGCACCGGCGTCGGCCCAGGTCTACTTCGGCGCCGGGGCCCTGAGCCGCGAGACGCCTTTTGGCGAGCCCTACGCGTCGGCGCCGGGCGTCGGGCCCTGCTGGGATCCCTACGACCGGTGGGGCGACCACCAGTTCACCGGGGCGAGCAGCGGCTGGCAGGAGGTCGAGCTGTGGACGATCTGGAGCTCTTCCGAGGCGACCGCGCTGCTCGGCTTCCTGCTCGAAAGCAACGCGTCCGAAGCGCTCCCCAATGGCCCGGGTTGGTACGTCGACGACGTGGCGATCGACTCGTTCGGCTGGGGCTACGGCCTGGTCGGCTTCGTGCCGAACAGCACGCCGCGCTCTGCTTCGGTGACCGCGCGCGCGCTCGCCTCGGCGAACTTGGCCTGTGCCACACCGGCGGTCATCGAGGTCGGGCTCCTCGACGCGTTTGGCAACCCGACGTTGGCGGCCGGCGTGCCCGTCGAGTTGACGGTCTCCTATCCTGACGCGAGCGCGAGCGTCTCCGGCTTCCTGGCGGGCGGCAACCCGTCGGGTACGGGGACCGCGACCGCCTCGGCGACAACCGACGAGAACGGCGTGGTCGTGGCTCTGGTGTCGGTCGGCGCCCCGCTTCTGATGGATCCGATTTCGGTGACCGCCTCGCTGCCGGGCGTCGCCGATTCGAGCGCGTCGCTCGACGCGGGCCTCTCGATGTGGCCGCTCCTGAGCGAGAGCAGCACGGCCTTCGGTTGCGAAGACGGGGTCGACAACGACTGCGACGGCCTGGTCGACTGCGCCGACCCCGACTGCTTCGGCGTCGGTCCGTGCGCCGGGTTGTCGTGCGCGAGCCCCGTCTTCGCCAGCGCCGTCCCCGAGGGCAGCTCCGGCTTTGCCGGCAGCCTCTGCGGTTGGGGAGAGAACGGCCTGGGCGTCGATCCTCCGGCCGGCCACAACGACGTCGTCATCAGCCTCACCGGCAGCGGCACCTACGGGCTGTGCCTGACCGGTCCGGAGGGAGTGCAGGTCGAGGTCGGCGACACCAGCGGCGGCGAAACCTGCGGGTACCTCGAGCTCTTTGAATTCGGCGAGGGGTGCCACCTCTTCAGCCTGATCGACGGCACCGCCGAGCACTACTTCGTGGTGCGGGCACCCGCCGGCGATTGCGGCGCGGTCACACTGGTCGTCGGCAGGATGGATCTCGACTGATGCTCGGCGGCGCTTCGTGTGCGCCGCGAGCCGACCGCCCGGCGTCCGCCTCGGCGGGCGCCGGGCGTCTCCTTATCCGTCGACCTTCTCGGTCCCGGCCGCGCGCGAAGGAGCGCTCCAAAAGAGGTGCGCCCGGCGATGCTCAACATGCGACAAGGCAGGCGCCGGCACGGGCGAACGCTCCCACGAAGCGCCTTCATTGGCGGATCGCCCGCCTTGTGCTGACCCGGGATAGAGCACGGTGGAGCGTGCGCCGTTCGAGAGGGGAGGAGGCAGGCCAGAGGTCTCGGCGGTTGCCTCGTCGTCCGAAGCTCGAAACGGCGTGAGCCCCTTCGGCGCGACGGCTGGTCCTGAGAGATCGCGGGCAAAGCCCCGGTGTGAAGCTCGGGCGACCGGGGCGCAGGCGCTTGCTTTCCGGGACAGTTGCTCGACTTCGACCTGACTGACTGCCCGCGCCCTACGCCGTGGTCGACCCGAGCGTCGAGCGAGCCAGAGGGGCCGCCTCCCGCGGCCCGGGCCAGCCTTCTTCGCTTCGCCCCGTGCACGGGACACACCCGGGCCAGCCGGTGCGAGGCTTGAGCCGACCGGTCCCCGCCGCGCCGGTTTGGCCCAGCTTCGCTAGGCATCCCTGTCACGGCGGGTTAGATTCGCTCGGTTCTGTGTCAGCTCGCAGATGGTGTCGCCCCGTGGGCGTTACCGGGGCGGCGTCCGCGACGCGTTCTATCGACCGATGAGGAGACCCTATGGAAAAGCCCTTCCGACCGATCCCGCTCGAGACCCTGGCCCGCTGGATCTTCCGCGACCTCGACGGCCAGCCGACCGTCCTCGGCATCCCGCGCGACAACTTCCAGGTCCCCGACCCGAAGATGGCGCTCACGCGCATGGGCCGCAGCTTCGCCGCTCCGCTCGGCGTCGCCGCCGGGCCGCACACCCAGCTCGCGCAGAACATCGTCGCCGCCTGGCTGGCCGGCGCTCGCTTCATCGAGCTGAAGACGGTGCAGACCCTCGACGAGCTCAACGTCTCCAAGCCCTGCATCGACAGCGAGGATGCCACCTTCAACTGCGAGTGGTCGCAGGAGCTGCAGCTCGACCAGTCGTTTGACGAGTACTTGAAGGCCTGGGTGCTGCTGCACGCCATCGCCCACAAGCTCGGGCTGAAGGACCCCGGGGTCTTCTTCAGCATGAGCGTCGGCTACGACCTCGCCGGCATCCAGGGAGAGAAGGTGCAGCGGTTCCTGCGCCGCATGCGCGACGCCAAGGCCGAGCTGCCCGCGGCCATCGAGGCGGTCGCCCAGGCCTACCCGGCGGTCAAGGAGCTGCCCATCGCCGCCGAGCTGTCCAACCAGATCACCCTCTCGACGATGCACGGCTGCCCGCCGACGGAGATCGAGAAGATCGCCAGCTACCTGCTCACCGAGCTCGGCGTCCACACCTGGGTCAAGCTCAACCCGACGCTGCTCGGCCCCGAGCGGCTGCGCGAGATCCTCAACAAGAAGTGCGGCTTCGACATCACCGTCCCCGACGTCGCCTTCGAGCACGACCCGGGCTGGGAAGACGCGATGGCGATGGTGCGCAACCTGGCCGCCACGGCGAAGGGGCGCGAGCAGAGCTTCGGGCTGAAGCTGTCGAACACGCTCGAGGTGGTCAACACGCGCACGGTGTTCCCGGCGAACGAAAAGATGATGTACATGTCCGGCCGCTCGCTCCACCCGCTGACGCTCAACCTCGCGCACCTCGTCACCGAGGAGCTCGACGGCCAGGTGCCCATCTCCTTCTGCGGCGGCGCCGACGCCCTCAACTACCCGGAGCTCGTCGCCGACGGCCTCTCGCCCGTCACGGTCAGCACCGATCTGCTCAAGCCGGGCGGCTACGCGCGGCTGCAGCAGTATCTGGTCAACCTCGACGCGCAGATGACGCGGCTGGGCGCCGGCTCGCTCGATGAGCTCGCCGAGAAGACGGCCGGCGAGCACAAGGACGGGGCCCGCGGCAACCTGCGGCGCCACGCGGCGCGGGTCTTCGGCGACAAGCGCTTCCTCACCCGCGACCGCCCGATGGCGACCAAGGGCAGCCGGGCCCTCGGCCGCTTCGACTGCATCGCCGCGCCCTGCCAGGAAGGCTGCCCGACGAACCAGAACGTGCCCGACTACCTGTGGCTCGTCGCCAACGGCCGGCCGAACGAGGCCGCCGACGTCATCCTGCGCACCAACGCGCTGCCCGGGGTGACCGGCTGCATCTGCGACCATCCGTGCATGGACCGCTGCGTGCGCAACCACTACGACGCGCCGCTCGCTATCCGCGAGGTGAAGCGCTTCGCCATCGAGAACGGTACGCCGGCCGCGCGCAAGGCGGGTGAGAAGCTCGACGTGCGCGTCGCCATCGTCGGCGCCGGCCCCGCGGGCCTCGGCGCGGCGTACTACCTCGCGCTCGCCGGCTTCGGCGTGACCGTGTTCGAGGCGCGCCGCGAGCTCGGCGGCATGCCCGGCGGCCTCATCCCGCCGTTCCGCATGGGCCGCGAGCCGCTGGCCGCCGACGTCGCGCGCATCGAAGCGCTGGGCGTCGAGATCAAGCTCGGCGTCGAGATCGGCAAGGACCTCACCCTCACGCAGCTTCGCGAGCAGGGCTTCAAGTACACCTTCATCGGCGTCGGCGCCGCGGCCGGCAAGAAGCTCGGCATCCCGGGCGAGGACGCCGCGGGCGTGCTCGACGCGCTCGCCTACCTCGAGAAGGCCAAGGCCGAGGGCAAGATGGAGCTCGGCCAGCACGTGCTCATCGTCGGCGGCGGCAACTCGGCAATGGACGCCGCGCGCAGCTCGCGCCGCTTCGTCAAGGACGGCACCGTCGACCTCGTCTACCGGCGCACCCGCGCGCAGATGCCGGCCGCCCCCGAGGAGATCGAGGCCTGCGTCGAGGAGGGCATCGGCCTGCGCGATCTGCTCGCGCCCGAGCGCGTCCAGGTCGAGAACGGCAAGGTGACCGGCCTGGTCTGCGGGGTGATGAAGCTCGGCGCCCCCGACGCGTCGGGCCGCCCGCGTCCCGAGCCGACCGGCGAGCAGCTCACCCTGCCCTGCTCGACGCTCATCGCCGCGATCGGCCAGGACACCGTGCTCGGGATGCTCGAGGGCCACAAGGTCGAGCGCAACCGCAACGGCACGCTGAAGGTCGACGCGAGCTTCGAGACCACCGAGCCGGGCCTGTTCGCCGGCGGTGACTTGGTGCGCGGCCCCGCATCGATCATCAAGGCCGCGGCCGACGGGCGGCGCTTCGCCGAGGCGCTCGCCAAGCGGCACGGCGTGGAGGTAGCCCCCGAGCCGATCCTCGCGAAGAACGAGAAGACCGAGGCGCTGCTCGCCAGGAAGGCGCGCAAGACCTCGCCGCAGACCGTGCCGGTGCTGCCGCTCGACCAACGCGGCGGCTTCGAGGTCGTCCACGGCAAGCTGAGCGCCGAGGCCGCGGTGGCCGAGGCCGACCGCTGCCTCGACTGCGACGAGCTGTGCAGCCTGTGCGTCACGGTCTGCCCAAACCGCGCGAACCAGGCCTACGTGACCCGGCCGCTCTCGCTCGAGCTGCCGAGCCTCGTCGCCCGCGGCGGCAAGCTGGTCGCCGAGGGCAGCAAGCCATTCGCGGTCACGCAGTCGGTGCAGACGATCAATGTCGGCGACTCGTGCAACGAGTGCGGCAACTGCGCCACCTTCTGCCCGACCGCCGACGCGCCCTACAAGCAGAAGCCCCGCTTCTGGCTCGACCGCGAGGGTTTCGAGACCGCCAAGGGCGACGCCTTCCACATGGTCCGCGAAGGCGACGAGCTGCGCCTCGAGGCGACCCTCGACGGCGCGCGCCACAGCCTGGTGAGAAACGGGGCGACGGCCGAGTACCGCGGCCCGAAGGCGGTGGTCACGCTCAAGCCCGAGTCGTGGGAGATCGTCGAGACCGCCGCGGCCGGCGAGCTGACCGAGGGCGAGGCGGTCGATCTGACGGCATGCGCGACGCTGATCGCGCTGCTTGCCGCCGAGCCGGCGGTGGTGTTCGCGAAGTAGCGCTCGAGCGGGCCCCTCGCAAGGGGCTCGACCGAGTTGAATCGCGGGAACGGGCCTGGCCAGACGCCGGGCTCGCTTTCGTTTCCGGGCCAAGGCTCGCGAGCCGACCGCAGACCCCGCGCAAGCCGCGGCCGGCACGAAGGAGGCCGGCCGCATTTGTGGGCGCCCGAAGACAATGCCAGCTATCATCCACCGCGCATGGCCGCCTCGGACCCCAGACGTCGACTCGAGAAGCGCCTCAGAAACCTGAAGGGCTATCTGAACCTCGATCGCCATGGCAACGAGGTGGTCCGGCGCACCGACTTCACGCACGGCGAGCGGCCGGTGCTGCTGCTCTACGGGTTCATGGCTACCCGGCGCATCTTCGAGGTCCTGGAGAAGCGGCTTCGGCGCGACGGGTACTGCGTCTGGTCGATCAACCTGGGCGGGCTGTTCGACGCCTTCAACACCCGCGGCATCGACGACTGCGCCGAGCAGGTGCGCGACAAGGTCGAGCGGCTCTACACGCGCTACAACCTCGGCCCGCTCTCGATCATCGGGCACTCCAAGGGCGGGCTCATCGGCCGCTACTACGTGAAGCGACTGGGCGGCGACAAGCGCTGCCGCACGCTCATCACGCTGGGGGCGCCGCACAACGGCACCCCGGCCGCCTATGCCGGCATCGCGACGATGGGCCTGGTCTCGAAGAGCGTCTGGCAGATGGCGCCAATGAGCCCGTTCATCCGCCGCTTGAAGATGGGGCGCTTCCCGCCGAACGTGCGCTTCGTCTCCATCTACTCGAAGGCCGACCGGGCGAGCCCGTTTCCGTCTTGCATCCTGGAGGCCGATTCGCAGGCGAACCTCTTCAACGTCGAGGTCCCCGGCGTCACGCACCGGGAATTCGTGCTCAAGCGCAGCGTTTACAGCGTCATCCGGCGCGAGCTTGCCCTGGGGCTGGGCGACCCGCCGAGGGACGGCGAGCGCCCCCGCCCCCGCCTCATCGAGTCCTGAACCGTGGCCTCTCGCTGGGATTTCATCCAAGACCTCAAGCCGGTCCCCATCGCCGAGCACCTCATCGAGGAGCTCGCGAAGCTGTTCGCCGAGGACTTGTCGAAGTGGCCCTTGGAGGTCGAGGAGTGGAGCCGCGCGGCGGACGAGGAGCGCTTCCGCCCCCTCTTCGAGCCGGGCTCGATGCGCCCCGATGACCGGGTCTTCGTCGAGGCCTTCCGGCTGACCCGCTGGGAGCTCGAGCACGACATCTTCGCGGTCGACGAGTACATGCGAAACGAGCGCTGGCGCGAGCGGATTGCTGCTGCCGATTACGACGCGCTCATCTTCCTCTACCGGTATCTGACCGAGCAGATGACCGCGGTTGCCGAGGCGACCGAGAACCGCATCAAGCGCAAGCAGCTCCTCGGCTGCCTCGAGCGGATGGAGCGGCGGATGCGGCTGCGGGCGCCCTCGGTGGACCTGCCGAATTAGCGGTTGGTCGAGTCGAGTCGACGCCTTCGCCGCCTCCCCTCGTCTTTCGCCGACCAAAGCCGCCGTCTCCCCAGATGCCGCTCCTCCCCTTGGGCCACCAGCGGGCCTCCAGGCGAGCCATCGGCCTCAGCCCTGCTATTGCAGCGCCGGCACCCCTGCTCGGCTCCTGGGGCCGTTTGCGGGCCCCTGGTGGCCGATCGGCTCCGACAGAAACCTCGAATCGGGCTCCCGGCGGGCAACACCCGCGCCGCGACCCGTGTTAATACTTGGCCGGCCGGAGTGGAACAGGCGAACGCCGGCGTGAAAGCGCGGGAGGAAAGTCCGAGCTCCATAGGGCAGGGTGCTGGCTAACGGCCAGTCGGGGCGACCTGAAGGAAAGTGCCACAGAAAACAGACCGCCGAAGGCCTCTTCGGAGGCCAGGTAAGGGTGAAAAGGTGCGGTAAGAGCGCACCGCGGCGGCAGCGATGTCGCCGGCACGGCAAACCCCACCCGGAGCAAGAGCGAATAGGGAGGCGAGCGGGAGCAATCCCGCGCAAGGACGGCCCGTCCGATGCCTCCGGGTTGGCTCGCTCGAGACCGCGGGCAACCGCGGCCCTAGATGAATGTTCGCCGCCCCGCCTCGGCGGGGAACAGAACTCGGCTTACCGTTCCACTCCGGCCACTTTTTCGCCGGCGCGCGCCGAGCAATCGGCCCGTCCGGCCCATACTCTGAGCGCGGGCCGCCGCTCGGCGCTTGGCCCACCGCACCCGCGGCGTTAGATTGGCAGCTTCACGCTGAGCGCTACCGGACAGGTCTGCCGGGCGCCAGCCAGGCTATGGGGGGAAAGGGCCCGCGCGGGCCCAACGAGCACATGCGAACCAACATCCTCATCGTCGACGACGACCCTGCCCTCGTCCGCGCTGCACGCGGGCTGCTGGCCCGCAGGGATTGCCATGTAGAAGCGGTCTTCTCCGGGCTCGACGCGGTCGCCCGCGTCCGAGCCGGGGGCATCGACGCGGTCCTGCTCGACGTCTGGATGCCCGAGGTCGACGGGCTCTCGGTGCTCGACGAGCTGTCCCGACTGCCGAACCCGCCGCGAACCGTGCTGATGAGCGGCAACGTCGACGACCGCGTAGAGGCGGCGGTGGCCGCCGGACGTGCGCTCGCCTATACGCTGCTCGCCGGGAAGGCGCCCGATCGCCCCCTCCAGCTCCAGCCCGAGCTCGACCGCGCCTCGCTGGCCACCTTCGCCAGCCAGATCGTCTCGCGCGGGACGGGCTTTCTCGAAAGTGCTCCGCAGCTACCTCCGGCGACCCCCGTCTCAGTTGCGCTCGCGACGCCCGAAGGTGCGCTCGGCCTGCTGGCGATCGCCGATCTGGCCGTGCGCGCCGCGGGCAAACGCGGTCTGGGACTGCGCTTCGCCGAGCTGACCGCGACCCAGCTTCAGTCGCTCAAGGCGCTCGCCTCGCCGGCTCCCGAGCCGATGCCCGCGGCCAAAGAAGCGCCGCCCGATCGCGGCCGCGAGCTCTACCGGCGAGCCCTCGAGAAGATCGAGCTGGGCAAGTACGACAGCGCCCTGCTCGATCTGCGCCAGGCCCGCGACCTGCAGCCGGGCGACCCGCTCATCCAGACCACAACAATACACACCAAAAAGCTCGCGGGCGTCGAGAAGGCCCGCAGCCTGTTTCGCGAGGCCGAACAGCTCTCGGAGCAGGACCCGGCGCAGGCGCTGCGGCTCATCGAGGACGCCATCCACCTCGACCAGACGCGCGCGCCCTATCACCGCGAAGCCGCGCGGCTCTATCTGCACTTGGGAACCTCGCTGCAGCAGGCCGAGGAGCACCTCGCGATAGCGATACACCTGGCGCCTTCGGACCCCGCGCCGCGACTGCACCTCGCGCAGCTCCTCGAGCGGGTCGGCCGTCCGCAGGAAGCGCTGTGGGCCTGTGAGGCCGCGCTCGGCCTGTTCCCCGGAGACAAGGAGCTCGGCAAGCTCGCGACGCGGCTGCGCCGCAAGACCTCGGGCGGGGCGGCGTAACCTCTTCGGCGACATCGGGCGCCCGGCAGAGGGCTCATCGAGCGAAAGCCGGTCGTCCCGGGCGTGTCGAGGAACTCGAGCTCCGACTCGCAAGCGCGCGGCGACGCAACTCGAGTAACTCCCTCGCGGCGTGTCCGGGCTGGTCGGTTCCCGCCTCGGCGGCTCGGGCTAGCGCACCGGGATCGAGGCCGCGAGCACCCGGTTGTTCCCGTCGTGCCTGACGGCGGACGGGTTGGTGAGCGGCCAGCGATCGTCCTTGCCCGGCTGGTAGAAGCCGGTCCAGACCTCGAGCGCGTCTCCGTCGAAGTAGCTGGGGACAGTAAACGACCAGCGGTCGCGCACGTACTCGCCCTTCCTCCAGACACCGGTCGGGTACCGGCCCGAGGCCGGCCAGTGATCGCCGTTGATGCGCTCGGCGCGCCCGCCCTTGGCGTCGAGGTGGACGAAGATCTTGTAGTCGACGTCCGCCTCGCGAAGCACGCGGTAGACGCAGGTGACCTCCACCTTGTCCCCGGGTTTGGGGGTCTGCGGCGCATGGTCGATGCCCGCGAGCTCGACCGAGTCCCCATAGACGGCTCCCACGCGCCTGTGCCCGGCCGGCGCGTCGGCAAGGACGAGGTCGGTCAGCCCCGAACGCTTGAAGCTGGTGCGGCGCGAGCGGGGCGTGGGCGCTCTTTCGATGCACCCGGCGGCAAGGACGGCAGCCAGCAGAACGAGGATGCGCGTGTTGGAAGGGGGTCGGCGGAACATGGCGCAGCGACGCTAGCCGATCTCGCGTTCAAAGGTCCAGGCCGCGACAGAGTACAAAAATCGCCCGCTGCGTCGGGCGCGCTCCGACCGTGCGAGGTACACCGAGATCGCTTATAACCGCCGACTACTCAACGCTGAGGGACGCTCGCGCCGCACCGCCGGCCGCGCCCGCTCCGTACTCGAGAGGTCTCTTCGAAAATGGCAGAAGCGAACCAAGGCCTGGCCCCCGCCTCAGCCGAGGCTGCCGCGACGGCGCCGATAACCCCTGTGCTCGCCCAGAGAGAAGAGCAGCCCGCCGAGCCGCAAGCGGCCGGGGCGCCCGACGTCGCGACCTGGGTGGTCGCCGGCGCCATCGCGGCGATACTGCTCGTCTTCGTCTACGCCTTCTTGAAGAAGCGCAGGCAGCGGCGCGCCGAGCTCGAGGAGCGGGGCGTCGCCAAGCGGCGCGAGCTCGAAGAGAAGCGAAGAGTTGGCGAGATAGCCCCTCCGCCCGCCGGGCCGGAGGAGGTCGCGGCGCCCCGTCGCAAGGTCGAGGAGCTGCGCCCGCTCACCGAGGCCGAGCTGGCAGCGAAGCAGGCCGCCGAAGAGGCGCGGAAGGCTGCGGATCAGGCCGAAGCTGCGCGCCTGGAGGCCAAGCGGCTGATCGAGGAGGCCAAGGAGGCGCGCGACGCCGAAGCGCACCGGCGCGCCGAGGACGCCCGCGAGGCGGCCAGGCGCGCGCGCGAAGAGGCCGAGGCCCTCCAGGCCAAGGCCGAAGAGGAGGAGCGCCGGCTCAAGCAGGAGGAAGAAGAGCGCAAGAAGGCCGAGTACCGCGACAAGCGCGCGCGGGAGACAGAGGAGCGCGAGCGGCGCAAGGCCGAAGCCGAAGAAGCCCGGCGGCTCGCCGAGGAGGAGAAGAGGCTCAAGGCTCTCGAGGAAGAGGCCGCACGCCGGCGCGCCGAGGAAGAGGAGCGCCGCAGGATCGAGGCCGAGGCGGGCAAGACACTCGCCGAGGGCCTGTCGAAGACCCGCGGTGGTTTCATCGCCGGGCTCAACGCCTTCTTCGGTCGCAACAAGGTACTCGACGAGTCCACCCTCGGCGAGCTCGAGGAGGTCCTCTTCAGCGCCGACATCGGGGTCAAGACCGCCATGAACCTGCTCGAGTTCGCTCGCGAGAAGGTCCGGGCGAAGGATCTCGCCGACCCCGAGAAGCTCAAGGACGCCATTCGCGAAGAGGTCCGCAAGATCGTTTCGCTCAAGGACGCGGCCGCAGACGTGTCGGCCCACAAGCCCTACGTCATCATGGTCGTGGGCGTAAACGGCTCGGGCAAGACGACGACCATCGGCAAGCTCGCCGCCAAGCTGACCGCGCAGGGCAAGAAGGTGCTCCTTGCCGCCGGCGACACCTTCCGGGCCGCGGCCACCGAGCAGCTCGAGGTGTGGGGTAAGCGCGCCGGGGCCGAGGTCGTCCGAGGCAAGGAGGGCTCGGATCCCGGCGCGGTCATCTTCGACGCCCTCAAGAAGGGTCAGGCCGACGGCTGCGACGTGGTGATCGCCGACACGGCCGGCCGGCTCCATACCAAGGCGCCGCTGATGGAGGAGCTGCGGCGCGTGCGCCGGGTGATGGACAAGGCCCTGCCAGGCTCGCCCCACGAGACCCTGCTGGTGCTCGACTCGACCAACGGCCAGAACGCCATCGCCCAGGCACGGGAGTTTCACGCCGCGCTGCAGGTCACCGGCCTCGTCCTGACCAAGCTCGACGGCACGGCCAAGGGAGGGGTCATCATCGGCATCTGCGACGAGCTGAAGGTGCCGGTACGCTACGTGGGCATCGGCGAGTCGGTCGGCGACCTTCGGCCGTTCGACCCACAGGAGTTCGTTGAGGCGCTCTTCGACTGAAGCGGCGCATCGAAGGCTCCTTCGAGCGATGGCCGGTCAGCCCCAGCGCAAGCCGAGCTTGCGGAGGCCGAAGCTGGGCCGACTCCGCCTCCCGCGCTGCTCGGGAGGCTGATCGTTGGGCGCACGAGGTCGACGGCGGACTCCGCCTGCATTCCGCGCATCTACGAGCGCAGCCCCGCACGGTGTGGCCGACCTTCCCTGGCCGCTGAGGCACACGGAAGACGACGCTCTTTCCCGCCTCCGAAGCGGCCAGCCGCGATCGGTCGGGCCGAGTCGAGCGGCGGGATCGACTGGTCGGCGAACGGCAGGCCCACCACCGCGATGCCGCGATGCCGCGGGCGGTCGAACGTTCGACCAGGTCGGCAACGCCCGCCCACGCGAGCTCGGCGTCGGTCATCGAGACCACCCATCGTGCCGTCCCCTGCTCGGCCGGCCGCGCGAGGTCTTCGTCGAGTGAGCGCCCTCGATCCCGTCGACCGGGGCAGAGCGTGATGCCCAGGCGTCCGGGAGGCTCGGCCTCCAGACAGTCGACGCGCGAGGCGAGGTTGCCGCGCGGCGTCGCGCCGATGCGCCGCGCCGGCGGGCAAGAAGCGGCCAAAGCCGTGTGCGCCAACGATCTCGACAAAGTCGCGCTGGAGGCACTGCGTGATCAGGACGGCTGCGCTCACGGGCTCTCTTTTTCGCGGAGCCGATTCGAGGCTGCCCAAGATTGCCTCGCGGCCGCAAGGCCCCTGCAACTGGTGCTGGCCCGATGGCAAACGCGGGCGCTCGCCAAGAAGCCGAGACGCTGCCCGTCTTCCCTCCTTCGCTCCCCGAACGGCCGATGGGCGCTTGCCTGTCGACGCCTGTGCTGTTTCCGTGGTTGTTTCTTCGCCCTGTTCGCTCGCGAATTCTCGCTTCATGCGCCCGGATCGCTCGAGGGTCTTGCACGACCCCGTGCCGATTGCGTTATGGACGATCGCCATGACCCCATGTTCTGACGCGCTGGTGGCCCTGGCCGCCGGCCTTTTCTCCATCGCTCCCGGCGCCTCGAGCAGCCCGAATGCCACCGGGGAAGTCGAGGTCTTCGACCGCACGGCGTTCGTCATCCGCGCCCCGCGGGGCGAGATCAGCGCGGCCCAACGCGCCAAGCAAGCCAGCGAACGTCTCGAATCGGTGCTCGAGGAGCAGGTTGAGGGCGAGCTCTCGGTCAACCTGCACGGGGACGAGGCGACGTTCTGGCTCGGCGACCGCATCCTGTTCTCCTTGACGCCCGCGGACGCCGAGGCCGAGGGAGAGCGCTCGCTCGAGCGGTTCGCCGAGCAGAGAAAGGAGGTGCTCGAGAGCTTCCTGCGCGCCGAGCGGCGCCGGGCGACGCTCAAGCACGGCGTGCTCAACCTCGGGCTGTTGGTCTTCCTCGGGTTTCTCAGTTGGCTGCTCATGAAGCAGGTGCGGTGCTGGGCGGCGAAGCTGCGCGTCTGGGTCGAATCGACCGACCCGGACTCCGTGGGCTTTCTGTCGAAGGTGCTCGGGGACGAGAAGCTGCGCGGGCTGGCGGTCATCCTGCTGCACGGCGCACAGTTCTTCGCCTACGCGGCCATCGCCTATCTGTTCTTGGTGGGCAGCCTGTCGCTCTTTGATGCCGGCAGGCCCTTGCGCGAGCAGCTCACCCGCTGGGCCGCCGAGCCCTTCCTCTCTCTTGCCGAGCGCGTCTCGGCCGGCGTCCCGACGCTGCTGCTGCTGTTCTTGCTCGGGGTGGTCATGCAGGCCGGCTGGCACGCGATCAACCTCACCTCCGAGCGCGTCGCGAGCGGCAGGGCTCACTTGGGCGCGGTGCGCCCCGAGTTCGTCCCGTCGGTGCGGCTGCTGCTGCGCCTCGGGCTGATCCTGGCAAGCCTGCTGCTGCTCGTGGCGCTGCTGACCGGCCCAAGCGGCGAGCTGTTTGCGGTCGCGGGAGTGGTGGTGCTCGCCGGGCTCGGGTTGGCCCTGCTGCCTCTGGCCGCCAACATGGCGTTGGGCATCGAAACGACCCTCAACCGCCGCTTCCGGCTGGGCGATCTCGTCCGGCTCCCCGACGGCAGGCAAGGCCGCCTGGTGGGGTTGGAGCTGCTGCACTTGCGGCTCCTCGAGCCAAACGGCACTGAGGTGTTGGTGCCGCACCTGCTCGGGCTGCGCCAGCCGCTCAGGCGCCTGCCGGCAGACGGCGGTCTCGAAGCCGAGCTGCGGGTGTCTGCAGCGCTCTTTCCGGCGCAGGTGCGCGAACGGCTCGAGACGACAGCCCGGCGCTTTGCCGAGCGGCACACGGCCGGCGAGCCGCGCGTCGAATTGGTCGAGGTCGGAGCGTACGAGTGTCGCTATTGCGTGACGATCCCCGCGGCGGCCCCGGAGCTGCACGGCGAGCTTCTGTTCGCGCTCTGGTCGGGTCTGAGCGAGGCGCGCGGCTCTGAGTCAGAGCGCTCGGGCGGCGACGTGGCAGCGGTATGAACTCCATCGTCACGCTGCTCGTGCTGGTCGCCGCGGCCTATGCGGTCAGCTTCGTGCTCAGCCAGAAGTCGCGGCGCAGCTACGGGCTGGTCTCTGGCGCCGAGTTCCTCGCGATAGGGATCGTCGTCGGCCCCTCGGGCCTTGGCTTTCTGTCCGAGGCGCTCTTGGAGGCCGCGGCCCCCGCGATGGCGGCGGCCGCCGGCTGGCTCGGTCTGCGCCTCGGACTGCGGTTGCTGCAGACGGCACGCTGCCTCGGCCGCGAGGCGCTGCTGTTGTTGATCGAGCCGCTCGTCTCGGCCGGTTGCATCTTCGGCCTGGTGTACGGGGCCAACGCGCTGCTCGGGCTTTCGCTGAGCACTCCGGTCTGCTGGGCGCTGGCCGCGGTGGGCGCCCC
>ENA-UOOH01002746-UOOH01002746.1-fermentation-metagenome-genome-assembly--contig:-NODE-2746-length-14558-cov-4.753017_pt1 | contig 14558 bp, 12 predicted proteins | sample MGYA00245778_ERZ724025 | MGnify/ENA primary metagenome ERZ724025 (study PRJEB28704, sample SAMN03018313) | fermentation metagenome | biome: anthropogenic terrestrial biome; feature: soil; material... | reverse complement strand
GTGTGTATCGGCCGGCTGTTCTTCAGGCTGAGGGACCGTCTCCTCTGCAGAAGTTTTTTTCCGGGAGGTTTTTACCGGTTTTGGTTCAGATGATTTGTCCTTTTTGGATTTTACCGTTCTTTTTTTCGGCGCAGGCGCGGAGGTATCGCTCATGATAAAAAGGTACATCCTTGAGAGATGAAAAGATGTTCGTTTGAGATCGCCCTATGGAAAAATTTTCGTCAAAAAAAAGTGTACCCGAGAGGATGGGTACATGTCGTAATCCATTATACACTGTTTAGATGTAGGGGTTACGGAGTGGCTTGAGAGCAGCGTGCTCTTTGTGGGCTCTGTGCTCAAGGTACTTCTGGTTTTTGGTGATCTTCTCGGTTGCAAGCTTCTCGACGAGTTCAAGGCCCGGCTTGACGCCGTCCATTGACTCGGCAACGATCCAGCCTGCTTCGACTGCCTTGTTGAAGGCTGCCTCACCGGCGGCGGAACGGACGAAGACGGTTGACCATCCATCGGGGGTTCCAACAGATCCGGTTGAGATATCTGCCATGTTTGCGACGTAGTCGAGACAGACGTGGCATCCGGGCTGCTCATACTTGTGAGTAACCTTTAAGGGGATCTGTGAGTTTACACCGCGTTCGGTGTAGACGGAGAATTTGCCCTTTCCGATGTCCATCTTGGTGACATTGTCGATCTTGGTTGCACAGTGGTCTTCGACCATCTGGAAGAGTCCCTGGTAGGGGAAGTTTTCCATACAGAAGATACCGAGTGCAAGGGCGATCTTGTCGGGGACGTCACGCAGACCGATCGGGTAGAGCTGTCCTTTACGAACGGCCTGGATCTGACACGGGGTTCCGACGATACCGATCTTGTCAAGACCATAGCTGCGGGTCGCCTCTTTGATCAGTGCAAGGTTCGGTGAGACTGAGTATTTGGTTCCACGGCTGGCGAAGAGTTCTTCTACCGTTGTGGCGATCATTGGTTCAGGCTTGTACGGCTCTGATCCTGGTCCTGCGACGATTGCTCCGTCAATAATGCCTGTCTCAAGTGCGTAGGCAAACATTGATGTGACGATTCCTCCGTCCTGGGCCTTTGCGAGAATGTCTTCACAGCCGGATTTGGCTTTGTAGACTGCCTTGTATTGTCCAAGATATTCCATTTTTTTCGCCTCCAGGACCCTCAGGGTTTCATAACCTCTGCAATGAGGTTAGTAATTGATTCATACTGTCCACAGACGTCGAAGCTGAAGAAGCTTCTCGGGCACTGTGCGTAGCATGCTCCGCATTTGATACAGAGATCGCGTTCGATCTGCGGTTTGCCGTACTGCATTGTGACTGCACGGACAGGGCAGGCTGCTGCGCAGCTTCCGCAGCCGCAGCAGAGACCCTGGTTGATGACTTCGGTCATCAGGTCGCAGCCGCATGCTTCGGTTCCTGCTGCCGCAAGGTTCATGAGGGGCGTAAGGTATGCGGTTGCAAGTGCCTTCTGCTCGTCATTTCCTTTGAGTAACAGGTATGCCATAAGGCAGACGTTTCTGATCTGCTGCGGGGTCGGCGCACAAGCTGGAATGTAGACATCCACCTTGATCAGGTCGCCGATCGGCAGGTAGCCCTCATGCTGGGGCTGGTTCTGCTGGCCTCCGCGGCAGAAACGGGTCGTGTTTCCGTAGCAGGCGCAGCCTCCGAGAGCCACAACAATTGCTGCGTTCTCACGGGTTTCTAAAATCTCTTCCATTGAGCACTCGTCGTTGATACAGACGGAACCCTCGACTAATGCGACATCCATTTTGGGGATGTGACGCACATCGGCGAGAGTCAGACAGTAGACGAGGTCAGCGTATTTATCGAGGATTGTAAGTAATCCTTCGTAGTTATCTGCAAGGGACACGAGACATCCGGTACAACCGCTCATGTGTACATGTCCTACAGTAATCTTGTCAGCCACTGGCTTCTCCTCCTTTGGTTTTGTAATAATTGGCTTTTGTTCGACCTTTGCGTCAGCTGGTTTTGCACCAGGCTTTGCGTCCTGTTTTCCCTCGCTGACAGCCTCATTACCGAACAGTAAGCCTTTGAGTTTATCTAATAATCCCATTTTTCAGCTCTCTAATTCCTGTAAGATGACATTTACAGTTTTGGGAACAGCTCCTTGAACATCCGGACTTAATTCGAGGGCAAAGTCCTCTGAGTCCGGAGCAGGAATATACCCGGGCTGGCACCCGATAATAACAATATCCATTTTTCCTTTCAGTCTGCCGATCGGATCGAGCAGATTTCCGGAATGGGCATCCATGTAACGTTCCTGTCTGCCTTCAGGCAGAAGGTCGGCGGGGATCTTGGTAACGTCTCCGGGTTTTCCCCCGAAGTCCATTGCGTCCACAATGATCAGTTTTTTTGTGACGTCCGGTTCCAGCATGGAAAAGATGAGGTGAGGGCCGCCAAGGCCTACATCCATTGCTTTTACATTGTCGGGAAGTTCGCAGTCAGCTAAAGCTCTGATCACTGCCGGACCAAATCCGTCGTCGCCAAAGAGTTCGTTACCGACACCGGCGATTATTATTTCTGGAAACAGTCCTTCCATGGTATATGCTTACTCAAGAAGCTTCTGTGCAACGAGCTTGTTGTTTTCATCCAGCACAATCATGTGGGTTGCGCAGGAAACACAGGGGTCGTATGCACGGACGATAACTTCTGCAAGTTCCCAGGGTGCGCCGGTAAGTGCACGGCTGCAGGTTGGGAAGTTCCAGGTGGTCGGGACAAGCATGGAGAACCACTCGACTTTGCCGTTCCTTACTTTTGCAAGGTGAACGTCGCAGCCGCGTGGGGCTTCATTTGCTGCCCATCCGATCTCGCCGTCTCCCTGGGGGATGACGTCTGCACAAACCGGGGCGCTGGTGTTAACTGCATCTGCTGCCTCGATCATCTTGTAGACCGAGTCCATGTATTCCATCTCACGAGCGATGTTCAGGCCGATTGCGCCTTTACGGTCGTAGTTCTTGAAGATGGACATACGTGCACGGGGACCGACCTCAACAGGCTGTCCGTCGTACAGGGGTACGCCGGTGCATGCCTGCATCTGCGGCCAGGCCTTTGTGCCTGCTTTGGTGGTTCCGCCGACTGGGTATGCGGGGTCTTCGAGAGTGATCTCTTCTTCGCCCATATACCAGTCCCAGGGTCTGACTTCAAGCCAGCGTGCAGGATCCCATCCGGGATTTGCATCAAGGGAGGTGCTGCCGTACAACGGGTCAGCTGCCATGTATCCCTGCTGGTGGTAACCAAGGTCTTTTGGAATGGCAACTTCGCGGCCGCACATCTCTGCCCAGTCACGTTTGCCGTAGTTCTCAAAGACTGCGATCATGAACTCCATCTGTTCACGTGCAAGTGGGATTGCCTGCTTTGCAAGGTCGTAGACCTTTGCTCTTGCACGCGGGGTGATGTTCTTGTACATACCACCAACACGGGGGTTGGACGGGTGTACTGCTTCGCCGCCGACGATCTCGCCGATGGTCTGACCGATCATACGAAGGGTCTGGATACGCTTTGCGACAGATCTGACCGGCTCTTCAGGTGTGAAGGGGTTGATCTTTGTGTCGGTTCCTGGGATGTACATATCCGGAAGAGCCAGGATATCATGCAGAGCATGGGAGTGCAGCCTGTTGGCGCACTGTAAAATCACACGCAGGAGATATGCGTCGTCTGGGATCTCAACACCCATTGATGCTTCCATTGCCTCAGTTGCGGCAAGTGTGTGGGCAATCGGACAGATACCACAAACACGGGAAGCGATCTTTGGGACCTGCTCATAGGTTTTACCAATGGCAAGTTTCTCTACTCCACGAACCGGTGTGATAGAAAGCCAGTCTCCGCGCTCAATGATGCCTTCATCGTTTACTTTTAAAACGAGCTTGGAGTGACCTTCATGTCTGGTGGTCGGGGAAATTTCTACTACTTTCGACAATGTTTTCGCCTCATCCTAAATTATTTAGGTTTTCAAACAGCTATACAGGAATATTACCATTGTCCTTTTGGATTAATGACACGTACAGAAGTACGCTAATCTTTATCTTTCGTGCGAGGCTAATTAATGATTCCCTATTTTATCGGAAATCGAAAGGCTTATTTTTCCGGGTGTTTTGAAAAATAGTCTGAATATTAATAATATTGGTATTAAATTGTACTTAATTAAAAAAAATTAATACTGATGGGTCAAATCGGCTGAAATGCGGTTTATTCCTCTCTTAGTGAGCATGCGCTCTCTGTGAGAGTAATCAATATGAAAAAGCGACTCTATTTTTCCTACATATGTTTGGAGGTGAGTGGCGTTTCTTCATACAATAATCGAAAAAAGTAATTGGTGATTATATGCTGAGCTCTTCGCGAAGCTCGGCAAGGGTTGCCTTTCTCTCGGCGTAGGCATCATGCTGGTGGATGCTTTCCTCATTGGTCTGCCGGATCGTGATGTGCGTGTCCCCCGGGAGGTCGCCGAACGTGGATACTACTCTTCTTGCCATCTCCCGAACGCAGTCTTCGACGAATCTGGCGTTCTTGTGGGCTGCCATCACGACATAGCTTTCATCGCCGCGCTTCAGGAGTTCGTAGATCTTTGCGCTCATCGACTCCTTGAGGACCGTAACGATCTTTTCAAGAGGGACGATAATGTCGCCGTCTGTTTCTACACACAGGAAGCCGCGTCCGCGCTGGTTGTGGCTTGCCATCGGGATCTCGTTGAAGAATGCCGAGATCTTATCCTCGGGGATCTCGAGCTGCTCCATCACATGCATCGCATGATCCTTCATGATGTTCTGGGCGCACGGACATGCAGTGATACCGGTAACTTCGGCGCCGACGCTTTTTCTGACCATCGGTTTGCCGTTCGTTCTCTGGGCTACCGCATGTGCGTAGACACTGATAACTTCCTGACATGATGTCTTCGAGACGGGCGTCTCCCGGTTCATCATGTAGAAACTTCTCATAAAAACTTCCGTGCGGTCAGCATATTCATGATGGTCGAGAAGTTTTCGCGAAACGATCCCGCACACATCCTCAATACCTTTGACATCACCGCTCGTTGCCTGCTGGAGCACCTCATCGATCACTTCAAAGTTTCTGGAAAGGTTTGCCCCTTTCAGACTGCTTGGAAGATCAACGAATACGTCAAACTCTGAAATAAAGATCGCCGGCCGGGTCTTCCCGGGTCTGCCGACCTCGACTAGTTTTCTGACATTTTTCACACCAACACGCGTCAGGCTGATTCTCACATCCGGGGCGGTGGACTGCACATCTGGTAATGACATTATATATCGTGTCCTGTTTTCGTTACTTTGCCGTTTCTGGTTTTAAAGGCAAGTCAACGTGTAACTATGTGTATGGGGATGAGGGTATATAATTTTATACGTATGCGGACTCTATTTACTCCTACAGATATGATGCAGAAATATCCCGTGACTGATAAAGATATCGGTATTATTGCTGAAAAATGCGTCGCGATCCTTGGTTACGGTTCGCAGGGCCGCGCCCAGGCAAGAAATCTTCGGGACAGCGGCGTCAATGTCATCATCGGGAACCGTCCGGGAAAAAGCTTCGATTTAGCCGTTTCCGATGGATTTTCCGTCATGTCCGTGCGGGATGCGGTCATGCGCTCCGATATTCTTGCCGTTTTTTTCCCGGACGAATCCGCTGCGGATATATATACAAAAGATATCGCTCCGTTTCTCAAAGAAGGCCAGTGTCTGGTCTTTGCCCACGGTTTCAATATTCATTACGGTTTCATCGTTCCGCCGAAATTCACGGACGTCGTTCTGGTTGCCCCAAAAGGGGTCGGCCCGATGGTTCGAAAACTCTATGAGAACGGATCGGGTGTTCCCTCTCTCGTTGCCGTTCATCAGGATCATACGGGGCGCGCATTAAATCTGGCCCTCGGGTTTGCGGCAGGTATCGGGTCTTCCCGTTCGGCGGTCCTTGCCTCCACCTTCAGAGATGAAACGGAGACGGATCTCTTTGGAGAACAGGCCGTCATCTGCGGCGGTCTTCCGGCATTGATTTCTGCGGCGTATGACACCCTCGTGGATGCCGGCTATCCTCCGGAACTCGCTTTTTCCGAGTGCGCCCACGAAGTGAAGCTGGTTGTCGATCTCATCTACGAAGGCGGATTTTCGAAGATGCACGACTTCGTTTCAAAAACCGCAGGCTACGGAGGGATCACCCGGGGTGCCCGGGTAATCGGGGATGATTCAAGAAAACAGATGACAGAGATCTTAAATGAGATCCAGAGCGGGGAGTTTGCGAAAGAATGGATGGCTGAGAAGCGTTTGGGGAGTAAAACATATGCAGGTCTTGTTGAACGGGTGAAAAAAAGCGATATCGAGACGACCGGTGCGGAGTTTCGGCGGCTGCTTATCTGAATCAATTTCCAGAACACAGTTTTCTGACGGTTTTTCCTTCGAGGCGGAGCCTGCCCGCCCTCAGAAGACTGCTGACTTCTTTTTCAATTTCCTCTCTCTCCCTTCCTTTCGCCGCGCCGAAGAAAGGGTGCGTGTTCAGCTGAAGTTTAACCGTCTTTGCCCGTTCGAGACCGAGAAGGAACGAGATGAACTCAGGCGTCGTCAGCACTCCGTCGACATCCTGCACCCCTGACAGAATGATCTTCGAGAGATTTCCCGCCGGTCTGACCTGCGTTATCTGCCGGTCCCCGCAGATATCACAGTTCCCGCAGGGTTTGATCTCCTCGTCGAAGTAAGAAAGAAGCAGCTGTCTTCGGCACGATCCCGCCGTACAGTAGGCATACATCTGATCCAGTTTTTCCCGGGCGATCTCGGACTTTTTCTTATCGGTGAACTCCCGTTCAAGCATATTTTCGATCTTTCGCCGGTCGCCGCCTGAATAAAACAGCAGACATTCCCCGGGTTTGCCGTCTCTGCCGGCCCGTCCCGTTTCCTGATAATAGGATTCGATGTCTTTAGGCATGTGGGCATGGATCACATACCTGACGTCGGGTTTGTCGATCCCCATGCCGAACGCCACCGTTGCGCAGATCACTTTGATCGAGTTGTTCAGAAATCCTTCCTGGACCCTGCTCCGTTCCGGGGTCGGCAGGCCGGCATGATACGGATTTGCCAGGATATGGACCTTTCTGAGACGCTCCGCCAGTTCCTCGGTGCTCGCCCGCGAAAAACAGTAGATGATCCCCGGATCATCCTTGTGGGCGGTGACGTAACTGATAATTTTCTGCATCCTGACCTGGGCGTTCGGCTCGGCAAAAGCCGAGTACCGGAGATTTCTCCGGTCGAAACTGCCGATAAACTCAGCCGGATCTTTCAGCCGCAGCTCGTTTGCGATATCCTCACGGACCCGCCGGGTAGCCGTCGCCGTAAAAGCGGCGATCGGAACGCCCGGGAACTTGTCCCGCAGATATTTGATCTCCCGGTACTCGGGCCGGAACTGATGACCCCACATCGAGATACAGTGCGCCTCGTCTACGGCAAAAAGCGCGACCTTACAGCCGGCAAGCGTCGCGAAAAATGCCGGAGTTACAGCCCGTTCCGGCGAGACGTAGAGGATCCTGACTTTTCCGTCACGCATATCCTGCTCGATCCTCTGCCGTTCGTCATAGGTCTGGAGACTGTTTAATGTCTCGACCGTCACCCCCTGATTCGAAAGTGAGTCTACCTGGTCCTTCATCAGCGCGATCAGGGGAGAGATAACGATCGTCATCCCGTCAAGCATCAGGGCCGGAAGCTGATAACAAAGGGATTTTCCCCCGCCGGTCGCCATCACCGCGAGTACATCCCTCCCGCTGACGATCGTCTCGATGATCTCCTGCTGGTTGGGACGAAACGTCTGATGATGGAAGAACCTTTCAAGTGTCTGCTGTATCGCTTTCGTCATGGAACTTGTTTAGATACCCGGAATGTAGGATGCCTGTTCTTTATAATAGGGTATATACACGATCCGCGAGTTCTCCACCGTGAAGTTGTATCTGAGAACCTGCAGGATCCCCGGCTTTTCCGTCTCGTATCTGAGATAGAGAAACTCCGTCAGCTCGCGTGCCGTACTCTGATTGATGAAAATGGGCCGATATTCCCCATCCCGGCCGTCAATCACCTCAACGATCTCGGGATTTCTGATCGTCAGATCGATCTCCCAGGGTTCAGCAAGATAGCGGGGGATATCGGCTGCACAAATATAATAGCTGCGTTTTCCGGCAATGTTTGGCAGTCCTGTCGATGTATCCCCGCCGGCGAGCCGGTCGGTCACCTCCAAGTTCACATCGAAGCGCCAGAACGGAATATATTCTGGTTCCACTCCTTTCATCGCCACCATCGCCAGAAGATCGGGTTTTGCCAGATCATACGGCACGATTTTTACGGTGTCGGCGGTGATATCCAGAAGATGGCCGCACCCCTTGCACGGGATCACCACCTCGCCCCACGGCTGTTTTACCTCCTCTCCGCAGAGCGGACACTGAAGCACGGTCGATTCATGGTTCAGGATCTCCTGATCGGTCAGCTGTTTTGGGATCCTGACCGCAGGACGAAGTGTCGAGATGTGCTGCATCGTCCCTGTGGCGACGAAGGTCTTCCCTTCTTTGAACGCCGGATATCCCGCCATACACAGGGCGATACCCAGAAGAAGCAGAATGATCTGAAACATCTCGACCAGATGATACGGTCCCGCATGGATGAGCATCGCGATCGAGGAACCGATCATGATCCCTCCCGCCGCAAGGGAGAGGATCATCATCCTGGTACGTGCGGTCAGATTGATCGGGCTTGTCCCGCCCAGAACCTCTCCGCGCACGGCATCCACGATCGCCGTATAGTGACCCCCTTTGTAGGAGTAATGCGCGATCCAGACCGGAGCATACACCAGTTCGAAGACTTTTGGGATCAGAAACGACTTTTTCAGCGTGATCGTATCGATCCGTTTTTCGACGGCGGTCTTGATCATTTCGTGGACCGCTTCTCTTCCCCGTTTGCTCGCCTCGATCGCGGATCCTCCCGGCTCCATCGAAACGACCGATCCTCTTACGTAAGGAGCCTCTCCTCCGGGGTCAAGCCAGAGTTTCTCGATACCGTATTTGCCGGTATCACAGGCGCACTCCGTCCAGATGAACTCGTCGTCGATCAGCTCCTCGAAGATATTTCTGATCACGTTGCCGGTTTGCTCGGTATATTCCGAGTAGCCGCATGCGACGGCTTTTCCCTGGGCAACGAACCTCCAGAACGGCAGATAGAGAAGGTACATTTCGCTGACTTCGGCGCACTTTCCGAGGTCGGGCGCCTTGATCCCTTTTGAAAACCAGGTCCTAAACGTCCGGTCGGCGACGCCTCTGGTGATCTTCGCTTTGTAATAGAACTCGGCGACCTGATCTTCGACTGAGCGTTCAAGCCCCATCTTTTCCCTCCTTGCGTTTGAGGTTGATCACACCGAGCATCTCGCTTTGATACAGGAAGAAGATCAGCAGTCCGGCAACCAGAAGAAACAGCCAGGGACTGAAGTAGACGGCGATAAGCGAGAGGATCATTAACGGGATGCAGGCGATCAGTGCGGTCTTTCTCCAGTTGACCGGCTCTTTGATCGGATGCCACTCATCGTAGATTTTTCCGGATGCCGCGTCCACCTCGATCATGTAAATGGATTTTTTTACTTTGTAGCTGATCAGCCAAAGCGGGATCCCGATCAGATCCTCAGCACGGGCAATTCCATGGAGCTCGGGGTAATATACAGAGGATTGAACGGTTGCAGGGAGAATATTGGCATCCTTTGGGATCGGCACGATCTCGTTATCTTCTCTTTGTATATTCTGCAGACCCGAAAGAAGCGTCCCGCAGGCCGGCCGGTAGACCGTCACATCCGTGCACCCGTCTTCCCTCGTGTATTTCCAGAAGGGGTAATAGAGCATCACCGCTTTCCCGAACCTGATCTTGTCTTCGGGGATGAACGGCTTGGTGTCCGACTCCAGCCACTCCCGGGCAAGTTCCCGCGCCCGCGCCTCATCGATCTGAGGGGCGATTACGCCGGAACACTGCAGAGGTGCGGGTATTCCTCCTGGTATTTCTGCCATAAATGAGTCAATATATTTACGTACATTCAGATAGATGTTTTCTTGCCTTATCTTACGAAGGCATGATCCTCCCGATCAATTGGGAGGATATTTATATCTATGATGCACACAATTATACATCAAAGTATATTGTTGTGATAATCGATGTTGAATATAACCAGCTTTCTCGATGCAAACTCCTGCCGTCTGGCAAAACCGGTTTTTTTCTGTCCGGAAAGAAACACGTCATACACCTCCGCTGAAATTCTCTCGATAAGTTCCGCGCTCGCCCGCGATCTCCTCTCGCTTGGTGCCGTGAAAGGCGACCGTATCATTCTCTATATGAACAGCAGCCCCGAATACCTCGTTTCCTACTTCGCCGTCTGGAGGATCGGCTGTGTGGCCGTTCCCACAAACCGCGTCTATACGCCAAGCGAACTTGCCTATATGGTGGAAAACTCCGGGGCGAAGATCTTCATCACCGATCCCGACGGCGTGTCTGCCTCCCGGAATCTTCCGGTCAAGACCTATGTGCCGGGAGACATCGAATCTCTGCGCGGCGAACCCCGTCTTTTGCCGGCACACACCGAGCACGACGATCTCTGCCAGCTCCAGTATACCTCCGGAACGACCGGCAAACCCAAAGGAGCGATGCTCACCCATGGAAACTGGCTCGCCGCGATCCACAACATGTGCGATGTGCTGACCTACAAACAAAACGACGTCTATCTCGGCATCTACCCGATGGGGCATGTCGGCCTCGCCTGGGGCATCGCCGCGATGCGGGCGGGAGCTCTCTATGTTATGATGGAGAGGTATGAGTATCAAAAATACCTCGATCTCTGCAAAGAGCACAAAGTCACCGTTCTCGCGGGCATGCCGCCGGTGATCCATTCACTCACGGAAGCCCCTGCGGGACCGGAGGAGAGCCTTTCGACCGTCAGAGAGATCATCTCCGGCGGCGGCCCTCTCCACCACGATATCTGGAAAAAGTTCCATTATCGGTACAACATCCCGGTCATCAATGCCTACGGTCTTTCAGAGACCGTCGTCATCGGCACGGGAACGGTGATCCGTCCCGAGGATTATGCCTCGGCAGACAGGTTCCAGAGCGTGGGACATCCCGTCTGCTTCTCGGAAGTCAAGATCGTTGACGAAACCGATCCGTCGATCGAGATGCCGATCGATACGCCGGGCGAGATCGCCCTGCGGGGGCCCGCGGTCGCCAAAGGATACTGGAACATGCCCAAAGAGACCGCCGCCTCGTTCCTGGAAGACGGCTGGTTCCTCACCGGAGATGTGGGCTATCTCGACAAAGATCTCCGGCTTTTCATCACCGACCGGAAAAAGGACATGATCGTCATGTCAGGCTGGAAGATCTACCCGACCGAGGTCGAAGAGGCCCTCATCGGTCACGAAGGCGTCGCCGAGATCGCGGTCTTTGGAATCCCGGACGAACATCGGGGAGAGATGCCGGTCGCCGCCGTCGTTTGGCGGAAGGGCTGGGACAGCTCATCTAAGGAAGACGCTCTCAGGGCATATGCGAAAGAGCGTCTTGCGGGATACAAAGTTCCCCGCAAAATCATCACGGTGGATGCACTCCCCCGGGTAAACGGCTGGAAGCTTCTCAGACGGGAACTTCGCGAACAATACTCATAAAAAAATCAAATAACGCATCATGAAATCACGTGATATAGCACTCGTCGGCATTTTACTTGCCGCCGGAGCAATTGCCCGGTACATTTCCTTATTCGTACCGGGGGCCATCGTCGCGAATCTGACGATCGCCTTCTACTGCCTTGCGATCATCCTCGTCGTCCCGAAGTTCAAAGAAGCTCTCGGGATAGGCGTTGTAGCCGGAATCATCTGTGCGGTCTTTTCGCACTCGATCTTTCCCTTGGGAAACCTGATCTCGGAGCCGATCGGCGCCGTGGTCTGTTTAGCGGTGTATAAACTCGTCAAAGATCATACCCGCCTTGCCCCGGCAATTTCAACCGCGATCGCCACCCCTGCGAGCGGTTTTACCTTCATCATCGTCACCTGCTTCGTAATGTTCTTCACGACCGAAACGACCGTCGCGACCGTCGTTGCGTTCGCGATCGCCCTGATCCCGATCGTTTTGAGCGCCATGCTGGTGAACGTCATCATCGCCCAGATCATCGCGATGCCGGCGACCTCGGTCATGCAGAAAACGAAGACCGTCATCAAAACCGCCCACACGGACGCAGCGCCGAGCGATTCGGTCTCGCTGAATAAGCTTACATTTACCTATCAGGCGGCAGAGACGCCTGCTCTCGATAACGTTTCGCTCAAAATAAACCCGGGCGAGTTCGTTGTGGTCAACGGACCTTCCGGAGCCGGAAAAACCACGCTTGCCCGTGCGATCTCCGGCGTTCTTGTTCACGCATACGGCGGGACGGTTGTCGGAAACGTCTCTCTTTACGGAAAATATGCCGATGAATACAAAGACGTGACTGAGCTTTCGGAAAAGGTCGGGATGGTTTTTGACGATGCCGATGCCCAGCTGATCTTCACCACGGTCGAGGAGGAGATCCTTACCGGTCTGGAGACCCGCGATCTGCCCGAGGCCGATGTCAGAAAAAAACTCGACGAGATCTACAAGATCACCTGCACGGGTCACTTAACGGACCGTGCCCCGCACAATCTCTCCGGGGGTCAGAAGCAGCGTGTCGCGATGGCCGCGGCCCTTTCCCGCGAGACCCCTCTCCTGGTTCTGGACGAGGCGACCTCCGAGCTGGATAAAAACGCCAGACGCCAGGTCTACAACCTGCTGAAAGGCATGACGGCCAAGGGTCATTCGATCGTTTTGATCGAGCACATGATCGATGAGACGATCGGCTATGCCACCCGGATGATCACGATGAACGAGGGAAGAATCGTGTACGACGGCGTTCCAAAACCCGAGGACACCAACTACCCGGCACTTGAAAAGACCGCCCCGACCCGCGAAGTCGTGCTGGAGGCAGCGCATATCACGCACAAATTCCCGGAGGTCCTTGCGTTGGATGATGTCTCGGTCTCCTTTTACAAGGGAGAGATCGCGGCGATCCTTGGTGAGAACGGATCGGGCAAGACGACACTCGTCAAACATCTGAACGGTCTTCTCCGTCCTGATGCGGGTTCGGTCCTGCTGAAGGGCGAGGACATCGCCTGTCGGTCGATTCCGGAGATCGCGAAGCATGTCGGTCTGGTGTTCCAGAATCCGGACACGATGCTGTTTGAAAACACCTGCGAGAAGGAGATCCAGTTCGGTCTGAAGAACATCGGCAGGTCCGATGCTTCGCCGGCGGCTTCTCTTGCTGCCGTGGGCCTTGCCGGCAAAGCGAAGATGAATCCCCGGCATTTAAGCCGGGGCGAGCGGCAGAAGCTTGCTCTTGCCTGCGTTCTTGCGACCGGCCAGGAGATCGTTATCATGGATGAGCCGACGACGGGTCTCGATCCGAAGGAGTCGTATGAGATCATGCGTGTTCTGACCGGGATGCGAAACGAGGGTAAGACGATCCTTATGGTGACGCATGACCCTGTGCTCGCAGGTCGGTATGCGGACCGGATCATCGAGATGGAAGCGGGTAAAATAACCGCGGTCCGCGGAGGTGAGTGAAATGGAAGATATTATGCAGTATATCCCGGGGAACCGGTTCGTTCACCGGTTGTCGCCGATGACGAAGATCTTCTTCGCGGTCGGTATGATGTTTGCGGCGATCTTTACGTCGAATCCGCTGCTTCTGGGCGGGATGGTCATTTTCGTGCTGGCATTCGCGGCGATCGGCGGGGCTTTCAAGCCGCTGATCCGTCAGGTGCCTCTGCTGATCATTCTGGGTCTTGCTTTAGTCATTCTGACAGTGCTGACGAGTGCGTCGGGCGATGTGCTGTTTACGCTTCTGCCGAACGGGATGTTCCCGGTGACGACGGGCGCGATCATGTTCGCGGTGCAGATGGCTCTCCGGTTTGCGGTGCTGATCTTCTCGTTCCAGCTGCTGGTTATTTCGACCCAGCCGCGTGATCTGGTGAATGCTCTCTATACGCTGCGGATCCCGGGCGATTACGCACTGATGTTTCTGATCGCGATCCGGTTTATCCCGACTCTGCAGAGAGAGGGTGTCAGGATCAATGAGGCTCAGCTTTCCCGCGGGTATTTCCCGGGAGGGGGGATCATCGGGAAGCTGAAGCAGCTTGGCCCGGTTATGCTTCCGCTGATGCTGAATTCACTCGCAAAGGCGGATACGCTTGGTCTGACGATCGATATGCGGGGATACCGGAAGGCGTCGGAGCACCGGAGAAAACTGGTCTACCATGCGGCGGATCTCGTGACGATTCTGGTCGTTGCGGCGATCCTTGCCGGCATCGTGTATGTGACGTTTATTCTGTGAGAGGGGGACGACCCTCTTTTTTATTTTTTTAGAAATCATTTTTTTTCGTGTTTTTCGATTTCGTTTAGGCAAATCATTGGCACAATAAGATTAAAAAAACCGCGAATCTCCGCGAATTCTCGCGAATCGCATTTTCCT
>ENA-UOOH01002745-UOOH01002745.1-fermentation-metagenome-genome-assembly--contig:-NODE-2745-length-14559-cov-2.933260_pt1 | contig 14559 bp, 12 predicted proteins | sample MGYA00245778_ERZ724025 | MGnify/ENA primary metagenome ERZ724025 (study PRJEB28704, sample SAMN03018313) | fermentation metagenome | biome: anthropogenic terrestrial biome; feature: soil; material... | reverse complement strand
CTTATACCGCCCAACTCTTTACCGATGATGATTATATTGGAGAAGCTATTCTTACATTAAAATAATATTAAAATTAAAATTTTTATGGCAGTAGAAATACGAGATAACAATTGGACCGAAATTATTCAATCAAATCAAGTTGTTGTTGTTGACTTTTGGGCGGAATGGTGTGGCCCTTGCAGAATGATTACACCTGTAGTTGAGGAAGTTGCTGAAGAATTTAAAACCAAGGCTTTGGTTGGGAAGGTAAATGTAGATGAAAATCCTCAAGTAACTATGGAATTTAGTATTAAAAACATTCCTACATTGTTGTTTTTTAAAAACGGAAAATTAGCCGATAAACACATTGGAGTGATTCGCAAACCCGAATTGGTGAAAAAAATTAACGATTTATTATAAATGCTAATTTTTGTATGCATTTAAATAACTTATTATTAAATAGTAAGTTATTTTTTTTATATTTATTAATCATATTTACTATTTACTGTTCGTATAAAAAAAGTATTTTTGTTGAAAAATTCACGCTATGATCCATTTGAATTATTTAAAAGAAAATTCCGACTTTGTTGTTGAACGACTGCGTATTAAAAACTTCGAAGCCGGTCATTATGTGGAAGAAATTTTATCATTCGATAAAACAAGACGAAGTTTACAAAAAAATTTAGACGATAATTTGGCTGAACAAAACAAAATAGCCAAAGAAATCGGTATGTTGTTTAAGCAAGGAAAATCTAATGAAGTTCAAATTCTTAAAGATAAAACTGCGATACTTAAAACAGATGCCAAATCGATTGAAGAAGCTCTAACAGCTACCGAAATAAAATTAAATGATATTTTGGTATTACTACCCAATATTCCCCATGCTTCGGTCCCCAAAGGAAAATCGGCCGATGATAATGAAGTCGTTTATACTTACGGTGATATAAACACGGATCCCCATATGCTCCCTCATTGGGATATCTGCGAAAAAATGAAACTCATTGATTTTGAAACCGGATGTAAAATAACAGGTTCCGGATTCCCTGTCTATACCGGTAAAGGAGCTAAACTCCAACGAGCACTTATAAACTTCTTTTTGGATCATGCCATTTATGCAGGATACGTCGAAATACAACCCCCGTATATGGTCAATGAAGAATCGGCTTATGCTACCGGGCAACTCCCGGATAAAGAAGGACAAATGTATCACGTAACCAAAGATAATCTATACCTGATTCCTACTGCCGAAGTACCGGTAACCAATATATATCGAAACATTATATTAAAAACCGCCGATTTACCCATAAAACATTGTGCTTACTCGGCTTGTTTCCGTCGTGAAGCCGGTTCTTACGGGAAAGATGTGAGGGGGTTAAACCGTTTGCATCAATTCGATAAAGTGGAAATTGTGCAAATCACAACACCGGAACATTCCTATGATGTATTGGAAGAAATGAAACAACATGTTGTTACGTTATTGGAAAAATTAGAACTTCCCTTCCGTATTGTTCGTTTGTGCGGCGGGGATATGAGTTTTACTTCCGCACTGACTTTCGATTTTGAAGTATTTGCCAAAGGTCAACAAAAATGGCTGGAAGTTAGCTCGGTATCGAACTTTGAAAGTTTCCAAGCCAATCGAATGAAACTACGTTATAAAAATGAAGAAGGCAAAACACAATTATTACATACACTTAACGGCAGTGCTTTAGCTTTACCGCGTATAATGGCGGCCTTATTGGAAAATCACCAGAAAGATGGTATGATATCCATTCCGAAAGCTTTACAGGCATATGCCGGATTTGAGTGTATTCAAATTAACAATAAATAAACATCCTATGGAAGAAATGATTTTAATATTGGATTTCGGTTCACAGTACACTCAACTTATTGCGCGTAAAATCAGAGAAATAAATGTTTATTGTGAAATAAAACCTTATAATGGGGTAGATGAACTGCCCGAAAACGCAAAAGGTATCATCTTATCGGGAAGTCCTTTTTCCGTCTATGATAACAATGCTCCCAAACCCCTATTGGAAAAATGGCGATCGAAGATTCCGATTTTAGGAATATGCTACGGCGCACAATTCATGGCTCATTATTATGGTGGAAGCGTTACATCTTCGCCCAGCAGAGAATACGGACGTGCTAAACTCACATATATTGACACTCACAATTCTTTGCTCAAAAACATAACTTTACAGTCTCAAGTATGGATGTCGCACGGCGATACCATTACAGATATACCGGCAAATTTTGAAAAAATATGTAGTACCGAAAATGTTACCTTTGCCGGATATAAAATTAAAGATGAAAATACCTACGGCATACAATTTCATCCCGAAGTACATCATTCCAAACAAGGAAAACAATTATTAAGCAATTTTGTAGTCGATATATGCAAATGCTCCCAAAATTGGACTTCCGAATCTTTTGTGGCTATGACCGTTCGAGAATTAAAAAATCAATTACACAACGATAAAGTTATCTTAGGTCTTTCTGGGGGTGTGGATTCGACTGTTGCAGCATATTTGCTAAACAAAGCCATCGGTAAAAATTTATATGGTATTTTTGTTGATACAGGTTTGTTACGTAAAAATGAATTCGAAACCGTAATGGAATCATGCAAACAAATCGGCATTCAAATAATAGGCGTAAATGCAAAAGATATTTTTTATCAAAAGCTAAAAGGTATAAGCGACCCTGAACAGAAACGTAAAATTATTGGAAGTACTTTTATTGAAGTTTTCGATCAAGAAGCGAAAAAAATTCAAGATGTCAAATGGTTAGCACAAGGCACAATTTATCCCGACGTTATTGAATCCATTTCGGTTAAAGGTCCTTCCGCCACCATCAAATCACATCATAATGTGGGCGGGCTTCCCGAAAGAATGCATTTGAAAATAGTTGAACCTTTGCGCTTTCTTTTTAAAGACGAGGTACGCTTGGTAGGTGAAAGTTTGGGAGTTCCTAAAGATCTGCTTTACCGTCATCCTTTTCCGGGTCCGGGTTTAGGCATTCGAATTCTCGGTGATATTACCGAAGAAAAAGTCAGAATTTTACAAGAAGTTGATTTCATATTTATTAATATGTTAAGAGAATCGGGTTGGTATGATAAATGCTGGCAAGCACTTTCGGTATTATTACCCGTTAGAAGTGTGGGGGTTATGGGCGATGAACGAACCTACGAAAACTGTGTAGCTTTACGTGCCGTTACATCTGTCGATGGTATGACGGCCGATTGGGTATATTTTCCCCATGAATTACTGGCTAAAATATCGAACGAAATCATCAATAAAGTCAGGGGAATTAATCGTGTCGTGTATGACATCAGTTCCAAACCACCGGCAACCATTGAATGGGAATAAGTATTATCATGTAATGATTAAACTATATTAACTATGAATAAAAAAAAATTAACACTTAACAAGGTGGAAGAGAAAATTATTATTTTAAGGAATCAACAAATCATTTTAGATGTTCATGTCGCATCCTTGTATGGCGTTGAGACCAAACGAATAAACGAAGCCGTTAAGAAAAATCCCGACAAATTTCCCAAAGGATATGTTTTTGAATTAACAACAAAAGAATGGAGAGAAATTAAACGCAATGGAAATCTTATAATTGATAATAATTCAAGCAATTATAAAGAACCGGTCGAAAATATCGACCGGTTAAAGCATTCCTCTTCATTACCAAAAGCTTTTACCGAAAAAGGTTTATATATGTTAGCAACCATTCTTAAAAGCGAAAAGGCTACACAAACAACCATAAGTATTATTGAAACCTTTACCCAATTAAGAGAACTGTCGCGAACCTTACACGCCATACCTGAAACAAATGATACCGGCTGTCAGAAAACATTGATACAAAAAGGGAATGAATTACTTTCCGAATTATTTGATGACAATATGCATATCTCCGGTACCGAAACTACGGTTGAACTGAACTTTGCAGTAATGAAATTAAAACATACCATTAAACGTCAAAAAGATTGAATAAATGAAACATTTGGAACGTTCGTTAGATCAACAAAACCAATGGTGGAAATATGTGGTTATATTGATTACCGGATTTTTAGCGGCCAATTTTGTGGGAGCCATTCCTTTAGCCATACTTATCGTTTTACGTAGTATGCAAGGATATACTCCCAATCCCGAAAACCCTATGGATTTGTCAGCCTACGACATTGATTTAAACACCGGTTTGATTCTATTATTAATCCCTTTTATAATTAGTTTGCTGGTGATAATCCCCCTCATTAAAAATCTACATAAGCGAACGTGGACTGAAGTTATCAACGGAAGCCAGAAAATCCGTTGGAATCGTTTCTTCTTTTCTTTTGGTATATGGATGCTGCTATCGGCCGGCTGGTTGGGGATAGAACTTGCCATGCACCCCCAAGATTTTGTGCTTCAATTTCAACCTTTACGTTTTGTGTTTCTTATTTTTATTGCTCTCTTCATGATTCCTTTCCAAACGTTTTATGAGGAATTTATGTTTAGAGGCTACCTAACACAAGGCATTGCCGGATGGACAAAAAACAGATGGACGGCCATCATTATTCCCGCTTTGTTGTTTGGACTTATGCATATATTAAATCCTGAAATCAAGGAGTACGGCTTTTGGTTAACCATGCCGCAATATGTTCTTTTCGGTCTTTTATTCGGCCTAATGGTGGTTGTTGACGACGGAATAGAAACTGCGGTAGGAGCTCATGCCTCCAATAATATTTTTCTTTGTGTTTTTATAACTTCAAAAAGCTCTGCATTGCAAACCTACGCATTATATAAAGAAATTAATATTATTCCTTCTATTATGGATACCGTAGAATTATTAATTATGGGCAGTATCCTAATTATTATCTTGGCTATTAAATATAAATGGAAATTTTCCGTTTTAAATAAAAAAATTGAAATAGAAACGTTTAAATAATTAAATAATGAAAACAAAAGTTTACATTGTCATTATTGCCTGTTTTTGTTGTTTTTCAAATATTCAGGCTCAACAAAATCAAGATACCCTTATTGAAAACGGTAAAAGATTTCTTTTGCATAAAGTAGAAAGAGGACAAACACTCTACGGTTTATCAAAATTGTATAATATTACTATCGAAGATATTATTAAACACAATCCCCAAACTGAAAACGGCATTAAAGCCCGAGAAAATATTAAAATTTATATTGGCGAAGAAAAGAAATCGGTATCCATTCCGGAAAAAGCAGCCATTCAAACTCCCGACACTACTCAGCAAAACATTCATATAGTGCAAGCAGGTGAAACATTATACGGTATTTCTAAAAAATACAATCTAAGCATTAGCGACTTGGAAAAATTAAATCCCGATTTAAGCGAAAAACTTTCTATTGGCCAACACATCATCCTTCCTTATACTGTCAAAGCTCCTGAAAAACAAGAAACACAACTGATGCCGCCTACAAGCAAAGCCCATAAAAAATCATCCTATAAAGTATACGCTCTTATCCCTTTATACACTAACAATATACATCGTATTGACACAACTAACATTAAAAATATTGCCGACTATGATAAATTCAAATCTTATGATTTTATTCAATTTTACGAAGCATTACTCCTTGCGGCTGAAGATGTAACGAATAAAAATATTCCGATTACATTATATGTAGAAGATATTAACGATTTAAATACCTCCAAACTAAAAGAAATGATTCAAAACGGATCCTTCGAGGATGCGGATTTGATTATTGGTCCTTTCTTCAGTGATGGATTTTCCCTATTATGCGATTATACCAAAAACAAAAACATTACTATGGTCAATCCTTTTGCTATTTCATATGATGAATGCAATGCCCGTATGTTTAAAGTAAGTGCATCTTATCAATACCAAGCAGAATATATTGCAAAATATATCAGCCAACATTATACAAAAGCACAAATTATTTTGGTAAATAATCAAAGTCAAAGTGATATAATGAAGACCCAAGCATATAAAAAAGGACTCATTGCCGGACTTAAGGATGAAAATCAAATATCTATTAAAGAAATTAACTATCAAAAAGATGGAATAGGTGGCATACAATCGGCACTTAATCCAAATTACGAAAATATTATTTTTACTTTTTACAACGGTGAAATTAACATTACAAATTTTATACAACGTATGTATGGGTTAAAGCTCACTAATGTTACTTTATTTGCTCCCTCCTTTTGGAACGAATACGATAATATCGAAACCGAATATTTTATGGCTTTAAAAACTCATTACGTAGATCCCTTTTTTGTAGATTATTCCAATCCTCATGTAATAACTTTTATTGATAAATTTCGGGAACGATATAACATTGAACCTACACTCGAAAAATTTGCCTTTCAAGGATACGATATCACTTATTATTTTCTTAATGCTTTGATGGAATATGGGAAGGGTTTTGGAACGGAAATCAACGCTATGGAACTCCCTTTATTATGCACCCAATTTCAGTTTAAACATAAAAGCGAACAATGTTTCGAAAATTCTACGGTCCATATATATAAATTAAAAGATTTTAAATTTGTAAATGCCTTAACGGATGAGGTAGAAGAAATCATTACCCCTACAATTAAACCCAAATAAAAATCTACACTTTTGCTATTCTCAGTTTTAATTATGGGAATGTTTGATTGATCTTATGCTTATCCTCCAATTATCCATATAAATTTTATGCTTCCCTGTATTCCAAATACAAATTTTTAAGATTCCTCTCTTATATTCATTTCTGTTTATTTGAACGATGTTATAGGAATAATTCCACAGATGGTTGTTTTGTGTTAGTTGGAGTTCGTTCCCTTTCCAAATATTATTATCCGATTGATTGATTTCAATGATATGAGTTGCTTTTGATTTAGAATTTAAATAGACAAATATAGATTCTATCCATACTTCTGAAACCGTTGTATCCAATCCTTTCCAAAAAGTATCTAATTGTATTGTATAAATATGAGAAAGTGCATCGGATTCTACTAAATGCGCAAAATTACCTGCATAACTATAAACTGAACTAATTTTAACATGCGATTGGTTATTGGATTTTTGATTTTCGAAATTTTCATAGAATGTTAAGAGCAATGAATCATTAGACGGTTCGTTCTTGAGAAATAAAGAATTGACATTTTTTTGGGTTGAAAAGATTTCTGCATTTAGATCCAAAGTAATGTGTTGAAATTGATATTGGATGGATTGTTTATTAAAAACATGATTACTACAACGAAATCTTAGTTTGATTGGCTTTTTCTCTTCTTGTTTTGTATCGGGAAATCGAATAAATGGATGTATCCAGATTCCATCTCTGGCATTATTCGATATATATCTATACGTAAGCACTGTAGAATCTTCAAACATATAATCAACAAAGTATTCTTCTGTTTTATATATAAAATTTTTTATTTTTCCTATCAACGAAACTTTTGAAAACACTTTGATTCTTAAAATCTCAGATTGTTCATAAGGAACAGTTATCCATCTATTCCATGTAGTATTTTGTATTTTCCCTTCTTTCGTTTGTTTAAAGTTATCGCGTTTATTTTTCTTTAATAACAAAAATTGGTCATTTTTTAGCACCAATGAATAATCATTGAAAATAGTAAATACTGTCAATGGATTATCGTTAAGCAAATACCTTCCGTCAATAGATCCAAATTTTCCTCCGTAATTATCCTCATTAAAATGAAAAATCAAAAAATCCGGACCTTGTATTCTATTAAAATCATTTGCATTAATAGCATCTAACCAACGTGCATAACTGCCACTTTGCAAAGTTTTCCTGGGTTTCCAGTTAAGATTATTAGCCGCAAAATAAGATAATTCCCACGGATATGAATCAATCGTTGAGTGATGAATGATTTCTAATACAGACGAATCTAATACATTAGTGTTAACATTTTGTGTTGAAGTCTCAATGCTCTTTTGTTTATAGTTATTAACATCTAAAATTAAATTTTTAAAATTATTTATACCACTAATTTCCACTTTAAACGGATAATAATTCCACGTGTTGGTCATATTGCTATAAAAAAGTGAAATGTTTATAGAAGCTAGTAACAACAAAACTAATGTTTTAGTTTTTGATAAAGAGATTATGATACCCCAATACAAAAAGAGATAAGCTAATAAAATTGAAATATGCGTAAAATCTTCCCTGGTCATAGCATGTTTCCACATGGCAAAAAACACAGGAAATAAAATAATAAAGATTCTCTTTACATTTTTGTCCTTTACTAATAGGTTTGCAAAAAAACTAATAAAAAATAATACCAAGACTATCCAATTATTATCCGGAAATATGGAAAGTGCGGATGAATAATTTAAGGATAATCTAAAGACATTAAAATAATAATTAAGAAGTAAATCCATCTGTCGAAAAACCAATAATCCAATGAGTCCCATTGTTACTATGCTTATCCCTGCAATAAGGCATGAAATCTTATAATTTCTATTCTTATACAAATCGATAATAAAAGTCATTATAATAATAGAAATGGCTGAAATACCGATAGACGATTTTATACAAATACCTATACCCCCAATAACAGCAGCTAAAAATATATTTGTAAGTTTTTTATTTTCAAGAAATAATAAACAATGAAATAAAGTAATGCCTATTAGTAAAAAATCAATTTTACATATAATTAAAATAAGGATTAAAATAAGATAGGATACATACATTCGTTTATGATTCCATGTTTCCACTACATGCATAAACAGTAAAATAAACCATATTTTTATCAGGGTATGAAAACATAAAAATAATTCGAAATTATTCCCTTCGAAGGTAAAATTCAATAAAAAAGAAAGCGGGCCCAAAGGATAAATCATTTCTTTCAATGATTCATAAGAATTAGCAAACAAATGATTTAATGCCCATATATAGGATGAATCCAATCCTATTGTAAAAACCGATTCATAAGCCGGAAAAGTAAGAATATATAAAACAAAAACAATCAAGCTTTTTTCTAATCCTCTTTTTACTATTTTTATGTTCATGTTTATATTGAATTATTATCATTCATCTAAACTATCAATGTCATAGGTGGAATGTATGGAAAATAAAATTTGGTGTAAATATGGTATCATACACGAAATGTGTTTGCCCCAACGTTCATAAAAATTTTTACGAACTGACCAGATTGCATTTTCTTGTGCAGAAAAGGTATTTTTTTGATAAAGCAAGATAAAGTCTTTTATATCTTGATATATATCTGTAATCAACTCTGCTAAATCATAGGTTTGAAGTTGATTGTTTAAACTATCATAAGCTTCGAAATAATTAATTTTTTCAAACTTATCTTTGATTTGTAAATAATTAATTTCATAATCTTCCTCCCTTAGAAAGCGTTCATATGCCGCATTATCCTCTACTTCCAGATAGGGAATTAATATTCCTTTAATATAAAGTAAGGGAATTATTTTTATGAGATATTCGAGCGCATCTTGATATTCGAACAAATGAATTTTTTCAATAAACGTACAATACTGATTAGATACCAATAGTAAATCCTTGGTGATTTGTGCATCGATGAGTTTTTCAGTATCCATGGATTTTTCAGTTTTAATGTTTTACTATATAAAAAAAACAATAAGTAGTGTGTAAGGATGTGGAGCATACGAGAATCGAACTCGTCACCTTTTGACTGCCAGTCAAACGCTCTAGCCAAATGAGCTAATGCCCCTTTTTTTAACAGATGCAAAAGTATAAAAAATTAACATATGTTTTATAATTATTTTATTGCAAGCATTCCACTAAACCGTAGATATATTCATTGTCCTTATATGCTGTTATTGTGCTATTTAATAAAACAATACCTGCTGTTTTATCCGGATTCCACAGATAAGCATGTATAGATACATCTTTCATTTTTCGACTATTTTTAAATAAAAGTTCATAACGCAAAGAGAGAAATACATCTTGTTGTACCCCTACTTCACGAGTAAAATTCTTTGTCTCTACGGCACGCCAATCCTTTAGCATATCATTATACTTTGTTTCCAACACCAAATAAATATTTGAATGAGTATCTTGAGCAATATAATTTACATTTAAATTGATAGATGTAAATCGTGAATCATTTATTTCTAAAAAAGGAAGAGAAGCTATCGGGATGAATTCATGACTTGAGTCAATTTGTAAGCTATCGAATATCACGTTTTTCGCATATATGGAATCTATGGCTAAAGCTGAATTGGATTTTGTTTTGGAAAAAAGAAAAATTTCGGATGTATAACATTTTTCATATTCAATGAGATATGGATATTTTTCTTTAATTATTCTCAATTGAGGGTCTGACAAACCTGCCACTAAGATATAATTACTTTTTTGCTGTTCAACGATACGATAAAATGCGTTAAGCGAATAATCTTGTTCTTTATATATTAAATTATATATGCTATCGTTGTATTTAGTTTCATAATAGTTTAAAAAAGGTTTCTCCATATTCAACATATATGAAATCATTTCACTACCATAACATTGTTGATATTCGAATGCCTTTTTAGCTGATAATTCATACCATTGTCTTGGCATAATTTCATAATGTTTTCTTTGATAAATTAAACTGTAAAGCATACTTCCCATCATTAAAATCAGAAAAACGATTTTCAAAATATGCCTATTTTCATCGATATTTGAAAAAAGAAGCATCAAAAAGAAGGGAAGGAAAAAAATTAAAACAGAAAATTGTAGAACAGAATTTATATAAATAGAATACACATATGCAATTAATAAAGGAAGCAGAAAAAGAGTCAATGCGAGGATGCGTTTATCTGTTTTTTTAGTCCACCCTTTAAAGTTAACAATCGTAGAATAAATAAGTATCATTGCTATAATCAAGTATACATAGCGCGAAAAATGAAATAGGTATTTTGGATATATGATAAAAAATTCGGGAGTAGGTTTAGCTAACCATCCATCGGGGCCTCCCACTCCTCCTATTTGCATTTGATGTAGTAAAATAGGAATATGAGGAATATATAATACGATAGCCAGCATACATGCTAATAGATATTTCCAAACATTTCTTTTCTCAAGAAAAAAGAGACCACTTATTCCAAGCAGAGCTGCAAATAACATGGAAAAATGATGTATATAGGCTGATGTTGCCACAAAAATACCCATTAAAATGACGTTTTTCCATCGATAATCCTTAGTAAATATTATTTTAGACCAATAGTATAACATAAGGAGAGTAAAAAACAATCCCGCAATATAAGGTCGTATGGTCAGACTGTGAAATATAGCTATTTGACTAAGGGATAAAAAACCGGCAACAAATAAAGCTGTATTTTTATTAAACCATAACTTGCTTACTACATAAGATAAAGGAATACATGCTATTCCCATTAAAAGAAAAGGGATTCGTAAAACGATTTCGGAATATCCAAAAAGTTTCGACCAATACCATAAAAAAACTTGTACTCCGGCAGGATGCCCGTCACCCCTGATTCCACTGTCTATTAATTGTGAAAAAGATGTATAATGTAATTTGGTAGCCGCACTGATTTCATCATGGGTAAATGGTAAATCAAAAAAACCATACAATCGGCATACAGCTCCTATCAAAGTAATAATACATAAAATGATGCTATAATAATTACGATAAAAGAAATTTGTATGTGGCATACCTTTCGTTTTAGCGACATTGTTTCATATGCAGGGTTTTATTTCCTAATAAGAAATCTTTGATAGGCATACGTTTTTTACCATCTAATTGTATTTCTTCTATATAAATAAATCCTTGCTTACAGGCAACTCGTACATATTCTTTACCATCGCTTTGAATCATTCCGCAGGGAAGATTATGAATCGTTATTTCGAATTTACTGGCATATATTTTAAATGATATTAGACGATTATTATCATCCATATATGAAGTAAAAGCAGTTGGATAAGGTGACAGACCACGAATAAAATTATGAATTTTCTGTGGTGTCTGTTTCCAATCTATCAAACAATCTTTTTTAAAAATCTTTGGGGCTGTTTTAAGGTAAATGAAACTAGCTTGTTTCTTTTCTTTATAAGTGTTGTTTTCAATTTGTTCTAAGGTATCAAGTATGATTTCACCTCCAACATGCATCAATTTATCATGCAAACTTCCGGCATTATCTTTTTCGTCAATATCAACACTATGAGCAAGTATAATATTCCCTTCATCAATTTTTTCATTGATAAAAAAAGTAGTCAGTCCTGTTTCACTTTCACCATGTATAATTGCCCAATTAATAGGAGCAGCTCCTCTATACTGAGGTAAAAGCGATGCATGAAGATTAATAGTTCCTTTGGGAGGAATTTTCCAAACCACCTCTGGCAACATACGAAATGCAACAACTACAAATACATCTGCTTGTATAGATTCTAAGGAATGAATAAATGAAGTATCTTTTAATTTTTCCGGTTGGAGAATGGGCAAATGATGCTTCAAAGCAAATTGTTTTACCGAAGATTGCATTAATTGCATCCCTCTACCACCAGGCTTATCAACAGCAGTAACCACCGCTGCAATTTCATGTCTTTGTGAAAGAACAATAGTTTCCAATATTGCTGTCGCAAAATCGGGTGTTCCCATGAAAACTATTTTCATATATTTTTGTTTTTAAGGGGTTTCCCCACCTTGAATATTTTACAATTCCAACATTTTCAAGCAAGTCATAGCTGCTTCGACTCCTTTATTGCCATGTTTTCCTCCGGCTCTATCCAAAGCCTGTTGCATGGTCTGTGTTGTTAATACACCAAAAATAACCGGTGTATTTGTTTGTAATCCTACCTGCATAATTCCATTCGCTGTAGCTTCGGCAATAAAATCAAAATGACGAGTTTCACCCTGAATAATACACCCCAAACAAATCACAGCATCCATGCCTCTATTTATGAGCATTTTTGCTACAAAAGGCAACTCAAAACTCCCCGGAGCAAACACTTGATTTATATCACTTTCTTTAATGCCATGATCCAATAAAGTTTGAACACAAGCTTTACGCAATGATTCTGTTACTTGATCATTCCATTGTGAAGTAACGATACCTATACGTTTATCATGAATACAAGGATGAGATGTAGCATGTACTTTTGAAAGATTCTTTTCTTTAACTCCCGCCATGAGTATTTTATTTTCCTTGCTTTGCTTTTACGTATTCCAATCTTTTTTCAATATCGGCAGCTTCGTTACTGTTAGGATATTCTTTTTGAATTCTTTCATACAATGAAGCTGCTTCTTCCCATTGATTATCCATCTCGCACAATTGAGCAGCACGTAGGATATAAATGGGTGTTATCAATTCATTAGGATTCTTTTTAATCGCTTTTTTATAGTATTTCAAGCCGTTTTTAAAATCATTCTTCTCTACATAAGCGTCTCCTATGGATGCTAAGGATTGAACGGAAATAAATTTATCTTTCGATCTTACTTTTTTCAAATATCGTATGGCATTGTCAAAATCGCCGATTTTCAGATAAGAAATCCCTGCCATAAAACGCGCGCGCTTGGCTGTTTTCGTCAATCCGTAATTATCGATTACATCCAATAACCCTTCATACATTCCATCCCCGTTAAGGGCTAAGGTTAAGGAATCAGCAGCAAAATATTGCTCGGCTTTGTAAATAGCCACCTCCGCTTTTAACTGTTGTTTGGGCATATACCAAACAAAGAATAAGACAATAGCGGCTATGATGACTAAGGCTACCGTCGAGATGATATTAATTTGTTTTTTATACGTTTCGTAAAACTTTTCTATTCTCTCAATTAAGGTATCAACCTGTATGATGGTACGTTCTTTTTTATTTTTACGCGTGCTCATTTTTAATAATTATTTTTTTATCCTGCAAAGGTATAATTTTTTTATTTTCCACAATGATAATACGTAAATTTAATATCGTTTTGTTTTTCTTTTAATTAGAAAAGTAAAACCGGATTCAATGCGTTTTTATATTTTATTTTTAGCATTTTTTGGCATTTTTATGCTATCGCAGTAAATTAATTTGTTTCATGCAAGTTGATTAAGAAAGTGAATTGTGTGACTCAAAAAAATAAAACTTCGATTTATACATCTCTTTGCGAAAAATGTTTATTTTTGCCAAACTAATCCAAATGAATTATACAAAACATTATTAGGTTATTTTGTGAGAAATTACATTTTATAACAGCGTTTATTTGTTCCTTATTTATGAAGAAATCATCTTTTTTTAAAGCACATCCATTTTATGCCGATTTAATGCTGGCCGTTCTTATTTCAATTATTGCATTAATACTTATCATGTTAGGCTTACGTTTCTTTACCCATCATGGTAAAGAATATGAAGTTCCTGATTTTTCGGATTATAATATTGAACAAATCGAACGTTATGCAAAAGATAGTAATCAATATGACTTTCAATTAACAATCAACGATTCTGTGTTTGAACCTACCAAAAAAGGAGGTATTGTTATTTCACAAGACCCACAAGCCGGAATGAATGTAAAAAAAGGAAGGAAAATATATCTTACCCTTTCTATGTTGGTTCCTCCTCAAGTTGAAATGCCCAATCTCATTGATTTATCTTTACGACAAGCTGTTAATATGTTGGAATCAAATGATTT
>ENA-UOOH01002744-UOOH01002744.1-fermentation-metagenome-genome-assembly--contig:-NODE-2744-length-14559-cov-5.411404_pt1 | contig 14559 bp, 6 predicted proteins | sample MGYA00245778_ERZ724025 | MGnify/ENA primary metagenome ERZ724025 (study PRJEB28704, sample SAMN03018313) | fermentation metagenome | biome: anthropogenic terrestrial biome; feature: soil; material... | reverse complement strand
GCCTCCCGGCAATGGTTGCCGACCCCGAGCTTGCTTCGCCATTGACCTATTCGGATATCCTCGAGCTCGGCCCAGAAACGTACACGTACACAGCGAAGCGGTACACGTACACGTACACGATGATGCGGCGAGTACGAGTAGGAAGGGTTGCCGATCCGTCAGACCATTGTCGAAATCGAAATCGAAATCGAAATCGCGATCGATTCCTGCCCTGGTTGGCATCTTGCCCTCATGGACTGCTCAAACTTCGCTGCCGAGTTGCCGGTTTGTTGACACCTTGGGCTGTGTTGTCTATAGGTGGCTCATGATTTCACTGGCCTCCCCGAAGACGCATCATCGCACGGTTTTCACCACGATTCTCGGCTTGGTGATTGTGATTTTGGTGTTTGGGTTATGGTATTTCCGGCGGGATCGAATCCAGACGCAGCACGAGGTCAAGCATGCCTTTTCAGTGGTTTCGAAACTGCGTCAAATCGCGTTGAACCAATGGTGCCATTTCGTCTTGGAAGAGGCGGGGCACATTGCGAACCACTCGATATTACGGGGTTCGTTTTCGGTGGGGCCTTCTGGTCTTCGGCTTGAAAACGCCGAGATGCTCGAAGAGATTTTTTCCTCCTTTCTCCTACACTACGATTACGAAGACATACTTTTGGTACATTCAGGCGGTCGGGTCTTTTTCTCCGTTCAGGACGAGCCGCATCCGTTGGTGGAGGCTGAACAATTTGCGATCGTGGAATCTGCGATCAGCAAAGGCCCGCGTCTGACGCATTTTCATTTGGATCCGAAGACGCGGGAACCGGTGGTGAGTGTGGTTTGCAGGGTGCCTGACGCCGTGGTTGAGTTGCCGAGTGAGGAAGGGCTCATCTTTGCGATCCTCAGGATCGACCCGAAGACAAGTCTGTATCCACTCATTGATTCATGGCCGGTCGACGCGGCTACATCCAAGACGATTTTGGCGCAGTGGGACGGTCATCATGTAGTGCCGGTGAATCGGCTCCCATTTCTGGATGTTGAACCGTTGGGCATGCAGATACCGATCACGGATCGCAACGCCTCGCTGGTCATGGCGGCTGAGGGCAAAAAGGGGGTATTTGAGGCGACGGATTACCGTGGTGTGCAAGTGTTGGCGGCACTCAATCAATTACCGGGCACGCCGTGGTTCATGTCCTGCGAGATCGATCTGGCCGAGGCGTATCAACGGCTCTATGCACAAGGCAATTGGATCTTGGGCATGACCGCCTCGCTCGTGATCGGCCTGGTTGTCCTGGTGGCCCTGCTTTGGCAATGGTCGCTCAAGGCGGGCTTTGAACGGATGTACCAGAGCGAGGCGCGGTTGCGTGCGGGGGAGACGCGGTTTTCGGTCATCCTCAAGGCTGTAGAAGACGGAATCATTGCCGTCGACGCGCATGGCTCGGTCAGCATGCTCAATCCGAAGGCCGAGGCGCTGACTGGGTGGAGTGATGTCGAAGCGCGTGGGCGGCGGTTTGAGGAGGTATTCCAGCTCAGCTCCGACGCCGCCCCGGAGGAAACCAACCCCATCCCCAGCGTCCTCGCCCGAGGTTCGACCATACAGGGCGCCGCTGGTGTAGAGCTCACGTCCCGGTCCGGGGGGCGGTGTGCGATCTTGTATTCCTGTGCGCCGATTCGCGAGGGAGGCGCAGGAATCACGGGTGCCGTCTTGGTGTTTCGGGATCAGACCCAAGAATTGCGTGCTCAGCGGGAGCTGAACGACACGCTGCAGCGGTTGAACGAGGCGCAGCAGGTAGCGCATGTAGGGAGTTGGGACTACCTACCCGAGGCGAAAAAGACATGGTGGTCTGACGAGGTCTACCGGATCTTTGAACTCGACCCTGCGGTTTTTGTTCCGACCTATCCTGACTTTCTCCAATGGGTCCATCCTGATGATCGTGACATGATCGACGCCGAGTTTCAGGAGTCTTTGCGATCTCCGCGCCGCCGAGTGCTGACCCATCGTGTCCTTTTGCCGGATGGTCGAGTCAAGATTGTGCAGGAGAATTTCTTTACCGAATTCGATGAAAACCACGAGCCGGTTCGGACTTTCGGTACAATTCACGACATCACGGAGCATGAGCAGGCGAAGGAGGCCGCTCGCGAGAGCGAGGAGCGGTATCGTCTCCTGGCCGCCTACAGCCGGGACATCATTCTCCAAGTCGACCTCGATCAAGGCCGAATCATCGAGGCCAATCCCGCGGCGGTTGCCGCGTATGGTTACAGCCGGGAGGAACTCCTCACAAAAACGATTTTCGACTTGCGCCCCGATACAGATCCCCAAAGGATCTACGCTCAAATTCGAGAGGGTGTCGACTACGGACATCTCCTTGAATTGGTCCACTTTCGCAAGGATGGGACCACGTTCCCGGTGGAGGCAAGTGTCCAGGGGGTGACGCTGGACCATCAAAACCTGTTGGTCAGTGTGATTCGTGACATCAGTGATCGAAAACAGGTCGAGGCTGAACTGGCCGAGAGCAGGCGACAAATGGATGCGCTGATGGGCAACCTCCCCGGGATGGCCTATCGCTGTAAAAACAACGCCAGCTGGACGATGGAGTTTGTCAGTCAGGGCTGTTATCAGCTCACCGGCTACACCGACCGTCAACTGGTTGGAAATGCTGAGCTGTCATACTCCGATCTGATTGTCCCTGAGGATCGCGTTCGGGTTTGGGCCGAGATTCAGGCGGCTGTGCACCAGGGCGGTCAGTTCTCCATTTTCTACTCGATCAAGACGGCTCAGGGGCAGATTCGTCAGGTCTGGGAACAGGGGATCGGGGTCTATGATTCGTCTGGTGAGGTACTCGCCTTAGAGGGGTTCATCAACGATGTGACGCTGTTAAAAGAGGCGGAAGACCGGCTGCGGTCGGCCCATCAGCAACTCGCAGACGCCAATGCACTCCTTGAGCACAGGGTACAGGAGCGGACGCGTGACCTGGTTGCTGCACAGACCAAGCTCATTGAGATCCTGGAGAGCATGAATGATGTCTTTTACAGCCTTGATGACGATTGGCGCTTTGTCATGGTCAATCCCAAGGCCGAGCAATATTTTTTGCGGTCCAAGGGGGAGCTGATTGGCAAAAGCATCTGGGCGGTCGTGCCTGCATCGATCGGTTCTGAATTCGAGTCTGTGGTGCGATCGGCCAAGAAGAGGCGTCGTCCCACGGTTCTGGAGCATCCCTCCTATGTCCAGCCCGGACAGACATTAGAATTTCACATCTATCCTGGGGCGAATGGCATTAGTGTTCTCTGTTCGAATATATCCGAGCGCAAGCGGGCCGAGGAGCAGATTCAACGGTTGTCCAGGATTGTTGAGCAGAGTCCCGTGGGCGTGATGATCACGGATCGGGACGGGGTGATCACTTACGTTAATCAGGCATTCTCAGAGATGAGTGGGCATGCGACAGAGGAGATAGTTGGTCAGAAACCGCGAGTCCTGCGGTCGGGGATTCATCCCCCGGAGTTGTATCAATCGATGTGGGACACTCTGGTCAAAGGTCAGACTTGGTTTGGCGAGCTGTGTAACCACCGCAAAAACGGGGAGCTCTATTGGGAGGCGATCTCGATCGTCCCGATTCGCAATGCGAAGGGGGTTGTGACCGACTACGCGGCGCAAATGCTCGACATATCGTACATCAAGGAGGTTGAGCGCCAGCTGCGGCAGGCCAAAATGGATGCGGATGCCGCCAGCCGGGCGAAGAGCAGGTTCCTTGCGAACATGTCGCACGAGATTCGGACACCCCTGAATGCCATCCTGGGATACACGCAATTGCTGCATCGCGAAACCGGGTTAACCCCGCAGCAATATCAGCACTTGGAGACGATCAATCGGTCTGGTGAACATCTCTTGGGCCTGATCAACGACATCTTGGAGATCTCCAAGATCGAAGCGGGACGCGCGGTCAATACTCCGGAGTCGTTCAACGTTCGAACGCTGGTGGAGGATATTGCGTTGATGTTTCGGCTGCAGGCGGAGCGAGCGGGGCTCGAGTTGAGCTGTGACATTTCCGATTCAATGCCCGAACAGGTCGTGGCGGATACGGGGAAGCTGCGTCAGATCCTGGTCAACCTGGTCGGCAATGCACTGAAGTTCACAGAGCGGGGGAGCATAAAACTGGCAGTTCATTGCCGTTCGCTCGAGGATCGGAATGTCTTTTTGGTGTTTGAGGTGACGGATACCGGCGTAGGGATTGACGAGCAGGAATTGTCGAAGCTGTTCGTCAGTTTTGAGCAGACCGAAAGTGGGCGGAGGAAACAGGGAGGGACCGGGCTGGGCCTGGCCATCAGTCAGGAGTATGTCCACCTGATGGGTGGCGAAATTTCGGTGACCAGCCGGGTCGGCGTCGGGACGACCTTTCGTTTTGAGATCCCGGCTCTCCTTTCCTCGGCTGCCCAAGCTGCCACCGAGGGGCTCCCGGACAAGGCTGACCGCCTAGCGATGGGGCTGACACCGTTGCATGCGTTCATCATGGACGAGGATCTCGATCAATCGCGATTAACGCGCTCTTTCCTTGAGCAGCTTGGTTTTCAGGTACGTTGTGCGGAATCGGTTTCGGCCTTGATTCCGTTGAGCCAGGATTCGCCTCCACGGCTTATTCTTTTCGATTGGGAAGGCCTGAAAGAGGAAGCTCCGGCAAGCATCCATGCCATTCGATCGCTGCCTCAGGGGGAGGACATCAAGATCTTTGCCCTTGTAGCCTTCGCGAGTGAGGAGGCTGTGCGGGAAATGGGGAGGCTCGGGGTGACTGATTGTTTGATCAAACCCCTGCGAACCGACCAGTTGTGGGCGAAGATCCAACAGCATCTTGGAGAATGTTTCGCGAGCGCCTCACCACCCACGGAGGGTGGAGGACGAGGATGGGGGCCAGAGGTCTTGGACTCGCTGTCCTCAGCGCAACGGCTTGCGCTCATGGATGCGGTCCAAACCGGGTTTGCGACTCGGATCCGCCAGCTCGCAGAGGAAATTTCCCAGGTGGACCCGATTGCGGGGCAGTTCGTGCTTTACCACGCGGACCGTTACGATTATGAACGGTTATTGAATGCGCTTCAGTCCAACTCTGATCCGCACGACGGCGTCGGGTCAGAATAGGGGAAAGTTGGCTTTGTATGCGCGGCGAGGCAATTCAAGAGGGGATATGAAAACAATGGCCTTGACGAATTCGGCCTTGAGCTTGCGGTTGGCACGGCTGGCCTTGCGTATGGTTGGTCTTGGTTTTGTCTTTGGGCTGCTCTGGTTCCCCGTGTCCGGTTTTGCGGGGAGCCTGTCCGGCAGTGTCGAAGATCGCGGTGGCGCACCCATCCCCGGCGTATTCATTGACATTTATGACAGTGAGGGCGGTGCTTTCGATTTCGCGGTGACCGACGCGGCCGGTGTGTATCGTTTTGATGGGCTGGTGGCGGGGGATTACTACGTCCACACCGATTCTCTCGGTGAGTTTGTGGATCAATGGTTTGATCAGGTACCCGGGGCGGCGGACTCCCTTTTCTACGATCCGCTCAAGGCGGGCGCGACACCTATTGCCGTCCCCGCGACCGGGCTTCGGAGCGGCATCATTTTTGCGCTGGACCTGGCAGGTGCGGTTTCGGGGCGTGTGACGGATGCCGCAAGCGCCGGTGTGGCCAGGGCGTATGTTGATGTTTATCTGTTGGACGGGACGCGTGTTCGGTCTGCACTCACCGATTCCCTCGGGGCGTATGTGGTCGATGGCCTCCCCGCCGGTACGTATGCGGTTCGAACCGATACGCTTGGCGCGCTCAGGGACGAATGGCATGACGGAACGGTCGCGTTCGATTCGGTGAATCCGGGTATGGCGGGGATACAGGGTTTGCAGGTTACCGCGGGCGGGCTGGTCCAAGGGATTGATTTTCAGTTGGTGCAGGGGGCTTCTCTGGAGGGCGTTGTCACGGATTCAGCGGGGACGCTGCTGCCCAATGTCTATGTGGACCTCTATGATCTCTCCGGCCAGGCGTTGGAATTTGCCCGAACGGATGACCTCGGCCATTTTCGCCTCGGCGGCCTACCTGCGGGGTCCTATTACCTTGGCACGGACACCCTGCTCAATTATCTCGATTACTGGTATGACCAGGTCGTGATGCTGACTCCGGGTGCGCCGCAAGTGGACGGAGCAACACTGGTCCAACTTGGGGAGAGCGAGGTTCGCACCGGTATAGATTTTACCTTGAATCAAGGCGCTACGATCTCCGGATTGGTGACGGGGCCCGGTGGAATTCCTGTGGCGAACGTCTTTGTCGATGTTTACCTTGATGGTGCCTTTTTCGACTACACGCTCACTGCTGCGGACGGCTCGTATTCGTTGTCCGCGCTGCCTGACCAAACTTATTATGTCAAAGTGGAAAGCCTGGGCGCCTATCTGGACGTGTGGTATCCGTCTGCGCTGGTGCGGGCGCTGGGCGATCCGGTTGCCGACGGGGCGGATCCGATCATCATTCAGGACGGCGTATCGGTCGATAATATCGATTTTTCGCTGGAACCGGGTGGTGGCATTGCGGGGACCATATTCGACTCCAACGGGCTTCCTATACCGGGGGTCTTCGTCGATCTCTACAACTCCGATGGACAACGTCTTTTTTATACGGAGACCTCTCTCGACGGGACATATCACTTGGGTGGACTGCCGGACGGCACCTATTATTTGCGGACGGACACACTAGGGTTGCTGGTGGATTTATGGTATTCGGATGCGTTGGTGATTCTGTATCAGGACCCTGTGGGTGATGGTGCAGTCCCACTGGTCGTTCAGGATAAGTCGGAACTGACCGGGAAGGATCTCGTCCTTGATCAGGGCGGATCCATCCAGGGGCGTGTGACGAATCACTTTGGAGTGCCGCTGGAAGGCACCGGGGTAGAAGTCTATTTCGGTGACCTGATTTATGACTTCGGTCTGACCGATTCCAATGGGGTCTACAGTGTGTCGGTTTTGCCTGCCGGCACCTATTTTCTTCAAACGGATACTTTGGATGGACTGATCAACGAGTGGTACCGGGACGTGTACATTTACAACCAGGGCGATCCGGAGGAAGACGGTGCGACGCCGGTAATCCTGGGGCATGATCAGGCGATCGGTGGAATCGACTTCGTTCTTGGGCTTGGCGCCGATATTGAGGGGCAGGTGTTGAGTGCTCTGGGGCAACCGATCGCGGGGGTGTATGTCGACGTATACGATGCGTTGGGGCGTTATTATGATGATGTGCTGACGGCGACCGACGGCACCTTTGTCGTGTCGTTCTTGCCCCCAGGCACTTTCTACGTGGGGGTCGACGCATTAGGCGCATACCTGAACGAGTGGTACGACGCGGTGCCCAGGCTCACCTTCAGCAATCCGTTGGTGGACGGAGCGACAACGGTGGCGACGGAGGACGGCGTCGTGATTGTGGGGATCGACTTTGCGCTGTCACCGTATGTCCAGCCGGTAGCTGCGAGCCTGCAAATCGCCAGCGACTCCGAGGGCGCTGCGGTGTTGTCATGGATGGCGGAGTTGGGAGTGGCATATCAAGTGCAACGCGCGCTGCAGCTGGATCCGGAGCCGGTTTGGCAGGATGCGCCTTCCGGCGTGTTGGAAATCGAGGTGAGCGGCAAGTCGGCCGGGACTGCTGGTCTTAGGCAGTATCGGGATCCGGCCCCTCCGGCAGGCGGTGCCTTTTACCGCGTGGTCGTTTCCGCCTTTCCGATCGCCGAGGGGCGACCTGTGATCACAGACGAAACCCAAGGCCAAGCGTGGCCGAGGTGACCGAGTAGACATCGATGGGATCGTTGGAATCGTTGTCTTCCCATTCGCCCTCGACAAAGGCGAACCAATGATCTGAGAACTGGTATTCCACGGCGGCCCAGACCGAGACCCGGTCGCGGGCCAGCCGCGGGTTATCCGGTTCCATAAACACGGAAGGGCGATCCGTATATTGCGTATCGGTGTAGGAGATGGCCAGATCGCCCTTCCATCGGTTATGTCTTCCTCGCAGTCCGAGACTGGCGCGCCACCGGTCATAATCGTAGTAGCCGCCACCGTTGTCGTCCCGGAGATACCCGGTCAGGTTGGCAAAGAGATGCAGCTTGCCTTGCCGATCGATGGGATGAAAACCATAGAGGCGCAGTGAATCGGTGGTCAGATCGACGGTCTCATCGGGAATCGTCTCCCCGATGGCGGTGCGTTGAATCCGATCGCTGTAGAGCTCGTATTCGCGGCGATAGATCAGGCCGTATCTTGCGTAGCGCCGCGGTGCATACTCCAACCTGCCCAACATGTTCCATTGGGTGTAATCGTCCTGGGAGTCCTCGAGCATGACCTCCCCGCCGCCACCACCGATCCAGAGCTTCCAATTTTTGCCGAGGGACTGTTGCACGGCGCTTCGAAGGGAGAGGTCGTGCTGGACCAAGCGGAACTCATCGGATTCCACCTCAGAGATGGAGGCATCGAAGAACTGATCGACATAGAAGTAATTACCGGCCAACTCCAAACCGGTCGTGGGTGTGAATTGATGCAGGTAATTACCTTCGAATACGACACTCTGTTCGTTTTCGGCTTCATCGATATCAAAAAAGTGCCGCTGCTGTCCGAACAGATAGAAATAAAGCTGATTGCTCGAGGTCTGCCGGCGCATCAGAAAAGCGTCGAGTTCGGCGAGTGAGTATAGGCTGTCGGATGGATGATAGGCGCTGTAGAGGACGTTTTCTTTGTACCCCGCGCCGGCTTTGAGGGAAGCATCCAGATCCCACTTCCGTGGAGGAGCTGGCTGGAGTACCGCCGCCAGTTCTGGATCGGAGGGGAGGCCGCTGTCGGCGACGAGATCGGAATCACCGAGGAGTTCAGTCAGGATCTTCTCGGCTTCCGCGTCGATATCGAGAGTCTCGTCCTGGCCCATGGCCGGCGTGAAGACACCGAAGTTGAGGAGGCTGAGAATGGTGAAGAAATAGAACGCCAAGCGCCGCACTGCCACAGGTTGCCGATAACAGAATACGGTATTGTCACTGGTTGAGGACAGCGAGGTCGTGGTCGGTTTCATAGCGTTGGCGTGATCAGTGGGATGGGGGGATAGGGGGATGGGGGAATAAAAGAGTCACAAGCCGCCCTCGGAAGGGCGACTTGTGATCTTTAGAACCAGTTTGCATGGAACCGGGGGGGCTCTTTTGGCGCCTGGTTCCAATACGCCAAAAACTTCATAGCTTGATTGTCTACCTGTTCAGCCGCTCTTCGAGTTGCTCTCGCCGTGTGGCGGGATCTTCGCGTTCCGGTTTCTCGGGACGCTCCGGCTTTACAGGACGATCGGGCCGATTTGCACGCTCGTCAGCGATCTGCTGGCCACGATTGTCGGATACGACGCGCTCGCGAATGGTCTGGCGGTTCTCGGCCTTGAGCTCGGAGGCTTTTTCGCCGCGTTCCCGCAGACGCGCCTCGGCGCGAATCGCCTCGGCATTGCTCTTGAGAAGCTCGCGTAGCGCCTCGATGGAGCCTTCGCGGTTGAGGGTGCCCTCACGTGCCAGGATCTCCATGCGCTCTTCCTGAATCTGTTGCCGGCGCTGGATCTTATACTCCTGTACGATCTGTTGGCGCTCTTCAGCGTTCATGGAGTTTTTCATCTTTTCCATGAACTCTTCCTGTACCTGACGCCGCGCCTGGTTCCGCTCTCTCACCTGCTCCATGTTGAGATTGCCTTTCTCATCCACAGGCGGCTCGGGTTCTTCAGGAGCCTCGTTCTCCGGTTGGTAGTTTCGGACCATCTCCCGGATCTGCTCTTTGACGTTCTTGGCCAATTCGCGCTGCTGGTCGATCAGTGCGCCATTTGCTTCCTTCCAAGCATCAACTGCTGCCTTGCGCTCCTCCTGCGTGGCGTCCTGATTGTTCTGTAGGACCGCCTTGAGTTCGGCGAGTAGTTGTTGGCGTGACTGACGAATCTGCTGCAACTGCTGAATCAGTTCCTCGGGGAACTGGGGCCGTTGGGGCTCTTCAGGTCGGCCGTAGCCGGGCTCGCCGTTGCCCGGACCGCCAGGGCCCTCACCGTCCTGCTGCATGGCGCCGTCTTGATCCTGTTGGCGATCCTGATCGGGATCCGGCGTTTGATTGTCGCCCTGAACCAGTGCTCCGTCCTCATTCGGACCCGGTCCCTCGGGGGCTCCTTGGGCGAACGTCTGCGTGGCCATAAAGACCATCGCTACCAGGATGAATGCCCATGTTTTCATAAAGTTCCTCATTCCTTTCCTTACCACCTCTTTCGAGGCCTATTCCTCTGATACGCTCCTCAGCGTTGGCAGGGAGTAGAGCATTTCCGATGCCAACTTGCACTGGCGTGTGTGTAAGTAGTTCTATTCCAGTAGAATATAAATGGTTTGATTATTTCGCCAGGGTCGCCAGAAATCGATTTCGGGGAATTTCGCCCAGCTTGGATGGGGAATATTCCCCGACATGGTGGACATGGTGGACATGGTGGACATGGTGGACATGGTGGACATGGTGGACATGGGTGGGCGAAGGGTCGATGGCGTAGCAGGGTCGGGGTCGCTATCGGCCTCGGTATCGAAGGGACGCGGGATGGGATTCGGGCACGGAGAACCGGGTCGTGCGAGTATCAGTAGGCTTCCCAGCGGTTGGGGGTTGTGGCGAATGGGGCAAATCCCTGATCGGAACGGTCTCTGCCCGCGCCGATGCAGGGAGAGGTGAAGCGAAGGCGGTACTCGTCTTGAAACTGTGGGTTGGAGTTGAGGTTTTGGGTCCCGGGGAAGGGGGGTGGCTCGGGACGTTGGAGATTGGAATATTCGACGAGGAACAGCTCGGAGTTGTCTGGTTGGAGAGTGGGTGTGCAATTCCAGAGTATGCTGCTTTGCACGGTTACCCTGGGCGATGTGCCGGTTGGGGTGGGGTTGGGGAGGATGATCCCGCCCTGGGGGCAATCTGCGATGGTGACATGATCGAGCGACGCGGATGCCTCGTCGTGCAACATCAATGCGATGCCGCTGTTGTGGATGAGGGAGTAGTGCAGGTTGGCCTGAGCCTGTTCGATGAGGTTAATGGCTGTGTCCCCGGCGGCGTGGGTGAAGGAGCTCTGTTCAACTGTGAGCGAGGTTTGGTTGCCGGCATGCAGGATGGGCCCGGGCGCGAATTTCACCAGGCGGCAATTCCGAAGAAGAGCGGTCGCGGCTTCCGGCCCGGTCGCGGCGGAGACCGTGAGGTTCCATGCCTGAACATGTTCCAGATGTAGGGAGGCCGTATCCTCATTGATCTGAAGGGTGAGGCTTGTCGTTGATTCCGCGTAGTCGGAAGGCGCGATGAGAATGGGGGACTGACTGGTCCCGATGCCGTTGAACACGCCTTGCACCTCGATGGAGGCGGTTCCTTCGAAGAAGAGAGTGGAGCCGGGTTGAATGGATAGGGTGAGCCCGGCGGGGATGACGAGTTTGTCCTGAATGAGGATGGCTCCCTGCTCCGGCCCCAGGGTTGTATCGGCTTGCAGCGTACCGGTCCATGGCGTGGGCGGTGGCTGTTGGTGGTAGATCTGCCCGGCCACTGAGGGACCTACCTCGATCCCTGCGAAGTCGAAGGCCCTGACGGTCAGGTTGTTCCACCCCGGCAGGAGGTGGGCGGTAGCCTGCCAGGTGCCATAATGGATGTTGTGCAGGACTGGCCAGCCGTTGAGTGTGACCTGACCGGTTTGTGTTTGGTCGAGCCTACCGAAGAGCTGAAGGGCGGTTTCGGGACCTGTGTGCAGGATGGGGGTATTGGGGGAAGCCTTATCGAAGCCGATAGCCCACAGGATCCCGTCCAGGAGGAAAGTGGGAGCGGTGAGCCATTGTTTATGGCATTGGACGGCGAGAATATTGGTTCCGTCTTGGAGCAGGTGTTGGACGGGTCGGAGGACGAAGTCTTCCTGCTTATCGATGGCATGCGCCCCCAAGGCGCGTTGATCGAAGGGGACGAAACTGCCATCGGAGCCCATGTTGAGGCGACCGAATTCCCTACCATTGAGAAAGAGGATGCACCCGTCCCGGAAGAATGTGCGCCACACCAGGCCGCCTCCGCTGCCGCAGGCCGCCTCCAGGGCTTCCCGCTGAAAGGGGATGCGCACGTAGAGCGAGACGTAATTGCCCGGCATGTCGGGCAGGGGTGTGGCGACTTGGGCTCCGGTTCCGAAGGGTGCGTGGCCGAGCTCCCAGTTGCTGTCGTCGAATGCAGGGAGGGTCCAATCCCGCGTGCCGTCGGCCGGCTCCTGGAAACCGCGATAAAATCGCCAAGGCTGGTTTTCGTTGGCAACTACGTTCCAGCGCGGATGGGGGGCGGGTTGCCAGGTCAGCTCGCGGCTGATCTCGCATGCCACATTGGTTCGGCGCTCGGCTGCCAAAGCAAGGAGTTCCTCTTTGAATCCTTCGGAAGCGGCCTCTGCGGGGAGGGTGGCAAAGCGGGCGCGCAGGACTGCTTCGGAGAATTGGTCGTGGAGGATGCGATCGATGGCCGAGACGAAGCGTGGGCCGAAGTGGTTGGAACGTAGAATGCGGCGTATGGAGGGGACTTCGGTGCGCCAGATGGTGTCGTCGGCCTCTCTGAATGTGCTGTCGAAATCCCAGGGAATGAGGATGGCGGGTTGGTGGCCGGGAGGGAAGAAGAGGAAGTAGTCGTCGCCGGAGGACCGCCAGATGCCTCCTTCGAGATCGTTCAACACCATCCTGACGGCGATAAAGGTCGAGAGTTGGTCGATATCGAGCCGTTGTTCGATCTCCTGCTGAAACCGGTCGGTCTCGCTGATGCCAAAGGTTTGGGACAGGCGAATGAGGTCTGACCAATCGTCGGCCTCGGTGTTGTTAACCTTGGAATAGCGGGGCTTGTAGGCGAGCGGGTCCTCGCCGTAGTCACTGAGATCGCCGTTTTTTTCGGCCCTGTAGAGATTTCCGTCACCGGCATCGGAACCGAACGCGCGTTCGAGCATGGGGGTATCCACGGCTTCGACCTGGAGGTAGAGCTGTGTGGGGTCCTGATTAAGATTGAAATAGACCAATTGGGTGTGCGGGGTGGGGAGTCCTGCCCTTCGGCTGAGATCGTAGGATGCCCATTGTTGAATGGGGAATCGGGCCATCAGGTTGAGCTTCTCGAACCCTTGGAATGGATGGTCGCCGGGGAAATCGACCCGAAACGACTTTTTGGGAGAGGTCCTGCTGGTGCTGCCGCGGTAACGGGTGACCGCCTCATAGAAGACGGTGCCGTCGGGTCCGATGAAGGTGGCATGGACGGGGTCGTCGCTGAACACATCGCGGGTTTCGAGCCAGGTCCGGTTCGTGGGGGAGAGTAGGAGGGTATAGGTGGGAAGCTGGGAAGCAGGTGGTTCTGGGCCGATTGGGATGAGACAGGTGAAGCGCTCGTTGGTTGCGGGGAAGAGTGATTGCGCGCCAGTGGATCCGGTGGTTCTGAGCTTGAACTCGAGCAGCGGGGAGGATGAGAAACCGGCGGGAATGGAAGCGCCGTAGATGTGGTCGTTGGGTTGAAGGTCGGCGTGGGCACCGTCATCGAACATGGCAAATTCGGCCCAATCATCGGTCATGTAGGGGTCTCTGACCAGAAGGACCGGCTGCGGATGGAGGGGGGATATGCCCTGAATCTGCGCGAGGACGAGGATGGGCTGGTCCGCGGTGGGGAATGTGGGGCTATGGAGGACATCGCCCACAGCGGGCGGGGGCGATGGCTTGTATGTGGAATTGGGGCTGCCTGGAGATCCACCGGACTGGAATGCGGGAGCCCATGCGGAGGCGAAATGATTGGGCAGATTGGGGTGGATCAATTCCAGGGAGGGCCCGTGGCCATCGGAGGCCACGGGCCAAAATCCGCGGTCGGCGTAGACGACCTCATCCAGGATCGTGCCACTGGCATTACGCAGCCGCAGGCGATCCGACGAGTTGGAGAGGCGCCCCTGAAAAGGGCCCTGAGGAGGTGGATCGAGCTGTAGGTGTGTGAACCGGCTGGGATCATCGACGACGACGATCGATTGATGAGGCGCAAGGTAGAGCCCGGATGGAAAGGTGAAATCGATTCCACCGCTGACCCGATAGCCGGAGAGGTTCACGGGAGAATCCGAGTGGTTGAGGATCTCGACAAACTCACCGGTCCCGCTGGCGCCGTATGGGTGATAATGGATCTCGTTGATCACGAGCGCGGCACCGGCGCGGGCGGAAGCAAGGCAGAGCGCCAGGAGGGCGATGGTGATCGGTTTCGTGATGGAGGCGTGCATGGGATACGATTATCAGGATGGGCAAGGAACGACCCAAGAAAAAAACCTGATGGGAAACATGGAGCTTGGGCTGTGGGTGGGTTGGTGAGTGGTTGGCGCGGTGACAGGGGTGGGGAGGTTTGCGCACGGTGATTCCAGGCTGAATCACGCGCTTCCTCGAATTCGATACCGATACCGATTTCGATTTCGATTTCGATTTCGACAATGATCGGACGGATCGGGATACCGTCCCGCAGAGTGAACCACAGATGGACACAGATGGACACAGATCAGAAAAAAATCTGTGTGGATCTGTGTTTATCTGTGGTTGAAAAAATGGATTTCTTGCAG
>ENA-UOOH01002743-UOOH01002743.1-fermentation-metagenome-genome-assembly--contig:-NODE-2743-length-14574-cov-14.891108_pt1 | contig 14574 bp, 9 predicted proteins | sample MGYA00245778_ERZ724025 | MGnify/ENA primary metagenome ERZ724025 (study PRJEB28704, sample SAMN03018313) | fermentation metagenome | biome: anthropogenic terrestrial biome; feature: soil; material... | reverse complement strand
CCTTTGACTGATAAAGGAATAGACCAATTTTTGAAAGACTGGGATACGGTACCTAAGTAAAAGGTATGGGGACACACCTCTTCTATAGGGGAAGTCTTTGGAGTAAGAGGAATGTCCCCGTAAAAGAGGAGGGAAAAATGAAATACGATGAGTTGAAAGTCATAGCCAAAAGTATGAGAAAAAATATATTGACTATGATTTATAAGGCTAAGTCAGGCCATCCGGGAGGCTCTCTTTCTGCGGTGGAAATAATGACGTATTTATACTTTAAGGAAATGAACATAGATTCTCCAACAGATGAAAGCAGAGACAGGTTTGTATTATCTAAAGGACATGGAGCTCCTGTTTTATATGCTGTGTTAATGGAAAAAGGATTTATAAAAAAGGAGCTGATTCCAACATTAAGACAAGTCGGCAGCAAGCTTCAAGGTCATCCCGACATGAAAAAACTTCCTGAATCAGGAGTTGAAGCATCAACAGGCTCCTTGGGTCAGGGGCTTTCCATTGCAAACGGCATGGCTTTGGCATTTAAACTTGACAAGAAGCCCAACAGGGTATTTGCACTTCTTGGCGACGGTGAGATAAATGAAGGTATGATTTGGGAAGCGGCGATGCTTGCAAGTCACTACAAACTTGATAATTTAACTGCCATATTAGACCACAACGGTCTGCAGATAGACGGAAAAAATGAAGATGTAATGACAATCGAGCCGATTGATAAAAAATTTGAAGCATTCGGATGGCATGTGATAAAAGCAGAAGGTAACGATTTTGGCTCACTTGAAAAAGCCTTTAAAGAAAGAAAAACAGTAAAGGGTAAACCTGCAATAATAATTGCAGAAACAATCAAGGGGAAGGGATGCTCATTTATGGAAAATGAAGCAGGCTGGCATGGAAAGGCTCCAAATGATGATGAGTTCTGCAAGGCAATGGAGGAAATCGGGGACATTGGCGACAAAATAAAAGGAGGCGGACTACATGGCTAAAGCAACCAGAGAAGCATACGGTGAAGCTTTAAAGAAATTAGCAGTAACAAATCCTGATATTGTTGTATTGGATGCGGATTTGTCAGGCTCCACAAAGACAGCGGAATTTAAAAAGGTAAGTCCCGAGAGATTTTTCAATGTGGGAATTGCAGAGCAGAATTTAATCGGTACTGCTGCAGGATTGTCATTGGCAGGGAAAATTCCCTTTGCAAGCTCCTTTGCAATGTTTGCTGCGGGAAGAGCATTTGAAATTGTAAGAAATACAGTGGCATATCCGGCATTAAACATGAAAATAGCGGCTACTCACGCAGGCCTTACTGTGGGAGAGGACGGAGGCTCACATCAGGCAATTGAAGATATAAGTTTAATGAGAAGTATTCCCAATATGACGGTAATAAATCCGGCTGACAGCAGGGAAGCCGAACAAGCTGTTTTAAGAGCCGCCGAATATGTTGGACCTGTTTATATAAGACTTGGCAGAATGGCAGTTGAAGATGTATACGATGATTCATATGTTTTTGAATTAGGCAAAGGTGTTTTACTGAGGGAAGGCAAGGATGTTACAATCATTGCTACCGGACTTATGGTACAGGAGGCGCTGAAAGCTTACGACATTTTAAAAGAAGATGGAATTAACGCAAGTGTTATAAATATCCACACAATAAAACCAATAGACAGAGAAATAATAATCAGTGCAGCCAAAGAGACCAAGGCAATAGTAACTGCCGAAGAACACAGCATCATAGGAGGCTTGGGAAGCGCGGTTCTTGAAGTGTTATCCGATGAATACCCTGTTCCCTTAAAAAGGGTTGGAGTTTTGGATACATTCGGGGAATCAGGAAAGCCAAAGGATCTTTTGGAAAAATATAAACTGACGGCAGATGAAATTGTTTATAATGCAAAGGAAGTTATTAAGCTAAAAAAATAAAGAAATTTAATTTGTGTCATTCTTATGAATAACCATTTAATTGTCATTCTGAGGGCTTTAGCCCGAAGAATCTCATGTTTTCAATAATTATGAGATCTCGCAGTCTCGTTGCACAATTTTATTTGCTCCTTACGTCGCATAAAATTGGCACTCGTTGCGAATAACCTACCGCTATTTGTTAGAAAAAACACTCTAACAAATAGGGTTAGGGCATCTTTCGCTTACGCTCAGGATGACATAAAGGTGTTTGTCAATGCTTGAATGTCCCCTATGGGGGCATATTCAAGGAAGGGGGACACACCTTCAAAATCAGGTGACCCTCTAAGGGATAGCTTTTGAAGGAATGTCCCCATACTTATGAATAAAATGTAAAATATTCTTTAATAAATTGTAAAGTAAAGTTTGTTTTTATTGTTGACAAGCATGCTGTATCACGATATAATAATCGATTTGACATTTGTTGCCTAATGGGGTATAATATATTGATAGGAGGTGCAGCATGTTTAATTTAGGCGACAAGGTAGTATACCCCATGCACGGAGCCGGTGTTATTGAAACTATGGAATCTAAGGAAATCTTAGGTGAAATTAAAAACTATTATGTACTGAAAATGCCCATAGGAGAAATGAAACTGATGATACCTGTGGATAATGTAAATAATATAGGGTTAAGAAACATCATCGATAAACAAACAGTTGAGGAAGTATACAATGTATTAAAGCAAAAAGCAGAAATTAATGACTCCAACTGGAACAAGAGATATCGAGATAACATGACAAAGATGAAAACAGGAGATATTTTCGAAGTTGCTCAGGTTGTAAGAGATTTAACTTACAGGGACAAAGAAAAAGGGCTTTCAACAGGAGAAAAGAAAATGCTTGTAAGCGCAAAACAAATGCTTGTAAGCGAAATAACACTTTCAACCGGCATGGATAGTGAGGAGATACAGGATTATATGGATGAAATTATTAATCTTGATGCATTAGAACAGTAATAATTGCTCTAATGCTTTTTTTCGTATGCCCTAACCCAAGCATTCCCCTGCGTATGCCCTAACTACTTTTTTCGTATATATTATCAAATCAAAGCTGTTTTTTTGGTATAATTTTTTCGCAGTCTATGAGCAAATAAAATTATTCAATATGACAGATGTCAAAATTAAGAGAATATTAATGAATTCTTATTATAATATTTCAATAATTGTTATAGCCAAATAGCAAAAAATATGTTACATTATTAAATGGAATATTAAATAATATTACTATTAATGGTTATACTTGTAAGGAGGTGATAATATGATTGATAAGATTGTAAAAGCGGTTATTGCTGTTATAGGTGCATCTTTGGGAGCAGTATCAGGTGTATTGTTAAGTAACAGCGGTCTTCTTGAATTATCAAGTTTGCAGAATAGTTTAGTAATTATAGGTATTAGTTTAGTTTTTGGAATTATATTTTTTCTTCTTTCCCCTAAAATTAAAAAGACCGGTTTAAGGATTATTGATGCTTTTGAGACGGAAATATTGAAATTTTCCACTATGGACATAGTGTTAGGAGCTGTTGGGCTGATAGTGGGATTTGTAATAGCATTTCTTATAAGCCAGCCTCTATCCAACATAAAGTACGTAGGTACTATAATTTCAGTTATCTCATTTGTTTTTTTCGGATATTTAGGCTTAAAGGTTGCTACAAGAAAAAAAGACGATGTTTTATGGCCTCAAATGTTAAATTTAAAAAAGTCTCCAACGGTTAAAAAGGAAAAGAATAAAAAAGAAATATTATCTCCAAAAATTCTTGATACCAGCGTAATTATTGACGGAAGAATATCTGATATCTGCAAAACAGGATTCATAGAAGGAACATTAATTATTCCGGAATTTGTACTGAAGGAGCTGAGACATATTGCAGATTCCTCTGACAGCCTTAAGCGTAACAGGGGAAGAAGAGGCTTGGATATTTTGAATATCCTTCAAAAAGACGATGCTGTAAGTGTTGTTATTGAATCAAAAGATTACGATGACAGCATTGAAGTAGATGTAAAGCTTTTAAAATTGGCAAAGGAATTAGGCGGCAAGGTGTTGACTAATGACTTTAATTTAAATAAGGTTGCTGAATTCCAAGGGGTTGAGGTGTTAAATATCAACGAGTTGGCAAATGCAGTTAAACCTGTTGTACTGCCCGGCGAAGAAATGACTGTAATGATTGTAAAAGACGGCAAGGAATCCGGTCAAGGATTGGCGTACTTGGATGATGGTACTATGATTGTTGTAGAAGGCGGCAAAAAATGCATCGGCGATTCGGTAACGGTAACTGTTACCAGTGTCTTGCAAACTGCAGCAGGGAGAATGATTTTCGCCAAATTAAAAAATGTAATCAATAACAAAGCAGTTTAATGATGAGGGGACGGGGGTGCTGTCATATCCATGTGTTATTATGGACACAGCCCGTATTTTTCTAAATTTAAACAAGAATCTAATTTCGGGGACACACCGTCAGGTGTGTCCTTTTTGCATGCTCCAAAAATTATGCGCAGGTTTTGCAAACTCAGTTAAGCGTATATTATTAAAGGGTTTCGGTAAAAATAATTTATGATTGCGTTCAAGGAGGTATCATTATGATTGTTGCTATAAGAGCAGTAATATTGTATGCAGTCTTGCTGTTTGCAATGCGCATAATGGGGAAGGGTGATTTAGGGGAGCTGCAGCCTTTTGATCTGGTTGTATCATTAGTACTGGCTGAACTTGCTGTAATGCCCATGGAAGATTTGGATGCTCCCCTATTTCATGGTTTAATGGCTACTTCAGTTGTAATGTTTTTGCAGTGTCTCATATCATATATTACACTTAAAAGTAATTCAGCCAGGAAAATTATATGCGGAACTCCTTCGATAATTTATGACCACGGAAAATTTAACATTAAAGATATGAACAAACTAAGGATTAACATAAATGACGTTTTAGGTCAAATGCGCCTTAAAGGGTATTATAACTTTAAAGATATAGATTATGTAATTATGGAAACAAACGGGGACGTGAGCATCGTGGCACCGGAAAGCCAGACAGCCGACAGAATTAAGAGAATTCCCATCGCAATGATTTTAGACGGAAAGATAATGTATAACAATTTGGAAAAGTTTAATGTTTCCAAGGAAGACCTTGACAAGAGTCTGAAAAAAGAAAATTTACGTTATAAAGATGTATTGTACGGTTTTATTGATGAAAATGATAAATTTGTTTTTTATAAGAGGTAATTATGAGAATGGTTGTTATTTCGTTGATTATATTACTATTAATGATGGGAATATGGGCATGGTTTTATTATGGCTCTGTTAACCCTGTTACAACTTATTATTGGGATAATTTAGAATATTTATCAAGCATTGTAAAGAATGAAGACTGGGAAACAGCAAAGAAAGATATTTCAATATACACAGATAAATGGCATGAAGTTAAAAAGACTTGGGTTTTCTTTTTAAACCAAAGGGACCTTGACAATATAGATTCTTCTATAAGACAGCTTAATATATATATTGAAAATGAAGAAAAAATATTGGCTCAAGCGGAGCTTGAGCACCTTGTAGTATTATTTTACGTAATTGACGAAAATGAATCACTGATATTAGAAAACATCTTTTAATGACAAGGAAACGGGGGTACTGTCATATGACAGTACCCCCGTTTCCTTGTCATTTTTTATCTATTTATATATAAAGCAGATTGTTCTCCTGCAGTCTTACCGAAAACTAAACAGTCAAGTATTGCATTTCCGCCTACACGGTTACCTCCATGTACTCCGCCGGTGACTTCTCCGCAAGCATATAATCCCGGTATCACCTGATCCTTTGTAGAAATTACCTCGGTATTTGTATTTATGACAATACCGCCCATTGTGTGATGGATTCCCGGAGATACTGCAACTGAATACCAAGGACCAGCACTTAAATCTCTTAACCATTGAAATTTACTGTTGAATTCAGGGTCGTTCTCTTGTGCTACAGCAGCATTCCACTTATCCATTGTTTCCTGCAGCACACTTTCCTCAACATCCATAAATTCAGCCATATCAGCAATGGTATCGAACTTTTGAAGAACACCAATGTCATAGTATCCTTGAATATTTGCGTTGCTGTCAACAATTTCCTGATTCAATACCAAGTATGCAAAACCCTGATCCTGTGACAGTATAGCTTCAGAAACAATATCTCTGTAATCAACTTCATTTGTAAACCTGTTTCCTGAAGAATTAACCAATATGCCTCCGGCATTTCTTATTCCTTCAGTCATCATGGTGGCTGTAGGTACATGGACTGTCGGATGAGTTTGAATTTCATTTAAATCTCTGACAGCTGCTCCAACATCTTGAGCCATAAAGATTCCATCACCTGTAGCACCGGGATGATTATTGGTTACAAATCCTTCAAGACTTGGATCTAATTCTGCAATCCATTCTAAGTTTGCTCCGTAACCCCCTGAAGCTATAATTACTGCATCAGCATTTATTGTTACTTTGCCGCCATCATCTCCTTCAGCAATTATTCCGGCTGCTGCTCCATCTTTCATGATTATTTCAACAGCTTTTGTTGCAAGCATTACTTTTCCGCCCATTTCTTCAAAGAACTCCTGTAACCCTATTATTAATCCCGGCGCATAACCGGGAACAGTAAAACTTCCGTAAGTTTCACCTATTGTAGGCTCAAATCCTATTTCAGTTACCCAATCTACAATTCCGGCAGAATTTTCAATCATATATCTTACAAGCTCGGGGTCATTCATATTATGACCTCCGGTCATTGTAAATTCAATAAATTCTTCCACATCTTTACGACCTTTATCCGCTTCAATCTGCAGCTTATGACCGGCAACATTGAAGGCGCCTGATGAACGTATCGTATTTCCGCCGGTAATATCCATTTTTTCAACAACAATAACCTCTGCTCCGTTCCTACTTGCTTCTAAGGCAGCACTTAAACCGGCTGCACCTCCTCCGATAACAACAACATCTGTATCAAGAGTTACATCTTCTGGTGTAGGAGCAGCAGGTGCAACTTCAAAATCCTTCAAGTCAGCTCCGGCTTGTGTTAAAGCATCCCTGACAGAATTAATAATCGCATAACTTGTTGTAGTAGCTCCGCTTATAGTATCAACCCTTATAGATTGATTTTCCACAATACTTCCAGGAATTCTGTTAACAGCATGTGTTCCGATTCCATCTGTTTCATTGTGTTCAACTACTGTTACATTGATTATTTTTTCGGTATCAACTTCCGTTTCTACTTCTATTTCCGATTTATACCCTCTAAATGCAGCTGTATATTTTCCGGGACTCATTTTAGACGGCTGCTCTTCTTCGGGCGGTGCCTGTTGTCCGTTATCGCCAGTTGGTGCACACGCCGCCATACTTATTGCTAACAAAATACCCAAAATAATAGCTATAAATTTGTTAAATATTTTCATAATAGTCTCCTCAATTTTTTTTAAATTAATGATAGGTATAAACCTATCAAGTTAACTTAATTTTAAACAATTAAATTCCTTATACTTAAATATTCCCTCTATTTGATAAAAAATACATTACACAGAAAATTAAAAGCAAAATCCCCTTGTCATTTTATAAATATTGCAGGATAAAAATCGTTATGGTATAATTTTGAAAATGAAATCTGCAGGGAGGCTGCAATGAACAGGTCTGTATTAAAGGAATTATATAAGGAAATTTTATTTAACCTGACTCAAAATGAGCTTTTGAAAAGCATGGATATTTCTGAAGAGAAAATACAATCTTTTATGAATAATACAAAATTTGTTGAAGCCTTATCAGCCTTTTTTAATAAAAACCAATTAACCTGCAAAGCTGTACTTGGACTGTCGGCAGATATTTTAAACAATGAGCGGATTGAACCCCCGCAGGATTGGCTTGCATACATATTTCAATATGTTTTAGAAAAGTCCTTTCCGGATGCTGTAACTGTAAAGCTGAATCCCGAATATGAAGTTTCGGTTATTATATATCTTGAAATATTGAGAACTATTTTAAAATATGCACAAAAAAACAATATCGGCGAAGTTCCGAAATTTGAATTTTTAACTGAAGAAGAAATTAATGACCTCCCCAATAAGCAAGAATACTTAAACTTTTTGGATGTATTTGATAAGAATTATGTTTATGAACTTATGATGCTTGACGGTGAGGTCAATGGTTACAATACCTTAAATCATGTTTCGGCAGTACATTTTGTTGCAATGCACGTAGCAAGACAGCTAAGAAGGGCGGGAGTCCAAGTAAACCTCGGTCTTGTTTCCGGCTCTGCCGCAGGTCACGATATTGGGAAGTACGGTTGCAAGGGATTGGAAAAAAGAAGGGTTGCATATCTGCATTATTATTATACCGACCAGTGGTTTATCAAGTACAATATGCCTGGGATTGCTCTTATTGCAGCAAATCATTCGACTTGGGATTTGGAGCTTGAAAACTTATCCTTAGAATCGTTGCTGCTGATATATGCTGATTTCAGAGTAAGGAACAAAAAAACCAGGACCGGTGAAGAAATGCATATTTTTTCATTGGCGGAATCATTTGACATCATTCTCCACAAGCTTGATAATGTCGATGAAGCAAAAGAAAAAAGATATATAAGAGTATATTCGAAATTAAAGGATTTTGAAGATTATTTATTAAATAAAGGAATAAATACTGACCTCAGCTCGAAAGAGCCTCAGTTTGTAAAGACAGTTGACTTCGCTCTCATTGACGGATATGAGGTGGTAAAAAACTTTAAATTTAAGGCCTTTGAACACAACATTCCTTTAATGAGCATGCTTAACAATGAAGTTACATTTACCGGAATGATAGAGGCTGCCCGAAGCGAGTGGGATTGGAAAAATATCCGTGCATATTTAAATACCCTGGAAGAATACTCCATATACTTGTCTCAGAAGGAAAAGCTGTTTGCCCTTAGCTTTTTGTATGAACTTTTAGTTCACAGGGAAGGGGATATAAGGCGTCAAGCTGCAAAATTAATGGGAATAATAATTGTTCATTATGATATGGGCTATGCAAAGGAAATACCTGAAGATGTTAAAATAAACCACAATAAAGAAAATGCCGGTTTATCTTTGTGGGATAAATATTTGGGATTTTTCCTAACTCCTGGATACAAAGTAACTGAAAAACAAAAAGAATGGATTGGCTATTCTTTAAGAGTATTTGTTGATTCAGTAATAAACTCTTCAAGAAACATGTTAAAAAAAGAATACCTTGAAGTATTCTTAAAACATCTCTATGAAGGCATAAATGATGAAACAGCTAAGTTTAACAGTTTAAACTCTCTTTTAAGCATTCCTTTGGAGTTGTATGATGAAAAGCAGCTTATCAATGTGCTTGAGTTTTCGGTAAAATATATTAAAAAACCTTCATATAGCATAAGACTTATGGCAGCACAGTTTATTTTCAAGGCTGTAAAACAGATAAAAATTACCGGACACTCACTTAAGGAAATATTGGATATCATATCAGAGTTTTCTCCTGATGAGGGGCTTTGCATGAATTATTTGAAATATAAGACAGCACAGTGTTTAAATGCACCTGGTGCACTTCTTAAGAAATATTCCGCCCTTCTATCAGGTAATTGGTATAAAACATCGGATATATTCTTAAATAATTTAAAGGCAGCAACACCTTGGAATGTAAAAACCATAAGTATCGACTACATAATGGAGAATCTTTCCCAAAGAAATGAGGTTGCTCTTTTGCAGGCGGCAACACATTTAGCCAATCTTGTAAAGGTAAGTGCCATGGAATCAGTAAGAAACAAGGCAGGGAACTCATTAGTGGAGTTAGGTCCCATGCTTACCATTGACCAGAGAAATGAAATAGCATTTGAGCTTATAAAAGGTCTTGAAATAGATGAAATGCAGTATGCAAAGTATATTCCCGAATATTTGGGACGCTTTGTAATGTTGTTGTCCCCAAAAGAGTTGGATGAATTTATTATTGATTTAAAAAATATTTACATTAACTCAAGCGAACGCTCCAGTGCTTTGGTTATACACACATTCGGAATAATGGTTCAGTATTACCCTGAATACAAGGAAAGGTTCGAGGAGGACAACAGTGTTTTAGATAAAAGACTTATCAAATTCTTAGGGATAATTTTAGGAGGGCTTGCCAATTTTAATACACAGGTAAAACAGGAAACATTTTTGGTTATCGGGCAGTATATTTTCGGCTCAAAAATATTGACTCTCAGTCAAAAACATAAGGTGTTTTCACTTATTTACAAGAAGCTTTTAACATTAATAAGTGAGAAGGAGCTGAGCGAGCTGTTCTTTATCAATAACTCCGCTTCATTTAACCATATATACAGATTTATTAGTGACTATGAATTTTTCAACGGCAAATTTGATATAAAAGAAAATAAAAACATAGCATTTTTCCCGGGAACCTTCGACCCGTTTTCGTTGAGTCACAAGGGAATCGTGAAGGAAATAAGAAACTTAGGTTATGACGTATACTTGGCTGTGGATGAGTTTTCCTGGTCTAAGAAGGTACAGCCAAGATTGATAAGAAGACAAATTATCAACATGTCAATTGCAGATGAATTAGGTGTATATTTGTTTTCTGATGACGTACCCGTAAATTTGTCCAACAATGAAGATTTAAAGGTATTAAAATCTCTATTTCCCAAAAAAGATGTTTATATGGTTGTGGGAAGCGATGTTTTAATAAATGCAACAGCTTATAAAAATGAACCCGCAGAGGATTCAATACATAACTTTGCTCACATCGTATTTAAAAGAGCAAAGGATGAAATGACAGAAGAAGCAGCTAAAAAAGCAGAAGCGGCAAAAGACAGAATAACAGGAACACTCGTTGAGCTTAAGCTCCCTGTTTACTTAGAGGATATTAGCTCGACCCAAATTAGGGATAACATAGACAATAACAGAGACATATCAAACTTAATTGACCCCATGGCCCAAAATTTCATATATGACAGGAATTTGTACATCAGAGAGCCTTTAAACAAGGCAGTACTGAGAACAAAGCCCTTTGTAATTGAAATAGTTAAAGAAATAAGCAAAAAAATTGTTGACGAAATAGGTCATTCTATTTTCAATGATATGGAACAGTATGAAAATATAGGTGAAATACTTAATTCCAAAAATATCAGACTGCTTGTAATAAGGGATGCCAAGAACCTTAACGGGATGCTTGGATTTTCCGCATTTCATAAAATAAGCACTTCCGATGTGTATTCCGAGTTTAAAAGCTCATATATTGCAAATTATGTGAGAGAAGTAACATCCGGGAGGATTATTGTAATAGACGGAATATTTACAGCTCCAAGCAGGATATATGACAGTATGGAGCAGACAGTTATTACTGAAACCTTATCTCACTGCATAAAAAATGATTTCACCTATGTGTTATATAATAATATTATTACAGGCTCGGACAGCAATGAATTATTGGAAACATTAAATCTTCAGGGATTTACTGAGATTTATGATGAAAGCCTGAAAAAGACAGTGTATGGGGTAGATATGAAGTTTCCTATATGCCTTACACTTAATTTGGAAAGCTTTATTAAGGAGCCGTTGAATGAAAACAAAAATGTTCACGAGGCAATTTCTTATGCAAGAAAAAGACTTCAAAAAGCAATGACACAGCTGTATCCCGGAAGTCTTGTATTATCAATTGACAATGATATGATAAATCAAATCCTCATTAATAAAATATGCAGTATGAACAATGTGCCCAATGAACTGCAGATTCCGAGAGTATTGGGTGAATACATGGTTGTGCCTTTTGGCAATGTTTTAAAAGGTATGATTGTTCCAAATACTGTAACTAAATCCTTGCATACGGAAAAGGTTTATTCTTCCGATGCAACAAGATTTAAAATTAAGGAGTACCCATTTTACTCACCTATAGAAAATCAGGTAAGAACCATAAAATCTTTTGAGAAACAGGTAATTTTGGTTGATGATTTGCTTCATAAGGGTTACAGGATTAAAGAAATTGACCCTGTATTAAAACGATATGATGTAAATGTCAAAAAAATTATTGTGGGTATAATGTCCGGAAGGGGAAAGGATTTGAAGGATACACAAGGCAGAGATGCTGACTACGCTTATTATATTCCCAACTTAAGGCTGTGGTTTAATGAAAACTTAATGTATCCTTTCTTGGGAGGAGACGGCGTATGGAATGAAAACGAAAATACTACAAATTTAATTCCGTCAATAAATTTGCTTCTTCCGTTTTATTCGCCCATGTATATTCGAGGAGCTTCTAAAGAAGCAATATACAATCTTTCCATGGTTTGCCTCGAAAATGCAAAACACATTCTTCTTGCATTGGAGAAGGAGTTTAAGGAAATATTTGAAAGAAATCTGACGGTGAAAAGGTTGGGTGAAGTGCTTTTGTCACCAAGACTTCCATACTTGGGCGACAATATATATTACGATTTAAACAAGGAAGCATCCGGATTTATGGATGTAAATATAGAGTCTCTCTTAAAACTTGAAAGGATTATAAAATAATGTTTTATTACAAGTATAATGATAAGTATTTATTCTCAATAAAGGATGAGTACAATTTTACAAAAATAAATAGTATTCCAAATGACTGCCAAGAATTGTATTTTCTTAATTGTTTAAATAAAGAAAATTCAAAACGTGCTTTTGCAGTAAACCATCCTTCTGATTTATTTATTGAAGAGGAAAGCTTGGATATGCTTAGAGAAAATGAGAAAAGCTATGACATTCCCGAAAAACTCATTGAGCTGATTGACAAAAGAAAAATCAAAGCAGTCAACACCGCGTATAATGATTATGAAAATTGTTTTTATATGGAAGAATTAAAGAAAAGAAAAGTAAATATTTTAGCACTTGGAGATGTGGGGAGCACATTATTGATTGGACTTAAGCTGCTTGGCAAAAATTCAATAAGCTCCATCGGTATTTATGACAGAAGTATGGATAAAATAAAGAGATGGGAATATGAAATGGCTCAAACATCATTTCCTTTTGATGATTTACTGCCGGCGGTTCAGGGTATAAAAAAGGAAGAATTGTTTGACTGTGACATGTTTGTATTTTGTGCCTCTAAGGGGGTTCCTCCGGTAGGAAGCGAAGGCTTAGATGTGAGGATGGTTCAATTTAAAGGAAATGCAGAGCTTATAAAGGAATATGCTTCCATGGCGGCAGACTGCGGGTTTAAGGGAATATTTGCAGTAGTTTCAGACCCGGTTGACCAGTTGTGTGCAGCAGTTTTAAATGAAAGCAGTGGAGTTTTGGCGCCGGAGCAAATTAAGGGGTACGGACTTGGAGTAATGAATGCAAGAGCTTTGTATTACTCAAAAATATTTAATAAGTTTTCAATGTACTTACAGGAAGGAAGAGTATTCGGACCGCACGGGAAAGATTTGATAATAGCAAACAGTATAACTGATTATGATGACGAGCTTTCAAAAGAATTGACAAAGTATGCAGTGGAAGCAAACTTGGAAGTCAGAAAAACAGGATTTAAGCCATATATAGCACCTGCCCTGTCGTCCGGTGCCATTTCGGTAATTTATACTCTTGAGGGGAAATATCATTACAGTTCAAATTATTTAGCCGGTGTGTATATGGGCGCTAAAAACAGAAACCTGCCTTCAGGATTGGATATTGAAAAAATAAACATGCCTGATATGCTGTTTGAACGAATAAAAAATACCTATGAAAAGTTGAAATAAGTACGGGGACAAATGGAGTTATATTATGAGTATATTAACGGTTTTAAAATTCGGCACATCTGAAAGATTGGAAAAGATGCTTGCTTTTTCCTTAAATGAATATGAATATGATCTCATAACAAACGTTGATGAAATGAATGAGCTGCAGAATAAAAAAATATTATTTGCAATTGAGTTAGGGAATACGGGAATAAATATTGAGCATATGAAATTGCTTAATAAAATTCATTCATCAGGACCTGATTTCATGAAAAACTCCATAGCCTGCATATTGATAAATTCCCGCAGTGAATTGTTTTCAAGGGCAGAAGCAAGAAGAACGATTTTTTATGCCAATATGGCAGGATGTATGTTTCCGGGGAAACCTCTGTCGGAAGCAACGGGCTCTTTGAGAAATTTCAGCACCCGGCAGACTATTACTGAAGGCAGCACATCTTTAGAAGATATGCTTTTGTTGGATAGCAGGGAAGTGGTAGAAAGGGCAGTGAATTATAAAGCAAAAAAAGTAACCGCTCCTAAAATATTGGCACTTTATTCAGGTAATCCCAAAACATCAAACACATATGCTCTTTGGCAGATGGTTAAGGAAAATTTAGAAAACTACCATACCAATGAAATTCACGTAGAAAACGGCTCCGTTGTAGACTGCAGGGGATGCTCCTACAAGACATGCAAACACTATTCTCAAAGTACAAACTGCTTTTACGGAGGAATAATGGTTGAAGAAGTTTATCCTGCAATACTTGATTGCGATGTATTAATGATACTATGCCCAAACTACAATGATTCAATAAATGCCAACATGTCGGCGGTCATAAACCGCTTGACAGCTTTATACCGAAAAACCAAATTTTATGATAAACATTTCTACTCCATAATTGTATCAGGATTCAGCGGAAGCGACGTTTTAGCTCAGCAGCTCATAA
>ENA-UOOH01002741-UOOH01002741.1-fermentation-metagenome-genome-assembly--contig:-NODE-2741-length-14582-cov-2.994355_pt1 | contig 14582 bp, 12 predicted proteins | sample MGYA00245778_ERZ724025 | MGnify/ENA primary metagenome ERZ724025 (study PRJEB28704, sample SAMN03018313) | fermentation metagenome | biome: anthropogenic terrestrial biome; feature: soil; material... | reverse complement strand
ATACTTAATTATGCACCCAAAATGATTGAAAAAGGTTTATCGTTCCTTCCTATGCTGCTGAGTCGTCAAACAATGTTAGATAGATTATCCCATTTAATTAACCCTCATGCGCTGGATTATCCCGTTTATAGTGGAAAGGGAGAATTAAAAAGAGTCGTGCCCATCGGACTTGTTTGCCATGTTGCTGCCGGCAACACCTTTTTGGGTGCTATCGATTCGCTATTATACGGTATTATCACGAAAAACATTAATATTGTTAAAATGTCGGCCAACGACAGTTTCTTTCCCATCGTATTTATGGAAGCACTCCAAGAAGCCGATACAAGACAAATATTGTTTCCATATATTGCAATGACCTATTGGAAATCAAGCAACGAAAACCTTATTGGCATTTTACGTAACATTGCCGATGTTATTTTACTGTTTGGAGGAGAAGAAGCGGTGAAAACGTTTAAGAAAGACATTTCGCCCAAATGTGAAGTGCTTGCATTCGGTCCTAAAACCAGTTTCGGCATAGTGAGTGCGGGTGTATCAAAAGAAGCACTCAACGTGGCAGCCGAAGGATTTGCCACCGATATCGTTTTTTGGGAACAAAGGGCTTGTACGGCTTGTCAAAACATATTCATTGAAAAATCGACAAATACCGATTATTTCCTTCAGACCTTGTTTGCCGAATTGGAAAAAAGCGGCAATGCTTATCCCCAAGAACCTGTTAATCCCGATGCTGCCGTTGAAATCAGAAAACAAAGAGAAATCGCTTTATGGGATCAATTCAGGGGAGAAGGACAATTGTTTGAAGGTACTACATCCCATCACAGCATCATTGTTACGCATTCCAATCTGATTAGTGATTCTCCTTTGGAAAGAACCGTAATCGTGAATATAGTAGATGATTGGCGCAATATCTTAAATGGATCTATTCAATCATTAAAATATTATATGTCGACCGTTGCCATTGCATCAAAAAACAAACAAGAAATCATTAATGCATTGATACCGTTAGGCGTTATGCGTTTTTGCTCACCCGGTTTAATGTCTTCCTCTGCCGCTGCATCCTACTCACATGACGGCAAGTTTATCGTGGAATCGCTTATTAAATACATCAATTTTGAAGATTTGAACGACAAACACATCGGCTTGGATTTTATGAATAAACAGGAAAAAGGAGCTATTATCCTTTCCCTACACGACGCTCTTCCGATCTGGATAAACACCGTTCTTCATAAAGCCGTGCAAACGCCTTTTTATAAAAACAAATATCAAGGTCTGACTATGCCATTACAAAATTTCAAGGCATTTGAACAAATCGATCCTTTAACGAAAAATGAAATGGTAAGCATCAGCGCCCATCATTCCGATCAAGCCTTTACCGGCGAAGACAGGGATTGTTATATCTTTTCAGCCGGTGGAACAACGGGTTTGAAAAAATACGTTTTATACGGCAACGAAGAATTTTCAAAATCAAAACAATTATTCGGAAAAGGATTCAGGGCTTTGGGTATCGACAGCAAAAATATTGTAGCCAACCTATTCCCTTGCGGTGCTTTTTACACTGCCTTTCTGGCTATCAATAAAGGATTGGAAGAAACAGAATGCAAGATATTGTCGCTTACAGGGAATATTTCACATAAAGACATATTGGAATATATAGAAATGTGTAAACCTGATACCATTTTCGGTTTGCCTTCGCTTATGATTCCGCTGGCACAATATGCCGAGCAAAACGGATATCAGATACAATTGAATAATATCATCTATGCGGCCGAGCATATGACAAACGACGCAAAGAATTATATTAAAAGTATTTTCAAAGCAAAGAGAATTTCCTCCTTCGGATATGCCGCCGTCGAAACCGGACCCATAGGCTATCAATGCGAATGTTGCCGTGACAACGAATTTCATGTGGAAGAAGAATGGGTTTATCTGGAAGCCGACAATAACGATGAAGCCCTGGTAACTTGTTTACACAAAACACTTCTACCAATAATAAGATACAAAGTGGGTGATCGTATTGAATTCATCAATGAATCATGCACTTGTGGAAGATTGAGTCCGAAATTCCGCTTACTGGGTCGTAGCGGCGAAAAAATCAGGATTTCTGGATACCAAGAGATTTATTTCGAAGACATTGAAAAAACCGTTCAATCTGTGGTACCTGATGGATTTGTTATTCAACTGCGTTTAGAAGCCAACGGTTTATACACCGCTTTGAGTTTGCACATTGAAACAATACATTATAAAGATAACATATTAAGAGAAAACTTGTATCAACGCTTGTTGGAAAAAATTCCCGTTTTACATTTAACAAAAGAAAAAAACATGGTTTCCTCTTTTGAAGTCCTTTTAGTTGAACCAAATGCATTGCAAAGGGTGGAAAGAAGCGGAAAAGTTAGAAAAATAATCGATAATCGTATATAATTATGGATGATAACAAATTCGCTCAACATAGATTACATTTAATCATTCCGAATGAAGCGGCCATGGTTTATCCCGTGCAAAGCTCGGCAAAAGCTTATGCCGAATTACTCGGGTTTGAATCAAAAGCATGTTATCATATTGAATTGCTCCTGGAAGAAGTTCTAACCAATATCATTAAATACGACTTCATGCCCGGACAAAAAGAAAACATCGACATAACTTTTGACAAAACCGTTTTAGGATTATCCATCACCATACATTCCAACAGCATCCCCTTGGATATTGATAAAATCAAATCCTTTTCAAGCATTGATAAAGAAAATATTTTAAAATACAATGCTTCGGGATTAGGCTCATTGCTAATCAACAAACTTGCCGACAACGTAATCTATACGAATAAAGGCAAAGAAGGCCAGTTTATTCATATCGAAAAAAACATCGCCAGTAAAGCCGTATCGGAAAATAAATTCATGGAAGACCCTAAAACAATAAGGACTCAAAAAACCGAATTTGACTTCTATGTAAGACCATTAAAGCCGGAAGAAGCATTGTTTGTTTCTCAATTAGCTTATTATGCTTACCGTGTGAGTTATATCTACGATAAGATCTATTACCCCGAGATGGTAAAGAAACTAAATGAAGAAGGGGAAATGCTTAGCATCGTTGCCGTTAACAGCGAGAATGAAGAGATTATAGGTCATGTAGCAGCTATTAAACACGAAGTAAGTCGATTGCCTGAAATGGCCGTAGCTTTTGTAAATCCCAGCTACAGAGGCGGAGGCTGTTTACATAAAACATCCGAGTATTTAATTGATTTACTTAAAACAAAAAATTCAATAGGGGTTATAGTTCATGCCGTTACCACACATCCTTACAGTCAAAAGGCCGCCTATAAATTAAATTTAAGAGAAACAGCCTTATACATTTCCCGATCCACTCCTCTGTTAATGAATGAAATCAAAGAGGATAATCAAGCTCGAGAAAGTTTATTGCTGATGTTTTTACCACTTCATCCCGAAGACACAAAACAAATATATGTCCCTGCATATCATGCCGATATGATAACGGAAATTTATAAGAATTCCTGTCAATCGGTTGAGATTATTACGACTGATAATGGACATGCTTCTTATAAAGAAGAAGCTGAAATTGAGGTTTCAAGTGATACGTACAAATGTGGTTTTATCCTTGTTAAACAATACGGGTATAATATCACTCCCCTCATCCTAAAAACATTAAAATCTTTATGCGTCAACCGCATTGAAAGTATTTATGTTTATTTACCCTTGGAAAGACCCGAAATTACCGATAGTTGTAAGGAGCTCGAAAAAGCAGGTTTTTTCTTCGGAGGTATAATGCAAACCGCCGAAGATCAAGATTATTTAATGCTTCAATATCTTAATAACCAAATGTATAATTACGATACATTGGAAGTGTTTTCCGATTTTGCAAAAGAATTAGTTACTTATATCCGACACCATGACCCTAGCCAAGAATAAAAGTTTTGCTTTTTATCTAAGTATATATGTACTTAGTATAGTAATACTTATTTTTACTTTTTTCCTTATATATAATTATACCGTTTCACGTAAATTATTATTAAAAAACGTGGAAGAAAACGCCCGGCATCTGAGTACCGCAGCAGTAAATCAGATTGAAAGTTATTTTAAATGCATAGAAAAAACAGCTCAAAGTACGGCTTTGTTTATGGCAAAAATCGACACCTTCCACTATCCTTCCCATCAAATATTAAAAGATCTCCTGTCATCCAATCCTGAAATCTACGGCAGTTGCTTGGCTTTCAAACCATATATTTCAAACGGTAATACGATATACAACGCTCCTTATTGTTTTAAAACCAATAATCAATTATGTTATAAAAATCTGGCAGATACCTCCTACGATTATCTGTCGTGGGATTGGTATCGTATTCCCGCCGAGGAAAATCGTAAGATATGGAGTGAACCTTACTTTGATGAAGGAGGAGGAAATGTTTTAATGACAACTTTTTCCGTTCCTATTTATCAATCTTACGGCGACACCGGCAGTTTCATGGGTGTGCTGACAACCGACGTATCGCTTCAATGGTTAAACGACTTGCTGGCAGGCATTAAAATATATGATTCTGCCTATGCTTTTTTGATTTCGAATTCCGGCAGAGTTTTATCCCATCCGCAAGCGGACTTAATAATGAAAGAAAACATCTTAGAGATTGCAAAAGAAACAAATAATACCGAATTTCAAATAGTATTGCAACACATGATGCAAGGCAAAACAGGTTTCGAGAAGGTTCAAAGAGCGTTCTCTGATAGGAAAAGTTGGATTTATTATACCTCACTTGCCAACAACACTTGGTCGTTGGGATTTGTCATACCCGAATCCGATCTTTATGCCGATCTTCAACTATTAAACAAAGACTTATTTTATATTCTTATTACAGGAATCATACTATTAATAGGCTTTATACTGCTGATTGCCAACAAACTTACCAAACCTGTTCGTAAATTAGCCGGTATGATGCATAAAGAAAGTGAGGCATTTATAAGTATGCCTATACCCGAAATAAAAGAAAGTACGGAAATTGTCATGCTTAATGATTCGTTTCGTTACTTGCAAAAGGAATTAAAAAGATACATCTCCCATTTAAAAGATGTTACCATTGCCAAAGAACGCATAGAAAGCGAATTGCAAATTGCAAGCAAATTGCAACTAAGCATGTTACCCGACGCAAACAAAGCAAATGTATTCAAAAATAAAATCGATATAACTTCTTATATGCAAGCGGCAAAAGAAGTGGGCGGCGATTTCTATGATTATTTCTTTATCGACCGTTCGCATTTGTTTTTTGCCATCGGCGACGTATCGGGGAAAGGAATGGGAGCTGCGCTTTTCATGAGTTCAACCATAACTTTATTGAGAGCTTATGCTAAAATTGCAGGTAATGACTTATGCCGTATCCTACAACTTACTTCCGATTATTTACAACAGAATAATCCCGAGAAATATTTCGTAACACTGTTTACTGGAATTCTTTCATTAGAAACAAAGGAATTAACATACCTCAATGCCGGTCATAATTATCCGGTTATTCTTAGTGAAGATGCCGAAATTATTTTAATTAACCACACACATATGCTCCCCTTGGGAATTATCAAACCCACCCAAATTTCGCCTTCACATATAACACTACATGCCAAGGACGTACTCTTTTTATATACCGATGGTGTTACGGAAGCCATGAATGAAAAACAAGCATTGTTTAGTACCCAATCCTTACTTGCCCTGCTTAGAAATTATGCTCATCCCGATAAAAGAAAGCTGATTCCAAGCGTTTGTCAGGCATTGAAAACATTCACCGCCACAGCTCCTCAACAAGATGATATTACCATGTTATGCCTACAACTACATAACAACGAATCAAATCAAGATCTTCAATTATTTTTTACCGATATTCAAAACATTTCTATATTAACTGATATTCAACATCAAATCGAAATCTTTTTAAATCTAAAAGAAATCCCTGTTAAAAGCATGCATCGCTTAATGCTGGTATTAGAAGAGCTAATCACCAATGCCTTTAAATACGCCTTTTCAAATATTGGAAACAAAACCATAGAAATAAATATTCATGTGAGCTCAACACATCTTGAAGTTGAATATAGTGATAACAGTCATGCATTTAATATTAATTCCGCCATTGCCAAATCCTCATCCACAAGTCCAGGATTAGACACATTGGGTAAAAGAGGATTTTATATCATTGACAAAATGACCGATACATTTACTTATAGACGAGAAAACAATAAAAATATAAGCAGTTTTAAAATAATTAAAAATCCATAAAACAATGACCATAGCCTTTTCCATTCTCCGTTCGGAGAATCCGATAATAATTAGCATTGATGGACGATTAGACGCCATCAGTGCCAATAGTTTTGAAACATCCATCCATGATTATCTATCACAAAAAAACGATAATCTAATTTTTGATTTGGAAAAACTAGCCTATATCAGTAGTGCCGGCATCCGCGTATTTTTATTATTAATAAATAAATTAGAAGCCTCTAAGAAAAAAATTGGGATTATCAATCCCGATGAAATGGTTAAAGAGATAATAGAAATAAGCGGGTTAAAGGATTATATGCCGATTTTTGAGGATATAGAAAATGCAATTGCTTCGTTTAAAAGAGTGTAAAAAGCTATTATTTAAAACAAATAGCCAATTTTAACATAAAAATTTGTAAAACTTGCACCGTCTTGTTTGTCGAAAGGGAATGCCCAATCGACCGAAAGGATGAAATTCTCATTCATGGCAATTTTCATTCCCATCCCAGCCGATATATGCGGTCGGTATAAGTCTGAAGTTTTAAACTTAAAATAATCGGCGATATTATCTTCGGGGTTATTTAGCGCCATGATTTCTTTGATCTGTTTTTCATTCCATTGATAGGTTTGTGTGATAATTCCAATATCTACGAAGGGATTAAATCCCAGATAAAAATGTTGTTTACCTATATCGAATTTCCACACTTTCAAGCGGAGTTCGATGTTAGAATAAGCAAATCCGTTGGTGAGTATTCTGTTACGAAGAACCCCTCTCAAAGAATTACCTCCGCCTAATCCTTCATACAATACTCGTTGAATGTATAAAGTATTCATATAATTATTGATATAAAAAGGACTTTCCCCGACAAGCAACAACTGCGTGCCTACACGATAAGCAAAAGCGATATAATCTTTATAAATAGGAATATAATGTCGGAAATTAAGATTTAGTTTCAAGTTGTTATATTCTTTTTGATCTTGAAAAGCAGCAGTATATGTTAAAAAAGCATCGACATAAATTCCCTTCGAAGGATTAGCTTCTTTATTGCGACTGTCGTAAGTGACACCACCTCTGATATAAGGATGCAGTCCACCATTTTTCTCGTCTTTTTTAATAATACTCCAATCGACGTATTTTTCATACAAACCTTTAATCGTATCAGGTAAAACATTTTCGGGCTTTTTCCCTTTATTCAACATGGCAATATCGACTACATCAATATTATAATAAAGAAGACCTATACCCACATTCCATTTCCAACGATGGTGTATTGTCCCCTGTATATCTGCAGCAAAACGAAAGAGGTTGCGTTTATATTTATAAAAAGCCCTTGATTTATACCCTTCATCAACCGTATATTTCTTTGAGTTTCGCCAAATATCATTATAAACGGATTGATAGCCGTTATATCCGAAGAAATCACACATTGCATCGGGTAAAAAAGAAACATCGACCGTTAACCGATGTTTTGGAATCAAGTATTTAGAATCATAGAAAAAGCGAAACAATCCATAATTTTTTGTAGTATATGCAGCCTCTACATAAAAAGAATGCAAATATTCAGGATAGGTCGAACCATCACCGTAGTAATAAACATTTGCCAAAGCGCCAAATTGAAATCCCAAATCGGCATCGTAGGCAATACTGGGTAGAGCACCGAAAGTCCAACCGGTTTTTATTTTCTTTTTCTCATCCATGCCTCTTAAGGTATCTATTTGGGCATATGAAAAATAAACAAACATTAAAAGAAAAGAAAGGATGATTGATTTAAGATGATTTTTCATATATGCTTTTTGTTTATATGTGTAAGAAATTATTTCTTTTCATCGATAGAAATCAAACGATATTTCTTTGTTCCCATTCCTAAGGTTTCGGCATAATTAATTTGGTGTTTACCGCTCACGGAATTCACTTTCATAAAAGCATCATCGCAAGCATGCGCTTGGTCAACCAGATTATGAGCAGCTGCTTCGATAGCCACAATATCGGTAGAAGCTAAAATGCCTATATCCCTAATAAAGGGGTTTTCGGGATTACTGCTGCAATCACAACTGGGAGATACATTAATAATAATATTGAAATAAACGGAATTTTTATATTCTGTTGTTGTTTTAGCATATTCAACCAAACGTTCCAGGAAAAGTTGCTTTTTCTGCAAGTCTTCCGCATTCACAATGGCACCTACCGGACAAACACTCACGCATTTACCACAGGCTATGCATTTGTTGCGGTCGATCATGACCGGATTAAGCGTAATGGCATTGGCCGGACATTGAGGAACACACGCTGCACATTTGATGCATTTTTGATTATTCGTCGTTGGATAATCATTAAAATGCATGGCTTTTTTCCCTTCGGGCGTTGCCATTCCCATGGAAGCATTTTTTATACATCCTCCGAAACCAGCACTACCATGTCCTTTAAAATGACTGAAATAAATAATAGTTTCGTAATTATCAATATTCTTTCCGATTCGTGCTTTTTTAAAATTCCGTCCACCTACAACATCCAATTCCAATGTACCGGCATCATCTAATATGTCGATAGGAGCAAAAGTAAATCCGTGATCTTTGGCTAATTGAATATGGGTGTCGGTATTACGACGTTTGCCGGTATAGGCAACATTGGTCTCAATTAAAGTAGCGTTTAACGATTTGCATAGTTTTTCAACCATGGATGCAGGAACAAAATAGGCATTTCCTTCTTCACCGAAATGTACTTTAATTCCTACTTTTCCTTTTACATTATCTTGAACATAGGAAAACAATTTCATGACAGCTTCTGGAGATATTTCGCGTGTAAAATACACATTGGCACTGTCGGTTTGTGCATGAACATAAATTGTTAGGTAGAAAAAAAGAGAAAAAGAGAAAAAGATTTTTTTTATCATATAAATAATTTAAAAAAGGTATACAAAAGAACCCCTAAATAAGTTCCTACGGCATAACCCACCAAACCAATAACTATGCCACTAATCAACACTTTTTTATTTTTCATGGCACCGACTATCGGCGGGATGAAAGGCGGGGAACAAAGCAATCCCACATGGGCAACGGTGAATAAATCGCCGGGCACCTTGGTGATGCGTGAAAAAATGATATGTATAATAACAGAAACAAACATAACATAAAGAACAAACAATCCGATATTAACCGCCGACATATTGATACTGTAAATATCAAATTGCGAAGCTACAACCACACTAAACATTAAAATAAAAAACATACCCAACTCAAATGTTTTCGGTAATTGACGTATTTTCTTAAAAAAAGAGGCAGCGATGGCCAATGTGGTAATCGTTAAAATAATAACCAATTCATTCAATTTGCCAAGCATAAGTATGGATAAACCCGCTCCGAAACCTAAAAAAACGATGGAAACCAATAATCCCAACATCATACGTGGAAATACTTTTTGATTGGTCATTCCTCCGTAGTTTTCAATGCCGTTGGTTTCTATTTCGCTTAATTCGGTGTTTTCAAGTGTAGTTGATTTGTCTTCAAAGGGAAGCAGTTTTCTAAAAAACCTATATCCGCCTGCTACAAGGAACATGATTAAAGGAAAGGTTACCAACATCTCGAAAGTATAAGTCAGCGCTATGGTTGTAGGATTAACATTCAAGGCTGCACCTAAGGCATAAAAATTCATGGTTCCTCCCGTATATATAGAAGTCATCATGGCCGCAATTTTATCTAATTCATTGATACCTGAATATCTAAAAATAAAAAAAGCAGATATAACTGCAACAATGATTGAAATGACGCCTCCGATTAAGGCCGCAATGGTTTTAGGTAAAGACTTAGTCCATAGCTTAAAATCACAATTAAACAACATCAGGGGAATAGCAATGGGAACCGTTAGGTTTTGAATCCATGATTGGATAGATTTCATCGATTCGGCTTCAATGCCTTCTCCAACCGGAATCAATCCAAATAAGGCTAAAACAACACCTATTGCATAAGCTATGATTACCGTTCCTACTTGTCGGGCTATTTTATAACGTTTAAATAAAAAAATAATTAATAATGGGGTAAGAATATAAATTAAACATATAACTTCTACTGGCATAAACAATATCTTTAAATTTATAATAATATGTTAGTATTAAATACTGATACGTTAATTATTCATGCAAAAGTAAATAAAAAATAAGTACAAAATAAGTAATTTTATTCCTGATAAAATTTGCCTTGCCAGGTGTTTAGTTCTTCCAATTTTCTTTCAATCATCTGCAATAATTGATAGTTTCTGATTAAATTCCAGTCGTTTACATATAAATATCGAGGAGGAACTTCTCCGGCAAAACGTTCAATCATAATATTTGGATGCAAGTCTTCAATAAATTCAATCATAAATTGAACATACTCCTGCAATTCAAATAAATGAAAATCCTTTGGATGTTTTAGATAATGCATTGCCATGGGAGTATTTTTGATGATTTGCAATTGATGAAATTTTAATGTGTGTATAGGTAATTGAGATATGATTTTCGGCCAAGTCAACCATGTTTCTTTGGTTTCGCCGGGAAGGCCGATGATAAAATGAGCTCCGGCTCGTACGCCCATTTTATGTGTTAACTCCAACGCTTTTACCGATGCTTCAAAATTATGACCACGATTAATAGCTTGCAAGGTTTTATCGTTACAACTTTCTATTCCATATTCAATAAGAACATATTTTGTTTCTGCCAAATGAGCAAAATAATCTAATTTTTCCTCATCGATGCAATCGGGACGTGTTCCTATAATGAGTCCTATGATATTTTCATTTTCCAAAGCCTGATTATAGATACGTTTTAAGGTATCTAAATCAGCATACGTATTTGAATATGCCTGAAAGTAAGCCAAGTATTTATTTGCTCTACGATATCGATTCCGGTGAAATGCTATACCTTCTTCGATTTGTTGAGCTATACTTTTCTGGGGTTGACAATAGGAAGGATTAAATGCGGCATTATCACAAAAACTACAACCACCTGCACTTAAAGTACCGTCACGATTGGGGCAAGAGAAACCTGCATGAATACTTATTTTTTGTACCCGTTGGCCGAATAAAGATTTAAGATATGCTGCATAGGCATTATATCTACGTGAGTGCTTCCAAGGATATATCATAGGTTATCCTATTCGTTTTGTAAATGCAAACAGATTCTTTCAGGTTGAATCTTCTTTACATTATCCGAAAATTTATGTTTTCCCTGTATATATTCAATAATTTGCTGTTTTTGAAAACAAATATTATTGTATTTCTTCTGGTAAGAAGATGCCATTTTCTGATAATCGATGATAATCTTTTTAGAAGTTAATTCAAGCGGCAATAATGACAAGCCTTTGTCTTCGAACGTAACAATTAACACCGAATCGGAAAGAGATACTAAGCTCTTATCTTCGGGCAAATTTGTCAAAACAACTTTCAAGGAATAAGATGCGGAGTAGTTTGTCGACAATTTAACCGCAAACAAAGCAAACAATGCCAGTATCCAACAAGTTAACAATACGGCATAGTTTCTTTGTCCGGATGATTTTCTTGCCATCTGCAGTATAAATTATTTTGCGGTAGAAGTTCCTACATCAGCAACATTTTGCGCAATAGCACTTTTTTCAACTTTTAATTTAGTAGCACCTTCCACTTCAATCACAACTGTATTTCCTTCAATTTCAAGGATTTTTCCATGTATACCACCAATTGTGATAATTTTATCTCCTCTTTTTAAGTTTTCTCTGAATCGTTGAGCTTCTTTATTTTTCTTAGTTTGTGGACGTATCATAAAAAAATAAAAAACTACAATTATTAAAGCAAGAAAAATAAAGGTTTGAACAGTACTTCCTTTACCACCACCTTCCGCTGTTTGTTGAGCAAATAAAACAATGTTTAATAAATTCATAAATCAATTATTAGAGTTATCATTAAGGTAATTCAACGTTTGCAGTAAACCATAATTTAGTTTCTGCTGGATATGTATTAGCTTGTACAGCTACTTGTTTGCGCAGTAATCCTTTGTTATTTTCTGTATTTAAACGAACGGTAATAAAACCACTATCACCCGGTTTGACGGGTGTTTTTGTGAATTGAGCTACCGTACAACCACAACCCGGAACTACTGTTGAAATGATTAAATTAGCTTTTCCAATGTTTTTGAATTTATAGGTAAAACTAACTTGTTCTCCTTGTTTCAACGTTCCAAAATTATGCTCAATACGTTCAAATTCAAATTTTGGCATAGCAGGTTCTTTTTTAGAAATTTCTGCTGTGGCCGGTATGTGAATCAAATCTGTCGATATTTCATTATTGTCCTTTCTTGAACAACTGATTACAACAAAGAATAACAACAATATATATATAAACTGAATGTTAAATCGATGCATTTTTATTATATTTTTTATGTGCAAAAGTAGAAAAAATTTAGCTATCATATTCCATATTTCATCAAATATTAAAAACAAAGCATCTTCTCGAATAATTATATCCTAATTATCAAGTGTTTTGCAATAAATGCAATCCTATTCCACAATGTAAACAACGCTTTGTATTACAATATTTCTTCTTTAATTGAATCAATGCCTGTGAATGAAAAGCATTCGTAAAATCATTGCGTAGAGAAGAAAACACTTTGGTGATTTTATGTTTTTCAAAGGGCAATTCTTCATAAAAAGCAATGGCTTTATCTTTCAGGATTTGATTTTGTTTTACATTACCCAATTGATACATATAAGGCAAAATCGCATTAATAATTAATGTATTAATAGCAGTTTTACCCAATCCCTTTTGTTTTCTTTGTGTTGGCACGCCAAATAAATAATGATTTTCCCAATAAGAACTAATTTTAACCTGAAAGTAAGACTGTATGACTTTTACGGATTCTGCTTCTATGATTTTTGACAGCAATGCTGACGATTGATTAATCAAAGCAGCAAGTTGAGCCAAACGCTGAGTAGGAAATCCCGACGGATAGGTCTTTGCAAACTTCCACATCTCATTTGTACATATAGGATGTAATGAAAGTTTATTTTTCAAAAAAATATATTCATCTTGTAAACTTTTAGAATATTCATCTTGAAATCCAGAGGACAATAAATCAGCTTGACCAAACAACATCGCTTCTAACTGAAATAAATTATTTTTATGTTTAGCTAAATAGTTTAATGGAGTAGATTTTGCTAATAAACGAAAAGGGAAATTATTGATGTTAAATCCAAAATAATAGGATAAAAACACATAAAAAGCTTCTTCTTGATTTTGATTGCATGAATGCAAGAGTTGCGTGACATAAGCTGCTTTCTCTTCCAATCGATCCATCAATAACCTATCTAACCAAGCATATAAACGAAAGGAATCTACTTGAGCAAATTGTTTACCACAAGCAATATAATCTGCAGATTGCATAAAGGATTGATACATTTTAATTATTCTTTGCGGAATCAAAGGTTTAAGCTCTAATGTAGGAATTTTACAATCATTTGAAGCATAAACATCTTTATCATATTCATAAACCACATGTAAAATAACATTATTATACTCATCGTTTTTTTGATGATGATGTTTATTCCAATCGGAAGCTTTCACATGAATTTCGACACATCCTACCCAAAGAATATTATTCCATTTTATTTTCGCCTCTGAAAAATCCGGACCACTGTTTTGATTGGGTAATCCCACCGACAATATTTGCAGTTTTTCTCCGTCAGTGGTATAAGAATCATTAATATCAAACAATTTATGATTCCAAATATAATGTAATAGTTTTTCATCCATAATATTAATTGCAAAAAAAGGCTACCCTCACGGCAGCCTTTTATTTTCATAACCTAGCTTTTTTTAGTTAGCCGGAGCTGCTTCTTCTACTGGAGCTGCTTCTTCAGCTGTTGCTTCTACTGCGGGAGCTGCTTCTTCTACTGGAGCTACTTCTTCAACTACTGCTTCTGCTTCAACTGCGGGTTCTTCTGCTGGTTTTTGTTGGCAGGATACAAATACCATTCCTGCTACAACTAATAATGCCATTAATTTCTTCATACTAGTATAAAATTAAATTGTTAAAAAAATTTTTAAATATGTGATGCAAAAATATTATTTTATTCTTTAATAACATAGGAAAAAACAAAAAAAAACAAAAAATTATTTTAATCGACCTAATGTACTATTATTCTGTGTTTTATAATTAATATTCGCAATACAGTTCTGATTCTTTTTAGCTTATTGTATGTTGATTTGGGTAAAAAATGGAAGTAAAAAACAAAAACTTCGCATAAATATTATTTTAACAACGACTTTATCTCATTTAATTTCATCAAAGCTTCTACCGGAGTTAATGCATCAATGTTAATACGTAAAATATCATCTT
>ENA-UOOH01002735-UOOH01002735.1-fermentation-metagenome-genome-assembly--contig:-NODE-2735-length-14603-cov-4.489346_pt1 | contig 14603 bp, 14 predicted proteins | sample MGYA00245778_ERZ724025 | MGnify/ENA primary metagenome ERZ724025 (study PRJEB28704, sample SAMN03018313) | fermentation metagenome | biome: anthropogenic terrestrial biome; feature: soil; material... | reverse complement strand
TTTTTATATCATCATTAGAAAACTTGTTAGGGAACTGACAAATATCATCAGCAAAAAAAGGTGCTTATTTTTGTATTAGTGGGTGTTGCTCATATCTTCGATACGCAAATATTAGGCAGCGCCGGAGACAGTGGTGGTGCTCTTCGCACAGCAGTTATCTTCTTTTATCTAAGTAATGAGGGTGTATCTATTTTAGAAAATGCTGCACATATTGGGCTGCCCATACCTGAAAAACTTAAAGACGTTCTGGAACAGCTACATGGGCGTGATAGGAAAGACCCTAAGTCAGGTGATGAATCCTGTTTGCTGCTGATATGCTGACATTCGCCAGAAAACGCGCATGCACAATGAGCATATCCCAAGCGGTTTTTACCGCACCCATAGCAAGCAAAGAAAATTCAGCAATACCAAGCGTTATTTCTACATCAAAATCATTAGTTTCGTTGCTGATAGTTGATATTCCATTACTAAAGTTGACATTTACGCTGCCATTATTTGGCTTATAAAAGGAATCTATAATATTTATCTTTAGCTTACATGTTTGATTATTCCAGTTATAAGCTAATAGAACCTGAAAAAATCTTTTAACGTTAATAATCCTATACATCATTCCTACAGCAGACACGCAGAATTCGTTATACTCCGAATTAAAAGAGTTATAAAGTCCGTTTGACGGATTATCAAACAGGTAGTGGAAATGCTCATCCTGAGTATCGAATATAATCCTTTCAAATTGGTCTTTTTGAGTATGTAAAAAAGTACATAACTCATGTAGAGCTTTAACATCATTATAAATAAACTCATGGATAACCAAAGAGTTTTTATAAATTTGCTCTGATTTAAATGAGAAGTTAATATACCCCAATATCTTTCCATCCTCTTTGTAGCCTACTATCCGCCTGTCATCAAGAAAAAGTCTATGATATTCAGGGCCAGTTTTAACAAACATACCATGATTGCTTTCCAAAAACTCATTATAACACTCTGTAATAATTTGACTGTCATTTCTGTCGAGATATACAAGGTGTTCCTTTGATAAGTGATTTTGAACGAATTCAGGCTTAACTCTATATTGGGTTAGTACAGTGCCGAATCCAAAGCCCATCTTCTTATAAAAATCAGGTCGAAAAGGATAAAGAGCCAGCATACATGCATCTCTTTCAGTAAAATGCTTACAGGTAAAAGTCATTAATTCCCTACAGACGTTCTCTTTTTTATGTAGTAAGTCCACAGCTACTGCCCTTATACCCCCAATAGCTGCTTTTGTGCCATGTAAATTCATTTTATAGTCAACTAAGCACATTGCACCTAAGACTTTATTTTCTTTTGTAAAGGCATATAAATCATGTTCGGGAAGATGGTCTATAATTACCGCTGCAAACTCTTTCCTTCCTTCGATAGCTTCCTGTGAAACACCGTCACCAGGGTAAGCATTTGTCCATAATTTAGATACTTCGCTAATTTCAACTTTTGTTAGTTTTTTAATACTACTCATAAAACTCCTCCAAATTATTTTAGTATTTTCAAAATCAATAATACTGACTAATATACCACCTGACACACCCCTTTCAGAAAAGCAAAAAAGCTACGAATGAACAAACGTTCAATCGCAGCCTTTTTAAGTATGGTCTATAATAGACAAAGCTTATCGTAATTATAGTTATTGAAATCACCAATAAAGTAAGCGTTATAGTATAGAACGCAAAATTTCAATGACTATGATTTTAAGTTTCGTCTAACAAGCATAAAAAAACCGTGCAGTTATGGCACGGGTTTATCGCTTATAAGGATGCAATATTCCAATGTTCTTAACTAATTTTAATACCCGTAAGAAGAAAACAACAAACAAGCCTGTCAATTGCACAGGTCAATACAATCTTACTGGTAAGAGTATTAAATTGTTTAGTTAAGAACTACTGTCATATTTGATGCCCCTTTTCGTTATGATAGTGTAATTATAAGTCAAGGTTTTCCATTTGTCAATTAAATGATTTAGCCTCCACATACATAAGCCATAAGTAAATAGTTAACTACAAATTTCTTCATAATGTTGAGACTGGTTTTTCATTCTCAACAAACTTCTCTTTACCTATTAAATAACCAGTTCCGTCAACAAGCTGCTTAATGTCATTTACAAAATACTTATGCAAGCAACCTAACACCCCAACCCTGTGAAGCACCCTCATAACTGTCAGAAATACCCTTTGCACGAATTGAAGTTGCCTCAACATAAGTATCAGTAACACATATCAATCGGCCGGATGGCTTCAACACCTGTCTAATTTCTTTGAGCATAACTCAGGTCTCTGAACAATATGTAGTGTATTACAGCAAACTATACAATAAAAAAGTTATCAGTAAACAGCATACCATACGCATCTCCAACCTTAAACTGTATGTTGTTTATTCCCATTGGGTAAATAGCATCAGGTGATATTCCGACATATACAATTCCAAAGTTCTCCATATTTAAAAATGTATATAGTTTGCTAGCCACAGCAAGCTGTACATCTTTATTGGCTCTGTTACCGTACCTTTTTTGAGTACCTAGCCAATAAAACTTCTCACGTTTTTCACTATTTAACACACTATGATACCAATCAGAATTGACAATATCAGCGGTTTTCATAAAAGCTGCATCCCCAGCTTTATAGATATGACCGTTATTTGTATATACAACTACGGAATTAATGAGATCAGAAGCTCTCATTCCACTATCGATTAGACTAATAATTATGTTGACATCTCTATCTTTGTATTCTGTAAATTCCTTGCTTAAAATAATGTTAACCTGTGAATTCGAAACAAATGACTCAATAAAATTCTGTATATATGTAATCTTTTGTTCTATTACCGCATTGACCTTATTCAATTTATCTAAAGTAGATTCACTTATCTTCTGATAAATAATGTTAGTAGATACGTCATATATCAAAACACCCATTATTAGTGTAGAAACTATCGCAACTAACAGGTAGGATAAAAGCAACTTAAATCTAATGGATAAAAAACAGCGACGAATTTTTACGTACAGCCTTTTAACATTATTCATGTACCTATCCAGTCCCTTGATTTTATACAAAAATACTATTCACAAATAAGTATACCACAAGGTTATATAACGTTTCTACAGCATATAACAAATTTTGAATTCAAAACTCTAGAGAAGTCAAACATATGTGACACAAACTCACATTATAATAATGTGGTTTTTGCTGCCTCAATCACATAGCGAATATTTTTATAATCAATGTCCTGGCTTAAAGTACAATCCGCCCCCAATATTATTCCTTCTTTTGTACCAAATTCCTGAATCAAATTCTTTGTATATTCTTTTATCTCAGCTTCAGTGCCACCGAATAATACTCCAGATTTTCGATTGTCAAATCCCCCTATTACTGTCTTACCTTCAAAAAAGTCGCGGCCTTCCACCATGGACATCTCTTCAATAAACACTGACCAGTTAAATGCAATGGCAGGATAGTCCCTCCATACCTCTAACCTATTCTTAAAACCTGCCCATGCGCAAAGATGAGCAATATTATATTTTGATTCTCTAACAGCACTTTCCAGGACCTTTAAATCGCTAGGAGTTACTATTTCTCGGTACTCGTCATAGGTGAACCTATCCAGCTCACCGCCCTGGAATGGCATATATATTCCGTCGCAACCAGCTTCACAAATCATCAATCTTGCTAACTCGGCATTATCTTCAGCTATAGCATCTAGGGCTGAAAGTACTGCTGCCTTGTCTTGCTTTAAATGCTCCGAAACCATTTCATCACTTGTTTCAAAACGAATAAGAGAGAAAGGTGCAAATACATTATAAAATGTACAGCAATCACCCTTGAGTCTAGCATTAATACCTTTAACCCTATCAAGCTGCTCTTGAACAAATTTACTATTTTTACCCTGAGGTTTAACCTTATTCCAATCTGATGCCTTCTCAATTTTTACATTTAGGGGATATCCAAAGAAACCATCACTCATTATTTTCAGAAAGTCAACGCCCGATTCATTATAATAATTCATATGTGCTTCAATACATTCTTCGCCTTCTGCCTTACTTCCTGAAAAGTGATGCCAGAAACTTACAGGGATCCTGTCAACCTTTTTGCCTTCAAGTGCGTTTAAAACTCTTGTGCGTTTATTCATTTTATATCCTCCCCAACCTATATGCAAGATGACTTATGATTTGCTAATAACAGAGTAATGCTTTTTAGTTTTTGTATTTATATAAAACATGGAATCATTTTTTTTAATTGACCCCCATGAACAGTTTACATGAAAATACAATTTCCTAAAATGATGTTTTTTTGCTTCTTACTTTCTTTTATTTATGTGCATAGTTGAAACAAAATGTGTGGTTCAAATGTGCATGACATATATTTGCATTATAGAACTATATTTGGTTTTTTCGGTTAGTTCTTAAGCCATTTATCTAGCCATGAAAATGCATCCTCTTGCATGCTTAAATTAAACTCATGTCCATTGTCGTAAAACCTATACTTATACTTTTCCAATTGACCCATATCAGCATAAACCTTTTGTATATTAATACACGCCTGCTTCATTCCATCCATTGGAAATAGCCGATCTTGTAAACATTGCTGAATGAATACTGGATTAGGAGCAGTTATACTCATAATATCGGGTAAATCCAGGAACTTCGTAATTCCGGGCACATAAATCATATATGTATGATTTCTTAAATGACTGAACAATAATGATGAATACGTAGTCATCCAGCCAGCTACAACACTGCATTTTATTCTGTCATCTAATGCTGCAATATGGGCTGACCTGAACCCGCCAAGGGATAGACCACAACATCCTATCCTATTTTTGTCGATATCATCCCTTGAATATAAATAATCGATGCTTTTTCTATCATCATGGAACAATATCCCGGGCCATGAAGTGCCAGAGATGAATATGTGTTTTACAAGTAACTGCTCGTATCCTTGGCAAAACTTATTAAACTTTTCTATATACTCATTCGTTCCATACTCAATGCCTTCAACTTCAGCTCCAAATCTGTCTAACATGTCATCGGAAACTTCATTCTTATCCATTGGACTATCGAGACAAAAATAATTATTGATTATAATTATACCCCGATAATACTATTTTTTTAAACTTGTTTTTTAGGAAAAAAGGCCTACCACGATGTGATGGACTCATATGGAACATTAACTAAGCTCATTTAACTCTTTAGTTAGTTCATAAGAAATAAGCTGAAATGGTTCTGTTTCTATATATGCTTTTTCTTTGTGCATATAATCAATAATTTCTCTTGAGCTATAATGTTTAAATTTGCTAGAAATTAACTCTTGTATCTACCTGAGTACCGCTATCTCAAAGATTAGTCGCTTCATCTGATTTTAAGCGTATTGGTAGTTTAACTACGGACACCGACCAGCCATTAACAAGTTTAAAATCTAACCCATATTGTTCTCCAAAATACAGTCGGATTCGTTCGTTTACATTGTGAATGCCATAACCACTCTTTGTATCTTTTGAATATATTCGTTCTTTCATCATTTCTTTAACTTCTTCTGGATTCATTGCACCAGCATCATCCCTAATTTTTATTACGCATAAGTCTTCCAGGCGATAGCATGAAATTATTATCACGCCTTGTTTATCAGGTTTTGTAAATATACCATGAACAATTGCATTTTCAATAAGTGGCTGCAACGAGATTTTGCAAATTTCACAATTCAGCAAATTCTCATCGACATTCATCTCTACCTGTATTTTATCTTTAAAACGCAACTTTTGAATCTCTAAATAAAGTCTTGTGTGCTCCAGTTCTTTTTCTAAAGTGATGATATCTTCACCGCCACTTAGCGCTATTCGATAGAAGCTACCCAATTGGCCAACAATATCCACAATATCATATGCTTTAACTCTGGCAGCCATCCAGTTGATACTGTCCAGTACATTGTAGAGAAAATGTGGATTGATTTGAATCTGTAAAGCCTTCAACTGGGCAACTCTTTTTTCACTTTCAATTCGCATATTATCTTCATTTAATTTTTTAAGCCGCGCAACCATCGCATGAAAGCTGTGATCTAGCTCTGCTATTTCATCCATGTACTCAGATTCTTCTAAAACAGGCTTCCCAGAGTCCTTTTGGCTTATAAACAGCGATACGTTCTTCATATAACTAATTAGCCTGTTAACTCCAGCTGTAATCTGGTTGGATATCAAGACTGCTCCTAGTACGGCTAAAACAACGCATAACAGTGTAAACGCGGTATTTACACTCACTGTATTGTTGATGTCCTTCAAAACCTCTTTTCTGGGTGCACAATATGTTAAGCTCCAACCAGTTTCACCAATCTCAATAGATAGAGATATGGTGTCATTCTTCGCTCTTGAAGTTGAAGAGCTGTCACCATTTTTTATATATGTAGCAAAACCAGATATATCTTCCGGAGCATTACTGCTTTTTAATAGTATTTCTTGATTTTCATTTACAATCATTGAAAATCCAGAAGGAAACATCTGCATATTATCCAAAACGCTCTGTATATAATCTCTATTGAAATATATACACATAACTCCAATATTGTCTTTATAATCATAAGGACTTCCCACTAAAAATGTATAAACAAAAGCACTAGATGTAGCTGAGCCATTATTCATATCTTTTGTGCTCCAGATAGCTTTATTGTGTGTTTTATTGATTTTCTCGATCAGATAAGGATCATGTATACTTTCATAAGGGAAAACAACACTACTTGCAGTCGGTACTAAACTTTCATCTTTGATATATAATTCATAACGTTCATAATTTGTATTAATGAAAAAAAGAGACATAATTCTGTCTATTTCGCTTCTAAAATTATAGCGATTATAGTTGGGCTGAGTTTCCCTGACCAAATTTAATTGCTCCATATCCTTTTGAACATAAAAAGCAAGACTGGAGATCTCCTTAAACATATAGTCGAGGTACATCTCAGACTGGATTAGTGTATGCTGCATTATTTTTTCGGACTGTGATTCCATAATCAGCGATGAATTGTTGTATGTAAAAATACTCATAATCATCAACGGTATTATTAATAAAGTGACATATACGAGAATAAACTTATTTTTAATTTTTAATGTTTGAAACTTTCTAATTAATTCTCTCATCGCACAAACAGTTCCCTATATCTCGATGGTGTGTAATTTGTATGCTTTTTAAATAATTTAGTAAAATAATCTGAGTCGCTGTATCCAACCATCTCTGTAATCTGATACAGTTTATATTTTGGTTCAGAAAGATACTCCTTTGCCTTTTCCATGCGGTATCTAGTTAAATACTGATTGAAGGTTTCACCCGTTTCCTTTTTAAAGAGCATATATAAATGATTTGGAGTCAGGAAGAGCTCATCTGCAAGATTTTGTATTGAGATATTTTCACAGAAATTTTCCTCAACAGCTTTTTTTATCATGTAAACAATGTTGTTGGAAGTATTGGTCTGTACTGATAGTATCTTTTCACAAGCTTGTACCATCTGGTTTGTAATCCATTCCTGTATTTCATCGATATTCAATATGGTGAAAAGCTCCTCCCAAGTATATTCTTGATTCTCATCTTCCCTGATTACCTTATACTCCATTAACTGAAGATTAATCGTAACAATCAGTTCTAAGCAAATATTTCTAACATAACTAATGTGAATCTTAGGGTTTTGCTTCAGCCTTCTGAAAAGAGCAGATACACTTTTTTTTATCTCTTCAGACTTTCCCGTCCTTACATAATTAATAATATCCGTAATATCCTTTGTAGAATAGTAACCTACCTTCCTACTAACTTTTTCAACATCTGCAATGTGGATAACGTTGTTGTTTCCTAAAAAAACACTTTGTTCTGCAGCATGTAAGCTTTGTCTATAGCTTTCGCCAATGTTCTCGATTCCTTGAAGTACTTTTCCAATGCCTATTGTAATAAACTCACTCACGCTATGATTCACAGTACTTTTTAGCCGTTTTGCCAGATCAATCATCTGTTCATGCTCTACAGGTGAATCAAATTGTATAATAATACATAATTCATTATTATTTTCATTAATACAATATGCATTGAACTTTTTAAGTTCTTCTTCAAGTATTTCACGGATAGGAATAAGTCTTAGCGTTATGTTCTTAGCGGACTTCTCATCAATAAATTCCGGGTTATAGACCAACGTCATTACGCAATAATAGTCATTTGGATTTAGAATAATTTCGAGAAACGAAGATCTTTCGATAACCTCTTCTTTTGAATAATAACGCTCGTTAATCAGCTCTGAGAAAAAGCGTTCCCGTAGAACAGGCATACTTTGCTCAAGCTTGTCTTTCATTTCATTAAATAATTCTTCTTGCTGTTGTTCTTGTATACACAGTTGAGTGACCTTCGTCAGCATATTATGTAATTCCTTAGGTATGATGGGCTTTAAAATGTAATCTATTGCCTCAAGATGGAAGGCTGATTTCAAATATTGCATATCCCAATGACCACTAATAAAAATAACTTTAATATTCTTATTGTTTTCTCTAATTCGTTCAACTAGTTCAATTCCATCCATCAGAGGCATTTTAACATCTGTCAATACAATATCAACATGATTTTGCTCAATAAACTGCAAGGCTTCAAGTCCATCGCTAGCTTCAAAAACAACATTAATATCATAATCTTCCCAAGAAACACAATCTCTTAGCCCTAAACGCGTAATATCTTCATCTTCTACTATTATTAGATTGAACAAAAGACCACCCCTTATACCGTAACCACATACGTGTCTGGCCAAAATTATACCATAAAATGTTGTCCCTCGCACAGTGCAAGCAGCGCATTCACATCTGCTGTTGCCAAGCATTCAACAGTATCTGCAGCACCATAATATATCTTTACTTCTCCATTGGGTTCCAAAATCATTCCTCCAGGAAAGATTACATCATTTCGAAAACCATTCGTTTCATATTCTTCTTCTGGAGAAATAAGTGGTTCTTTAGATAATCCGATTACTTTCGATGGATCATCAAGGTCAAGAAGCATGATTCCAGCATGATAACGCTTCTTCCAGGTATGTTCCCAACCGTTTTTTCCACGATTCGGATCGATATCAACAGCATGAAATAGCGTAAGCCATCCTTTTTCTGTTTTAATTGGAGGCGCTGCCGGACCAATCTTGTCATTGGCAAAGGGAACGTGCTCCACACCAAGAACCAGCGAAGAGTCTCCCCAAAATCTTAAATCCGGTGAACTCGAACACCAGATATCAAAGCGATCCTTACCACCTCTACCGTATACCGGGAACGGTCGTTCAAGACGGTAATACATATCATTAATTTTTTCTGGAAAAAGAACCATGTTTCTGTTATCAGGAACAGATAGGCTCAGTATTTCAAAATCTTCAAAATCATCAGTCGTCGCAATCCCACCTCTGATACCATGTTTTGTATTTAAGGCAAAGCAAAGGTATACCTTCCCATCAATAACGGTAAGGCGTGGGTCATATGCGCACTTTATTTCCTCATCCTGTAGCTGAAAACAGGGTTTTTCCTCTACTTCCCATCGGATACCATCATCACTAAAAGCAAGGCCGATGTTAGTCCCTTCAAAGTCAGGACCTCCATTGCCTAAATAATTATAATCATTGCGAAATAACATTACATACTTGCCCTGATATTTAACTACACCTGCATTAAAAATGAGATCGGCTGGATAAGGAATATCCTTAGCTGATAAGATAGGATTTTCCTTTGCTCTATGAATTACTTTATTGTTTTTTTTATTGGTTAATTTCATTATTTTTCTCCCTTCATGTAAACAGGCATACCTCTTATTAGGGGTACGCCTGATTAATATAGTAATTGAGTGTATTATTTTGAAGCATTTATTGCATCAATAGCTGCCTGTCCACCCATTGAGTTAAATTCTTTAACATATTGATCCCATTCATCAATAGGACGTACACCTAGAATGAATTTAACAGCATTTTCGGCTGCGTAATCTCTCAATTCGTTATAGTTATCGCTAACTTCAGCAACTGGAGGCATCATATCAAAATAATCCCATACATTAGTCATTGCAACTAGTGGCTCATAATAATCCCAGAATCCCTTAACCTTTTGTCTATCTTCAAATGTAGTATGACCTATCATAAGGTATGGAGTATAAGGATTAACTTCTACTGCTCTTTCTGTGGCTTCAATATTGCCATTATTCACAGTATAGTGCACATCCTCAAAACCAAAAGCTAAAGTTTTAACGATTTCAGGGTTAGAAACCATTGCATTATAAAAAGCAATTGCACCTTCCGGATTTTTTGCAACTGCAGGAACCAGGTTGTAAAGTCTTACAGGACCACCCTTATATTTTACAGTAAAGTTACCGTTATCATCGACCATCGGATGGGCAAATTGGAAGACGCCTTTCTTACCAACCTTATCCATGTTATCATCCACAGTTTTTAGATCCCAGTAATTCAATGTACCAGCAGCAGCGTTTTCAGAGCTCAAGCGCTCTCTTACTTCTAAACCTGTGAAAACTGGAAAATCAGGATCCAACAAGCCTTCATCAAAAATGTGTTTCATCCAAACGATATACTCTTTAGCATTATCTGAAATATAGGACCACTCGTAATTGCCATCTTCTTTCTCAAGTAACACCGAACCCAATCCAAATCCACTGGTGATTCCAGGGAATGCGAATACACCTTCTAGGTCCTTACCCCAACCAGTTAAACCAAACATACCCTTTTCCTCTTTTGCATATCTGAAGAAATTTACATAGTCATCACGTGTTTTTAATTCCTTTATTCCAGACTCTTTTAGGATATCCTCTCTTACCGCAACTCCCCACGTTCCATACCTTTCAGCTGGTTGTGGTAAAGCCATGATGGAACCATCTATTTTACAAGCCTGATATGCTTCTTTATCAAATTTTAGTAATTCAGAACCATACTCATTTAAAATGTCGTCAAGAGGTAACAATGCACCACTTTGAGCAAACCGATTAAAAACTCCTCTGTCAAAACATTCTATTATGTCTGGAGTATCACCAGATGCAATAATTATGGATATTTTTTGTTCTCCGCCTTCAGAAGGTAGGAGTTCATATGTAGGATTGAATCCTGTCTTTTCCTTTACGTAATCATAAAGGAAGTTATTATTAATACTTTCGCCTGCTGGCATGTTATCAAGGCTAACGTTGTAACCTAACAATATTCTTACGTTTTTATCCAGCTCGTCATCGCCTTTTGGTGCATTAGTAACCGATTCATTCGTTTTCTGATTTGTTGATCCATCGGTTGGACTTTTAACACTTCCCCCGACATTTGATGCTCCACAACCCGAGACCATAATTGCCACAGTCAAGAGTATCGATAAGATCAAAAGACTTTTTTTTCGCATAATTTGTTACCTCCATAATATTATTTTATATGAAACCTCTACTATTGGTAAAGGCCTCGTTTCACACTTAACCTTTTACAGCACCTACCATAATTCCTTTTACGAAATATTTCTGAACAAAAGGATAGACCATTAATATGGGTATCATTGATATGAACATTGTTGCGGATTTCACACCTAGAGTGGGTGCGTTTTCTGCATTGGAACCATCTATTGCACTATCAACACTAATAATAATTTCACGTAAATATAGCTGTAACGGATATTTAAACCTGTCTGTTATATACATCAGGGCATTAAAATAACTGTTCCAATGTGCCACAGCATAGAATAGCGACAGAGTAGCAATAGCTGATTTGGACAAAGGAATCATTATTGTGAAAAGACATCTCCACTTAGAAGCACCATCAATCTCAGCAGCCTCTTCCAAGCTATCGGGTATGGACATAAAAAAGTTCTTCATAATAATTAAATTAAATGGATTCACTGCATTAGGTAATATCAGAGCCCAAAGCTTGTTCATCAATCCAGTATTTTTTACAATCATGTATGTTGGGATTATTCCACCGTTAAAAAACATAGTGAAGATGAAAAGAATCATAAAAACTTTCTGCCCTGGGAAAGACTTTCTCCTAGACAAAGGGTAGGCACATAAAATTGTGATGATTATATTTATACCAGTACCTACAGTTATAAGAAAAATTGAGTTCATCATTGAGCTTCTGAATACTACATTTCTGAGAACAGTCTGGTATGATGCCCATGTAAATCCTTTTGGAATTAGATATACCTTTTTTGCAAGAACAAAGTACTCTTCGCTTAAGGATTTTGCAAATGTATGGATAAATGGTGTTATTGTGATTAATGTTAACAATAACATCAATGCAATATTAAAAATGTTAAATAGTTTTTCCATGTAGACTTCTTTTGTTTTCACTAAAATGCCCCCCCTTTTTAATAGCTAAACTATTCCTGACTCACCCATTTTTTTAGCAAAGAGATTTGATAAAAATAGCATTATGCAACCAATTACCGACTGAAATAAGCCTGCTGCAGCTGTCAAGCTATATTGCATATTACCCAGTCCAACTCTGTATATATAAGTGCTTAGTACATCAGCCTTGTCATAAACCGCATTGTTGTACATCATCAAAATCTGTTCATGTCCAACATCCATGATTTTTCCTAATCGTAATATCAACATAACAATAACAGTAGAGCTTATTCCCGGAAGGGTGACATGCCAGATTCTTTGGAATCGATTAGCACCATCAACTATAGCGGCTTCATATTGCTCTTGACTAATAGTAGTAATTGCAGCTAAATAAATAATAGCGTCATAGCCAAAATCCTTCCATATGCTAGATACTACCAATACACCCCTAAAGATATCCGGGTCTGTCATAAACCTAACAGGCTTCCCGCCCAATGCCTGAATAATATAGTTGACTATACCTGTGCTAGGTGACAAAATATCTATGAAAATACCAGATATTATAACCCATGAAATAAAGTGAGGTATATATGTAACGGTTTGAACAACTTTCTTAAATCTCTGATTTTTCAATTCATTCAGTAGAATTGCAAATATGATTGGAAAGGGAAATTGAAAAACAATCTTCTGAAAGCTTATAATTAGCGTATTATAGAACATTTGATAGAACTTTGACATTCCAAATAATTTCTCAAAGTGTTCTAATCCTACCCATGGACTTCCCAAAATTCCCTTCATAATGTTGTAATTCTTAAAGGCTATGGTTACACCATAAATCGGTAGATATTTATATATTATTAGCAGAATTAAGCCTGGCAATAACATAAGATAATAAGGTGATGCTTCTTTTATACTATTTATTAAACTATTCTGTTTTTTTATTTGGCGTGCCTTCATAATGTATTTCCTTTCTAAGTTGGGTACATTCACGAGAATCAGATTTCATACGAAGTTAGGACTACGACTATCCATATCATGGCTATATTATAGCAAGCTTGGTTTTCACAATATACAGGACAAATCTATGATAACACTGTAAAAATATATGGATTTGACGTGCTCCCACCAGCTAAGAAGTGAAACTCCTTGCTACTACATACAAAAATCCTCTTCCATCAATAAAGTGAAAGAGGATTTATTAATATGACTGTATTTACTAATAGAGTGCATTGTATTTTCTTAATAAGGATTGCAGCTTTTTGTAATCCACATCACGAAAAGTGGTATTATTGGCTATTGATAAAAATGCTGCGATACCTGCAGCTTCACCTATACAGGTGCATATAGGCATAATTCTGTAAGCTGAGTGCGCTTCATGGGTCGATGATATAGGTCTTCCTGCAACAATTAGATTGTCAATTCCCTTTGGAACTAAAGCCCTGTAAGGAATGGTGTAATAATCACCATAAGGTATATCTTTAAGCATAGTTCCGCTACCGCTCGGGTTGTGAATATCTACCGGGTAAGTTCCCCTTGCAATAGAATCATCAAATTTTGTTGCACTTAATAAATCATGTTCTGTTATTGTATACTCGCCAATTATTCTTCTACTCTCTCGGACGCCTGTTTTTGGAGCACTCATAAGAATCTTACTATTTTCAAACCCCGGAATATGCTCTTTCATAAAATTGTATAGTTCGAATACTTGCTCCCTTGCTTCCATTTCAGCATCGCTCAGGTCCTCTGCACTAACGGGATTTTTTCCAATAATCCTGGTGGAATTGAAATGAACAACACTTTTTACCACATGCTCAAACATTAAAACATTTTCACGAGGATTTTTTATTAGACCTTTCTTATGAAATTTCTCATAAACTTTATTGATTTCTAGCTTATTCTTCTCTCCCTCATATTTGCTTCTGTCTACGTCAGCTAGTCTGAAACAGAGAGTCATGGGCTGGCACTGGTGATCCTTGTCGCGACCAATATTGTATTCGCACTCTGCAACTGCCGATAGATCCGCATCACCTGTAGCATCAACAAACACCTTGGCAAAGTATTGACTTTTTCCACTTTTGTTAAATACTGTCACCGAACTGATTCTATCGTTTTCTCTTTGAGCATCTATAACGTGGGAATGAAATAAAACACGGATATTGAAATGTTTTATTAATCTATCAAGTACAAGCTTTAGCAATTCTTCGTTGAAAGTTTGATGATTATCCTAGATAGGAAATTGCTTTTCTATATCTAAACTATAGCATCACATTTTTAC
>ENA-UOOH01002732-UOOH01002732.1-fermentation-metagenome-genome-assembly--contig:-NODE-2732-length-14615-cov-4.739698_pt1 | contig 14615 bp, 8 predicted proteins | sample MGYA00245778_ERZ724025 | MGnify/ENA primary metagenome ERZ724025 (study PRJEB28704, sample SAMN03018313) | fermentation metagenome | biome: anthropogenic terrestrial biome; feature: soil; material... | reverse complement strand
GTCGTGCGCCACGTGGCGCGAGCCCGGGGAGGCGGTCGGGAAGGCCGTGGAGAGCCTGCGGAGCGCTCGGGACGGTCGGCGGAAGGCCGTGGCGCGCGACCGGACGGCTCTTTGGGAGGGTAGGAGGGGCTTCGGCCGCGCCTGGAGGCTCGTGGCGGCGCGCCAAACGCGAAGGGCGCCCACGCCAGACGGCGTGGACGCCCTGTTCTCAGCTCAATCGCTCAGCGGCGAGCGGCGACGGTGCGCCGCGCTGCTACTCCTGGTCGGGCTCGGGATCCACCGCACCGGCGCCCCGCTTCTTCGGCGGCTCGTAGCAGGCGCAGACCTGGCTGACGAACTGCGTGTCCTCGGGGAAGGCGAACCGCACCGCGGCGCGCAGCTCGTCCTCGTGGTCAAGGATTCCGCAGCAGAGCTCGATGCATTCGCTGCAAATCATCGCGACGGGCCCTGCGACGAGCTTCTTGATGCTCTTCCTGCTCTTGCCGCAGAACGAACAGCAGAGCTCGTCGAGGTCCTCCGTACTGTCCACCTTTCCCGTCGACGCTCCCAACGCCCCCTTGACCTTCCTGCTGAGCTGCTCGGTCAATCGCGCGTAGTCCTTCACGCCGCGGCTGCGCAACTCGGCCTTGAGCCATTTGCGAAGCTCAAGCGGGAAGCCCGGTCGTGCGGAAGGCTTGGCCATCCATCACCCCATGGGTTCGCGCCGGAGGCGACCGCCGTGCTGCAAGCGGCGGCACTTGCCAAGGTCGCGGTGCTCAAGAAGGAGTACGCCGACACGCTCGGAAACGCTTCGCCACCGGCGCGGTCTGTCGTCGCGCGATCGATGCTTGAGGAGGCGCTTGGGCGCCCAGATTAGTCCTCGGGGCTATGCCTGATGGTCCACCGCCGGTGCAGAGCACGAGGGTGTCGCGACTTCTAGACCGTCCGCCTTCGGCCGATGCTCCTCGACGGTCTGAGCGAAGGCCAGGTGGACAAGTCGGTCGAGCGCGCGCAGGTCGCCCGGCCCGGAGACAGCCACCCGGAACTCGGCGAAGGCGCTCGGCTCAAGCACCTTGAACTCGGCCGGCACGAGCGGCAGCCCGACCTCTCGCTTGAGGTTGAAGCCGACCCACGGCGTTCGCCCCTCCGACAGGACGCGCAGAGCCCAGAACGCAGGCTTGTTCAAGTAGATCGCGAAGTACCCGGTCGTGTCCTTGTAGCCGACCTCGGCAGGAACCTCGCGCCTCGTCGATGTGTCCCAGATTGTCGCGCTGGCAAGCGGCGAGCCGGCGAACTGCTCCCGAGCGATTGCGAAGAACTCGAGCTCGCGCTCGGTGGTCACGACCTTTCGCCCCGTCTCGGAGGGATCCGGATCGACCCTCCCAGCCGTCTCGGCCGCCTGCCTCACGGCGACAGCGGACGCCGCGTCTTGAATCGCTGCGGCATCGGGCTTCGACACCTCGTTGTCGATCGCAGCGACCGACCTGCGCACGATCTCGACGATCACCCTCTGGAGCCCGTTCTTGACGATTGGCCTGAACCTGTCGACTACGTTCGCGGTGACCCGGCCCTCGTACATCCCCGCCGAGCCGAGGATCCACCGAACGAGGTTCTCGCTGGCGTCCCGGTCGCGAAGATCGAGCTCGCTGCGGAGAAACGCCGCGATCTTCGCCGTGTAGGTCAGCTCGGTCGCGAAGTCGCGAATGGGCTCGGCTGCGAAGACGGCGCGCCCGAACCTGGCCATCACCTCTAGATCGGTGTCGGGAGCGTCGAGCTTGACGACGTGGAAAGGCGCCGAATCCATCACGTTGGGATCGCCGGTGTCGGTGAAGAAGCGGTACTCGAGCCCGTTGGTCAGGATGGCGAGCGCAACCGAGGGCACGGCGTTGAAGTAGCGGGCAAGTTGGCCTTCGTGCCCGTCGAGCGACGAGTCGACGGCCTTCGCCTCGACGAAGATCCGCGGCGTGCCGTCAATCAGGATGGCGAAGTCGACCTTTTCGGCTTGCCCCTTCTTCTTGAGGGCGAAGTCGGCCTCGAACTCGGGGCACACCTCGCTCGGGTTCCAGATGTCGTAGCCGAGCGCGTCGAGCATCGGGAGGATAAGCGCTTGCTTCGTCGCCTCCTCTCCCTTCCCTCGAACCGCGGGGAGCCGTTCTTGGATCTTCTCCGACACCGCCCTGATCTTCTCGACGCTCATCCTTGCCTCCCATTGGTGTGAGACGTAGTGCCGGCAATCCTAGCCCCGACTCGAACATGGGGTGAAACGCCTTGGGCGCGAAAGCGGACGCAAGCGACACGGACACCAGGGTTGAGCGGTGCGCGTTGGCGATTACCGTAGCGCTGCCGTCAGCCCCCGATGCCTCAGAGCCGGCTCCCAAGATGCCGACGCGTCGCCCTACCGCAGTACCGCAAGAGGCTCACGAGCGGCTCCCCTCGAGTAATCCACGTCTCCGCCTCCACCGCCGCCAGCCGCTTACCCCCGCGTGCCGGTGAGCGCCGAGGCGAGCAACCCCGGGACCTTGACGCAGCGCGGGTCGCGGACGCGCTCGGTCTCGGCCGCCCAGAGATAGAGACAGGTGTTGTAGGCGCTGTAGGCGAAGGAGTTGAGGATGTTGAGCGGCGCCCCCAGCAGCATCCCGATGACGATGATGTTGGTGATGCTCGAGGGAGAGGGAGGCATCGTGCCCCAGAAGGCGAGGCCCATGATCGCCGCAATCGCCAGCCCGGGCAGCGCGGCGACCGACCGCAGGCCTATCTCGCCCACCGCTATCTGCAGCAGGTTCCCGGAGTGGATGGCGCGCGCCCGCGCGAGCGCGCCACTGAAGCCCAGGTCCTCGATGATGATGACCGGCACCAGCAGCGCGGCGACGACCTCCCAGGCCTTCCTCGCGGCGCGCTTGGCGGCGTTGGCCACCCTGCTGCCCTTGCGGTTCTCCGCGGTGAGCAAGGCCACCACCACGGTCACCACCGCCATCACGACGAGCGCCCCGAGGTTCTTGAGCACGTCCTTGGCCGCCACCGACAGCTTCGGCTCGCGCCCCTTGAGCCACGCGTCGACCAGGTTCACGGTCATCCCCGTGATCACCCCGTTGCCGAGGATGACGAGGAAAAACCCCAGCAGCACCACCCCGATCACCATCGGCCCGTGGGTCTGGAACCAGGCCTCGGCGACCTGCGACTGCGCCTTGAACGGCAGCGTGAAGTCGACGCCGCTCGTGATCATCTGCGTGCGCAGCGCGCGCAACGCCGCCATCCCGGCGGCGAGCTGCACGACCGCGGCGACGGCCATGGGGACGAGCAGCTTGGGGCACTCGAGCGCCAGGCCATAGGCGGCCTTCGCGAAGGCCCAGCCCCTCGAGAAGCTGCCGCCCAAACCGCTCGACGGGTCGACCTCGCCGAGGGCGATGCCGCGCACCACCGGCAGCCCGAAGGTCGAGGTCTCGTCGGCTGGGTCTGCCTTTGGAGCCGCGAAGGGGCTCGGGTCAGGGGAGTACTGCGCCCCGCCGTCCGGCAGCAGGTGCGGCGCTATCCCCACCGCGTAGGCCGCGGGCGCGGCGCTCGGCGCGATGCGTTCGGCGAACTGTTCGGCCTCCCCATGGTCCATCCAGACTCCGCCACACTGGCGGCAGCGGTCCAGGCGGATGCCACGGAAGGTGTCGAACTCGAACTGCGCGAGAGGGGCCTCGCAGCGCGGGCACCTGCCGCTTCGCTCAGGAGCGACCGAGGGCTGCATGCCGGGCTTGTAGTTGGCCGCGGCTGCCCGGAGCTGCTCGGGCTGCTTCGCCAGGGTCTGCAGCTCGCCCTGGTCGAGCCACAGCCCGCCACAGCCGGGACAGCCGTCGTACTCGACGTTCGCGACCCTTCGACGGGACATCCAGGTGCTGCACGCAGGGCATCGCGCTGCCATCGCTCCTCCGCGTCTTTCTCCAATCGTCTTTCTCTAGTCGGCGCGGGCGCCGCCTGGCTTGGGGCGGCCGCTCGAGTGGGCCGATCTGGCCCCGGCGCCGTGGGCATTTGCAAGGCCTGGCCGCGCGGCGGGCCGAAAGGGACGAGCGGCCCGAGTGTTGCGCCTCGAGCGTCGCCGAGGGCGGTGGTGACAGCGACGAGCGCACGAGCCGCGGCTGGAGCGCCAGGCTGACGAGCGCCGCGGGGGCTGCTGCTCGGTGCGCCGGCGCGCGCTCCTCGAGCAGGTGATCGAGAGGCAGCCTGCTGGTGGCAAGCGAGCGGGGTCCGATTCACTCCGGCACTCTTCAACTACACGAGGGGCACTCCAGCCTGGCTACTTCTCCCTGTGTCAAGGCGCACGCCTGCGCGCCCAGCAACAGCGCTTGGGCGTAGCCTCGTGGCTACCCATCGTCACACCGATGCGCGTGGGAGCATTCGCCGAGCGCCGCTCGCCTCTGCAGGGAATGGCCTTCGCGCCAGGCACCGGGGAGCGAAGCTTTGGGCCGGAGTCCTGGGAAGATTCCGCGACACCTCGAGCGTTCTTGTCCCCTCGACCTCGCTCAGGTCGGCCGGCCGCCCGCCTGCCGATCGACCCAGCCTCAGGTCGGACGTCTGCCTTCAGACGATGAGAGCGCGCGCCGTGGGCCCGAGCCGCCCTCGATTCGGCGGGGATGGCCCCGCTCGCGGCGTCGTACCAGTTGAACCGCGCGCGGAACCGGGCTAGGACCGTGTGCGGCTTTTGTCGAACCCTCACCGAACCGAGGAGAACACCCCATGGCTAAGAAAGTGCTGTTGGCTACTGAGAAGCCCTTCGCCGCGAGCGCGCGCGATCAGGTTGTCAGCATCATCAAGGAAGCGGGTTACGAGGCCGTGGTCCTCGAGTCCTACACGTCGAAGGCGGACCCCATCCGCTCGGTCGCCGACGTGGACGCGATGATCGTCCGCAGCGACATCGTCGACGCGGAGATCCTCGCGGCCGCCAAGAACCTCAAGCTCGTCGTTCGCGCCGGCGCCGGCTTCGACAACGTCGACATCGCCAACGCCAAGGAGCGCGGCATCGCCGTGATGAACACCCCGGGCCAGAACGCCAACGCGGTCGCCGAGCTCGTCTTCGGCCTGATGCTCTACATGGCCCGCTCCAAGTTCGACGGGAAGACCGGCATCGAGCTGCGCGGCAAGCGCCTGGGCCTGCAGGCCTTCGGCGCCGTCGCCCGCGCCGTTCCCCCCATCGCCCAGGGCTTCGGCATGAGCGTGCGCGTCTACGCCCCGACGGCCGACCCGGCGCGGATCCACGACGCCGGCTGCGAGCAGGTCAAGACGCTCGAGGAGCTCTACAGCTCCAGCGACTTCCTCTCGCTGCACATCCCGAAGCGCAAGGCGAACCTCGGCGCGGTCACCAAGGCCCTGCTCATGCTGATGCCCAAGGGCGCGACCCTCATCAACACCGCCCGCGCTGAGATCGTCAACGAGCCCGAGCTTCTCGCGGCGCTGGAGGAGCGCCCGGACCTCAAGTACGCCACCGACGTGCAGCCGTCCGCCGAGACGCACGCTGTGCTCACCGAGAAGTTCGCCTCCCGCTACTTCTGCCCGCCCAAGAAGCTGGGCGCCCAGACCAGCGAGGCCAACGTCAACGCGGGCAAGGCCGCCGCGCAGCAGATCGTCGGCTTCTTCGAGCGCAACGAGCGCGACTTCATCGTCAATCCGTAGTCGGCCCCAAGCGGCCTGAGAGCAAGAACGCCCGCGCGCCCCTTGCGCGCGGGCGTTTCTTCGTCTTTGCCCCCGTCGGCGGCGACGCCGCCGCGGCGATTCGTCCGGCTCGCCCCAGCCCCGCTCAACCAGCTTCACGCAAGGCGAGCCCCAGACTTCCTGCGAGTCTCTTCGAGCGATTTGGGCCAGGCCGCCGCCCACCGGTCATGCCGAGCGTAGAGGCGACCAGCGGGAGCCTTTGGAGTCGAGGCACTGAGCGGGTGAGGCCATCTCGGTGAGTTGCCGCAGATCCCGGACCGGCCGCGAAATCGAGTTTTGGCTGCAAACGCTTCGATTTCGCGTGGTTGCCAACTCCTGACCTGAACCTTGCACGAACTCTGGAGCCCCCGTCCGCGGAAGCGAGCGGCTGGCCGGCGTGGCGGGCCGGTTCGCTCGGGGATGGGCCCAAGCTCCCCAGGAAGACGACCCCTCGCATGCGGCCGAGCTGCCTGCCGCTGCGGTCTCGCGCTCTTGCGGCCGCCGGCAAGGCGCCCGCGAACCCGCCTCGGCGCCGGGGCGCGGGGAGGTGTCGTCGACTGCGCACCGATCGCCGCCGAGCACGCTCGTTCGCCCGATGGGCACCCGGCCGGCCGTGCCGATGCTGCGCGCAGGGCAGGCTTCTGGAACTCACGGGCGCATGCGGCTCCTCCATGGCAGGACGCCTGTCAACACGCCTGGCCAACCTGAGTCCCCTTCCCGAACCGCCCGGCCCCACCGATGCCGTTTGCCGAGCCCGTGCTGAGTTTTTGGCCAAGGTGCACCTGCTCGCTGGCTACACGAGAAGAGAGACCTGTCCACAGGAGGCCCGGTTGGCGAAGCGCAAAATGCCCGAGGAGCCAGCCATCCGGTGGGGCGCCGCGGGGCCTGCGCCGGCCAAGGCGCCCATCCCCGGCATAGAGGCGACCAGCGCCGAGCCTCGGAGTCGAGGGATGCGCGGATTCGCCTCCCAAACCGGATTTGGACGAAGACCTCCGGCGCTCCGCCCGTGGGTTCGGCCACTTGCGGTTCCGGCCTTTCGCCCGGAACGAGCTCAGGCGCGCTGTCGCGCCGCCGCGCGCCTTGGCCGGAGGGGCGGTTGTGCCGCGAAAGGCTGCCCCCGGGGCCCGAGCTCGACCGCTGAGCTCGCAACCGCGATGCGTGCCCCGCTCGCGTGCCCCAGGGCCGAACACCGCAGGCGACATACGTCGGGCCTCACCGAATGAGGAGAACACCCATGGCTAAGAGAGTGCTGTTGGCGACGGAGAAGCCCTTCTCCGCGAGCGCGCGCGATCAGGTGGTCGGCATCATCAAGGAGGCGGGGTACGAGGCCGTCGTGCTCGAAGCGTACACCTCGAAGGCAGAGCTGCTCGATGCGGTCGGCGTCGCGGACGCGATGATCATCCGCAGCGACGTCGTCGACGCCGAGGTCCTGGGCGCGGGCAAGAGCCTCAAGCTCGTCGTGCGCGCCGGCTCGGGCTACGACAACGTCGACATCGCCCATGCCAAGGAGCGCGGCATCGCGGTGATGAACACGCCGGGCCAGAACGCCAACGCGGTGGCCGAGCTGGCCATCGGTCTGATGATCTTCATGGCCCGCGGCAAGTTCGACGGAAAGACCGGCATCGAGCTGCGCGGCAAGAACCTGGGCCTGCTGGCCTTCGGCAACGCCGGGCGTGCGGTCGCCGTCGCCGCCAAGGGCTTTGGCATGACCCTGCGCGCCTACGACCCGTACATCGACGCGGCGGTGATTCGCGAGGAGGGAGTTGAACCGGTCGGCACCCCCGACGAGCTCTACCGCACCAGCAACTACCTCTCGCTGCACATCCCGAAGACCAAGGAGACCACCGGCTCCATCGGCAAGGCCCTGCTCTCGCAGCTTCCCAAGGGCGCGACCATCATCAACACCGCCCGCGCCGAGGTCATCAACGAGCCCGAGCTGCTCGCGATCATGGAGGAGCGGGCCGACCTCAAGTACGCCACCGACGTGGCGCCGACCGCCCAGACGCACGCTGTGCTCAACGAGAAGTTCGCGGTCCGCTACTTCTGCTCGCCCAAGAAGATGGGCGCCCAGACCAACGAGGCAAACGTCAACGCGGGCCTGGCGGCCGCACGCCAGACCGTCGACTTCTTCGAGCGCAACGAGCACAAGTTCATCGTCAATCCCTAGCCCGCTGCTCGCTGGTTCCAAGAAGAAACGCCCGGGCGCCTCGCGCGCTCGGGCGTTTTCCTGTCTTGGCGGCGCGCGCCGTCCGTCGCGCCCCCGGCGGCTCGCTCGGCTCGACCTTGCGCGTTCGAGCCCCGGGCGCCGGACATCGTTGGGGATGAGGATGGCCGCGCGCCAGATCCTTGCGGCCAGCGGTGGACTGCGAGGGTCATCGCCTCGGTCGAGGCGATGAGCGGCCTCCGCCGCCGAGAGGCAGGCCCAGGCCCGCGCGTTCGCCGGTCGAGCCCCGCGCCGCGAGCGAGGGGTGTGAAGAGGGCGCCTAGGTTCGTTGCGCCTTTTCCAAGCACCTTGGCTGCAACCGGGTCATCCCGAGCTTGTCACCGATCCCTTGGCCGGCTGTGACCTTGAGCTGGCAGGGCCGTTGGTTAGGAGCGTAGAGGCGACCAGCGGGAGCCTCTGAAGTCGAGGGATTCGCGGACTCGCCGCCCAAACTTGATGTGGACAAAACCCTCCGGCGGCCCGCCCGTGAATTCGGCCGCTTGCGGTTCCGGCCTTTCACGCGCAAACGAACTCTGGGGCGCGACCTCCAGTGGCGGGGCGGCGCACCGCGAGCCCACCAAAGCCACAAGCCCAGCAGCCGCGAGGCGCCTACGCCCGGGCCTGAAAGAGCCGGCGCCGTCAGGCGGCAGGCGCGGGGTCTGCGACCTGATTTGACCCTTGGTAAGGCAGCAAGAAGCAGAAGGCCGAGCCCTTCCCCTCTTCGGTCTCGAACCAGATCCGCCCGCCGTGGCGCTCGACGATGTCCCGCGCGATGGTCAGGCCGATGCCCATGCCGGCGCGGCTCGAGAGGACGCAGCCGGGCTGCGCCTGGTAGAAGCGCTCGAAGACGTGGCAGCGCTCGTGCTCGGAGATGCCGAGCCCCTGGTCCTCGACGCGCACCACGCAGCCGTCGGCCTGCCTCAAGACCGAGACGCGCACCAGGCCGCCCTCTGGCGAGAACTTGACCGCGTTGTCGAGCAGGTTCGCCAGCACCTGTTCGATCCGCTCGCGATCGGCCTCGACACTTGCGCCCACCTCGCAGTCGAGCAGCAAGCGGTGGCGGGCCGTCAACGGCTGGACGTGGGCGATCGCCTCGGCGGCCAGCTCGCGCAGCTCGCAGCGCTGCAGGCGCAGGCACAGGCGCCCCAGGTCGACCCTCGAGAGGTCGAGCAGGTCCTCGATGAGCTGGTTCATGCGGTCACACTGCCGGTTGATGACCTCGAGCCCGCGGTCGGCCTGCGCGCCCTCGAGCCCGCGCCGGCGCAGGAGCTGCGCGTAGCCCTTGACCGAGGTGAGCGGGGTCTTCAGCTCGTGCGCGGCGATGGAGAGGAACTCGTCGCGCAGGCGCTCGAGGCGCTTCACCTCGCCGATGTCCTCGAGGCTGACGACCACGAGCGAGACCGGCAGCGGCCGCTCGCTGTGGACCGGCGCCGCGCTCATCACGACGAAGCGCTCGCTGCCGTCGCCCGCGCGCAGCATCGCCTCCTCGCGGCGCACCATCGCCCCGCCGAGCGCGCGTCCGATGGGCGAGTCCCCGGCCTGCAGGGGCGCGCCGGCCGAGTCGCGCAGCTCGAAGCGACGGCGGAAGTCCTCGACGTGGACGAGCAGCTCGGCCGCATCGCGGACCGCGAGCAGCTCGACGGCCGCACGGTTGGCCTCGAGGATGCGCCCCTCGCCGTCGACGACGAGCACCGCGTCGACCATGCTCTCGATGGTGTCGGCGAGCGCCCGCTGCGACTGGCGCAAGGGACGGGTCGCCGCGCGCAACAGCCACAGCAGGCCCAAGGCCGAGGCGGCGACGAAGAGCCAACTGAAGAGGTCGCGGGCGTGCCCCCGCCCTATCTCGCTGGCGAACAGGCGCACGGCGAGCTCCTGGGCGAAGAGCAGCCAGATCGCTCCGAGGACCGCGTAGCCCACCGCGGCCAGCAGAGGCGCCCAGCGCCACGAGAGTCGTCTCGAGGGAGAGAAGGGATTCAAGTGCCGCCCCGGTCCCGGCCCGCCTGCGCGCCGACCGCACAAGCTGTCCTGCACTGGGGCAACACGCGTGGTGGCCGGCTTTGTTCCCGAAGAGACGACGGCCGCTGCTTCGCGTTACAGACCCCGGGGCGGCCCGCGAGCAGTCGAGGAGCTGGAGGCTGGAGCTCGTCGTGGCTCGGGGGAGAAGGCGACGCGCGCGCGCGGGGGCAGGCGCCCGGGACGAAAAGAAGGCCGGGCGTCGCAGGACGTCCGGCCTTCTTGCTGGGGCACTAGGATTCGAACCTAGATAGGAGGATTCAAAGTCCTCAGTCCTGCCTTTAGACGATGCCCCAAGAAACGGCGGCGCGCAGTCTAGGAGCCTCGCCGATTAGATGTCCAGGTTTTGAACCTCGAGCGCGTTCTTCTCGATGAACTCACGCCGCGGCTCGACCTGGTCGCCCATGAGCACGGTGAAGATGCCGTCGGCCTCGACCGTGTCGTCGACCTTGACCTTGAGCAGGGTGCGGGTCTCCGGGTTCATCGTGGTCTCCCAGAGCTGCTCAGGGTTCATCTCGCCCAGCCCCTTGTAGCGCTGGATGCTCTGGCCGCGCGAGGCCTCCTTCTTCGTGGCCTCGAGCAGGGCCTGGACCGTGCCGAAGGTCTGCTTGCCGCTGGAGGTGACCAGGGTGTAGGGCGCGCTGCCGACCTCGCGGAAGGCGCGGCTGAGCGCGCGCATCTCGGTGAACTCCGGGCCCTCGAGAAAGGCCCGATCGATGACCGTTTCGCGCGGGTTGCCGTTGATCTCGGTCTTGAAGACCAGCACCTTGGCCGCCGGGTTCTCGGGGTCGGGCTTGCGCAGCACCGTCGCGAAGGCATGCTCGACGCCCGGGAGGTGCTCTTCGGCGAACCCGAGCGCCTTGGCGAGCTGCTCGGTGAGCGCGTCCATGTCCGAGAGGGTCTGCGACTCGAGATCGCTCGCCTGCACGAGCGCGTCGACGATGCGCGCGTCGCGGCGCCGGGCGACCCGGTCGAGCAGGAAGTTGTAGCGGAGGATCCGGTCGAGGAGGCTGCGGAACGCCTCGCCTTCGACCGGCGGCTTGCCCTCGACCTCGAGGCGGCAGGCCGCCACGCTCGCCTGGATCAGGTACTCGACGAAGGTCTGCTCGTCCTTGAGGTAGGCGTCCTTCTTGCCGCGGGTCACTTTGTAGAGCGGCGGCTGGGCGATGTAGAGGTAGCCGCGTTCGATGAGCTCGGGCATCTGCCGGTAGAAGAAGGTGAGCAACAAGGTGCGGATGTGCGAGCCGTCGACGTCGGCGTCGGTCATCAGGATGATGCGGTGGTAGCGCGCCTTGTTCGAGTCGTAGTCCTCCTTGCCGATGCCGGTGCCCAGCGCGGTGATGAGCATGGCGATGGTGTCGGAGCTGAGCATCTTGTCGAAGCGGGCCTTCTCGACGTTCAGGATCTTGCCGCGCAGCGGCAGGATCGCCTGGTACTTGCGATCGCGGCCCTGCTTGGCCGAGCCGCCTGCGGAGTCGCCCTCGACGATGTAGAGCTCGCACAGCGACGGGTCGCGCTCCTGGCAGTCGGCGAGCTTGCCGGGCAGTGAGGCCGAGTCGAGGGCGCCCTTGCGCCGCACGGTCTCCTTGGCCTTGCGCGCGGCGATGCGCGCGCGGGCCGCGTCGCCCACCTTGGCGGCGAGCTTCTTGGCGACGTTGGGGTTCTCCTCGAGGAAGGTGGCCAGCTTGTCGGAGACGATCCCCTCGACCGCGCCCTTGACCTCGGGGTTGATGAGCTTGTGCTTGGGCTGGCTGTCGAAGGCGGGGTTGGGCAGCTTGACCGAGATGATGGCGACCAGGCCCTCGCGCGCGTCGTCGCCGCTGGGGGTCTCCTTCAGGTCCTTCCAGAGGTTGTTCTTGGTCGCATAAGCGTTCAGCGTCCGGGTCAGCGCCGCCTTGAAGCCCGCCAGGTGCGTCCCACCTTCGTCGTTGAAGGTGTTGTTGCCGAAGCAGTAGAGCTTCTCGTCGTAGGAGTCGTTGTACTGCATCGCCACCTCGACCTGGATGCGCTCGGTCTCGGCCGCGAAGTAGATGGGCTTGTCGTTGAGCACCGCCTTGTTCTTGTTCAAGTGCTCGATGAACTCGCGGATGCCCCCGTCGTACTTGAACTCGTGCTCCTTGTCGCTGCGCTCGTCGACGATGGCGATGAGCAGGCCCGCGTTGAGGAAGGCGAGCTGGCGCAGCCGCTGGCTGAGCACGTCGAAGTTGAAGAAGCGCTCGCCGAAGATGAGCGGGTCGGGCTTGAAGCGGATGGTGGTGCCGCGCTTGTCGGTCGGGCCGGTCGCCTTCAGCTCGGTGACCGGCACGCCGCGCTCATAGCGCTGGTGGTAGTGCTGGCCGTTGCGGAAGATTTCGAGCTCGAGGAACTCGGCGAGCGCGTTGACGCACGAGACCCCGACCCCGTGCAGGCCGGCGGAGACCGCGTAGGAGTTGTTGTCGAACTTGCCGCCCGCGTGCAGCACGGTGAGCACGACCTCGGGGGTGGGGCGCCCTTCGGACGGATGCATCTCGGTGGGGATGCCGCGCCCGTTGTCGATGATCGAGATCGACTCGTCGACGTGGATGACCACGCGGATGGCGGTGCAGTGGCCGGCCAGGGCCTCGTCGACCGAGTTGTCGACGACCTCCCAGACGATCTGGTGCAGGCCCGTGTCGTCGGGCGGACCGATGTACATGCCGGGCCGCTTGCGCACGGCCTCGAGTCCCTCGAGGACGGTGATGCTCGAGGCGCTGTACTCGGGCGCAGCCGCGGCCGGCGGGGTCTGGTTCTGGTTCAAGTTTTCCAAGGATTCTCCCTGAGCGGGCGAGCCTGCCCTCGACACCCTCGCGACCCCCCTGCGAACCTCTCGCGCAGCGGCGCAAAGAGTGTTCAACAGTAGCACATCGCGGCTTCGCCCTCAAGACTGAAAAAACAAGCTAACCCCTTTGATTTATTCCAAGATCGCCTGCCCGCCCGGCTCCTCGGGACAGGGCGTTCGGCGACCGCCCGCGCCGGCCCGAAACACCGGGGGGCGACGCGGCTCCGGCGACCCCGTGCTAACGTGCCGCGAGCTCATCGGGCCGGATTCCAAGCAAGGGCATTTTCGGCTCGTTGCTCGCACGAGCAGACGACCATCGCCCCGCGGCTCGAGGGGCGCTGCAGCCGGCAATCACGAGGCACGCCGAGCGGCCGCCTGCGTGCCTGCGGCTCGGGCAGCCTGCCTTTTCGGAAGAGAGAAGTCCGGAGCACGAAGGAGCAGTCATGAAGCGCCCGTTGTTCGCATTGGTTGCCTGCTCGCTCGCCGCCTGCGTCCACAGCCGCCCAGCGCCGAGCGTCGTCAAGGCCCCACCGCGGCCCGAGGGGTGCGCCGCGGCCTCGCTCGTCGTCCTGCGCAACGTGGCGACGGCCTCCGCGGTCGATCCGGTAGAGACCGAGCGGGCGATCCTCCTCAGCGAGTCGTTCCGCGCCTCGGTCGCGGGCACCTCGCCGGCGGTCGATCTGCGCGCGGCGATGAACGTCCAGCGGGTCGGCCGCAGCGCGGTGCTCGTGGTGCGCACCACCGCGGCCCAGCGCGCCGAAGCGCTCGCGGTGTGCAACGCGGTGCTCGACGCGGCCTTCCTCTTCGGCAACGAGGGGCTCGACTTCCTAGAGGAGCAGGCACGCGCCTTGGAGGCGGAGCTGGGCCCCAAGGAAAAGGAGCTGCGCGAATTCAACGAGAAGAACGACCTGCACGTGCTGCCACTCGCCGAGCGCCTGGCCATCGTGCAGGCGAGGATCCGCGACCTCTCCCTCGCGCAGCGGCCCGCCCGCGGCGCCCAGGCCCCCAGCCCCGCCGAGAGCGCCGCGCTCCAGGCGGCTCTCCACGAGTCGCGCGGCGAGGCGCTGCGCCTCAACGCCGTCAAGCTCGAGGCGCTGCGGCTCGAGCGCGAGCTTGAGACGGTGCGGATGCGCTATAGCCTGGTGCGCAGGAAGCTTGCCGAGGAGGCGCTGGCCAAGGTCCTCGAGCAGAACCTCCGGGTGCTCGACCGCTGCACGCCCTGCGCTGATCGGTAGACCACAGGTCGGTAGGGGCGCACAGCAATGCGCCCGTCGAGGAATCGGGCAGGTGCGCCGGCGATCCCGGCGGCCAGCCCTTCGGAATCGTGCTGCCGCGCAGAGGGGCCGACGGAGAGATGGCGCGGTCGCATGCCAGGCGATTCGGAGGCCGCGGAAATCCAGGCTACCCGGGGAGCGGGCCGAACACTCCGCGCTCGACGCCCAGGAGCCGGGCGTCTTCTCCGGCCGCCTGCCGGACGAGCCGCTCGTCGGTCGTCGTCAGGAACACCTGCAGGTTCGAGGCTCGCAAATACTCCATCAGATGAGCGTTGCGCGCGGGGTCGAGCTCACTCGAGACGTCGTCGAGCAATAGCAACGGCGGCCGGCCCAGGCTCGCCCGCAGGTTCTCGATCTCGGCGATCTTGAGGGCGAGGACGACGGCGCGCTGCTGGCCCTGTGAGGCGAAGGAGCGCGCCGGCCTGCCGCCGAGCAACAGCTCGAGGTCGTCGGCATGCGGCCCGACGGAGGTGAAGCCGCGCTCTTGATCGCGCGGGGCCCGACGGCGCAAGGCTGCCAGCAGCTCGCCGGCGATCTGCGGCTCGCCCCCGAGCGCCTCGGGGCCGACGCCCGAAGGCGCATAGCGCGTTTGCAGGCCGCCGTCGCCCACGGCGATGGCCTCGAAGCTCCCTTCGGCCCGCGGGCCCATCTCGGCGACCAAGGCGAGCCGCCGGGCCAC
>ENA-UOOH01002729-UOOH01002729.1-fermentation-metagenome-genome-assembly--contig:-NODE-2729-length-14656-cov-5.125539_pt1 | contig 14656 bp, 11 predicted proteins | sample MGYA00245778_ERZ724025 | MGnify/ENA primary metagenome ERZ724025 (study PRJEB28704, sample SAMN03018313) | fermentation metagenome | biome: anthropogenic terrestrial biome; feature: soil; material... | reverse complement strand
GAATCGCGTTTGCCATCGATCCCGGTTCCGATCCCGATACCGACCCCGATCCCATATTTCTCTCTCTGTGGCCTCTGTCCTCTGTGGCTATCTCCCGATCCCAACTGCCTACTGGTGGGCCGGCCGGAGGCCGATCGTTTGTGAAGTGGACGTTTTCCGCTGGGACTTGGCATGGCGAATCGTGTTTGCCATCGATCCCGATTCCGATACCGACCCCGACCCCGATCCCATATTTCTCTCTCTGAGGCCTCTGTCCTCTGTGTCCTCTGTGGCTATCTCCGGATCCCAACTGCCCACTGGCCTTGTGTCTGGAAGCGACCGGATGACCGTGTGGAATGGTCTCCACAGGTTGAAACGAAAATACGCGGGCATGGTTTGACAGCATTTGCCTTTACCCTTAATCTGGATTTCGCAATGGAGAAAAATCACCATCATCCCGCTGTTTACCGTGGGCGCAGCCAGACAGGCGACTTTGCGCGTGACGCGCATGCCGTCTATTTCTGGTTTTTTTATTTTAGCGCCGGCCCACGGAAATGGGGGTGATGGTTTTTGACCATACAAACCGATTTTGTGGGCCGCTTCGGATCCGAGGCGGCCCTTTTCTTTTGCCGCTTTTGGGATTCCGGGGGTGAATTCCCGGGTGACCTGAAAGAGGCGAACGCGACGAAAACGATTCCGGACAGGGGAGTGAGACATGATTGTGGTACTGAAGCGTGGAGCAACGGCTGAGGACATCGCGGTGGTTTCCGAGGAAGTTCGTCAGGCCGGATACGAACCACGGGTGATCCAAGGGGTGGAATTGACGGTTATTGCCGCGGTCGGAGACGAACGGTCGCAGGGAAGCCTGGAATCCCTAACGGCGCAGGATGCAGTCCAGCAGGTGATCCGGGTTCAGAAGCGCTACAAGCTGGCAAGCCGGAGTACGAAGCCGGAGGATACCGTGATTTCGGCGGCCGGCTACCAGATCGGCGGGGGGAGTTTCGGTGTGATGGCAGGACCTTGCTCGGTTGAGAGCCGTGAGCAGATCCTGACTCTAGCGGACCAGATGTCCGCCGCCGGTGCGATCTTCCTGCGTGGTGGTGCATTCAAGCCGCGGACCAGTCCGTATGAATTTCAGGGGCTGGGGCAAGAGGGTCTTGACCTCCTGCGCGAAGCGCGTGAGCGCACGGGGCTGGGCATCATCACCGAGGTCCTCTCCCAGCGGGACATTGAGTTGGTGGGCGACTGTACGGACATCTTTCAGATCGGCACGCGCAACGCTCAGAACTACGCATTGCTGACCGAGGTGGCCGCGACCGGCAAGCCGGTTTTGCTCAAGCGTGGGTGGGCGAGCAAGGTTGAAGAGTGGATCCTTGCTGCGGAATACATCTTAGTTCAGGGCAATCCCAATGTGATCCTGTGTGAGCGTGGGATACGTACCTTTGAGACGGCGGTGCGCAACACGTTGGACCTGGGTGCAGTGGCGTTGGCCAAGCGGGAGACGCACTTGCCGGTGGTGGTGGATCCGAGCCAGGGCTGCGGTCGTAGGGACCTGGTGGAGCCGCTTTCGCTGGCTGCCCTGGCGGCGGGTGCCGACGGTCTCCTGATCGAGGTTCATGCCCATCCTGAGCAGGCCTGGAGTGACGGTCCGCAGCAGATCACGCCGGAGCAGCTCAATCATCTGATCGGGCGTCTGGATCGTCTCTGCCCGATGTTTGACAAGCAGCTGGTGCGCCGGGAAGAGCCGGCGATCCTTTGATCGGATAAGAGGGCGCGAAAACGCGCGTCGGCCGGGCAGCGACCGCGATCGATGTCCGGCTGACGCGTGTTTTTTTTGCTATGAACGTCCGGGAAAGAATGGACGGCACCCGATCAGGTTCGGTCTGGGCTACCTTGAGCGCTCCCGAACACCCTATTGGGCTACAACGAAGGGTCGCATAAGCCGAATAGGGAGGCCCCCCGCAGAGATCGCGGAGGGCGCAGAGGCGCATTGGGAGGAGAAAATTAGCTGAGTCGGAGTGGGATTCTGCAACTGGCTTGCTCTGCAGAAAACGAATTTCCCCAAATTTGCCTCCCCAAAAAGCAAGGCTCAGGGGTATGGCCTCAATCCACCCCCATGGCCAGGTCGAAAACGCCACCGCGTCCTCTGCGGGAGGCCTTGCTCAGACGCGCACGGTGCGATGCAACAGGTAGGCGCCGAGGATTTCAAAGAGGATATTGGGGGTCCACATGAGGATGATGGGCCTCATATCGTTCCGGTCGGCAAGGCTCTCGGCGATGATGATGAAGAGGTAATAGGCGAAGACGAGGACGAGGCTGACGGCGATGCCGATGAAGGTTTCGCGGCGACTGGTCCGAATACCGACGGGTATGGCCAGGATGATGAAGGCGAAAGCGGCGAAGGAGAAGGCCATTCGCTTGTGGATTTCGACCATGATCGGCATGGTGCTGAGGCCTTCCATCTCTGCGGATTCGAGGCGGTCGACGAGTTGGACAAGGGTGAGATTGCTCAATTTCCAGCTCTGGCGACCATCTTCATACAGGCTTGCCAGGTCGAAAGTGATGACCTGTTCTTCGCTGGGGATATCCACATCCCTGAAGTCGCTGCCGTCCGGTTTGCGCTCGAGATGGTGGGTATGTGCATTGATCAGGGTGAGGGTAGCCTGTTTGGTCGCCTTATCGATCTGCAGATGCCCTTCACCGGCGAATGTCTGCTGTTTGAGCTGGCCATTCGGCAACCATTCCAGGATGATGATGTTGGACAGAGCGTCTCCGGATCTGTTGCTGACTTTGATCTGAAATTGTCCCAGGTTGGTCCAGCCACCGGCGTTGAGCACCGCCAGTGGGTCCTTCTCCAGAATCTTTCCTCGCTGGCGTTCGAATAGGGTCTTGGATTTTGGGGCGAGCTCGATGTTGAGATAGGCGCAAAAGAGTGTGAGGATTACGCCGAGCAGGACTGCGGGGCTGATGACCTGGTAAAGGCTGATACCGCTGGCGCGCATGGCAGTCACTTCGTTGTCCGCGCTCATACGGCCGAACACCAGGATGCTCGCAGTGAGGGCGGCCATGGGTATGGCGAACGAAAACATATATGGCAGGAGATACACCATTGCACCCAGGAAGTCGCTGAGTTGCATGCCTGCCGCGATGAGCCGGACAAGACGCATTGCGTTCCCGGTCATCAAGACGAACGTGAAGATGCCGAGGGAGAACAAAAAAGAGAAAACTAAGTTGCCAGCGATGTATCGGTTGAGCAGTTTCATGGTGTTCGACAGGACAATAACGCGAAAAAACAACCTTACAACCTAGTCGGCTGCTAACCCTTTCCATTGACCGTGGTTACATCTGAGGTTATAGAAGAGTACGAGATTTGATGAGCAAACAAGGTCATGGGGCTGCAGCCTTTCCATCTTTACGGCCTCATTGATTCAGGGATTTAGGATTCAACAAGGAGATACGTCCATGGCGGTTACCAAGCGAGATCTTGTTGTAGAAATCAGTGAAAAACTCGATCGCAAACTGACCCAAGCCGAGATTCTGACGGTATTGCAGACCGGCTTTGACCTGGTGATTTCGCATCTTTGCGAAGGGGAGACGATCGAACTGCGCAATTTCGGCGTGTTCGAGGTCCAGCAGCGTCGTGCTCGGGTGGGGCGCAACCCCAACGATCCGGCTTCGGAGGTGAAGATTCCGCCGCGTGCTGTAGTTAAGTTCAAGCCTGGCAAGGAGATGCGGGAGCGAGTTGCCGACCGACAGAAGCCTTCCGCCTGATCTTCGGGTGCATCTGTAAGTGCGTGTTCGGGTCCGCGTTTGCACAGGCTCTGCCGATGGGCGAGGGTGCCAATCTTTCATCGGAACGGAGAGGTACCCTATGAGCGCGCCAGTGAGTAGTCTACCGGGCATGTCGGATATCCTGCCGGAGGAAGCCACCCTCTGGCAATGGGTAGAGGGTCGGTGTCGAGAGGTTTTGCGCAATGCGGGGTTCGGAGAGATCCGAACCCCGATTTTGGAACGTACGGATCTGTTCGTCCGCACGACGGGCGAGGGCTCTGAGGTTGTTCAAAAGCAGATGTTTACTTTTGACGACCGGAGTGGGCGCTCGCTTTCGTTGCGTCCGGAAGGGACCCCATCGATCATGCGCGCCTATCTCTCGAGCCAGGGGGACGGTGGGCCGGTTCGCTGGTACTACATGGGGCCGATGTTTCGCAGTGAGCGCCCGCAGGCCGGGCGGAAGCGCCAGTTCCATCAACTCGGGGCCGAAGCGATCGGCTCGGAGAGTGTGATTGTAGACGCCGAGATGATTGGGCTGACCTATGACCTGTGCAGTTCGGTTGGCCTGCCCGAGGCGGTGGTACTGGTCAACAGTATTGGATCCGCAGAGGATCAGGCGGCAATCAAGGGGTTGCTTGCTGGTTATTTTACCGATCATCGTGAGGCACTTTGCGCGGATTGTTCCCGGCGGCTCGAGGGCAATGTACTGCGCATCCTCGACTGTAAGAACGAGCAGTGTCAGGCGGTGATCGAAGGCGCCCCTCCCATTGCAGAAGCGATAGGAGTGGAGGGCCGGCGCGAGTTCGACAGGCTGATTTCGCTCTTGGATCGAGCTGCCATACCCTTTCGAATGGAGCCGCGCCTGGTTCGCGGGCTCGACTACTACACCCGCACGGTCTGGGAGGTCCGCCACGATGCCTTGGGCGCGCAAGACGCCCTGGGCGGTGGTGGGCGCTACGATCGTCTGGCGGAGAGCCTTGGCCAGAAGGCCTACAGGCCTGGGGTCGGGTTTGCCATGGGCTTGGAGCGAATGCTCCTGGCGATTCAGGCCGGCAAGGGGGCACAGGACCTCCGTGCGGAGGGTGGGCCTGATGTTTGGCTGGTTTCGATGGGTGCCCCCGCTGAAGAGGCGAATTTCCTCTGGGCACGGGAGGTTCGTTCGAAATTGGGCCTGTCGGTTCAGGGCGATTTCGACGGGCGCAGCATGAAGGCGCAGATGCGAATGGCCAATCGTTCCGGTGCGCGCTGGGTCGTCATTTGCGGAGAGGACGAGCTGGCGAAGGGGGTCTTTTGCCTCAAAGACCTGCAATCGGGGGAGCAATGGGAAGTTTCTGGACAGGATGCCGTCGTTCAATTGGGCGGCACTCAGGAGTAATCGAGAAGGCGTGAGTCAATTCAAAGGCCGAATCAACACATGAGTAGGTATCGTACACATCATTGCGGAGCCCTTCGCCGATCGGCGATCGGGCAGGAAGTTGTCCTGAGTGGCTGGGTGCATTCCGAGCGGGACCATGGCAATCTCGTGTTTGTTGATTTGCGCGATCGTGAGGGCATCACGCAGATCGTTTTCTCGCCTGAGGAAGCCCCCGAGTTGATGGATCAGGTGCATCATCTCCGTTCCGAAGACGTCATCTGCGTGCATGGCCGAGTTCGCGAACGCTTGGAAGGCACCATCAATCCGAACCTCGCCACCGGCGAGGTCGAGGTGATCGCGCGGACCCTAGAGGTCCTGAATCGCGCCAAGACGACGCCCTTCCCGATCGATGACGCCTCGCCTTCGCAGAAGGCCGGGGAAGAGCTGCGGCTTCGGCATCGCTACCTCGACTTGCGGCGTCCGTCGATGGCACGGGTCCTACGCGCTCGGCATGAGATCACGCAAGTGGTGCGTGCCTATTTCCACGAGCTTGGGTTTTACGAGGTGGAGACACCGATCCTGAGCAAGAGCACCCCGGAAGGCGCGCGCGACTATCTGGTTCCGAGTCGGGTGCACCCCGGGAAGTTCTACGCCCTTCCCCAGGCGCCGCAGCAGTACAAGCAGCTGCTGATGGTGGCCGGCATCGACAAATACTTTCAGATGGCGCGTTGCTTCCGTGATGAAGATCTTCGTGCAGAGCGTCAGCCTGAATTTACCCAGATCGACCTGGAGATGTCCTTCATCGAGGAAGCGGACATCATGGAGGTGATCGAAGGGATGATGGCCCGTCTTCTGGAGCAACAGCTGGGGTATAAAATGCCATTGCCGCTGCCGCGTCTCACCTATCAAGAGGCGATGGACCGTTTCGGCTCCGACAAACCGGATCTGAGGTTCGGCATGGAGTTGGTGAACCTGGCGGATCTCCTGGCCGACACCCAGTTCAAGGTGTTCAGGGGTGTGCTCGACAGCGGTGGTTGCGTCAAGGCGATCAACGCGAAGGGATACGGCGCCGCTCCGCTGAGCGAGTTCGACCGCCTCTCCAAGCTGGCGCAGGAATTCGGCGCGAAGGGGCTGGCCTGGATCCGGGTCCGATCCGAGGAGGATTGGGCGTCGCCGATCGTCAAATACTTCTCGGATTCGGAGCGGCAGGCTATGCGGGAGCGGCTCAACATCGAGCCCGGAGACCTGATTCTGTTCTGTGCCGATAAGGCGACCGTCGTCAACGAGGTCCTTGGCCGGATCCGCCTTGAGCTCGCCGATAAGATGCAACTGATCGATCCGAAAAGTCACGCCCTGCTGTGGGTGGTCGATTTCCCACTCTTTGAGCGGGATCGCGAAACCGGACGCCTGGCCGCGATGCATCACCCCTTCACCAGTCCGCGCCTGGCGGATCTCGAGCTCTTGGAGAGCGACCCCGATCGGGTTTGTGCGCGGGCTTACGACATCGTCATGGACGGCGTGGAAATCGGTGGTGGCAGCATTCGAATCCACCAGCCGGAGGTTCAGGCCAAGATGTTCAAGGCATTGGGTTTGGAGCCGGCAGAGATTGATGAGAAGTTCGGGCACATCATCGAGGCGCTTTCCTACGGTGCTCCGCCTCACGGTGGTTTGGCCATGGGCTTTGACCGCATGGTCATGCTCCTGACGGGGACCGATTCGATTCGAGACGTGATTCCCTTCCCGAAGACGCAAAAGGCGACCTGTCTGATGACCGATTCGCCCTCGAGCGTGGATGCAACCCAACTTCGTGATGTTCACATCGACCTCACTCCCGCTGCGCGAAAGGCATTGGCTGCTGATGCGACGAAGGTCCCCAACGATCCGCAGGCGATGGTCGAATCGAACGAATGATCAGGGGGAGGGACAATGGCCGCTGGAGCTGGAGATGCCGAGTTCGGTTCCGACGCAGGATTTTGTCGCTTCCGGGACTGGTTTGGGCGGGCGGCTCCAGCGTTGGTGGTCGTACTCGGATCCGGCCTGGGTGAAGTCGCTCTCCGGGCCGGGGCCCGGAGGCTTCCATACGGCGATGTACTGCCCTGGGTAACGGAACATGGGGATGCCGTCGCGGGGCATGATCGATGCTACGTAGCCCTGGATTCGCCTCGGGGGGCGGTTCTGTATCTTCAGGGACGATTGCACACATACGAGGGGTTGGACTGCAGGGCTGCGGTCCAGCCCCTTGCCTATGCCCTGCAACTGCGACCCGAATGCGTGCTGATCACCAACGCCGCCGGCTGCCTCCGGGAGGACTGGCATCCCGGAGAGCTGATGCTGATCCGGGACCATATCAATCTGTTGGGTGACAGCCCATTGCGTGGGGGCGGCGACCCTCTGGGAGCCAGGGGGAGTAGGTTTGTCGATATGACCATGGCCTATGATAGCGCCCTGAGAGGGCTTGCCATGGAGTGGGGAGGATCGCATCCCGAAGTGGCGGGGGTGCTGCGCGAGGGAGTGTATGCCGCAGTGCAGGGGCCGCAATACGAGACACCCTCTGAAATCCGGATGTTGCGGATGTTTGGGGCCGACGCGGTCGGCATGTCCACGGTCCCCGAAGTGATCCTTTGCCGTGCCTTCAGCCGCCGGGTAATGGGCCTCAGTGTGCTGACCAATTGGGCGGCGGGAGTGGGTCGCGCCGAAACTCTGGATCATGCAGCGGTTCTGGGCATGACGCACGCCGCCTCTACCGCGGTCGCGGACCTGATCGAATGGCTCCTTCCACGCCTGCGCTCTGAAAAAGGTTGATCCTTTTCCTGGTTCGAGGTCGTTCGAAAAGGTTTCCGCGTTCTCAACCAGGCTTTCCCATCCGGATCCGGAGAGTTTCCCGCAGGGGGCGCAGAGGGCGCGGTGGCGTTTTCGACCTGCTGATGGGGGTGGGTAGGTTCCAGACTCTGCATCCTCTGCGTTCTCTGCGGGAGGACTCACCATCCGGCCCGGTAACCTATCGTTTCCGCCCAAAGGGGTTTTTGTGCGGGCTCTGACTAGAGGTCGTTCGAAAAGGTCAATGGCGAAGCAACATCGGGCTCGCTATCGAAACCGAAATCCGACCCCGACACCGATTCAGACACGGATCGGACTGATCGGACTGATCGGACTGATCGGACTGATCGGACTGATCGGCACGCATTGTCAGGAGGCGACGTCTTAAGGAGCGTGCCTTTTCGGACTGCCTCAGGCTAGAGCTCGTTCGAAAAGGTAGCCGCGTTCCCAACCAGGCTTTCCCATCCGGATCCGGAGAGTTTCCCGCAGGGGCGCAGAGGGCGCGGTGGCGTTTTCGACCTGCTGATGGGGGTGGGGATCGTTCATGCCCCTGATACCTTTCATTGGGTGGGGGATTTCGGTGAAATGCGTTTTCGGCAGAATAGGGCAGTTGCAGAACACAGCTCCGACGTATCTGCATTCCCTCCTGCCAATGCCCTCCTGCGATCCCTGCGTCCTTCGCGATCTCTGCGGGAGTCCTTCTCATCCGGCCCCGGCGACCTTTTGTTGTTGTCCAATGGGGGGAGGACAGGCTCAGGCTGCCTGCCTTCGCCTTGGTGATTCTTCGTGCCAATCGCCTATGGCTTGTGTCATGGTTGGATGCGAGGAATTGGAAATAGAACAAGAATGCTTATCACTACTTTGCGGTGAAACCGGCTAGGGGCAGTACCGGCCAACGCCGCTGGTGAGTGAGGGGGGATCATGCGCAATCGATGCACCGCGCTGTTTGGGGTTTGGCTGGCGATGACCGTCTGTTCAATCGGCTGGGTCAACGGGAAGGACTTCCTCGAGCCCTGGGGTGAGAACCCCTGGTATTGGAGCTTTGGCGGTGAGCCGGTCCTGCTCTTGGGGGGCAGCGATGATGACAACCTGTTTCAGTGGCCCGAGGCGGAGTTGATTGCTCAGCTCGATCGGATCGCCGACGCCGGTGGCAATGTCATTCGCAACACGATGAGCGACCGCAAGGATAAGGGGTTTGAGGTTTACCCGTTCCAGCAGCGGGAGGATGGCAAGTATGACCTGAACGTTTGGAACGCCGAGTACTGGACCCGGTTTGATCGGATGCTGCGGGAGACTGCGAAGCGGGGGATCGTTGTTCAAATCGAGATCTGGGATCGCTTCGATTACGTCGATCAGGCGTCCAACCGCTGGCAGATCCATCCCTACAATCCCAAGAACAACGTGAACTATACGTACGAGGAATCGGGATTTGCCCGAGAGTATCCTGACCACCCTGGGCAAAACCGCCAGCCCTTCTTTTTCACGACACCGGACCAACGAGACAATGCGGTGGTGTTGCGCTATCAGCAGCGCTTTGTGGAACGAATGTTGGACTCGACTCTTCAGCATGGGCACGTCTTGTACTGCATCGACAACGAGACGAGCGGCGAGGAGGAGTGGGCGCGGTACTGGGCGCGACACATCAAGGCGTACGCGAAGGAACGCGGTCAATCGGTATTTGTTACGGAGATGTGGGACGACTGGAACCTGCGTGCGGATCGGCACAAGCGGACCTTTGACCACCCTGAGCTTTACGACTTTGTGGATGTCTCCCAGAACAACCAAAACAAGGGGCAGGTGCATTGGGATAACTTCCTTTACGTGCGGGAGTATCTCTCCAAGCATCCGCGGCCGATCAACACGACGAAGACGTACGGCTCGGATGGCAACAAATTCGGGCACACGGACCAGGACGGGATCGAACGATTCTGGCGGCATTTGTTGGCTGGAGCGGCCTCGATGCGATTTCACAGGCCCGACTCGGGACTCGGGATCAACGACAAGGCGGTAGCCGCGATCCAGGCGGCGCGAAAGCTGGAGTCATTAATCCCGTTGTGGACCGTTCAGGCCGCCAACGAGCTATTGGGTGAGCGGTCCGAGAACGAAGCCTATCTTGCCGCGGCCCCGGGGCGTGCGTATGCACTTTATATCCCCTCGGGTGGGACAGTGGAGTTGGTGCTGCCGGAGGTGGACGGTGGATGGACGATGCACTGGATCGACATCGACCGCGGGGAATGGGGGCCCAAACAGAACGTGGATAAGGCCGGTCGGACCCGGATCAAGCCGCCTTCAAAGGGGAATTGGGCTGTAGCGGTGGTGCGTCCGTGATTCAGAGGGTGTCACCGAGGCGCTGACAATGAAGAAAGAAGGGCAGGGGACTTGAACAGTTGGTATCAGCAGTTGGAAAAGCCGCCGCTCACACCGCCCGGGTGGGTGTTCGGGCCGGTCTGGACCGTTTTGTACATCCTGATTCTGATCTCGATCGTCTTATGGGTCCGATCAAAAGGGAAGGCATACCCGGCGCTGACGTCCGCGATTTTGGTGGTGCATCTCGCCGCCAACTTCGTGTGGACGCCGCTCTTTTTCGGGATGCAATCGCCCCTCTTGGCATTCATCGACATCCTCCTGCTGGATGCTACCTTGATCATCCTGATCTACCTGTTTCGCAAATCTTCGTTGTCTGCTGCGTACCTCCTGCTTCCCTATCTGGCCTGGGTCTCCTTTGCGACCTATCTGAACCTCATGTTTGTCCTTCAATGAGGTGGCCGCGGCTGACTCCTCAGGATCTGTGGATGTCCGACTTGGTCGGCAGTCGACGTGGTTCGCACGGTGGCGCCTTTGGGTTGCGGGCGGTGGAGAGGATAGAGACCGAGGACCCTGTGGTCGGCTTCGATATGGGACTTCCCGCCTTCGGGCGGGATTCGATTGCTTGCCCCGTATTGATCGATGGAGTTCTGGTTCTCTTTCCTTCTTGCCGCCGGATTTGAAGGGCGGGGTTCGACCTTTTAAGGTAGTTCCATACGGGGTTTCCCATTAACGCTTTACCCACAAGGAAACAATCGATGTCAGATCAGATCAGCACACTGCAGAAAGTACGGGCGGGATATTCCCCCAAGCTACCGGCCGCGTTGGCTGGCGGGGTGAACAAAGTCGTGGCGCAGCAGGGCGCCCCGACGGGTGCCGCCGCGGATGAGGCGCTCGTAAAATCACAATTCCCCCATTGCTTCGGGCAGCCTGTGGTGACCTTCGCCCCCGGAACGGCCGATGGCGTCGGACAGCGGCTGAACGTCGGAGTGGTCCTCTCGGGCGGTCAGGCACCGGGCGGGCACAACGTGATCTCCGGGCTTTTTGACGGACTCAAGGGGGTGCATCCGGACTGCCGCCTTTTGGGATTCAAGGGCGGTCCCCAGGGGCTGGTCGACGACGACTACATCGATCTTACCGCGGACGTGATTGACGCCTATCGCAACACCGGCGGGTTTGACATCATCGGTTCTGGGCGGACCAAGCTGAGCTCGGAGAAGCAGTTCGAGCAGGTGAAAGAGACGGCGCTTCGCAATGATTTGGCGGCGATCGTCGTCATTGGCGGAGACGATTCCAACACGAACGCCTGTCTGATGGCGGAGTGGTTCCAGAAGCAGGGTTCGAAGGTGCAGGTCATTGGGGTGCCGAAGACGATCGATGGGGATTTGCGCAACGAGCAGATCGAGACCTCGTTTGGATTCGACACGGCTGCGAAGGTCTATTCGGAGTTGATCGGCAACATCTGCCGAGATGCCAATTCCGCGAAGAAGTATTGGCATTTCATCAAGCTGATGGGCCGGAGCGCCAGTCACATTGCTCTCGAGGCGGCGCTGCAGACACATCCGAACCTCTGCCTGATCTCCGAGGAGGTCGAGACCCAGCAGATGACGCTGAAGCAGATTGTGGATCAGGTCTGTGACGTGGTGGTTCGCCGCGCGCGCGCAGGCAAGAATTTCGGAGTGGCCTTGATTCCGGAGGGTTTGATTGAGTTCATCCCGGAGATGAAGGCATTGATCGGTGAGTTGAACGAGATCCTGGCGAAGAACAAGGACTACTTTGCCACGCTTTCGACCAATGACGATCGGTTCGAGTTCATCAACCGCGAGCTGTCTCAGCCGTCCTCGCACGCGTTCAGCTCCCTCCCGACAGCGATTCAGGAGCAGTTGATGTTGGAGCGGGATTCCCATGGAAATGTGCCGGTGTCGATGATCAAGACCGAGGAGCTCATCATCGACCTGGTCAAGAGCCGGCTGAATCGGCTCAAGGCGAGCGGTGAGTACTCCGGTAAGTTCAGTCCGCTGAGCCACTTTTTCGGCTATGAAGGGCGCTGCGCAGCCCCGACGAATTTCGATGCCGACTATTGTTACTCTCTTGGATACAACGCGGTTGCGTTGATCGCACAGGGGCTGACCGGCTACATGTCCTGCGTCAGCGGTTTGACGAAACCGGCGGCTGAGTGGCAGGCCGGCGGGGTTCCGCTGACCATGATGATGAACATCGAGCGTCGTCACGGTGAGGACGTCCCGGTGATCCGCAAGGCCTTGGTGGAATTGAACGGCAAGCCATACAGCGAGTTCGTGGCGCATCGGCACGCATGGGCGGACGGGGAACAATACCTCTATCCGGGGCCGATTCAGTATTTTGGGCCATCGGAGGTGTGCGACCAGCCCACGATGACCTTGATCCTCGAACGCGGTTGAGCAATCGCATGCTTCACCTGTTTGTTTGAAAACGCCCCGGCACCCGACGTGCCGGGGCGTTTTCTTTGGCGCCATCAAGGCAACCGTCCCCCTTCGCGAGTCGGCCGCGTTCGTTGGGGAGGCGTAGGCCTGTCGGAAGGATCAAAAGGCTGAACCATTGAGCGGTTGGGCGACAGCGGGGTTGCGGACGTTTGGGACCGGAAATTTGCATGCCGAATCACACGTTCCGTCGATTTCGATAGCGATTTCGATAGCGAGAGCCTGTCCGAAAAGGCCATTGGGGCATAGCTGAAGGCACTGCGGCACCGGATGGGGAGAACTCGCGCAGAGGCGCAGAGGCTCTCCGGATGGGAATGGAGGGGCAGGTCCGGAACGCGGCTACCTTTTCGGATACCCTCTAGCGAGAGGTCGTCCGAAAAGGTATCCGCTTTTCCAATCAGGCATACCCATGCGGATCCGGAGAGCCTTCCGCAGAGGGCGCGGTGACGTTTTCGACCTGCTTATGGGGGGGAGGGTCAAAGCGCTGAACCCTTCCTTCAGGGGGGATTTTTCAGCAAAACCGTTTCAGCAGACCAAGGCGGTTGTGGAAAACGGCTCCAAAATACCTGCATTTCCCCTCCCCATGCACCTCTGCGCCCTCTGCGTTCTCTGCGGGAGTCCTCCCCATCCGGATCCGCAGACCTTTCTTGGTGGCTCCATAGGGTTTCCGAACGGGCTCTAGCGATAGCGATTTTCCAGTTTCTGCATCTGCGGCCATCTGGGAGGGCGGCGAACGGCGTGGCGGGGATGTGGGGTTGCCTGCGAGAGGTGGTTCAGGGTTTAATGGGGGCTGATCTGGGGCATAGGGGCAAGAGATGCGGTCTGGACGTGTGGAACAGGGGGCGACGATGTGTTGTAGATGGCTGGATAGGCATGGATTGAAGCTTTTGGGAGCGATAGGGGTATATTGCCTGGCCCTGGTGGGCGGTTCTGGACTGCGTGCCGAGCCGGAATTGCCGAACATCGTGTTGATCATGGCGGATGACCAGGGGTACGCCGATATTGGTGTATACGGGGCCAAGGGCTTTGAGACGCCGCACCTGGATCGCCTGGCGGGTGAGGGGATGCGGTTCACCGATTTTTATGTGACCCAGCCGGTATGCGGAGCCTCACGTGCGGGGCTGCTGACCGGGTGTTATCCGAACCGGATCGGGCTACCGGGTGCTCCTGATCACAGGGCGCGACATGGGATTCATGAAGCGGAAACGACCTTGGCCGAACTCCTGAAGGGGCGAGGGTATGCCACGGCGATTTTTGGGAAGTGGCACCTGGGGCATCACCGCGCATTTCTCCCGTTGCAGAACGGATTCGACGAGTATTTCGGATTGCCGTATTCGAACGACATGTGGCCGTACCATCCGGAGGCGCGTCCCGGGACCTATCCACCGCTGCCGCTGATGGAGGGCAATCGGGTGATCGGGCTCAACCCCGATCCTGCCCATCTGACCACCTGGTATACGGAGCGGGCGGTCTCGTTCATCGAGCGCAATCGAGAGCGCCCGTTCTTCTTATACCTTCCCCACAGCATGCCGCACGTGCCTTTGGGTGTCTCGAAGAAGTTCAAGGGGAAGTCCGCCCAGGGCTTGTACGGGGACGTGATCATGGAGTTGGACTGGTCCGTCGGGCAGGTATTGGAAGCCTTGGAGCGGCAAGGGCTGACCGAGCGGACGCTGGTGATCTACACTTCGGACAACGGGCCTTGGCTCTCCTATGGTACGCATGCGGGGAATACCGGTATCTTACGCGAGGGGAAGGGGACGACGTGGGATGGTGGGGTTCGAGTGCCTTGTATCATGCGTTGGCCCGGTAGGATTCCGGCTGGAACGGTCACCTCGGAGCCGGTGATGACGATCGACATATTGCCGACGGTGGCGGGAATCGTGGGAGCCCAGCTGCCTGCGCTGCCGATCGACGGTGAGGATATCCTGCCGTTGATGCTGAGTAGTCCACTTTGGATGCCTAATCGAAACTA
>ENA-UOOH01002727-UOOH01002727.1-fermentation-metagenome-genome-assembly--contig:-NODE-2727-length-14663-cov-5.282311_pt1 | contig 14663 bp, 8 predicted proteins | sample MGYA00245778_ERZ724025 | MGnify/ENA primary metagenome ERZ724025 (study PRJEB28704, sample SAMN03018313) | fermentation metagenome | biome: anthropogenic terrestrial biome; feature: soil; material... | reverse complement strand
CGGGCCCCAAAGTCCCGTCCTCCTGCTCCACGATGGGGACCCAGGCGCGCGAATTTGCTGTACGCAGTTCCTCCAATTCCTGAATCTCTGTAGCAAATAGCATGGGGCTATAGGCGTAAACGGATGCTACGCAAGCGATTACCCCCCCCACTTGCGATTTTCGCAATGAACGAGGACTTCTGTTGACAACCACGACAAGGACTGGGATTCATGACGCCCCCCCTGGGCTTAAAGTCAGGATTGTGGCCAAAAGGCGACCAATTGCCAACTCAATTATTTGCACTGCCGATGCAGTTCGCGATCGGCTTCATAGAGATCGGAGGTGAGTTATGGACGCTGGGGAGGGGCGATAGCCGGACCTCAACGGTGGAATCACGCGACAACCGGCAATCCGGATGCACTGATCCGATGCGAAGCGATTCAGACGAACCAGTCTTCAATGGCATTGATAGACCATGTGCAAATGGGGATCAACCACTTTTGGTTTTTTTTCTTCGAGCCAATGTCAAACCCACCCCCGCACCTGTCCCAAAAGAGCGGTCCGATGGAGGTGCAACAGCTGCGCGAAGGCCTCAAGCATCACTTCGAAATGGCCGGCAACCCAAACCTCATGACTTCGGATGTCATCAACTCGCTGTGCGAACAAGCCGGGGGCAACTTTCGCACCCTGATGGTCAGTGCCAATGAGCTGCTCGATTACGCCTTGCGCAAGGAGCTTGACCTCATCGATGACCAGGTCTTCTTCAGTGTGATCTATGTTCTTGAATTGGAAACTGATCAAAGACGCCTTATTGGGGGCCTGAGGAGGGAGGGGAAGGCTTCCCATTACGCCATAGAGGTGCCTCCTGGTCGCGGTCGGATCTGTCGATTTCCGCAGGGGCATCGATGGGCTCAGAGGACCCGCCGGCAATTGCTGCGACAGGATCCATTCAGTGGATGCGCCTCTGTAATTCGCAACCGCCGATCGACCACAATCAAAGTGCTGGTTTTCTACGGCGACGGCTTCTGGCTGTTACGGAGTGCGGACGAGATATGCAATGACGCGATTTCTTGGTTATGCGATGGAATTGGGGTTACTGACTTTGCGTGCCTATAGCGATGGATGAGGATGGGTGCTTACACATGGATGGCGGGGGATTCAGTCCTCCCGCCCCCCTGGGGGGTTGGGGGCATGGAGAGCGAGGTCTTTCATTTTGGGTTGTGAATTATGACCTCTACAGGCGAGATCCGCCGCCCATTGAATTTGGGTGATGGGGCTCCTGTGGAAGGTTGGGGATTTCAGTCTCCTGGGGAGGATGATTCTTTATACTGAGCAAAGTTGGGCTAATTTTCTGGCGGTGTTGGCATTGCGCGTGGTCATTTTCGCATAGGCGGGGTGGGCGACGATCTTTGTGATGTGACTTCGATTGTAGTTCTCTCGTTTGATGTTCCAGATGATCGCCTCGTGGACGTATTTGATTTCCATGTATTGCTTTTTGATGGGGAGTTCCTCGATCAGTTGCGGACTTGCAACCTCATTAAACAAATAGGCGACATAGGTCTGCTCGGTTTGATTGTTTTGCCAATCCGCGGGGATGGCGTTGGCAATATCGATAATTTCCGAGGAACGCTTGACCAAGGTCGGAATGGCTTGGCCGAATGTCTCCTCGAGCTTCGCTTCGATCAGTTCGGTCAGCGCCAGTGGTTCATGCCCTGACTCGAACAGTGCATTTCCTGAATTGAGGTAGGTGCTGATGTTCGACAGCCCGATTTCCTGGAGAACGGATTGAAGCGTTTTCATCGGCACTTTGACCGATTTCCCGACATTGATTCCGCGCAGTAAGGCTATGTACTTCATTGGTCACCAGGGGTTCCATTTGGCCTCGGTTCTGTGTCGGCGATGCATTCATTGTGATGAGGGAGCGGAATTTGCTCGGCGATTCATGCAAACGCTTGGGGCGGCTGTCTTCGTTGATCCGAAATTGGGGTTTCGCAGTTCGCCTATACCGCGGTTGGCATCGTGTGTGGCCCCCACGGGCCTGTTCTTGCATGTAACCCTTCCCAAGGAGCCGATAGACAACCATCGGTTGAGATCGTGGGCTTAATTCCTTTGGCTGCCGGCGCTGCAACCGGGGCCAGACAGTGCGCTTCTGCCGCCGCTGCGGGGGGTGACCTGGATCTGGGTGGGGATACGTTCGCGCAATGCGCCGACGTGTGAGATCACGCCGATCAGCTTACCCTCCTGCTGGAGGCCAGCGAGGGTTTCGAGTGCGGTGTCCAAGGATTCCTCGTCGAGGGTCCCGAAGCCTTCGTCGAGGAAGAGTGAATCGACACGGACGTTGCGGCTGGACATTTGGGACAAACCGAGAGCGAGCGAGAGGCTGACGAGGAAGCTCTCGCCGCCGGAGAGGTTCTTGGTCGAGCGAATTTCACCGGCTTGGTAGTTGTCCATTACGTTGAGTTCCAGCGGCTGGTCTTTGTCGCGAACGAGGAGGTAACGGTCGGTCATTTTCTGTAGCTGCCGGTTCGCATGACCGATCATCAGCTCGAACGTAAGCCCCTGGGCGAAATTCCTGAATTTCTTGCCGTCCGCCGAGCCGATCAATTCATGCAAGCGGTCCCAACGACCGGATTCACGTGTCTGTGCTTCTATGGCCTGCAACCGTTCCGCCTGTCGGCGTTTGAGCGCGTTGTTGTTGTCGAGCTTCTGGCGGATGGCGCCGATGTCCTGCTGGAGCGCTTTTTGCCGGGCGAGCGCGTCCTCGAGTGTCTGCCTCAGGTTTTCAACCGGCTCTTGGGTGAGCTGCTTGGCTTGTTCCTCCTCGAGTCGCTTCTGTGTGGCGCGAGCGCGTGACTCCAGGTCGGCCTGCTCATCGGCGAGGCACCGGGCTGCTTCGGTGAGTTGCTTCCGTTCCAATTCAGGCAGACAGGCGTTGCGGAAGGCGGTCTCGTCGGGAAAGTCTTTCTCTCGCAGTTGCTGGAGAAAGCCGTTCTCGGTCTGCTCCAGATGCAGCGTTCGCTCTGCGAGTGTGCGCTCGAGATCGGACTTTTTGGCAGTGAGCCGATCCAGGTCCTTCTGGATCTCCGTCCAGCGGTCACGCGCGCTGGCCCAGCTTTTCTCGGCTGCCACAACATTCAGATTGAGCTGGTGTTCTTCGCGATCCGGCTCTTTTTCGCCGAAGGCGGCCTGCCGTTCTTCTCTGATTTGTGCCAGCTCCGATTGAAGCTGTTTCAGCTCTGACTCTTTGGAGGTCAGCTCCGATACGATTGCTTGGATGCGTTCCCCGCGATGGCTGAGCTGTTGCTCCAATGTCCCAATCGCCTTGGTCAGGTCCGCCAAATCCGCCTGGCGGGCGGTCCACTTGTCGCGCCGAGCGGTCAGCTGTGCCAGCATGGTATCGGGTCCGGTGCTCACGAGGTCATCGACGTGATAGGTGCGAACCATGGCCGCCAAAGTCTCCAAATCGGAGGCACGCTTGGATTGAAGTGTCTCCAGCTCTTGGTTCAACCGCTCGAGGAGCTGGTTGGCGGCGGTCTGCCGGTGGGTTGCTGTGAGGGTGGCGTTTTCCACTTGTGCAGCGGATTCTCGCGCCTTTTCCAACGCTTTGGCAGCATCGGCTCGTGCATTTTCTGCTGCCTCTGCCTGATTGAGGACTTGGCCGATTTGTTCCCGAGCGTCGGCGTTGTCGGCCCGCATCGATTCCAGGACCGGTCGCCACTGGCCATAGGGTGGCGCGGCGTGGGCGGCGATGCCGAGCTGCTCGCGATAGCCATCGAGTTTCTGCTGTGCCTGTTCGATATTCGCCTCCAGCTGTTTGCGCGAAATGCCCAGCTGTTCGCGATCTTTTACTGCTTGCGCCAATCGGACCTTAAGGGCGGACTCCGCATCGGCGGCTGATTTGAGGGCTTTTCGGGTATCCAGGAGGTGCAATCGGGTCTGATCGGGGCGTGGGATCTGCCCGTGTGCGAACGGGTGTTCGGTGGCGCCGCAGAGTGGGCATGGCCGACCGTCTTCCAACTGGTGCCGGGCTTCGGTCAGGTCTTGGATCGTTTGAAGGAGGGAGCATTCGGTCTCGAGATGGTCATGCTCCTTTTGCAGGCTGCTGAGGCGTGCGGATTCCTCGTCCAACCGCCGCTTCAGTTCGGTCTCGGTCCGTTGCAGCTCTGCCGCGCGTTCGTCCAACTCGCGGACGGACGGCCTCGATTGTTCGATGCTTGCTGCGGCCTCCAGTGCACGTACGATGACCTCCTTCTGTCGCAACAACTCTGACTGTTGCCCATACAGATCTTTGACGGATTTTCCGGCCAAGAGTTGGGTCAATGTCTCTTGTTGATGTTTGAGCAGCGCGGCTGCTTCATCCAACGAATGCTGGGTCTGTTTGCGGCGTGCGCTGATTTTCGCCAAGGCGTTTGAAGCCTCCGAAGCCTCGCGCTCGGCCTTCGTGATCTCGTTCTGATGGTTCGATTGCTGGGTGTTCAGACCGCGAATGGCATCGACACGCACTCGGATTTCGGAGAGCTTTTCGACGAGGTCTGCGTCGGCGCTGTTCTGGTTGATGACCCTTTGCAGCGATTCGGCGGCCTGTCTGTTGGACTCGAGTTGTGTTTGGTCTGCTGCTTGTTGGGCCAGGAGATGAGTGAGTTGCTCTTTTGGGAGGTTGATCGCGCGCTGGGCGGCGCTGATCGGTTGCTGCTTTTCGGCGAGCCTCAGGTCGAGGGCGCGGACCTGTTTCAGAACCGGCTGTGCCTCGCGCAGGCTGGTCTTAGTTCTCTCGAGTTCGGCAGCAGCGGTTTCCGCCTTGGACTTGGCCTCCTGGTCGGCGGCGACGAGTTTGGGCAGGTCCAGGCGGCAGGCGTTGAGGGCGTTGGTATCGGCCTCGTTTGCCCTGCGGAGGGCTGTCAGGCCGGCATACGCTCCTTCGAGTTCGAGGGCGAGTTGGGCCAGTTGCAGCCGTTGCTGATGGGGGCGGAATTCCTGGAGCCTGGTGTCGAGGGAACGGGCTTGTTCTTCAATGGCATTGAGTTCGGTGTGGAGTTGGGCTATCACCTCGAGCCATGCGATGGCCTGGGTCTGGTTCTGGATATCCTCGGCAAGCAGGTGGGCCGCTTGGGTCTGTTGGTCCAGTTGGGCTTGAATTCCCGCTTCTTCTTCGGGGTTGAGCGGCTGGATGCCTTTGAGCTCGGCCTGCAGGTTTTCCAGTGCCTTACGCTCCTCGGAGCGGCGTTCATGGACCCGGATGGAGATTTGGCTGTAGAGCTCGGTGCCAGTGATCTGTTCGAGGATGGGCGCGCGCGCATCCGGCTCGGCCTGGAGGAACGCGGCGAACCCGCCTTGGGCCAGGAGCATGGAGCGTGTGAACCGGTCGAAATCCATACCGGTCACGGTCTCGATCTGTTCGGCCACATTGCGCAGTTTGGTCTCCAGGACCTCGCCGGTTTCGGCGTTGACGATCTCGTGCTTCGGGGCTTGCAGCTCGCCATCGGACTTTTTTCGAGCGCGATGCTGTGCCCAGTGGCAGCGGAAGCGTCCGGCCTCGGTTTCGAGGGTGACCTCGGCAAAGCAGTTGCCGGTCTGCCGTGACATGATCTCGTTACCGGACTTATTGACGCGGTTGAGTCGCGGCGTCCGGCCGTAGAGCGCGAGGCAGAGCGCGTCGAGGATGGTGGATTTTCCGGCGCCGGTCGGACCCGTAATCGCGAAGATCCCTTCGGAGGTGAAGGCGGGGTGTGTGAAATCGATCCGCCACTCTCCGGTGAGCGAGTTGAGATTCTGGAAGCGCAGTTGAAGGATTTTCATAGGGAAACCGCGGAAGCCGCAGGGCGAATCAATCGATGGCCTCTTGCTGCCAGAGGTCGTGAACGGCTTGTTGGTACAAGAGCATCAGTTCGGGGCGTTGTGCTTCGGGGACCTGATGAGCGTCGAGGCAACGGAGGAAGACCTCTGTGGAGTCGAGATCGTCCAGGGTCTCCGTGGTGTCGCCTTGTTCGAGTGCCTGTTGGGTGCGGCGGAGGTTTCGGGTATTGAGGATTTCGAGCTTGGTATCGGCGACGAGTGTGTTGAGGCGGTCGTTCAGGTCGCCGATGAGGTCGTTCGCGTCGTAGACGACCTCGAGCCAGGCGATGGAGCCTTCAGCGGCGAGTTCTTTGATTCGATTTTCGATCTGGTCCCAGTCACCGGCGATACGTTCGAGCCGCTGAAAGGTCGGGATGGGGATTTGAGCGATATGCGGGGTGGTGGATTCGGGTTCGAAGCTGACGAGCACGACGCTCTTCTGCTGGTGTGCCTCGCCGAAGCTCATCGGGATGGGGGCACCGCTGTAGCGGATCCGATCGCTGCCGCCGACGATCTGGGGGACATGCAGGTGGCCGAGCGCGACATAGTCGAGGGCAGGCGGGAAGATGGCCGGGCCCACATGCGCCAGGGAGCCGACGTAGAGCTCGCGCACACCGTCACCTTGGACGGTCTTGCCGCCGGCGGCGAAGAGGTGGCCGGTAGCGACGATGGGGAGGTTTCGGTCGGCCTGGGCTCGGAGGTTTTCGGCGGCATCGGTGACTTGTTTGTAGTGATTGCGGATGCCATCCAGGAGGTTCTGTTCCTTATCCTGAATGGTTTCGCCCGGTTGTGCGCTGCGGACATCGCGGTCGCGGAGGAAGGGGACCGCGCAGACGATCAGTTCCGGAGTGCCGCCGGTGCCATGCAGCAGGAGGACCTCATCGGCCGGGTTGGAGCATGCGCTTCCGACGACGTGGACATTGAAAGCGCGGAGCAATTCCTTGGGCGCGTCGAGGAACGAGGGCGAATCGTGATTCCCGGCGACGATCACGGCGTGGCGGCATGGCGATGCCGCGAGGCCTCGGAGGAAACGGTAATAGAGCTGTTGCGCGCGTGTGCCGGGGGTGGTGGTATCGAAGACGTCGCCGGCGACGACGAGCACTTCGATCGCCTCGTCCTGGATGAGCCGGAGGAGCCAGTCGAGAAAGGCGGCGAACTCCTCGTACCGTCTGCGGGTAAAGAGTGCACGTCCGAGGTGCCAATCGGATGTATGCAGGATCTTCATGGATGAGTGGTGGAGCTGTACAACAGATCTGTCAAGCGGTTTGAAACTGTATACCGATTTCGGTTGGGAGAGGCAAGGCTGGAGGGGAGGTTCCGGCCTGGCGGCCGGAAGCCTGAGGCCTGCGGGCCTCAAGCGGGGTCGGAGGTCGGAGGGGGGAGGTCGACAAGGGTGAAAGGCTAGAGGCTGATTGGACTGCTGATGAGCCGGAGGGGGGACAGGGTGGACAGGGTGGACAGAGTGGACGTTGGATCGGGGAATAACCTCCATTATTGTGGCCAATAGGTTTGTGCGTACCCCCCTCGCGCCGCAGCACGCGAAGTCGTGCTGCGTGGCAGTTACCCGGTTTGAAGCTGTGCTGCTATTTCAGCTAAAACGTCTCGCGATACCCAGGGCCTACAATGATCAACCTCCGGTCATCAGCGTGCTCAACGTCCTCAATCACCCTGCCTCAGCTCGAGCCACAGCGGGCCTCCGACCTCCGACCTCGCGCGGGGGCAAAAGCCACCGCGCGCCGCGGCACGCGAAGTCGTGCTGCGCCCCTGCCCTTTTCAATATTCGTCTGTCACATTGTCATTAAGCTGAGTGGTTTCCCGAATTCTTGAGATAGAAGCGCATTGATTTTCACTTGTGATCGTGTCATGAAAACCGTTCAGATTTTCTGTGACGCGATCAAACCTTCACACGGTATAGGGTGTATCATGACGGACAGGACAGGGGCAGAATGGGGCTGGGGCGCCTCGAACCTCAGGAACACGGCCATGGTGTTGGTTCTCTTCTCCCTCCTGCTGGCCGGCTGCGGCCGGAGCGGGGAACAGGGCGCAGGGCCGGGGGGGCCATCGGAGGCAGGGCCGATACCGGTGGAGGGAGTTTCGATCGTGCGCGGGCCGATCGAGGACATTCGGGTCTTCAGCGGGACGCTGGAGGCGCCGACCCGATTTGTGGTTGCGCCGAAGACCTCCGGACGTGTGGTCCGGCTGCACGTCGATGTGTCGGATGTCGTACATCGCGGGCAAGTCATTGCGGAGCTGGACGATGATGAGTACCAACAAGCTGTAGCCCAGGCTCGAGCGGACGTCCAGGTGGCGGAAGCGAATCGCGCGGAGGCGGAGAGTGCCTTGGAGATTGCGATCCGGAAGTTGGAACGGTCGCAGACGTTGCAGGAGCGTGGGGTAGCATCGGAGGCGAACCTCGATTCCGCGCGTGCTGAGCATCTGGCTGCGCAGGCGGCCTTGCAGGTCGCCGAGGCACGGGTGATCCGCGATCAGGCGGCGTTGGCGGCTGCGGAGATTCGTTTGGGCTACACGTCGATCACGGCCGATTGGAACGAGGGTGACGACGAGCGTGTTGTTGGAGAGCGGTTTGTGGAGGAGGGCGACACGGTCTCTGCGAATTCCCCCCTCATTTCGATCATCGAGCTCGATCCGGTCCGCGCGGTGGTCTTTGTGACAGAACGTGATTACGGCCGGCTGGTCATCGGTCAGGAAGCTGAGCTGACAACGGACGCCTGGCCTCGCCAGGCTTTCCCGGGAAAGATCGCCCGTGTGGCGCCGGTCTTTACGGAGACGACGCGTCAGGCGCGGGTGGAGATCATGGTCGACAATCCGGAGCACCGCCTCAAACCGGGGATGTTCGCGCTGGTTTCCATCGTGCTCGACCGGGCGGATGAGGCGGTGTTGGTGCCTGAGTCCGCGCTGACCAAGCGTGGTGAGGAGACCGGGGTCTTTGTGATCGCCGAGGGTGACACGGTTGTATGGCGTCCTGTCGAAGTTGGGATCCGCCATCAGGGCATGGTTCAGATCTCGGGAGAGGGCTTGACCGGGTCGGTGGTCACTCTAGGCCAGCAGTTCCTCGATGACGGTTCAGCCGTCATCCTGGGTGGGAAGGTATCTGCACAGGACGATGCGTCATGAGTTTATCTTCCTTCAGTGTACGGAAACCGATCTTCACCACGATGGTCACCCTGATCGTGGTGATCCTGGGTGCGGTCTCCCTGAGTCGCATTCGCATTGACATGCTGCCCGCGATTGAACTGCCATCGACTTCGGTGGTGACGGGGTACGAGGGTGCGAGTCCTGAGGTGATCGAGCGGCTGATCACCCAGCCGTTGGAGGAGATTGTAGCAACGGTGCCCGGTGTGGAGGAGATCACCTCCCGTTCGATCGAGGGCTCCAGTCGCCTGAATGTGCGATTCGTTTGGGGTACGGACATCAATACGGCGGCGATTGATCTGCAAGCGAAGATTGAGGACGAGATCAACGAGCTGCCGGACGACATCGTGCGGCCGCGGGTGAGCAAGTTCGACATCGACAGCATCCCGGTCATCATCCTGGGGATATCGAGCAAGCTCGACCCGGTTGAGTTGACCGACCTGATAGAGAATCAGGTACGCTATCGGTTCGCGCGACTCCCGGGGGTTGCCCAGGTCGACATCTGGGGCGGGTTCAATCGGGAGATTCGGATCGCGCTGCATCCCGAACGGATCAAGGCGTTGGGTCTTCCGCTCGATCAGGTCACCCGCGCCATTCGTGATGCAAACCTCGATCTTCCGGCCGGCAAGCTGGAAGAGGGGCGTTACGAGGTCACCCTGCGTGCGCCAGCGGAGTTTAAGTCGCTGGACGACATCCTCAACACCGTGGTCACACAGCGCAACGGCACCGTGATCCGGCTGGCCCAGATCGCGGATGTCTTGGATACGTTCCAGCGCAGGACGCGCATGGTTCGGATCAACGGCGAACAGGGATTGCGAGCCGGAATCCGGAAGCAGGCCGATGCGAACACCGTGGAGGTCGCGCGCCTGGTCCTCGAACAGATCGAGGAGGTGAATCGCGACTTCCCACAAATCAAAGTCATCCCGGTGGTCAATCAGGGCAATTTCATCGAGCGCTCGATCAACAACGTTGCGCAATCGGTTCTCTACGGCGGTGTGCTTTCGATCTTTGTGCTGCTCTTCTTTTTGCGAAATGTCCGAAGCACCGTTGTGATCTCGCTCTCGATCCCGATCTCGGTGATCGCCACGTTCGCGCTCATCTATTTCGGTGGATTCACCATCAACATGATGTCGCTTGGTGGACTGGCGCTCGGGGTGGGCATGATGGTGGACAGCTCCGTGGTCGTTCTGGAGAACATCTTCCGGCATCATGAGGAGGAGGGCGAGCCGGTTGTCGAGGCAGCGGTCAAGGGCTCGCATGAGGTTGCGGCTGCGATCGTGGCCAGCACGCTGACGACCCTGGTGGTCTTCCTCCCGTTGGTCTTTGTGCGTGGGGTGTCGGGATTGCTCTATCGCGAATTGGCGTATGTGATCATCTTCTCGCTGGTCTGCTCCCTGCTTGTGGCCTTGAGTCTGGTGCCGATGCTGGCTTCCAAGCTGTTGCGTGCGCGCGACGAGCATTTGCCGAGGCACTCGCGTTGGCTGCAGGGGTTGCTGAACATGTCCGAGCGCAGCTTGAACAGGATGGATCTTGCGTACGCCAATCTGATCCGATCAGCGCTGCGGCATCGGCTCGTGACGGTTGGTTTGGCTGTGCTCATGTTGGTTGGCAGTCTTCTGCTCTTTCCCTATATCGGCAGCGAGTTCATGCCACCGAGCGATGAGGGCGAGGTCTCGATCTCGGGCGAGATGGAGATTGGTACCCGCATCGATTTGGTGGACGAACAGACGCGCAAGATGGAGGAACTCGTCTTCCCGGCGGTGCCGGAGATGGTGAGTTCGGCGGTCAGCGTCAGCGGAGTGAGTTGGAGTGCGGAGTCGTCTTCGCGGGGGGAGATCCGCATGTCGCTGGTTCCAGCCGCGCAGCGCAAGCGTTCGAATGTCGAGGTTGCGGACGACCTGCGTGCACGCTTGAGCGGGGCGATTCCGGGAATGGAGATCCGCACACGAGCTCCGCAGGGGCAGTTTATTCTGAATCGCCTGATCGGGGCGGACGAGGGCGTTCAGGTTGAGATTCGCGGTTTCGACCTCGACATCCTTGATTCGTTGGCGCGCCAAGCCGCGGTATTGATCAAGGACGTACCAGGGATCACCGATGTCGATCTGAGTCGAGACGAAGGAATTCCGCAGCAGGAGGTCAAGGTCAATCGCGAGAAGATTGCCGACCTGGGCCTCACGGTTCGGGACGTTTCCGAGGCGATTCAGACTGCGGTGGCCGGGGCCCGTGCAGGCGATTATCGGGTGGACGGGCATTCCTATCGAATTCTCGTGCAATTGAAAGATGCTGAGAAGCGATCCATACAGGAGATTCTGGATCTGACCCTGACCACACCCTCGGGCGAGATGGTCGCCCTGCGCAATCTCGTTGAAGTTGAATCCGGCCGGGGCCCCATCGTGATCGAGCGCAAGGAGCAACAGCGCCAGGTCTATTTGAATGCGAATGTGACGGGGCGCGACCTTGGATCGGTTGCGGAGGACGTGCAGGAGATGCTCGATGGGATTGCGCGTCCGACCGGATATGACCTGATGGTGGGCGGCAACTACGAGGAGCAGCAGAAATCGTTCCGCGACCTGCTCGTCTCCCTCGGGCTCGCGCTGGTCTTCGTCTACATGGTCCTGGCCTGCCAGTACGAATCCCTGCGCAACCCGCTGGTTGTGATGATATCCGTACCGTTCGCCACGATCGGTGTCTTGCTGATCCTGTTCCTGACCGGGACGACCTTCAATCTGCAGTCCTACATTGGCTGCATCATGCTGGGTGGGATCGTAGTGAACAACGCCATTCTCCTGGTCGATCAGGCGGGACAGTTGAATCAGGCGGGGATGCCTGTCGCCGACGCGGTAGCGGAAGCGGGCAGGCGGCGGTTGCGTCCGATCCTGATGACCACCCTGACCACGATCCTGGCCTTAGTCCCGCTCGCCTTTGGTATCGGTGAGGGCGCGGATGCACAGGCGCCGCTGGCACGGGTCGTGGTGGGCGGTCTGACCGGATCCACGCTGATCACGCTCGTACTTGTTCCCGTCGTTTACTCACTCTTCCATTATCAGCGCGAAAGGCGGAATCCGTGAGGCTGCATCCACTCTCAATGTATCTGCTGCTATCGTCGATGCTGCCGCTGTTCCTCTTCGGCTGTGCCACCGGCGGAGTACAACCTATTCCTGAATCAGGCTCACTGCCGGCGACTGCCTCGGCAACCGCACAGGCTGCCACGAGCTCGGCCTCCGGGGCCGGCCTGCCCGACCTCGAAACGGTGTCCGAGCTGGAGTTGTCGCTTGAGGAATCCATCCTGCTGATGCTCCAAAACAATCGCGGCCTGGCGATTGAACAGCTCAATCCGGTGATCGCCGGGGCGTATGCCCAGATCGAGCGCGGACGGTTTGACCCTGAACTCTTCGCCTCCTGGCAACAGGACGAGGAGCAATCGAGCGAGGTCTCACGCTCCACAGAGGATGTGTTCAGCGTGAAAGGCACCGATGAGCGCGCCTCTGTCGGCCTGCGCAAGGAGTTTGCCTCAGGAACCGATGTCGAGGCGGATATTGCACACCAGCGGAGCATCTCCTCGCGTACGCCTGAACAGCAGGAGGCGCGTCTTGGTTTATCGGTCACACAGTCCCTGCTCCGCGGGTTCGGTCCGGGCGTCAACCTGATTTCCGTGCGTCAGGCCGAATTGGAGGTGGAGGCCTCGACCTACGAGTTGCGCGGTTATACCGAAGCGCTCATGGCCGAGTGCGAGATCGCGTACTGGCGTTACGTCCTGGCACGGGAGGAGATTGCGATCTTCGAGCGGTCGCTCGAGGTGGCGATCCGCCAGCGCGACGACATCGTCGAGCAGATCGAGGTCGGCGCGCTCGCGGAGAACGATGCCGCCGCCGCCCGTGCGGAGGTCGCCCGCCGGGAGCAGGATCTGATCGAAGCGCAGAGCAATCTCGAGAACCGCAGACTACGGCTCCTGCGCCTCATCGACCCGAATGCCCTGCACCGGTCGGACCTCGAGTTGACCACAGCATCCTCGCCCCACAGAGAGGCGTTGCCGATTGAAGACATTGCCGATCGAGTGGCCCTCGCAGCGCGGATGCGGCCTGACCTGAACGAGGCGCGGCTGCGCCACGAACAGAACCGGTTGGAGACGGTGCGGACCCGCAACGGGCTGCTGCCGAGGCTCGATCTCTTTATCGATCTGGGCAAGACCGGATATGCGGACGCCTTCACCGATTCCTTCCAAAACCTGGAGGATGATACTTACGAGGTGACCGGCGGGATCCGGCTCAGCCACTACCTTGGCAACCGGGCGGCACGTGGACGCGATCTCGCTGCGCGTGAGGATTGGGAGCAATCGCGGCTTTCGATTGAGAACTTGGAGGATTTGGTCCGTCTGGATGTGCATCTGGCGATCAACGAGGTGGAGCGCTATCGGCGCCAGATCACTGCGAGCGCGGTCACGCGCGCCTTTCAGGAGCAATCGCTGCAAGCGGAAGAGGAGCGGTTCAATGTTGGTGCCGGGACGGCGCTGCTTGTCGCACAGGCCCAGCGCGACCTCCTGGCCAGTCAGATTGCCGAGATCGACGCGATCGTGCAATACCGTATTGCCTTGGTCGATCTTTTCCTCGCGGAGGGCAGCCTCCTGGAGCGGCGTGGGATTTCCCTTGGCAATTGAGTCCCGCTGTCTATGCTGAAGGTCACGTTGGGGCAACGAGTGACTGGGAGGCGTTATGGATGGCTTGGATGTCGGAAACGGAGTGATGGACCCCCGCATGCACAAGGGCTTGAGGCGGTTGATCTTCTTTTCACAGCTGCTGTTTTGGGGGTGGATCGTTCTCCCGCTTGTCGCGGGGGCGGAGGACGGGCTGGCTGCGCGCTACCCCGGCGACGTTGGACTTGCAAGCGACCCGGCGGTCCTCTTCTACGACGGGTTTGAGTCGGGCGATCTCTCCGCATGGGACGAGGACCAGGCCGGTGGTGATACGACGCGTGTGGCCGTGGTGGAGGGGAAGGACGCCGTATTATTTGGGCGGTATGCCTGCCGCATGACTGCCACACGCGGAAAGAACGATGGTGGTGGCCTGATCAAGTGGCTGCCTTCCGGGCAGGACCATCTGCACGCGCGGTTTTACGTCAAGTTCGCCGAGGATGCCGGTTATGTTCACCACTTCGTGCATATCAATGGCGAGGCCCGGCGCTGGGGAAGTTTCGGGAAGGCGGGGCTGCAGCCGAAGGGCGACGATTTTTTCACGACCGGCATTGAGCCATGGTTCGACTGGGGCAAGAATCCACCCCCGGGGCGTTGGAATTTCTATACCTACTGGCCTGATATGAAGCCGGCTCCGGACGGCAAGTACTGGGGCAACAGTTTCCACCCCGAAGGCGGGGTGATCCCGCGCGGCGAGTGGATTTGTATGGAGGTCCGGATCGATCTCAACACGCCCGGCCAGGCCGATGGCGTGCAGACTCTCTGGCAGGATGGCAAACAGATCGGTCGCTTCACCGGGTTTCGCTGGCGTACGACCGAGACGCTCAAGGCGAACGTCTTCTGGCTGATGAGCTACGTCACCGAGCGCGCGTTCGGACATACCGATCAGCATGCGGAGCAGCACGGGGTGAAGGCCAACACCCGCTCGCATACGGTCTGGTTCGATTCCGTGGTCGTGGCAACGGACTACATCGGCCCCGTAATAAAGGTGGGAAGTTAGGGTCGGAAGAT
>ENA-UOOH01002721-UOOH01002721.1-fermentation-metagenome-genome-assembly--contig:-NODE-2721-length-14675-cov-3.211286_pt1 | contig 14675 bp, 12 predicted proteins | sample MGYA00245778_ERZ724025 | MGnify/ENA primary metagenome ERZ724025 (study PRJEB28704, sample SAMN03018313) | fermentation metagenome | biome: anthropogenic terrestrial biome; feature: soil; material... | reverse complement strand
GGGTGCTTGTACCGTGCGCATTGATATATATTGTATCTTTTTCTTTTTTATAGTTTGCTTCATGTAATGCCAATACCATAGCTTTAGCGGCAGAACTGGCATCGGGTTTCGGTGCTGTGTAATGGTACGCATCGCAGGTATTCCCATAACCACATAATTCCGCATATATTTTGGCATTACGTGCTTTAGCATGCTCATACTCCTCTACTATTAATATACCTGCTCCCTCACCTATAACAAATCCCTGACGTCGCATATCAAAAGGGATAGAAGCACTTAAAGGATCCGAACTACGCGAAAGTGCTTTTGCATTTGCAAATCCACCGATAGCTAATGGTGTTATAGAAGCTTCAGTTCCACCAGCTATAATAGCATCGGCATACCCGTGTTTAACAGCTCTATAAGCCTCACCTATGGAATGTGTTCCGGTAGCGCATGCCGTAACAATCGGTAAACAAGGGCCTTCCGCTTTATGAGAGATGGCAATATTACCGGAGGCAATGTTCGAGATCATCATAGGAATAAACAAAGGAGAAACCCAACCCATCCCTTTTTCCATCAATTTTTGACTTTCTGCATAAAAAGTATGAATACCCCCTACTCCGGAACCGACATAAACACCCAATCGCTCGGGATCCATATCTAATTTGCTATCTTCCATAGCTTGTTTCGCTGCCACCAAAGCATATTGGGTAAATAAATCCGAACGACGTACTAATGACTTATCTATACCAAATGCTTCCGCATTGAAATTTTTTATTTCAGCGGCAACCTGAACAACAAAATCATCAATCGGGAAAGAAGAAATTTTACTGATTCCACATACACCGCTTTTTATATTTCCCCAAAATGTAGGAACATCATTGCCAACAGGTGAAACTACACCTAATCCTGTTATAACTACTCTTTTCATATATATAATATTAATGTATATCGCTTTTTTAATTTATTTATTATTTGAACCAGACCATGATAATATACAAGCTCCGGTTGTAAAGCCTGCCCCAAAGGCACTTAAAACTATTAAATCGCCTGATTTTATTTTTTTTGATTTATTCAATTCATCCAATAAAATTAGGATTGAGGCCGATGCAGTATTGCCATACTTTTCAATATTATGAGGAAATTTATCTTCAGTTTGATTTAAATTTTGACGTATGGTCTCTATGATACGTAAATTAGCTTGATGACAAATAAAATAATCAATATCATCTGCTTTTAATCCTGCTTCTTGTAAAATTAAATTTATTTCAGACGTCGAAGCAGATACGGCTAATTTATAAATTTCTTTGCCATTCATAACCAAAGGGCCTGTATTTTCTTCTTTATTATTAAAGGGATTAAATTCCATTTTTCTATGATAATACAAAGAATCAATATTCGATGTTGTAGATAAATGCATGGCTTTTAAGTCATCTCCATCGGTAACAACCGCCGCAGCCGCCCCATCTCCAAATAAAATACAGGTACTTCTATCTTTCCAATCAAGTATCTTCGAAATAAAATACTTGCATCTCTTTGTGTCCAATCAACGATACGTGATGGTTCTTCGGCACAAACGATCAAGATGTTTTTTACTTTTCCCATTTTCAAAAACGCTTCTGAAATATCTAAAGCATATACAAAACCGGCACAAGCCACATTTATATCTAAACACGGACAAGATGCTCCTATTTTTCCTTGTATAATACTACTTAAGGAAGGTGTCGCATAACTATTAACTAAATTGGAACAAACAATATAATCTAAGTCAACACTTGATATTTGAGCATCTTCAATGGCTTTCTGCGCTGCCGTTACAGCAATGTCTACTAAAGTCTCTTTCGATAAAATGCGTCTTTCTTTCACTCCCGTACGGGTAGAAATCCACTCATCGTTTGTATCTAAAATTTCTGAAAGCATGTCATTGCTTACAACTAAACTTGGCACTGAACTTCCTGTTCCGATAATTCTCATAATAATAATTTTATATGTATAAGATTACTGCTTAAAACAAATTTTATATGTAATATCATAAGCTTTTCAAAGTGCTGCAAAGAAAAAAGAAATTTCTCATCAAAGTCCCAAAAATGGGATAATTCAAAATTGAATGGGATAAAATAAGGTATTTAGGGGTTAAAGCATTTATTTAGGGATGTTATAAAAAAAAACAGCTCCTTATTATTTTTTTTTATACTTTTGCCACAGTTTTATTTTAAAGAAATGGCTAAAAAATTACCGGGATTCTTCACCGAAAAGACAAATACTGTCAAGTTTTTACTGTTTGTTACTTTTTTTGCATTAACCTTTATCATAATTTACAAACCTTTCGGCTCAAATAAATGGTTAACCTTGATAGGAAGGGAAGCATATATGCTTTATATGAGCATATTGGTGCTGATAGGATTTATTATTTTAACAACTAGCCGGATAGTAATGAGCTTTGTTAATAAACATAACCCATTTACTTACCTTATATATATTAGTTGGATTATTGCCGAAATTATTATCATAGCCATATCTTGTACCTTAGTTGCTTGGTCTATAAAAGAAGAACCTACTACATTTTTTGAAATATTACCCAGAACATTTTTTTATACCATTTCCATATTAATCATTCCTTATACGCTTTCTTGGTTGTATTTTTCCATGAAAGAAAACGAAAAAGTAATCAAACGGTTCACACAAGAGGAACCCAAAGAAGTGGCTGAAAGCACAAAAGATCTCATTAATTTCACTGATGAAAAAGGGAACCTACGTTTATCCGTTAAAATAGAACATTTATATTATATAGAATCAGCAAATAACTATGTGTATATCTATTACGAAAACAATAAAAAAGAAATTACAAAATCAACTTTGCGTAGTTCATTGAAAATAATTGAAGAAAGTTATCCGGAAAGCGGACTTATTCGATGTCACCGTTCTTACATCATTAATTTTAAAAAAGTAAAAATATTACGCAAAGAAAAAGATGGATTATTTCTCGAATTAGATTCCGATGAAATTGCCGATATTCCGGTTTCGAAAACCTATGTCGATGAAATGATAAAACTATTCTCTAAACATTCCGTTTAACCAGTCTGTTTATATACAGATTGAGATAAATTAGTTACGGGTGATTGATTTTGAATGTATTCTATGATTTTTTCAAATAATACAAAATATAGTATTCTGCTTCTTTAAAGGCCCTTTTAAGTACTATTTGTTTCTAATTTTTTTATACTTTTGCACTTCATTTATATCATTATAAAATTAATATGAATTCACTCTTAGAGAAATTAGAAGTTATATATTCACGTTGGCTTGAAATAGGAGAACAATTAGTCCAACCGGAAACGATAGCCGACATGAAACGATTTGTCAAACTAAACAAAGATTACAAAGAACTTCAAGCAATTGTAAACGTTTACCAAGAATATAAAAATGTATTAAGTAATATTTCAAATGCAAAGGAAGTAATAGCCAACGAAAAAGATGAAGAATTTCGCAATATGGCCAAAGAAGAATTGAATGCTTTGAATGAACGTGAAGAAATATTGGAAAATCAAATACGATTATTATTGATACCCTCAGATCCTCAAGATGAAAAAAATGCTATTGTTGAAATTCGCGCCGGTACGGGTGGCGATGAAGCCAGTATTTTTGCCGGCGATTTGTTTCGTATGTATTCTCATTACTGTGAAAATAAAAAATGGAAATTAGACGTTGTCTCTGTAACGGAAGGTACTATAGGTGGATTTAAAGAAATTATTTTTAACGTAATGGGCGAAGGTGTTTACGGTTTGTTAAAATATGAATCAGGCGTACATCGTGTACAACGCGTTCCACAAACTGAAGCGCAAGGCAGGGTACATACCTCTGCCGCATCGGTGGTTGTTTTACCCGAAGCCGATGAATTCGATGTAGAATTAAAAGAAAAAGACATTCGTAAAGACACTTATTGCTCTTCCGGTCCTGGAGGTCAATCTGTTAACACAACCTATTCAGCCATACGTTTAACACATATTCCTACCGGTATAGTAGTAGCCATACAAGATGAAAAATCTCAAATTAAAAACTACGAAAAAGCTTTGAAGATTCTACGTACTCGCATTTATGAAATGGAATATCAAAAATATTTAGATGATATTTCTGGAAAACGAAAAACCATGGTTTCAACGGGCGATCGCTCCGCAAAAATACGTACCTATAATTACCCACAAAACAGAGTTACAGATCATAGAATTAATTTAACTATGTATAATTTAAGCGGTTTTGTCGACGGTGATATTCAAGAAGTCATTGAAGCCTTGCAAGTCGCTGAAAATGCCGAACGACTAAAAGCCAGCGTTGAAGCATCTTAAACTTAACAATCATGAAAACAGCTATTTTTCCGGGATCTTTTGATCCTATCACTAAAGGACATGAAGACATTATACTACGTGCTTCTCTCTTATTTGATAAGCTGATTGTGGCTATTGGACAAAATAGTGAAAAAAAATATATGTTTTCTCCCGAACAACGACTACTTTGGTTAAACAAAACGTTCGAAAATTATGATAATATTCATTGTGTGATCTATACCGGATTAACTGTCGATTATTGTAAAGCAAACCATATCAAATATATCATTAGAGGTATACGAAGCATCAATGATTTTGAAAATGAAAATAGCATAGCTTATATGAATAAAGCCTTGCATACCAATATAGAAACGGTTTTCTTACTTACCGACAGACATTATGCACATATTTCTTCTTCTGCTGTCAAGGAAATTATTCTTAACAAAGGAAATGTTACAGATTTTATTCCGAATACTATAATCATCAATCATCATGAAACTAGCCCTTAAAGCAAGCTATGTTTGTATAGGAATTATTCTCCTAACAACAGATATATTTGCCCTCAAACACGTAATTATCCAAGGCGAAGCGGCTTTTGCCAAAGGGGCTGAAATTAGATTTTATCTTTGTGATGAGCTACTGACCGGAAATAAAACATTGATAACAAAAACATATATCAATGAGGAAGGTGCTTTTCAGGTAGAAATTCCTGTTTTAGAGACTCGTGAACTCATCCTAAATATCAACACCAGCGAAGGAAGTATCTTTGTTGAACCCGAAAAGAACTACAATATTATCTTACACACAAACGAACAACTAATCAACCGAATTGATGCAAAATATTTGGGAAATACTATCCAAATATCCATTTTGAATTCCGACACAAACGAACTTAACTGGAAAATTAATTTTTTCAATCAGTATTACAATTACTTCCTATATAAACATAGTGTACCTATAATAAGCATGATTCCACAAAATGTTTATGATAGTTTACTGCAAATAATTACCGATAGGTTTCCTTTACATATCGACACCCTCGACTTTTATAGCATCTATACCACTTTTCGCATTGCTCAAATTGAAAAAATGTATTATAAAAAAAGCATGCAGAAACTTTACGATAAATATTTAAATAATAAATATATCCATTACCATAATCCTGCTTATATGGATTTTTTTATTCAATGCTATGATAATTATATTTACGCAGGTTCTAAATATATTACAAGAAAATTGTTATTATATGATATAAACCAACTTAACGATTACTATACCCTTTCCAATGATTTAGGGAAAGACCCATATCTATTAAATGAAATGGTTCGCGAAATAGCCCTTATTAAAAATCTAAGCACTTTATTTTTACAGCATGAGGATTTCAACAAAAAAAACCTATTGTCATTACTGCGAAAAATAGCCGAAACTACCAAATTTGAAGAACACAAAAAAATGGCGGAAAACACTATCTTTAATCTTACAAATCTGAAAGCTGGCAGCATAGCCCCTGATTGTCAATTTAAAGACATACACAATAACACCCTAAAACTTTCAGACTATAAAGGGAAATATGTGTTTCTTCATTTCTTCACACTCGACTGTCAGGAATGCATACGCGAAATGCTGATTATAAAAAAACTATATGAAATGTACGGTGATTACGTAGAATTTTTCAGCGTGATGCTCGATGTAGAACCTTCAAAACTTTACCATTTTGTAAGCGCATATCCCGAATTCAAATGGAATTTCGTACATTTTAATAAAGATTTCACCTTTATTGATGCCTATAAAATTTATTCTTTACCACTGGGAATGTTCCTTAACGAAAAAAGCTACATTATTTCCTACCCCACACCCATCGCTACGGAATTAGGTTCATTATTCCTTTTTACTTTTAAAGATGTGATTCATTCACCGTATCGTACAAAAAATTGAAAATCAATTTTTTTTATAAAACAAAAATAATTTCAAAAAAGTAGTTTTATATATAAATAAGTACTAACTTTGCATCTGTTTTTCAAATTTAATATATAAATATAAACTCAATATAATCAACAATAAAAAAATATCTGTTATGGATTTAAAGAAAATAATCGCCGAATTAGAGGCAAAAAACCCAGCTCAACCTTTGTACATTCAAGCAGCAAAGGAAGTACTTGAAACCATTGTAGATTTCGTAAATCAAAACCCTAAATACGATAAATATGCTATCGTAGAAAGAATTTTGGAACCCGAAAGAATCATCAAATTCAAAGTAACTTGGGTAGACGACAAAGGCAATATTCAAGTAAACCGTGGATACAGAGTACAACATAACATGGCTATAGGCCCTTACAAAGGTGGCATTCGTTTTCACCCGAGCGTGAACGAAGATTCCATGAAATTTTTGGCTTTCGAACAAACCTTTAAAAACTCTTTAACAACTCTTCCCATGGGAGGCGGTAAAGGCGGTTCCGATTTCAATCCTCAAGGAAAATCGGAAAATGAAGTAATGCGTTTCTGCCAAGCTTTCATGACCGAACTTCAAAAATACATAGGTCCTGAAACCGACGTTCCCGCAGGCGACATAGGTGTTGGCGGTCGTGAAATCGGTTTTATGTTCGGACAATATAAACGTTTACGCGAACACCACGTGGGTGTATTAACCGGAAAAGGTTTGGAATGGGGTGGCTCTTTGGTTCGTCCAGAAGCTACCGGTTTCGGCTCCGTTTATTTCTTACAAGGTATGATTAAAGCGAAAAAAGATAAATTAGAAGGCAAACGTGTGGCATTGTCCGGTTTCGGTAATGTTTCATGGGGTGCTGCCCTTAAATTGGCCGAATTAGGTGCTAAAGTGGTTACTATCTCCGGTCCTGACGGTTACATCTTAGACGAAGAAGGAATCACTACTCCCGAAAAAATTGCTTACATGAATGAATTGCTTCAAACACGTAACAATGTAGTAGCTCCTTTCGCCGATAAATTCAAGTCAGCTAAATTCTTCCCGGGTAAAAAATCATGGGAAGTAAAAGTCGACATCGCTATGCCTTGCGCTATCCAAAACGAATTAAACGATAAAGACGCCGCTCAATTAATTAAAAACGGTGTTCAATACGTTGTGGAAACTTCCAATATGGGATGTACCGCCGAAGCCGTTATCGCTCTTCAAAAAGCAAAAGTTAACTTTGCCCCGGGTAAAGCTGCCAATGCAGGCGGTGTGGCCACTTCAGGTTTGGAAATGTCGCAAAATTCAATGAAACTTTCATGGTCAGCTAAGGAAGTTGATGAAAAATTACATGGAATTATGAATAACATCCACGATAACTGTGTGAAATACGGAAAAGAAAAGAACGGTTACATCAATTACGTTAAAGGTGCTAACATAGCAGGCTTTATTAAAGTGGCCGAAGCTATGATTGCCCAAGGTGTTGCTTACTAATTTTTAGTTTACAATACATATAGAAAAGAGGACGTTGCTAACGCCCTCTTTTTTTTATCTACACCGCCAAAACCCGCAAAGGATTTTTAATTTTTATATATGTGAATATGGATGATATTTGTGTCCCTGATGTCGTTTGTGTCCTTTGATAAAAATTTGAAAAGCTGACAGATGAGAACTTTTTCTTAACTTCTTAATGGTTAAAAATTGGTTGTACTAGAGCCCCCCCTGAAACAAGCTTGCTTTGCTGGGAGGCAGGCTTGTCTCGATCACCTGAGAAGCTTCGTAGGTTTTGCTGAGAAGCCTCTCACGCAATCGAGACAAAGCAGCATTTTTTACTGACAAGCTTGTTTCAAGGGGTATTCTAGTACAATCATAAAATAATGATATTGTATTAGTTATTAAAAGGATTTTTATCTCAAATTTACTGCTAATACATTAAAAATCACAAATAATAGTCATTAATCAGGACAAGTCATTTATATATCCCTATTTTGTTTTTTATAACGAAACTTTTTTATTCTTTTCAAAAAGAGTTCTATCCATCCCGATATGGCAAGTGACGACACACCAAGAGCTATACCATTCAAAACGGTCATATCATCATTAAGTTCCGGTGTAATAAAAGATCCGTCAATAGTAAAACAATATCCTATTATGTCTAAGCAACCCAAAAAAATAAATATACTACATAAACATAACAAAAAAACCATATAAACTAAAAATAAAAAATTCTTCTTTTTTATTTGGTTTATAAATGATATAGAAACCAACTATTCCTATGATTAAGACGATTATTCCACTAATAAGACTTGCCAGCATTTTATTTTTGTATTTTTGTTATAATAAATTTTTGCAAATTTACATTAAATTATCCTATTACACATAGAAGGGAAAATACTTATTTTATATTTATTGTGGAAATACAGAAAATTTTAATTTTCAATTACAAATTCAACGTTGCAAGGGAAAAGCAGTTTCCAGTCGGCTGTTTTTCATTTCATTGACTTGTTGTTTTTCTTCCCGAAAATTTACATTGAATCAGAAAATCACTATTTCCGCAAAAAACCCCGGTCTGCTTCTTTATCATTACGCATTATTTTGTAACTTTGCAGGCTAAAAATAAAATCAAAAGCGATTGCATCGAATGAAGAATAAATACACTGAATATAAAAGCCTTAATCTAGTAGAAATCAGTAATCATATATTGGATTACTGGAAAGAGAACCAAACTTTTCTTCAAAGTTTACGACTCAGGGAAGGCCATACTCCTTTTATTTTTTACGAAGGTCCTCCTTCGGCCAACGGCAAACCGGGCATTCACCACGTGATGGCTCGTGCCATTAAAGATATCTTTTGCCGCTACAAAACCCAAAAAGGATTTTATGTAGAACGCAAAGCCGGTTGGGACACCCACGGGCTTCCCATCGAATTGGCGGTGGAACAAAGTTTAGGTATTACCAAAGAAGATATCGGCGTAAAGATATCGGTCGACGAATACAACCAAGCTTGCCGGAAAGAAGTAATGAAATACAAGGATTTATGGGACAATTTAACCCTTAAAATGGGTTATTGGGTTGATTTGGACCATCCTTATATTACTTTTGAAAACCAATATATCGAAACCTTGTGGTATTTGCTGGCACAGATGTATAAAAAAGGATTATTATATAAAGGTTATACTATACAACCCTATTCCCCTGCCGCCGGAACCGGACTCAGCTCCCACGAATTGAATATGCCCGGTTGCTATAAGGACGTGAAAGACACAACTGTTGTTGCCCAATTCAAAATCAGTAGCCCCTCTAAATCTCCCCAAAGGGGAGACTTGCAACGACCCGGTTATCAAACAGCAGCTAAGGAATCTTATGAACTTCTCAAATTAAATAAAAAAGAAAATATTAAAAAGCAAACCGAAGCTGAAAGTGTATTATGGACTTGCTTAAAAGGGAAGAAACTTGAAGGCTTTAAATTTAGAAGACAACACATTATAGGAGAGTATATCGTTGATTTTGTTTGTTTACCTAAACAATTAATCATAGAAGTAGACGGCGGATATCATAACCAACCCGAAATACAAACTGCCGACAAAGAACGAACTTTGTATTTGGAAAATTCAGGTTACAAAGTTATCCGATTCACAAACGATGAAATTTTATGTGATATTGACAATGTAATTTCAACAATATACACAGAGCTTGAAAAACGTACTATGCTAAAAGTCTCCCCCTTGGGGGGAGATTTAGAGGGGGCTTATCTCTTAGCATGGACAACCACACCCTGGACTTTGCCTTCTAATACTGCCCTGGCAGTAGGCCCTAACATTGATTATGTGTTAGTAAAAACATTCAACGCTTATTCCGCTAAACCCATACTTGTTATTTTAGCCAAAGCTTTATTACACGCTCATTTTCCTGAAAAAAATGCCGAACTATCGTTCGACGATTACAAAGCGGGCGATAAAAACATCCCTTATCAAGTTGTTGCCGAATGCAAAGGAACGGATTTAATTGGGATACAATACGAACAATTGATTCCATGGGTAAACCCCGGTCAAGGGGCCTTCCGCGTGATAGCCGGCGATTATGTTACTACCGAAGACGGTACAGGTATCGTTCATATTTCCCCTACTTTCGGTGCCGATGATGACCGTGTGGCTAAACAAGCCGGTGTACCTCCGCTGTTTATGTACGACCGCGAAAAGAAACGCCAACCTATGGTCGATAAAACAGGTAAATTTTATAAAATCGAAGACCTCGATCCCGACTTTTTGAAAAACAATGTTAATATCGATTTATACAAAGATTTTTCCGGACGTTATGTGAAAAACGATTACGATGCTAAATCCGAAACCAACGAAACAACTTTGGATATCGACCTTTGTGTTATGCTGAAACAACAAAACTTAGCATTTAAGATAGAGAAACATACACACAACTACCCTCATTGCTGGCGTACCGACAAACCTATCTTATATTATCCATTAGACAGTTGGTTTATACGTACAACCGCCGTAAAAAATCGTTTACTTGCTTTAAATAAAACCATCCAATGGAAACCCGAATCGACCGGAAGCGGACGTTTCGGCAATTGGTTGGAAAACCTGGTCGACTGGAATCTTTCCCGCTCTCGTTACTGGGGTACTCCCCTACCCATTTGGCGTACCGACGACGGTAAAGAAGAAATCTGTATCGAATCGGTAGCTCAACTTAGGCAAGAAATCGATAAAGCCGTTGCCACCGGTTTTATGAAAGAAAATCCTTATCAATCGCATGATTATCAAAATTTCGATTTACATCGTCCTTATATTGATAAAGTTATTTTAGTTTCGCCTTCCGGAAAGAAAATGACGCGCGAACTTGATTTAATCGATGTTTGGTTCGATAGCGGTGCCATGCCTTATGCTCAATACTTCTATCCCCACAACGATATTTCCAAATCCTTCCCTGCCGATTTCATAGCAGAAGGTGTTGACCAAACCCGAGGCTGGTTCTTTACCCTTCACGCCATTGCCACCATCATTTCCGATTCGGTAGCTTATAAAAATGTGATTTCAAACGGATTGGTTTTAGATAAAAACGGAAATAAAATGTCGAAACGACTGGGTAATGCCGTCGATCCCTTCGAAACATTACAAAAATACGGCCCCGATGCCACCCGCTGGTATATGATTACCAACACCCAGCCTTGGGAAAACCTTAAATTCGATTTGGACGGCATAGACGAAGTCAGACGTAAATTCTTCGGGACTTTATATAATACGTATAGTTTCTTCGCCCTCTATGCCAATATTGACCGTTTCACCTATAAAGAAGCGGATATCGCCATTGACCAACGCCCCGAAATCGATCGTTGGATATTATCGGAACTGAATACATTAATCAATAATGTAGATGCTTATTATGCCGACTACGAACCTACCAAAGCCGGCAGAGCCATACAGTATTTTGTGGATGTGTATTTAAGTAATTGGTATGTACGACTCAGCCGCCGCCGTTTCTGGAAAGGCGAATACAACGAAGATAAAATTTCGGCTTATCAAACGCTTTACAGTTGCTTGGAAACCATCGCTAAACTCATGGCACCCATCGCTCCTTTTTTTGCCGAACAATTATACCGTGACCTAAATACCGTCAGCCGAAAAAATACCGCCGAATCGGTGCATCACAGCGATTTTCCCCAAGCCGACAGCCGATTTATCGACCCTGAATTGGAACAACAAATGCAATTGGCACAACAAATTTCATCGATGGTACTTTCACTTAGGAAACGTAATAACATTAAAGTAAGGCAACCTCTTTCGAAAATCATTATCCCGATTTCGGATAAAAATCGCATCCGCCAAATCGAAACGGTGAAAGATTTGATAATGGCCGAAGTTAATATCAAAGCCATAGAATACCTCAGCGACGACAACAATATTTTGGTTAAAAAGATAAAACCTAACTTCAAAACCTTAGGCCCTAAATACGGAAAAAACATGAAAGCCATTGCCGCAGCCATAGCTCAATGTTCTCAAGCCGATATTAACCGTATGGAAAAAGATAAAGAACTTTGCTTGCATATTGAACAAGAAGAAATAATGCTAACTATTGAAGATGTAGAAATCCTTACCGAAGACATTCCGGGATGGATAGTCTCGACCGAAGACAATATTACCGTCGCCCTCGATATCAACATTACAAACGAACTCAAAAACGAGGGAATTGCCCGCGAAATGGTTAACCGCATCCAAAACATACGCAAAGAAAGTGATCTAGACGTAATCGATAAAATCAATGTAACAATAAGTCATCATCCCGAAGTGGAAGAAGTTTTGCTTTTACATAAAGATTATATCTGTTCCGAAATTCTTTGCAATCAGTTAACCCTTGTAAAAGATTTCCAATCCGATATAAGCATTGAATTATCTGATACTATTATTCTTGCTATCGAAGTAAAAAAAGCATAAAAATCAAAAACGTTGCTTTTTATTATATATTAAATAATTAAAGCATAATGAATATATTACATTTTGCTCGTTCGTTATTTTTATATATTTTTGTTTCTCGTAAAACTTTATTCAGTTATTATAAGTAATCTTTCATAAATAAATATAAATTAACCCTCATGGAAAAAAAAGCAGATTTAAAATTAGCCGTTACCATTGATGCTGATAATATCCCTAGCGAATATATTAAAAATATTTTAGAAGAAATTGCCAAGTACGGTTCTCCTACATTTAAACGAATTTACGGCGATTGGACAAAACCAAACCTAACTAAATGGAAATCTGTATTACTTGAACATGCCATCACACCCATTCAACAATATAGTTATACCTCAGGCAAAAACTCTACCGATTCAGCAATGATTATTGATGCTATGGATATCCTTTACGCTGGCAAAGTAGGCGGATTTTGTATCATATCCAGTGATAGCGATTTCACACGTCTTGCATTGCGATTACGCGAATCGGGAATGATAGTTTTTGGTTTTGGTGAGAAGAAAACTCCCTATCCTTTTATAGCGGCTTGCGATAAATTTATTTACCTCGAAATACTCCATTCCGAAGAAGAAGATAATGAAATTCAAACAATTGAATCTCAAGTTAAAGAACCATCAGTACAAAAATCTATTCATAAAATCAATTCCTCAACCATAGCCTTAATAGCAGCCTCTGTTGACGACATTGCCGACGACGACGGGTGGGCCTTTTTGGGCGATGTAGGCAATATGATTATGAAGAAAAAACCCGATTTCGACCCCCGAAACTACGGCTTCCTGAAACTTACTCCTTTGATTAAATCATTGAAATCGCATTTCGATATTGATGAAAGACAAACCACATCTGCAACAATCAAACACGTGTATATTAAAACTAAAAAGAAAAAATATACCCAAAAGAAATCATAAACCGAAAAAGAAGCAAAAGCATTTTTTAGTCAATCCCTATCCACGTCGCGGTTCAAGATAGGGGTGTAATGTTTCAATGTTCGTAAAACAATGGTTAATGCGGCCATCACCGCAAGACAAAATAGGGATAAACGTATCCATTGCGGTTGCATAATATTATCTTGTAATATAATGGCATAATAACGCATATAATCAACGAAAGTAAAACAAAGCGTAATAGCAAAAGCGCCGGAATATTCTCTGCGTAGAACCGATTTGAAGGAAAATGGGATATCGCCTTTTTCAAATTGTTTAAATGCCGGCATAAAAGCGGGCACTTTCATCGACCATTGAATAAATTCTTCGCCAAACTGTTTTTCCAAATAACATTCTTCGGCAAACATAATTCTTTCATAATATAGCCAATACAATAAAGAAGCAATCAAAAATAAATACAAATTGGCAACAAAAAGCAACAATCCCGCCCACATTAAATAATTACCCACATACAAAGGGTGTCGAACCACTGAATAAATCCCTTTTGTGTTTAGTTGGTTGGCTACTTGCTTTTCGCGGTTCCTTCCCGATGTGCCGCGAGGGGTTGTTCCTATGGTGTAAGCCCGAGTCACTATTCCAAGCAATGAAACAACAATCGATAGAATGCTTATCGTTGTCCAAAAACAAGACAAGCCACTACCGAAGAATTGCGAAAACAGTTTATAATTATCAGTGAAATAAGTGAAATATATAAAAGGTAAACCCAATATAAAAACGAACAAAGGAATTTGTCCACGATAACGAAATAAAACATTTCCGTTTTTTTCCAGCGATTGCTTTAATGCCATACAATTATTATCTAAATGAGATTTCTAACTTAGTATTTAAACCGGTTTTTTATTATAATATGGTTTATATTTACGAAACGCAAAAGTATATAAATTTCTCTTATTTTAGTCAAAAGAATTTCGACTTGTACAGCTATAAATACACTCAAGTTATGTAATACCTAAGAATTTCTATAAAATGAATCAAGTAAAATGAATGTTTTCTTGCAAAATCAGAAAATTATAACGACATTT
>ENA-UOOH01002717-UOOH01002717.1-fermentation-metagenome-genome-assembly--contig:-NODE-2717-length-14693-cov-4.626725_pt1 | contig 14693 bp, 11 predicted proteins | sample MGYA00245778_ERZ724025 | MGnify/ENA primary metagenome ERZ724025 (study PRJEB28704, sample SAMN03018313) | fermentation metagenome | biome: anthropogenic terrestrial biome; feature: soil; material... | reverse complement strand
GCTTCGCGATCTACCTTTTCGGACAGGCTCTTGTTAGGAAATTGTTTAGATTTGCCGTTTCAGCAGACCAAGGCAGTTGCAGCAATCACCCCAACCCCGCACGCAAACCTCTCCTTCCTCACCTTCGTGTCTTCCAAGTTTTCCTTTCCCCTCGGGCTTCAGCTCCCCGGCTCGCCTTCCGGCTGCTCTTCCTGGACATCCGGCCCGTCCTCTTCCGATGCAAGCAGACGGCGTAGCGCCTCTTCCTGACGCTCCAATGCGCGCCGGAAGAGTTCCGCCGCTTCTGCCGCTTCGCGATCCAAGCGGCTTCGCAGATGCTCGCTCAAATCTTCAATCTCTTCCTCCATCGCCTCCAAACGCCCCTCCTGGCCGGCCCAGAACCGCTCCAACATTCGACCCTGCTCCTCAAGCAGTTCTGCCATCCCCTCGGCACCCGGCTGCAACAGCTTGTGGCTGATCCGGTCCTTCCAATCCAGGCCATCCTTTTGAAGCCGCTCCGTCCATGCCTTTAGTTCCTCTGATTGCCCACGCAGCGACTTCTGTAACAGCTCCTTTTGATGCTCCATCAACAGCGATAGGTCCTCCGGTGCGCCATCCCAATCCATGCTGAGCCGCGGAGGATCTCCCTCAATCCGAATCTCTCCACGGATCTTCAGATCAGACTCCTCGGCCGGCGCGGAGTCGCCATCCGCATCCCCATCACGGAGACGGTGTCCATCTTGTGTGCCCCCCTCACGACGCGCAGTGCCCCCCTCACGACGCGCAGATCTGATCCGGGCCTCAGGGCGTGCCCGCCCCTCTGGAACAGACCGCGGCAGGACATAGAGCCCTCGCGGTTGATCCGCCTTCGGGATCTGTCCGATCGCACGCAACCCGTCGATCAACCACCGCAGATCCACCTCTGAGACAGCGCGGTCCGAGCCGTCCACCACCATCCTCCCGGTCGGGATCCCCTCTTCATCAGCGCTGAACTCCAGTATCCGCGTGCCCAGTTCAGAGCGTTCCTCCAACCGCAATACCGCACCCGGTGACATCCACACCATCCGGACCGGCCTCATCGCAATGGCCGCATCACCCTCCAGTCGAAAGGTCGTGCGCCGGCCGTCCACGGATCTCTCGACCTCAACCTCCGACACGCGCGTCGACTCATCCTCCCAGTCCGTCTCGACCGAATTAAAGAACTCCACCTCCACCGATTCGCTATCGATCAACGCCTCGTCCGCCATGACCCAGGGATGCCAGGTCGCCACGCCGAGAACCATCGCCGCCAATCCGGCCGTCAAGCCGATTCGAAGTCGCGGGCGAACACGCATCCCACTTCCATTCAATATGTTACGCAATCGATCCTCCAGGGTTCGCACTCCGTTCGACAACGCCATCGTCACGCCCAATTCGGGCTCCCTTTTCCGCATCATCGCTATGACCTCCATGAGGTGTTGGGCATACCGGTAGGGCGCATACCCCGCCAGCAGCACCTGTTCGTCACAAGCCCGTTCACGCTCCTGGCGGAGCCGTCCCCACGCCCACCAGACGTGCGGAAGGAACCAAAAGAGCCCCACCGCCACATCCACCATCGCCTGGATCAAACAATCCCAACGACGCACATGCGCCAGCTCATGCACCAGGATCACCACGGTCCGCTCTTCAGGCCACTCCACCCATTCCTTGGGCAACATGATTACAGGCCGAAATACCCCCCACGCCGCCGGAATGGAACCTGGCCCCATGACAACCAATCGCACGCGCTGCAAACTTGGCCAGACTTGGCCAACAGCGCTGCACTCCGCTCGGCTTCCATCGATTGCCCATGCCGAAGCATCCGCGCCACGCGCCAATGCCCCCAAACCATCCGTACCAGCCAAATGCCCGCACCCATCGCCCAGAAAATCCCCCCCAAAACCGGACCCTCCATCGAGCGTCCCAATCCTCGCCCGGTTTCGCGCGCAGCCTCCCCCCGCGAACCGTCATCCGCCGCCTCGGAGACAACCGGCTCCGAAACCAAGGACAACGGTTCGCTCTGATCACCGCTATCGGCCCATTCGGAGCCCGTCTCCATCACCACCTCCGAAAAGCGTGGCGGCCCCGATAACCTGGGAAAACTCCATCCCGGCAAAAGCATGGGGAGCAGCGGAAGGACCAACAAACTCAAGAGCGCCGCGGCCAACACGCCGGCGCGAACCGCCGCGGCCGCCCGACGCAACACGGCGCAGAGAAAGAGAGCGATTCCAACCACAATCGCGGCCTTGATACTCACTTCGAAGGCCCAAGCGGCAGCCGAGACGGACCACCCACCGAGCGTCATACCCAACATGCCCACCCCGATCATGACCCGCTCCCTCCCTGACGGTGCTGCTCGATCAGTGCCACCAGACGCGCCGCTTGCTCGTCCGACAGCTCAGCTGCCGAGTGATCCAGCAACGCCGCGACGGCGTGTTCCGCCGATCCATGGAAGAACGTCTCCAGCAACCGGACCACGGCGGACTTGCGCGCCGATTCCGGCGCAATGGCCGGCCGGTAAATGTACTTCGCCCCCTGCTCGTGATGGGTCACATACCCCTTTTGCTCCATGAGCCGCAAAAGCGCACGAACCGCGGAGTACCCAGGGGGATCCGGAAGATGCTCAATGACCTCGGCCACCGACGCCTCCCCCCGCTGAAAGAGCACATCCATGATCTGCCGCTCCCTCCTCGTCAGTTGCGCAATCGAATGAAAATGCGATTTCATGCTACATTTTTAGCACAGTGCTAATTTCTTAGCAAGAGGAGCGGGGTGGTTTTTTCCGCTTGAATCCGATTGAATCGGATACGCATACTTAATGCCTGTTTGCACCGCCACGCGCGCGGACTGCCACACGCAACCAACGAATACGCGCCCGCCCTACCGCCGGCATAAACCCTCAAACCTAACCCGTCATCGACTTCCCGGTTTATTATGAAATCCATCGCCATCCCACTCCTCGCATCGTTCGCCCTCCTCACCACCGCATCGTTCGCCCTGGCGAAGGACCCCTTTACCCTCCAGCTCTGGCCCGGTGACCCGCCCGGAGCCGTCGAGTTCCCCGAGTCCGAAATCATCAACGACTCCGGACATATCGAACACGTGCACGTCCCAACCCTTCGCGTCTTCCTCCCTGAACCCGATAAGGCAACCGGCGCCGCCGTCGTCATCTGCCCGGGCGGCGCCTACTGGCTCCTCGCCGTCGATCACGAGGGCTACGAAATCGCCAAGTGGTTCAATGAGCGAGGCGTCGCGGCCGCAGTCCTCAAATACCGTCACCGCCAACACAAACACCCCGTCCCCCTCCAGGACGCCCAACACGCCCTCAGCACCGTTCGCTTCAATGCCGAATCCTGGGGTATCAACCCCGAGAAAATCGGGATCATGGGCTTCTCCGCGGGTGGCCACCTCGCATCCACCCTCGCCACCCACTACAATGAACCACAACCCCTCCCCGAAGACCCGATCAGTAAAACCAGCGCACGGCCCAATTTCCAAATCCTGATCTATCCCGTCATCTCCCTCACCTCCGCCGCCGCTCACTCCGGCTCCCGCGCTAACCTCCTCCCCAATCATGAGGACGAAGAGCTCGCCACATTCCTCTCCAGCGAACTCCAAGTGACCGAACAGACACCGCCCGCCTTCCTCGTCAGCACCGACGACGATCCCGTCCTGTCTGAGAATTCCGTGCAATACTACCTCGCTCTCAGACAGAAAAAGGTCCCCGCTGAACTCCATGTCTACCTTCGTGGCGGTCACGGCTACGGCCTGAGATCGGCCGACCAGCCGATCGGCTCATGGGCCCAACGGCTCGAGGACTGGATGCGCATCTCCGGCCTCCTCACCCCGTAAATCCTCCCACACTCCGTTCACCAACGAGATCCGATATGCGACAAGGCCCCACCCTCACCATCCAAGAACTCGCCCCTAAGCTCGACCGGTTCTTCCAGCTTGCCGCACCCAAGGTCGCCGACCTCATTCAACATTGGAATGGCGACAGCGGGACGCCCGTCTTCACCGTGAACGGACGCTATACCACGCGGGGATGGACCGAATGGACCCAGGGCTTCCTCTTCGGAGAAGCCCTCCTCCTCTTCGACGCCACCGGCGATGAGACGCTGCTGAAACTGGGCCGCGAGGGGACCCTCGACCATATGGCCCATCACCTGACCCATACCGGTGTCCATGACCACGGGTTCAATAACCTGTCGACCTACGGCAACCTCCGACGCCTCATGCTCGAAGGACGCATCCCACACACCCAAGCCGAGATCCAGACCTGCGAACTCGCCATCCGAGTCTCTGGCGCGGTCCAGGCGTCACGCTGGTCCCGCATCGCCGAAGGCGGCGGCTATATCCAGTCGTTCAACGGACCGCACTCGCTCTTTTGCGATACCATCCGCTCCTGCCGCATCACCGCCCTCGCTCACCTGCTCGGTCAGGTCCTCATGGGCGAGGGCGACCGACGGATCAATCTGCTTGCCCGAACCATCGAGCACCTGCAGTCCACACTGAAATACAACGTCTACTACGGTGAAGGCAGGGACCAATACGACGTCCCCGGGCGGGTCGCACACGAGTCGATCTTCAATACCGCCGACGGACAGTACAGATGCCCCAGCACCCAACAGGGGTACAGCCCGTTCTCCACATGGACCCGCGGACAGGCTTGGATCATCTCCGGCTGCGCCGAACAGCTCGAGCTCCTCGAACAGCTCGACGACAACCAAATGCCGTCAGGAACCAGCCGACAGGAGGTGATCGCGGCACTCGACCGTGCCGCGGAGGTCACCACCCAACACTATCTCCAAAACTCCGCCGCGGACGGCATACCCCTGTGGGATACCGGCGCACCCAACGCCCACCGCCTCGGAGAGATCAACGCCGCCCCCAGCGATCCGTTCAACGATTGGGAGCCGTTCGATAGCTCCGCCGCAGCCATCGCCGCCCAGGGATTCTACCGCCTCGGAAAACTCCACGCCACCCGCGGAAACCAGGAGAAAGCCGGACGGTACCACCAGTGTGCCCTGCGCATCGCCTTCACCCTCTTCTCTCCGCCCTACCTCTCGGAGTCCGCCCAACACCAGGGCCTGATCCTGCACTCCGTCTACCACCGGCCCAACGGCTGGGACCACGTACCCGAGGGACACAAGGTGCCCTGCGGGGAGTCATCCCTCTGGGGCGACTACCATGCCCTCGAATTGGCCGCCCTGCTCCAACGCGAACGCTGTCAGCAACCGTACTTCACCTTCTTCAAGCCCTGATCCCATCCCACCTATCCACCATGGCACTACCAATCCTCCCTGATGAAATCCGATTCGCCGGCAAGTTCCTCCATATGTGTAATCGCGAAGGCTGGGAGTTTGTGGTCCGCCCCGGCTCCAGCGGCGTTGTCGGTATCGCAGCAGTCACCCCGGACCGCGAACTGCTCCTGGTCGAGCAATACCGCACCCCGATCGATGCCAACGTACTCGAACTGCCCGCCGGCCTGGCCGGCGATATCATCGGTCAGGAAAACGAATCGTTCGAACAGGCCGCGCGCCGGGAGCTGCTCGAAGAGACCGGCTACACCGCGGACCACTGGCGCTACCTCGGATCCGGTGCGTCATCCGCAGGCTTGACCAACGAAAGAACCCACCTCTTCCTCGCCACCAGCCTCCATCGCGTCGGCCCCGGCGGAGGCGACGCCTCGGAGACCATCACCGTCCATCACGTCCCCCTCGATCATGTCGCCGACTGGATCCAACAGCGCATCGTCACCCATCACGTCGGTATCGATTTCAAGATCTACGCTGCCCTCTATTTCATTCAACAGGCAAAGGTGTAACCGGACCGCTGGAAACTTCTCCCAGGGCATCAGCCCCTGGAGGGAGAGGTCGGAGGTCCGTTGACGGGCTAGTGGACGTTTTGGGTGCAAACACTCCACGCCGAATCGCCTGTGCCATCGATACCGATCCCGATTCCGACCCCGATTTTGCCTCGCCATATACCTTTCCCATTCGGATTTGGAGAGTCTCCCGCAGAGGGCGCAGAGGACGCGGTGGCGTTTTCGACCTGCCATGGGGGTGGGTGGGGTCAAGGCCCTGGTCCCTACCTTTTGGGGGAATTTTTAGATATACCGTTTTGAGCGAACCAAAGCAGTTGCAGCGATCACAACAACCTCCAAGCAAACCTCTCCTTCCGGACCTTCGTGTCTTCGCCTCTTCCAAGTTTTCCTTTCACCTTCCCTCCCCCCTTCCCGTCCTCCCGGAGAGCCTCCCGCAGAGGACGCGGTGGCGTTTTCGACCTGCCATGGGGGTGGGTGGGGTCAATGCTAACCCTACCCTTTGGTTTTTTTTGATTTTCCGTTTTGAGAGAACCAACTCAGTTGCTGGGATCTCAGCCCAATCCCCAAGCAAACCTCTCCTTCCGGACCTTCGTGTCTTCGCCTCTTCCAAGTTTTCCTTTTACCTTCCCTCACCCCTTCCGTCCTTCCCAACCGGTCTGGTGCGAGGAGACCTGGGCCTAATGCCCTTCCAATAAGCGCTCGGTGTAGCTGCGCGCACGCGCCGGCACATCCGGATCGGTTCGCGGGAGCTCCGCCAGATACGGATGCAGTTCACGCGCCTTATCACCGAGCCCATCGATCGCAGCCAAGGCTTGCATCGCGACAAAGGCCCCGTTTTCCACCGGGTGAGCAAGCCGCTTCAGGACCGCAAGCGCCGCTTCCCAATCGCCCTCGGAACCCCATTCGCCCAGCGCCTGCGCGGCTGCGATTTGAACGACCGGCGCAGGATCCGCCAGGGCCGCGCTCAGCAATTCCTGATTTCGCCGCACCGCTTCCCCCCCACGGATCTGTAAGCCCAATACTGCCCAGTACCGCACCGCCGCATCCTCGGCCTTCAGTCCTTCGACCAGGACAGACTCCCCCTCGGCCTCCCTCATCGAGGCCAACTGGGCCATGGCGAAGATCGCCTCGAATGGATAGCGCTCCGGGGCATGCCCCATCGTATACGGCGCGTCCCCACCCGCCCGCCGATGCATCTCCGCCTCCGGGAGGAAGCCGAGATCCCGCGTCGTCGCCATCCAATCCGTCAGCGCCGTTCGCAATCCCTGTAGTACCTCCCGATGCCCGGCCGCACCCGCCAGATTGATCACCTCATCCCGGTCCGCCGATAGATCATACAGCTCCTCAGACGGTTTCGGCTCCCAGAAATAAGTCTGTGGCGGTCTCAATTCACCCGCGTCATACAGCGCTTTCCAAACCCGTGTCGTCGGCGTCTCGAACATGTAGCCGATATGCTGACCATAGATCAGGTGGGGCATGTAGTTCCGAATGTAAACATAGCGCCCGTCCGTGACCGAGCGTACCAGATCGAAGCGCTCATCCATCCGCCCACGAAACCCAAACAGATGGGCATGCGGCTCCGCCTCAAATGGGCCCATGAAGGCACCCCCCTGCATCCAGTCCGGCGGCTGCACCCCGGCCAGGCTCAACACCGTCGGCGCAAAATCCACAAACCCAACCAACCGGTCGGTCGTGGCACCGGAACCGTAATCGGTGGGACCTAAATCGCGGAATGCCTCCGGGATCCGCACGATCAACGGCACGCGCAGTCCGCTGTCATAGGGCCAGCGCTTGCTCCGGGGCATGCCGGACCCATGATCGCCGTAAAAGAAGACCACCGTCTCCTCCGCCAAACCCGCGGCCGCAAGCTCTTCCAAAACACGACCGACCTGGGTATCCATCTCCGTCACCTTGTCGTAATACTGCGCCCAGTCATGCCGTACCTCAGGCGTGTCGGGGTGATAGGCCGGCACCCGAACCTTGGCCGGATCGTGCTTCAGTACGTGCGGCCGTGAACGTATCTGGCTCTCGTGCGTCACCGTAAAATTGACGACCGCGAAGAATGGCTGACCCGGAGCGCGTTGGCTCCAGTGCGCCGTGCCCGACGAATCGTCCCAGACCCGGCCCGGCTTCTCGAGGTTGTAGTCCTCCTTGCTCCGATTGGTACAATAATAGCCAGCCGCACGAAGGAATTGTGGGAACATGCGCATCGTCGAAGGCAACGGCACCTGGCTGCGCATATGCTGCGAACCCGTACTGGTCGGGTACAACCCACTGATCAGGGTCGTACGGGCAGGTGCACAGACCGGTGCGTTCGACCAGCAGTGCCGATAGCGCAACCCCTCGGAGGCCAAACGATCGAGGTTGGGGGTCACCGCCTCGGGATCGCCATAACAGCCGAGTTGAGGGCCCGTGTCTTCGCACGTGATCCACAATATGTTGGGTCGCACCTCGGCGACCTCCGCCGCTGCCACCCTCGGAGGCAGACCTGATGCAAGAAGCCCCCACCCCAGGCCCAGGATCGAGCCGATCATGGGAAGCCATAGACGCGCTCGTACCGCTGGCATACAAACTCTCCTCTCCCAATCATTCATCCAGATGCAGTGCGAATCGGCCCGCCTCGGGGAAATAGGCCACTTCCATTCCCCCCGGAAGCGAGTCCGGCCCCAATCCGATCAGCCTCAATGGGTTCCAATACCCGGTCCTCAATAGCTCCGCCGGTGTGAGCAAACCCATCGCCGCTAAACGGTTCATCGCCGGCATCAACGTCATCGCCGAACCGGCCAGGCAATCCCGCGCCACGTTGCGAATCGCACCGGACGGCTCCAAAACGACCCGGCTGCCCGCGAAACTGTATTCCCCAGGTTCAAGCCCACCGATCGGCGATACGTCACTCACCACGATCACCCGATCCACACCCTTGACCGCGAAGACCACCCGAATCACAGCGTCCGGCAGGTGATGCCCATCGGCGATGATCGTCACTGCCAGATCCTCGGTGGCAAGTCCGCTCCATAGTTGGTTCGGATGGCGCGGCAATAGATTGGGCAGGCCGTTGGCGAAGTGCGTGATCGCCTCAGCACCCGCGGCAATCAATCTTCGCAGGGCCTCGTCATCGTAAGCGGAGTGTCCAATCGAAACCGCCATCCCCAATGCCTTGGCCTGCCGGACCAGGGCCTCAGCACCCTCCGGTTCGGCGGCCAGCGTGATCAACCGGAGCTTCTCCTCCGACCATGCCCAGAGCCGCTCCAGATAGCAGGCATCAGGCACAACCACCCACTCCGGCGCATGCGTCCCGACAAACCCCGGTTCAGAGGAGATAAACGGACCCTCGAGGTGGATGCCCAATAAATTCCGACAACGCGGGTCGGTTCGCATCGCTTGCGCCAACATCGGCAGATTGCGCCGGTACACCTCCTCGGAACTCGTCACCAGGGTGGCCAGGAACCCGGCGGTCCCCGCCCGCCGCATCCCTAAACAGACCTCGGCAATCCCTTCGGGAGTGAGCGACAACGCACTGAAGTCGTGGCCCGCATAACCGTTGACCTGAAGATCCACAAACCCGGGTATCGCCTGCGGACCGTCCACAAGACTCACTTCCCCTCCTCCAACAACGCGCCCCCAGCCGTGTCCGTGAAGATATGACAGTCCGGATGCATCTGGAGAATCGATGCCGGCACGTCCGGGGTCACTGGTCCCTTGAGCGACTGCTTCAGTGCAACCGCCTTGCGCGCGTCGGGGACCGTGCACACGATCGTGGCCGACTTCAAAATCTGACGGATGCTCATCGATATCGCCGAGCGCGGCACCTCCGCCAACGCCCCAAACCAACCCTCGCCCACCTGCTGCCTGCGACAGGCCTCATCCAGTTCAACCACCAGATACGGATCCAAGGTCTCGAAGTCCGCAGGCGGATCGTTGAATGCCAAATGCCCGTTCTCCCCGATCCCGACACAGGCGACATCCACCCTTAGCCCACGAATCAACGCACCTACACGGTGGCACTCCGCCTGGGGATCGCCTTCGTCCGCCTGGACCGGGTGAAACGCACCCAGCCGCGGGACACGCTCCACGAAGCGTTGCTGGAGATACCCACGAAAACTGGCCGGATGCGTCGCCGGTAGACCCACGTACTCATCGAGGTGGAATAGGGTCACCTTGGACCAGTCCACCTTCTGACTCACCAGCGCATCAAGCATCTCAAACTGGCTTGCACCGGTCGCCAGAATTAGGGTCGCCTTCCCACTGCGCGTGAATGCCCGGTTCAAACCCTCCGCCGCCGCACGGGCCGCCGCCATCCCCATGGCCTGCTTGTCATCCAAGACGTGAACCTCCATACCCAAACTCCCTTCGGTCGCGTTACTCGAGATGCGAATCCAACGGGTCCGGTTGCGCCGAGCGGCGCAGACGCTGGTGCAACCAGGCACCCATGACCAAGATTAGCACCCCGATCACAGCCGTGACCAGCGCCCATTGCCCACCCTGCCACTCGATGCGAGTCACAAGCATGGTTCCAACGATCAGACAGCTGGAGAGCGCACCCGCCCACACCCAGATAGCTTGTCGGACCCAGTACCCGATCCCCGCGACCGCTAGTCCGAAGAGGACCGCCATGAGCGGGTAGCCGAGCGTCCCCTCCATCAGCATCGCCCGGGCGGTGATGGGGACCAACAGGAGGAGCACCCCGATCCCACGATAGTAAACCGGTTGAAACGCCAGGAGATGCCGAATCGCCTTCCCCCGCCACCCCAGGAACATCATGTGCCCACCGATCGGAGCGCAGAAGCGATCCGGGGTCGCGAGGAAGGACTGCCCCTTACCCCACAAGAAGGAGCACCAGGCCGCATACAACACCAACGGCACCAGACGTAGCTGGTGGGATCGAAGCACATTCGATCCAACCCACGCCTGCCCTGTCAATGCCGCAAATCCCATGGCCAAATCGTACCAATCGGCGGCGCGGGCCGGGTGCAGGCCATAACGCACCATCATCAGGCCGAGCACCAGTAAGTACACCGTCCAAACCATGCGGAACCCGGTCCGAAAAACCCCGCGCACCGCCTCCGGCACCCAACCCATCGGCCGCGAGATCCACCAGTAATAAAATCCGACCAGTCCGAGCCCGCCAACCGGCCAAGAGACCACTCCCTCCAATACCGATGCCCAGAGCGCAGCGAAGGCAAATAGGCTCGCCCCAAGGCTCGCCCAGGCCGAGACGACCGACCCGGTCGCTACCGCCCGCGCAAGCCAGGAAAACGAGGCGATCGCCGCCGAAATCGCAACCTGATCCGCCCCCCAATGGAGTAGGCTGGTCACCGCACCAATAGTTGCAACGAGCAACGCAGGCTCGATCACCGGCTGAATCCACCGCTCCCGCGTCCAGCCGATCGACGGCCGCCGACCCATAATCCAGATGAGACTCAAAAACCCGCCGGCCGCAGCGACTGCGACGCCGTGCCATGCCGGATCCAGATCGAAGCGCTGCGCCACTGCGATCGCCCCAGCCCACAACGCCAGCCCAACCTGCAGCCGCCCCCATTGGGTCAGCATCCCCTTGCGCCGATACGCTACCGAAGCCGTCATCCAGCCTGCCGCGAGGATCAGAAGCCATTCCACAACGGCCACCTCAGCACTGATCCGGAAGACCGGCCAAATTCCTCCCAAACGCTCCAGGCAGACCAGCAGCGGAACACCCAGCCACACCACATGCAAACCGATCGTAGACCGGAAGATCCAGCGCCGCGGCGTGGCCTCGATCGCAAGCGATAGCGCCATTCCAATCAGCATCCCCGTGCCCCATCGGTACGGCATCGTCGTCACGCGTGGCCAGACCCAGGAAATCATCGACTCCATCAAAAAGACCCAGACCACAGGCACCGCAATGTCTTGCAACAGCGTGTGCGCCCATTTCGGTGCGCCCGACCTGCGCTCCCAGCAGAGCGCCACGAGCAGTGCGCCAAAGAAGAGGCATGCCTGCAGCCCGGCCCACCATCCCTCCATCGCAGTTGGCGAAAAGGCCCACCACACCAAAAAAATCCGGCATAACTCGGCCAGGCCCAGCGCCATGGCATAGACCAAAGTGAAGCGCCACAACTCCTGGGACCGGCGGACCCCGGCCGGTTCGACATTCTGGAGCTGCCCGATCCCCTCGGCAATCAGACCCAGCGGCAGGATCCAAACAAAGACCCAACCAGGGCCAAACAGATTCAGCCATTCCAGCGCCCCCGGCCAGGTAAAGGGCAGCCCCATCCATATCGCGGAGACGCTCCAGACCCATACGACGCCTCCGCCTCGGCACTCACGATAGAGGATCGCCGCAAACAATAGAATTCCGTAAACAACCCAAAGCCAGGAGGTTTCGGCCCCACCCGCAGGTGCGTCCAACAGCCTCCACCAATGTCCTATACTCACGGTGCCTAAAACAGTCGCCACACCGTAGCCAAGCCCGCGCCACACGCGATCGTTCATCCAGGCCACCCACCTGCGCCCGGGCAGAATCAAGATCCAGACGAGCGTAATGACTTGGAATAACAGCCAATACTCCACATGGGGCCTCGGAAGGGAATCGAGGAGAATCGCCCACGCGGACGTTGCAAGAATCACCGCCGTCCAGCCATCGAATACTGAGGGAAAGACGATTCCCAGCAACAACATGGATGCCGCGCAGACAAAGAAATAGGCTGCGGATTGAGGGTCGTCGAGCCGCCTGTGGGCAAGGACCAGCGCAGCCAGAAACACCACACGAATCAGCGGCCGCGTCGCCCAGGTAGAGTGCCACCAGAACCGCTTGGCCGCGATCATCCATCCAAGGGCCCAAATCCAGAGCAGACCGGCGATCACTAGGTGGACATCCCTGGAGCTGAGCCCCCATGGCTGAATCGTCAGCAGCGCCATGACCAAATAGACCGAGCCAAAAATCCAAGCCAGGATGGTCACCGTCCGCGCCTCGGCCCCACGCCTCGCCCCGGCTCCCGCCCAACCAGCCGCAAACATCACGATCGCCACCCATGCCCCACCCGCAACCAGGGCGAGTGAGAGCATGCCTGTGGGGGCTTCAAACCAATCCCCCACCCGCACGATCAGCAAAACCGCTCCGACCGTCGCAGCCAGCCATGGGACCGGGAAACCGAGCCATTCCGGCAGGCTGTTCGAACGACGTAAACTCCACCCGGGGATCCATCCCATAAAGGCCTTCATGCCCCATGCCAAAAGCACTCCAAACAGCGGAAAGAGGAGCACAACACCGGCCGCCCCAACCAGGGTCCACTCCGTCGGCAATTCCATCACCCCACGGTCCCAGACGCCGATCCACCAGACCAAGCCACCCAAAGAGACCAACGTCCAAGGCGATCCGGAACAATACCCCCGAATCCGTGAAGCCGGTCCCCAACCCGACCCGGATGTGCGCACCGAGGGGAGAATTGCCGCCAAGAGCGGCAGCGATGCCCACCAGCTCAGTAGCGAATGCTCCGAGCCCGCAAACGTCCACGCGATGTCCCCGACCAGAAACGCCCAACCAGCTGCTTGAAAAAGAAGACCAAGCAGGGGATCCGTCCACGCCGGAGTCCAAACCCTGCGCCGCCCGAGTCGGAGATCCGCCCACCACCAGAGACGCACAAGGACAAACCAAAACGCAATCCGGCCACCGTAAGGCAATACATCGGTCCAGGTCACCCAGTGCGAGAATAGGAGTCCACTCAACAGGCCGATCGCAGGCCAGCCCACCAACCCGGTGGTACCCAACACCAGCCCCGCCCCGATAACCCGTGCCGAATGCCCCGCATCCCACGACACCCCAGCCCAAATATTCCCGTCGATATACCGTATGAACGCCCCCAGGAGTGCAACGGCCGCGACAAACGCGTAGGCCTGCGCACCGATCTTCAACAGCCGGGGCACCGCGTCTTCACGCCTCGCAAACATTCCAATCCCCACCGCTTCCAACAACGCCACCACCGAGGCAACCAGTAGGAGCCGGTCAACCTCACCGATGATCCCGATCCGGATCGCCCAGATCATCGCGTACATCGGTAACCAGACCAGGGTCCCCATGATCAGATGATCACCGGTCCGTACCGCCGCCCAGAGCAGGGAGATAAAGACTATCCCCAACATCCAGGCCAATACCGTACCGTCGATCGAATCGGCCAGGACCCGCCATAGATGCCCGGTCGGCAAACCCAAAGACCCGACCCAAGGCCCGACCGCGATGAATACCAGGAGGCTCGCGCCGAGTCCCGCGTGGAGCATAGCCATCTCCCCGCAGTCCCGCGCCCATCGGCGCCAGGCGGAGGTCGTCCCTAAAAGCATGATGGCGGAACTTACCAGCAAACCGCCGATTAAGACCGACGAACCTGCCCCCAGCCATTCCCCGAGGCCGAGCCAAGCGCTGATGATGAAGGCAACGTTCCAGGCATACGCGAACACCGGATCCCTGAGCGCCCGCCAAAGCAGCAGATAGAGCGCAGCGAAGATCAGGCCCGCAATCGATAGATGCCTCCCGGTCACGATCTGCGTAGCCCTGGCCAAAAAGAGATAATCCAGCGCGATCATCGCCGAGCCGGTGAACATCAAGACCCGTCCGGCAATCCGGTCGCCCAGCCGCTTGAACACCCAGCCGCCCAACCCGATCAGCCCAACCGTGATCGTCAGCAGCACCGTAAGCCGCAACCAGAATCGTCCAGAAACAAAAGCAAAGAAAAGGGCTCCCACCAGTACCAGGATCGCACCTAAATGCAACATCCCACGCAGGACACGCTCATCGTGAAGGAGGTCAAACACCCGCGCCCGCAACGCGTCCATTCCTACCCGGACACTCGCACCCGACTCCGACCCGGCCTCGCTCGGCCCGCCCACATACAGCGCGTCC
>ENA-UOOH01002706-UOOH01002706.1-fermentation-metagenome-genome-assembly--contig:-NODE-2706-length-14747-cov-3.500681_pt1 | contig 14747 bp, 8 predicted proteins | sample MGYA00245778_ERZ724025 | MGnify/ENA primary metagenome ERZ724025 (study PRJEB28704, sample SAMN03018313) | fermentation metagenome | biome: anthropogenic terrestrial biome; feature: soil; material... | reverse complement strand
GCCTGCACCGCCGACCTGCTCACCGGCAGCGCCGCCAACTGCAGCGCCGCCTGCGCTCACGAGCCGATAAGCGCCTGCGTCCACGGCGACGGCTGCTGCCCGGCCGGCTGCACCAGCGCGACCGACTCGGACTGCTCGGCGAGCTGCGGCAACGGCGTGCTCGACCCGGGAGAGAGCTGCGAGGGCAACTGCCCGACCTCCTGCAACGACGGCATCGCCTGCACCATCGACCTGCTGACCGGCAGCGCCGCCAACTGCAACGCGGCCTGCACCTATCAGCCGATCACGGTGTGCGCCGCCGGCGACGGCTGCTGCCCGGCCGGCTGCAACGCGGTCAACGACTCGGACTGCTCGGCCTCCTGCGGCAACCGGGTCGTCGAGGCCGGCGAGACCTGCGACGGCAACTGCCCGGCCTCCTGCGACGACGGCAACGCCTGCACCATCGACACGATGACCGGCAGCGCCGCCAACTGCAGCGTCGCCTGCACCCGACAGCCGATCACCGAGTGCCGCAGCGGCGACGGCTGCTGCCCGGCCGGCTGCGACCGCACGAGCGACGCGGACTGCTCGGCGAGCTGCGGCAACCTCGTCGTCGAGCCGGGCGAGACCTGCGACGGCAACTGCCCGTCGACATGCGAGGACGCGAACGGCTGCACTCTCGACTCGAGCACCGGCAGCGCCCAGACCTGCAGCCTGGTCTGCTCGCACCAGCCGATCAGCCAGTGCGCCCACGGCGACGGGTGCTGTCCAGCCGGCTGCACCGCGGCCACCGACCGCGACTGCTCGTCCTCCTGTGGCAACAGCGTGCGCGAGCCCGGCGAGACCTGCGACGGCGACTGCCCGACCTCTTGCGACGACTCGGACGCCTGCACCCTCGACGCGATGACCGGCAGCGCGGCCAACTGCAACGTCGCTTGTACCCATTCGCAGGTCGTCACCTGCCGGAACAACGACGGCTGCTGCCCGGCCGGCTGCACCCCGGCGAACGACGCGGACTGCACGAGCCACTGCGGCAACGGCGTGCGCGAGCCCGGCGAGACTTGCGACGGCGACTGCCCGACGAGCTGCAACGACCACGACGCCTGCACCCTCGACTCGCTCTCGGGAACCCCTTCGGCCTGCAACGTGGTCTGCACGAACACGCCCATCACCGCCTGCCAAAGCGCCGACGGTTGCTGCCCGTCCGGCTGCAGCTACCCCCAGGACAGCGACTGCGGATGCGTTCCGACGACCTGCGAAGCGCTCGGGTTGCAGTGCGGCACGGCCGACAACGGCTGCGGGGCGACCCTCGAGTGCGGCGGCTGCCCCGCGGGCTCGGTCTGCACCGGCGGCGTCTGCGTCGCCTCTTCGCGCGGCCTGGGCGATCCCTGCGCTTCGGACGCCGACTGCGACTCGGCCGCCTGCATCGAGCAGCCTACCGACGGCTGGACCGACGGCTACTGCTCGAAAGGCTGCCTGGGGGACGCGGAGTGCGGCTATGGCAACCACTGCGGCTTCCGCGACGGCAACGGCCGCGGGGTCTGCCTGAAGGGCTGCAGCTCCAGCTCCGGGTGCCGCGCCGGCTACGAGTGCTGGGACATCGACGGGGACGGCACCAACACCTGCGCCCCGGTCGGCAGCGGCAGCGGCCCTGTCGGCGCGGCCTGCCTGAGCTACGCGGACTGCGGCGGCGGCCGCGGTGGCCTCTGCGCGACGCAGGCCCAGCACTTCAAGGGCGGCTACTGCTCCTTTGCCGCCTGCTCGGCGACCCGCGCCTGTCCGGCCGGCTCGCACTGCGCCTTCCGCGACGGCTCGGGCAACGGGGCCTGCGCCGCCGACTGCTCGTCGAACGCGAGCTGCCGCGCCGACGGCTACGGGTGCTTCGACGCGGACAACGACGCGCGCAGCGAGTGCTGGCCGGCCGCCACCGGCACCGCGGCGGTGGGCGCGGGCTGCGCCGAGCAGTGGGACTGCGCCGGCGGGCGCTACGGGTTCTGCGGCCAGGCGCCGGACTGGCCGGGCGGCTACTGCCTCGTCCAGTGCGGGTCGGGGTTCCCGAGCTGCCCGTCGGGCACCGAGTGCGTCCCCTTCGCCCCGACCAGCGAGTCGTACTGCCTCGACCGCTGCGCGGGCGCCTACGAGTGCCGCACCGGCTACCGCTGCAGCGACGAGAACGGCTCGGGGACGACCGAATGCAATCCCCAGTGAGAACCAAACCGCTCGCCACGCGGCGCGGCCCGCAGCGAGCGGGCGAAGGAGAGACGATGAAGCGCACCTACCGAATCCTGGGGGCCCTGGTGGCGATGGGGAGCGCGGCCGGCTGCTCCGACGCACCGGCGCGCGCGCCGGTGGAGATCGCACAGTCCGAGGCCCGCGTCGTCGGGGTCGGGCCCGGCGGTCTGCCCAGCTTCGTCACCGGACGGATCACCGAGGCGCCCCTCCCGGCCTCCTGGACCGATCCGGCCCTCGATCTCGCGCCCGCGCTGCGCGAGATCACCCCGCTCTTCCTGCTCAGCCCCTCGGAGCTGCGGCTCGGCCAGGCCTGGCAGGACGAGCTTGGCTACGGTCACGCCCGCTTCTTCCGCGAGGTGAACGGCCTGCCGGTGGTCGGCTCCGAGCTGCTCGTGCACGTCGACGCCGAGGGGACGGTCTACGCGGCCAACGGCGAGGGCTTCGGCGCCATCGGCATCGAGCCGCAGCCCTCCGTCCCCGAAACGGAGGCGCGCGCGGTCGCCCTCGAGGGCAGCGGGGTTCGCGAGGCCGTCGCCTCGCGGCTGGTCTACGTCGTGCCCCAGCTCACCGGCCAGGCGCGGCTGGCCTGGGAGGTTCAGGTCGAAGGGCGCGACGGCGACGGCCAGCCTGTCGCCGAGCGGGTCTACGTCGATGCGCTCGCCAAGCAGATCGTCAGCCGCAACAGCCGCGTCTACACGGCCAAGTACCGGCGGGTCTTCGACGCGCGCAACAACAGCCTGAAGCGCTCCGAGGGAGAGGGGCCGGTCAGCGACGCGGCCGTCAACGCGGCCTACGACAACACCGGCGTCACCTACGACTGCTACTGGAGCTGGTTCCAGCGCGATTCCTTCAACGGCAGCGGGGCGCGCATCGACAGCTACGTCCACGACTCGATGGACGGCAACGCCTACTGGTACGCCAACACCCTCAACTTCGGGGACGCCGACAGCCAGATGGCCAGTCCGGCCAGCGCGCTCGACGTCGTCGCCCACGAGTTCTCCCACGGGGTCGTCGAGTACACCGCCAACCTCGCCTACGAGTTCGAATCCGGCGCGCTCAACGAGGCCTGGGCCGACGTCCTCGGCGCGAGCTGCGAGGCGTACGGCGACGGCGGCGCCCCGAGCACGGACACCTGGAAGATCGGCGAGGACGTCTACACGCCCGGCGTCTCGGGCGACGCCCTGCGGTACATGAACAACCCCACCCTCGACGGCATCTCGTACGACTTCTGGCCGGAGCGCTACCTGACGGCCGAGGCGCCGAGCGACTACAACGACATGGGCGGCGTGCACACCAACTCGGGCATCGGCAACCTCGCCTACTACCTCGCGGTCGCCGGCGGCCGGCACCCGCGCAGCAAGACGACGGTCAACGTGAGCGGGGTGGGCATCAACCAGGCGAGCCGCAGCTTCTACCGCGCGCTGACGACCTACCTCAACTCGACCAGCTCCTTCCAGTCGGCCCGGCTCGCCACCGTGCTCGCTGCCAACGACCTCTACGGCGCCACCGTCGCCAACAACATCGACACCGCCTGGGCCGCCGTCGGCGTGCCGCCGACCTGGCTCGCGAGTGGCGATGCCGTCTCCCCGCTCTCGGGCAACGTGCGCACCCGGCTCTACTTCGGGGTGGAGCTCCCCGCGGGCTCGACCGGCCTGTCGATCACCACCTCGGGCGGCTCGGGCGACTGCGACCTGTACGCCAAGCTCGGCTCGGCTCCGACCTCGCAGAGCTTCGACTTCAAGTCCGAGAGCCCGACGACCGCCGAGACGATCTCGGTCCCCTCCCCGGCCTCGGGCACCTGGTACATCCTGCTGCAGGGCTGCCAGGGCTGTAGGGACTTCTCCGGCGTGCAGCTCTCGGTCTCCTTCGACGAGCACCACCTGACCCCGCCGCCCAAGCCCTCGCTGCCGCCGCCCGCGCCTTCGCTCTGACCCGGTGGGCGCGGCCCGTCACTCTCAAACACGACGTAAGCCCCCGGGGCCCGGGGGCCGAATCTCAAGTAGGGGAATTCACATGCTGCGAAGACTCCTTCCATTCGTCCTCCTGCTCTCCCTCGGGGCGGTGGGCTGCTCCGAGGAGCAGTCGCCCCCGGTCGACCCCAACGACAACAAGCCGACCTGCGGCAACGGCAAGCTCGACCCCGGCGAGAAGTGCGACCCGGAGATCGAGTCCGGCCAAGGCGTCTGCCCGCTGTTGTGCGACGACGCCGACGTCTGCACCGCCGACCAGCTCATCGGCAGCGACGACGACTGCACCGCCGAGTGCCTGTCGGTGCCCATCACCCAGTGCGCGACCGGCGACGGCTGCTGCCCGGTCGGCTGCAACGCGCTGACCGACGCCGACTGCTCGGCCACCTGCGGCAACGGCATCGTCGAGGTCGGCGAGAAGTGCGACGGCAACTGCCCGATCTCCTGCGACGACGGCAACTCCTGCACCGCCGACGCGCTGACCGGCAGCCCGACAGCCTGCAACGCCGAGTGCACGCACACCTCGATCACCGAGTGCCGCGGCGGCGACGGCTGCTGTGCGCCCGGCTGCAACTCGAACACCGACTCGGACTGCTCGACCTCCTGCGGCAACGGCATCGTCGAGGGCAACGAGCTGTGCGACGGCAACTGCCCGACCGTCTGCAACGACAACAACGCCTGCACCGCCGACGTCCTCTCCGGCACCCCGACCTCCTGCAACGTGGTCTGCAGCCACAACCCGATCACCACCTGCCAGGGCGGCGACAACTGCTGCCCGGCCGGTTGCAACGCCAACACCGACTCGGACTGCTCGGCCTCCTGCGGCAACGGGGTCATCGAGGCCAACGAGACCTGCGACGGCAACTGCCCGACCGACTGCAACGACGGCAACGCCTGCACCGCCGACGTGAAGACCGGATCGCCAGGCACCTGCAACGTCACCTGCACCAACACCCCGATCACCCAGTGCGTCAGCGGCGACGGCTGCTGCCCGAGCGGCTGCAACGCGGTGCTCGACAACGACTGCAATCCGCGCTGCGGCAACGGCGTCGTCGAGGGGACCGAGCGCTGCGACGGCAACTGCGTCTCGGAGTGCAACGACGGCAGCGCCTGCACCACCGACACGCTCCAGGGCTCGGCCCAGACCTGCGACGCCCGTTGCGTCTACACCGCCGTCACCCAATGCGTGCACTCGGACGGCTGCTGCGCCCCGGGCTGCAATGCGCTCAACGACAACGACTGCAACCCGACCTGCGGCAATGGCGTCATCGAGCCGGGCGAGACCTGTGACAACAACTGCCCGGCCAATTGCAACGACGGCAACGCCTGCACCACCGACACGATGAGCGGCTCGGCGACCAACTGCACCGCGGCCTGCACCAACACCCCGATCACCGTCTGCCAGGGCGGCGACGGCTGCTGTGCGCCCGGCTGCAACTCGACCAACGACAACGACTGCTCGGCCTCGTGTGGCAACGGCGTGAAGGAGGGCAACGAGACCTGCGACGGCGCCGACTGCCCGACGAGCTGCGACGACGGCAACGCCTGCACCAAGGACACCCTCATCGGCAGCGCGCAGCAATGCAACGCGCAGTGCACCTTCTCGCAGATCACCACCTGCTCGATGACCAGCGACGGCTGCTGCCCGGCGGGCTGCAACAGCCTCAACGACACCAACTGCGGCGCCACCTGCGGCAACGGCGTGGTCGAGCCCCCCGAGACCTGCGACGACAACTGCCCGACGGTCTGCAACGACAACGACGCCTGCACCACCGACGCGCTCTCCGGCCAGGCGAACGAGTGCAACGTGCGCTGCACCTCCACCCCGATAACGGCCTGCTCGATGACGAGCGATGGCTGCTGCCCGGCCAACTGCAACAGCCTCAACGACGCCGACTGCCAGCCGGTCTGCCCGAACGGCGTGGTGGAGGCGGGGGAGAAGTGCGACGGCAACTGCCCGACCTCGTGCGACGACGGCAACGCCTGCACCGCCAACACGCTTATCGGCAGCGCGGCCCAGTGCACCGCCGAGTGCACCTACAGCACCATCAGCCAGTGCTCGATGACCAGCGACGGCTGCTGCCCGTCGGGCTGCACCAGCATCAACGACGTCGACTGCGACTCTTCGGGCCTGATCGGCGATCCGTGCACCTCCGGCGGCGAGTGTGTCTCCGGCGCCTGCCTCGACGAGGCGAACACCGGCTGGAGCGGCGGCTACTGCACCGCGGCCTGCGGCGATCCGGCGCTCAACCCCACCGAGTGCGGCAGCGGCGCCCACTGCGCGGCCTATGACGCCGAGAGCGGCTACGGCTTCTGCTTCCGCGACTGCGCGAACAACAACTCGTGCCGCACGCCCTACTACCAGTGCTTCGACTGGGACGGCGACGGCACGCGCTCCGAGTGCGCGCCGGTGGCCAGCGGCACGGGAACCGTGGGCGCGCCCTGCGACTCGATCCACGACTGCGCCGGCGGCCAGCTCGGCTTCTGCCTGTTCGAGGAGTACGGCTGGCGAAACGGCTACTGCACCCTCACCTGCAGCACCTCCTGCCCGTCCGGCTCGCACTGCGCGCTGGTCGATGCCGGCGAGGGCATCTGCATGCAGAACTGCGCCTCGACCGCCAACTGCCGCGCCGACGGCTACGTCTGCGGCGACGGCGACGGCGCGGGCACCAACGAGTGCTTCCCGGCCGCCACCGGCACCGGCGCGGTCGGCGACGCCTGCGCCGGAACCTGGGAGTGCGCCGGCGGTCTGGGCGGCCTGTGCTACTCGGCGGAGAACGGCTGGAAGGACGGCTACTGCATGCAGGAGTGCAGCAACACGGTCACCTGCCCGACCGGCTCGCACTGCGCCTACAAGGACGCCTCGGGCAACGGGCTGTGCCTCGACAACTGCTCGACCAACAACGAGTGCCGCAGCGGCGTCGGCTACCAGTGCGTCAACGGCGACTTCTCCTCCGACAACTCGAAGGAGTGCCACGCCGCGGCCACCGGCACCGGCGCGCCGGGCGCGGCCTGCACCGAGCTGTGGGACTGCAGCGGCGGGCTCTTCGGCTTCTGCTACACCGGCCTGCCGAACGGCTACTGCTTGATCGAGTGCACGGCCGGCACCGGCACCTGCCCCTCCGGCAGCTTCTGCACTTCGGCGCTCAGCGACACCGCGCAGTTCTGCGCCGACTCCTGCGCCTCCCCGGCGGAGTGCCGCAGCGCCGATAGCTACCAGTGCATGAACTTCGGCGACGGCAACGGCTGCTGGTTCCAGTAGCAGCCCGCTGAACGAGTAGCCTGAACGGCCCCGGCGACCTTCTCCGAGTCGCCGGGGCCGTTCCTTTCAGAGGTGTCGAAGAACCCTTCGAGCGATAACCGCTCATCCGGAGCAAAAGCCTTCCTGCTGGCGGCCCGGCGTCTCGGGGTGCCGGATCCCAGGGCCCGACTCCGCCTGCCGCGTTCCTCGGGAGGCTACCCTCGGGCCTCTCGACTTCGCTTCGAGGTGACCGGGAGGTGGCGAGCCGAGGCCAGGTGGTCTTCCGGCACCTCTTGAAATCGAGGGGAAACACCACGATCGCGCGGCGAGGAAGCTGGAGCTTCATCCTCCATTCGCTCGTTCGGAAGCTTCACTCTCCGGCCGGCTGGAGCGGAGGCTTCATCGTCGGTGAGCGCCGCGTCGCCCGCCGCCTGCATCTCTTGCCGTTCGCGCAGGGAACGGGCCTGAGCGGCGACTAGAGCTTGTAGCCGATCTTGCGCAGCAGCTCCTTGCGCGAGACGACGTCGCCCTCGGTCTCGACCCCGAGCGGCGGCTGGCCGTCGATGACCCCGACGATGCCTCGGCCCTTGTCGGTCTCGACGACGAGCACGTCGACCGGGTTGGCCGTCGCGCAGAAGATGCGGCAGACCTCGGGCACCTGCTTGATCTGGTTGAGCACGTTGACCGGGAAGCCGTTCTTCAGGAAGACGAAGAAGCTGTGGCCGGCGGCGACCGCCTGGGCGTTCTTCACCGCGAGATCGACGAGCTCCTTATCGTTGCCCGAGCGGCGCACCAGCCGCGGGCCCGAGGCCTCGCAGAAGGCGATGCCGAACTTCAGATGCGGCGAGGTGCCGACGAGCGCCTCGTGCAGGTCCTCGACGGTCTTGATGAAGTGCGACTGGCCGAGGATGAGGTTGACCTCCTCGGGCTTCTCGACGGTGACGGCGCGGATCTCCATGGCTCCCTCCGGCTGCGGCGCGCGGTTGTGCGCGGCGGGTTCGACCGCAGCGAATACCGCCCGGGGTGAGGCTGAGGCAAGGGATCAAGGCCGCCCTCGTTCATCCCGAGCTTGTCGATGAGCCTGAACCGCTGAGCTCGAGCTTCCCGCGGCAGGCCCGACCTTTCGGCGGACCTCTCGACTTCGCTCGCGGTCCAGCGGAGGAGCCGCGCGCCGGGGCCGCCAGCACGAAGGCTGGCGCTCCGGCCTCGCTGCACCCGTCGCGGCTCGGCCGCAGGGCCGCAGGGCTGCACGCATCCGACGAGCGCACCATCTTCAACGCGCGAAAGCGGGCATGCCGCCCGCTCGCAAACCGGAGGCAACCCCATGGAAGAGACCGCCACGACCATCCCGCTCATCGGCGACAGCGCGCCCTCGTTCAAGGCTCAGACCACCGAAGGCATGGTCAGCTTCCCCGAGGACTACAAGGGCAAGTGGGTCATCCTGTTCAGCCACCCGGCCGACTTCACCCCGGTGTGCACCACCGAGTTCATGACCTTCGCCTCGATGGCCGAGGAGCTCAGAGCCCTCGACGCCGAGCTGCTCGGGCTGTCCATCGACAGCAACTTCAGCCACATCGCCTGGGTGCGCGCCATCAAGGAGAGGGCCGAGTTCCGGGGGATGAAGAACCTCGACATCCCCTTCCCGATCATCGCGGACATCAAGATGGACGTCGCCCGCAAGTACGGGATGGTCCAGCCCAATGCGAGCACGACGCAGGCGGTGCGCGCGGTCTACTTCATCGACCCGCAGGGCAGGGTGCGCGCGCTCATCTACTACCCGCTCAGCAACGGGCGGAACTTCCAGGAGATCAAGCGGCTGCTCATCGCCATGCAGCTCTCCGACAAGCACGGGGTCGCGACGCCGGCCGACTGGCAGCCGGGCGAGGAGGTCATCGTGCCGCCGCCTTCCACCGCGTCGAAGGCCGGCCAGCGCCTCGAAGAGGCCGGCGACGGCTACCGCTGCGTCGACTGGTATCTGTGCTTCAAGCCGGCGCCGTAGCGAAGACGGGTCGGCCCTCCGGCACCGTGCCGTGCCGCAACGGCCTGCGGTCAGCCCTCGAGGCGCGGCTCGGCGGCGCGCCCTCTTCTCTCGCCCGCGCGCCTGGCTTGGTCGAGCAGGCGCCGGGCAGTCGCGACGAGCCGCTCGGCCTCGAACGGCTTCTCCAGCAGCTCGACTCCAGGCTGGGCGAGCTCGCGGCGCAGCGGCTCGGTCGGATGCGCGGTGATGACCACGAACGGCATCTGGTAGCCGGCCGCGCGCGCCATCGCCAGCACCCGCGAGCCGGTCGTCCAGGACATGCGCACGTCGGTGACGACGAGGTCGAACGCGGCTTCGGTCAATCGCTGCAGGAGGACCGCGCCCGATTCGGCCTCGGCGACCGTGGCCCCCGCGTCTTCGACCACCGCTCGCAGCCAGCGGCGCAAGTCCTCGTCGTCGTCGGCGAGCAGCACGCGCGCGCCCGGGAGCGCGCCTGCCGGAGGCCTCTGTGCGTCCTTCCTCTCCATGCGCTTGGCCTGCGCCCGGTAAGGGGCGCTCGAGCCGGCTGCGGCGCCGAGTCTTTGCCCTCTGTTCGTTCAACCGGCGCCGCAAGAGCGCAATTCACAGCCAAGCTGCGCCCCGCGGCAGACGGCGCTCGCACTCTGGTCGCCCGTCCTGCCCCGCGATGCGGGCCGCGCCCGCGGCCGGTTGGCCGCGAAGGTGGGCGATCGGCGCCCCGGCGCACGCTTGATGAGGAGCGCGAGGGCTGCCCCCTCGCAGCACGAGCGTGCACCGGCGCGCTTGCCCGACGCTCGGCGCCGGTTGCCGCCATGCCCGCCCTCGCCATGATGCCTACGGTTGGCCTGGAGTCAGGCGAGCGTTCGAGGAGGGTCTTCAGTGCGTGCATCGAATTGGAGTTCGAAGCTTTCGCTGCTGGGCGCCGCGCTCCTGGCGCTCGGCGCTGCTTGCTCTATCGACCGGCCCATCGCGCCCGAACCCGAGGAGGTCGTCCCCAGCGGCACGGCGACGGTCTATGGAACGGCCTTGCGCATGAGCTTCGACTTCGGAGCGCTCCTCGCGACCGGCATCTTCGACGAGCAGGCAACGGCCATCGCGCTCGATCTCAACCTGTGCGAGGTCGGCTGCGGCCTGTTCGGCATCGAGGTCGAGTCGGGGACCCGGGCGGTGCTCATCAACCTGTCGGCTCCCCGCTCGCAGCTCGTCCCCGGAGCCGAGCTCGCGGCGCGCACCGAGCTCACCGCGCTCGCGGTCTACGCGAGCGGCCCGGCGGATCTGTACGACCGGGCTTTCCAGACGCACATCGAAGAGGCGCAGTCCGGCTCGCTCATCATCGACGCGATAAGCCTCGAGCCCGGCGGCAGCATCAGCGGCCGCTTCGACTTCGTGATGGACTTCGGCGGGGCCATCAACGGCTCGTTCGAGATGCCGCTGCTGCGCCTCGACGAGACGGGCGCGGGACGCTGAGAGACCCGCCGCGAAGTCTCTCTCTTCGACTCCGTCCGCCCCCGGCTCACCTCGAGCGCAGCCTCCCGAGGAACGAGGGAGGCGGAGTCGAGAGGCCCTTGACTCCGGCCTCGCAAGCTCGGCCTCCTGGACTACTGACCTCGAGATTCGTCGCGCGGCAGCACGATTGTTGGAGAAGCGGGCCTTCGGGTCGATTCCTCGCCGGGCGCATTGCCGTGCGCCCCTACCGACCTGCGACCGATCGCTTAGGTTCCGGGCGAAGCCCGGGCTGCGCCTGGTCGAAGGGGCTCGGGCTGACCGGGAGGGAGGCCCGCTGTCACCGAAGGCGAGCTATCGACGCGGCGCGCGCCGGGCGCCGGCCGGCGTCTTACCGGCAGGCCTCTTGGCGACAGGCTTCCTGGCGGGACCCTCCTTCGCCTTCGCTGCCTCCGGGCGCTTCTGGGCCTTCTCGGCCTTGGGAGGCATCGGCATGTCCGGGACCTCGACCTTCGGGTCCTCGGGGTTGCGGCGAAACAGGAGGAGGGTGCGACCGAGCACCTGCGCGACCTCGGCGCCGGTCTCTTCGGCGAGCGCCTCGGCAGCCTCGTGCCTGTCGACAGGCGAGGACTCGCCGACCTTCAGCTTGATGAGCTCGTGATCAGCCAGCGCCTGCTCGACCGCGGCGATGAGCGCGTCGGTCAGGCCCTCCTTTCCGAGGGCGACGACGGGCTCGAGGTGGTGTCCGAGCGCCCGCAGGGCTCGGCGCTGCTTTCCGGTGAGGGCCACGAAAAACCTCTATTTTCTCGGGGACGACGCCTGCCGTACCTCGCGCTGCGCGTCCAGGTGGTTGGGGTCGACCGAAAGCGCCTTCTTGAACCACTTCAAGGCGTTCGCCGCGTCGCCCGTCATCTTGGTGATCTGGCCGACGAAGAAGTAGCTGTGCGCGCACTTGGGGCTCAGCTTGATAGCCGTCTCCAGGTCCTTGAACGCTTCCTTCTTGGCGGCAGCCTTGTCCTTGCCCGCGAGGAACCGCGCCCAACCGCGCCACGCGTAGGCCGCGCCTTCCTTGTCGTTGAGGCCGATGGCCTCGTCGAGCAGGGCGAGCGCGTCGTCGAGCTTGCGAGCCTTGACGCTGATGCAGCCCTTCTGAAAGGCCTGCTCCGCGGCCGCGATGCGCTCGGCGTCCAGCTTCTCGGGGCTGGCCGCCTCGAGCGAGGCGAGGTGCTCGGCGCGCAGCTTCTCGTCGCTCAGGACGCGGTAGGCCTCGTTGACCGAGGCGAAGATGTCGGCCTTCGCCTTGGCGATTTCGGGCGGAGTGTCGGCGGGCAGAGTGTCCGGGTGGTAGGCCTTGGCCAGCTTGAAGAAGGCGGTCTTGATCTGGCCGACGTTCGCCTCCTTGGGCACGTCGAGGACCTCGAAGTGGCTCTTGCCTTTGAGGCTGGCGGCGTGCGCCTTGAGACCCGCCAGATCCTCGCCGCGGTCCTTGGCGGGCGATCCGGCAGGCGCCGCGGGCGTGGCCGCGGTAGCCGGGCCGACGACCGGAGGCGAGGCGGGCTTGGCCGCGGTGGCCGGGCCGACGACCGGAGGCGAGGCGGGCTTGGCGCCCGCGGCCGGGCCGAGCGTGGGAGGCGAAGCGGGCGTCGCACCCGCGGCCGGGCCGACGACCGGAGGGGGACCGGCCGGAGGACCGACTCTCGGCGGTCCACCGGGCGCACCTGCCGCAGGCCCGACCCTTGGAGGCGCGCCGCCGGGCGTCCCCAAGCGCGGAGGACCTCCGGGCGGAGGCGCGAGCTTCGGGGGCGCACCAGCCGGAGCGTCCGCGCGCGGCGCAGCGCCGCCTGCGGCCGGGGGCGGGCGGGCCGCCTGGGGTGCGTCAGCGCTCGGCTCGTCGGCCGATGCTCGCTTCGCCTCGGCGGCCGCATCTGGCGCAGCGACCTGTTCGTCCGCCGGCTTCCTGTCAGCGGCCGGGCTGACCTTGGGCTTGGTCGGCGTGGCGCCTTCGGCGAAGGAGAGGGCCTCGAAGCTCGAGAGGAGGAAGGCCGTGCGAACGATGGTCTCGCTCTCGGCCGGCATCATGTCGCACAGCCCGTCGACCGAGTGGACTCCGTCGAAGTACGAGGCCGCCCTCGCCTCCTGGGCGTTGAGCTTGAGCTTGCTGATCTCGACTCGCCCGCCGCTCTTCATCACGGGCCACTGCAGCTTGTCGTCGAGCCGTTCCTTGACGGCTTCGATGGGAGCCTCGCGGGCAGCGCTGGCCGCGAGCCCCCAGCGGTCGCCCAGGGGCATCGCGGTGGCCGGCGCCTTGGCCTCGCGGTCGAACTCGAAGCTGCCCTCGCCGAGCAGCAGGGCGGCCGGCAACAGGCCCCGGGCGTGCTCGCCGATGAAATTGAAGGCGTCCGCCGGACCGAGAAGCTGCAGGCCGAACAGCGCGTTGAGGATGCTGCCGCCAAAGTTGGGCGCGACGCCGCGCGCGTCGGCGATCTGCTCGTTGGTGAGTACACCCTGCTTCACCAGGAAGGCGCCCAAGTCCTCGTCGGCCCGGTTGCTGGAGACCGCCTCGGGCGAGCCCTTCTTGAAGAAGATCTCGAAGGTGACCTCGCTGGCCTCGAGGCGCAGCAGTCCGGTCTCGTTGCCCGTGGCCGCCACGTAGTAGAGGAACAGCGGCGGGCAGGTGTCCAGATCTCCGGAATCGGGCAGGCCCTCGTCACTCGAGGGGCGCTTGCCGGCAGGCCGCTTGTGGGCACGCCGCACCGGCTTCTCCTCGGGCGGCGCAGCGGTCCCCGGCGCACCGACGACCGGGGGGCCCGGGGGCGCAGGCGGCGCGCTCGAACCATCCGGCAGCTCGAGGTCGTCCGGCAGAGGCTCGGTGCTGTCGCCCCAGAGCTCTTTGGGGAAGGCTTCGCGCAGGTCGGGCAGGCGGCCTGGGAAGAGGAAGTTCAAGCCGTCGCGCGAGGCCTGCAGCCGGCCCGGGACGAGTCCATTGCTGACGAGCAGCTCAATGGTCGCAAACGTAAGCGGGCCCCACATCTTGCCCCGGTCGTTGCGGATCCAGTATTGGCGCGGCTCGTCGGACATGACCTGCTCGTCCCTTCGCTCGAAACGGCCGAAACATAACAGCTTCGCGCTGTTGCGGCGAATCGCCCGCCCTCCGTGCGATCGGGTTCTGGCCGCGGCCGCGCGGCGAAAAGCCTGGCGCCCCGCGGGCGCGCTCCTTGCGAGGCCTGGGCTTCCCCGCTATCGTTTTTCGCTCATTTTCCCCAGTGCTTGCGGGCGCGAAATCGGGAAGAAGGCAGGCCCATGGATGTCCGCTGCGACCGTTGCCGGACCGAGTACGAGTTCGACGACGAGAAGATCACCGAGGCTGGAGTCACCGTCCGCTGCACCGTCTGTGGGCACGTCTTCAAGGTGAAGAAGAAGGCGCTGCTGGTGACGATGCCGCTCAAGCCGGGCGAGAGCTCGGCGGCGCCCGATCTGCCGCCATCCAATCCCGAGAAGCCGCGCGACTGGAAGGTGCGTCAGGCCAACGGCAACCTCTTCACCTTCAAGGAGCTGACGACGCTCCAGAAGTGGATCGTCGAGCGCAAGGTGGCGCGCGACGACGAGATCTCGCTGACCGGCGAATCGTGGAAGCGGCTCGGGGACATCGCCGAGCTCGCCAGCTTCTTCCAGGTCGTCGAGGCCGCCGACCGCGCCAACTCCCTCGGCGCCCTCGCTCAGCTCCCGGCGCCTCTCCCCGAACCGAGCCTCGCGCGGGCCCAGCCTGCCGCCTCAGAGCCTGCGCCCGCCCAACAGCTCGAGCCCCCCCAGCCCCCCGCGCCTCTCGGCGCGGCCGCCTGGGAGGCGGACCGGCCGTCGGTGGCGCCGGTGGCCGCGCGCGAGCCCGCGT
>ENA-UOOH01002705-UOOH01002705.1-fermentation-metagenome-genome-assembly--contig:-NODE-2705-length-14753-cov-30.034290_pt1 | contig 14753 bp, 12 predicted proteins | sample MGYA00245778_ERZ724025 | MGnify/ENA primary metagenome ERZ724025 (study PRJEB28704, sample SAMN03018313) | fermentation metagenome | biome: anthropogenic terrestrial biome; feature: soil... | reverse complement strand
ACTTACCTATTTTGTCCAAGTGATCGCTATTTGCAGATTTCAGTGACTCTTTATATACTTCAAGCACACTATTTGAAGAAAAATCATGCACTGGAGAGCCAGAGGAAGAATTAGATTGACAATAATCGCATGATCTCCGGAAAGTGAAAAAAGAATATATTGGCCACTATACCCAATCATAAACTCTATTGAGGGAGATATGCAAGAAACATTGAAGCTTTGGCACCAGGTTTTATCCAAGAGTTACGATACCATTTGGAGAGGTATAAGTAGGAGTCAGTTATGGATCCTTTGATAATCACTAATCAACATAAATTCTTATCCAAGGTTATTGAGGATATTCTGCCACACTCCCAAAAGTTATATTTCTTGGTAGGATACTTCTATTTCTCTGGTTTTGAAGAGATCTACACCCAGTTGCAGGATAAACAGCTCAAGATTTTGATCGGTATGAGCATCGAAAAGGATTTATCCAATCATATCAAAGAATACTATGTTATTCGAGACCTTAGCCAATCCCGCCTAGAGATCAAGAAAGATTACTACAGTTCTTTGGTGCAAGTGTTTAACGATACGGATTATTTCGATTCTGCAGAGCGGATCAAAGCCTTTAAGCTTTTTTTGAACAAGATCCAAGATGGCAGCTTGCAGATCAAGAAAACAGCATTGCCAAACCATGCCAAGATGTACCTGTTTGAACATAGCGAAGCCTACACTCAAGGCGGTATGCTTCCTGGCACAATGATCACCGGGTCCAGCAACTTAACCCTCTCTGGCTTAAAAAATCAGCACGAGATCAATGTGGTGTTATACGATAAATTCAAATCCGGCAAAGCCATCTTCGACGATCTATGGGAATCAGCGATAGACTTGGTAGATGAAAATTGCTTGGATGATTTCACCGAAGAAGTGATCAAGAAGATTTGGTATGAGAAGCTGTACAAGCCCTATCTCTTTTACCTGCGGGTTTTGGACGAATACTTCTCGATAAACGACCGCAGCAGCATAGCCCTGCCCACCAGGATCACCAAAGGCAAGTATTTCAACCTGCAATATCAGAGCGATGCCATCAAAAAAGCGCTCAAGATACTGGATGAGCACAATGGAGTAATGATCTGTGATGTGGTGGGCCTGGGAAAGAGCATCATTGCCTCAGCCGTGGCTTACAACCTGCGCAAAAAGGTGATCATCATCTCTCCGCCTCACCTCAATGAACAGTGGGACAAGGAATATCGTGTGCTCTTCGAGCTTAATGCCGTGGTCTATGGCAGCGGTTCCATCCATAAGGCACTGGACTACAAAGAATCTAAGTTTCCGGATGAAGAGCTACTAATCATCGTGGATGAAGCCCACCGCTATCGCAATGAGGATACGGACGACTATATCCTGCTGCACAGGCTCTGCCAGGGTAACAAAGTAATGCTCTTGACCGCCACTCCTTTCAACAACCGTCCGCAGGACGTTTTTGCCATGATCAAGCTCTTCCAGATTCCCTCAAAATCCACCATCCGCTCCGTGGACAACCTATCTTACCACTTTTCTGAGGCGGTGAGAGAATACAAAGATATCAACAAAAAACGGGTCAAAAAGAGCATTGGTGCGCATGAATTGCAACAGCGGGTTAGCGATCTGGCCCGCAAGATCAGATTTATCATGGAGCCTGTGGTGATTCGGCGCTCACGCCTGGATCTGGACAAAATCGATGCCTATCGTGAGGACCTCCAGAAGCAAGGCATCCGCTATGTATTTGCCGAAGCTCCCATCTTGAAAGAATACCCCCTGGGAGAGATGGCGGAGCTATATACCAAGACCCTTTTCCTGATTGCCCAGGAGAGCAAAAACCTGCCGCCTGACAGCTCCGATCTCGACGATAGCATCGGATACATCGGAGCTCGCTACAAACCTGCCAATTACATCATTGATCTGGAAAAATTCCGTAGTAGCATCCAGGATGAGCGGGTGGATGTGGATTCCATCGGGGTTGCCCAGGCAAACCTGGCCAAGTTTATGCAAAGGCTTTTGGTGGGCCGCTTTGAGAGCTCGCTGAATGCCTTCAAAAAGACCCTGGAATCCATGCTGGAATCCATGGAAAGCATCAAAGACTACTATCTGAAGCTGAAGCGGGTGCCAATCTATAAAAAGGGACAGCTCCCTGCCGTTGACGAGCTTTTGCAAGACATGAGTGATGACGCTATGGCAGAGATCAATGCCTATGGCTTTGAGGACGAGCTGAAAAAGCACTTTGACAAAGGCCTGGTCTTCATTCCGGCAGATCAGTTGAGGCCAGATTTTATTATCCATCTGAATCATGATATCGCCTTGCTCAGTAAAATCCATCAGGAGTGGTTTGCCCAGGGTATGCCTTTTGACCCCAAGCTGGCAAACTTCGCCAGTGAGATCAAGCGTCAGCTATCCGAAGATAAGAGCCGCAAGATCGTGGTATTCAGCGAATACACCGATACTGCTTCCTATGTGTATCAGCATATTGCTGATGACCCCCAAATCCGCGCTATCTATTATTCCAGCGCGGAATCCTCCACTGTGCGTAAGCTGATCAAGGAAAACTTTGATGCTTCCAGTGAAAGGCAAAAGAATGACTACGATATCATCATCACCACCGATGCCCTCTCCGAAGGGGTAAACCTGAACCGGGCCGGAACGGTCTTCAATTATGATATTCCCTACAACCCCACGCGCGTGATCCAAAGAGTGGGACGCATCAATCGCATCGGCAAAATGCTCTTTGATACGCTGTATATCTACAATTACTTTCCCACCGATATTGGCGAAGGGCACATCCGCACCAAGGAAATCTCCACCCTCAAAAAAGCCATGATCGACGTGCTTTTGGGAGAGGATACCAAAGTGCTCACCGATGAAGAGCAGCTCATCTCCTATTTTCACGAGCAATACCAGAAAGCCAGGCAGGAGCAAGAAGCTGAATCCTGGGACGCGGTGTATCTGAATGAATACAACCATCTGAAATCCGGAAAGCCGGAATTGCTCCAAAAAGCCCGGGAGATCGAGCATCGCAGCAGATTGCGCCGCTCTGAAGCCAAAGACCAAAAAGGGGTGCTCGTCTTTGGCAAAAAGGGAGAGGACTTTGCCTTCCGCTTGGGCCTGGATGCCAATGAATCCATCGCCCTGAGTCCGGAGCAAGCCCTGAATCTATTCAAAGCCACGGAAAGCGAAAAACCCCGCGCAGTGTCCGATGCCTTCGATGCCCTCTATCAAAACGCAAAATCCAATATGTATGCCAAACAAGCTGCATCTACAGCCACCGGAAAACGCGCAAAAACTCTTAATAAACTAAAAGCCATGAGCGATGCTAGCCCCAAATACAAAGATTATCTGAAAGATCTCTATCACGTGGCCAAAGAGCTGAATTCCCTGCCAGATGGCGTGTATCACAGCATCAACCGCGTGAATGCCAATAGCCTGGCCCGGGATATCGAAAGCCTGATGCTGCTGGTGCCCCACAGCTATCTGAATGCGATCATCAGGACTGCCCGCAAGATCGATGATGGCGCCGAAAGCTTGATTTTGGCAGAAGAACTGACATAGGAGAAAATGATGAACCACTTACTGAGCTCAGCTTACCAGCGTGAAGATTGGATCAGCTTTCTGCAGACAAGATTTTTGCCAAACGACTTCAAGCTCAAAAAACAAGCTATCAACATAGAATTCAAATCCAAATACATCCGGCCTCAGGCATATTGGATCGGCGATTGCGACTCACTGAACAATCTGGCGATCATCGAGATCTCACATGGATCAGAAAATGACCCCCGCATCGGAGTCTCCCGGGATGCCTTCCGCCTCATGGCAGAACTGAATCGGGAAAACGCGCTTTTCTTTTTTGTCTCCGAGAACTCAAACAACTACCGCTTTTCCCTGATCACGCTTAAGCTGGAGCTGGAAGGCACAGACGTAAAATACAAGTTCTCCAATCCCAAACGTTTCTCCTTCTACCTGGGTGAGAATGCCAAAACCAAGACCCCTGAGCTCTTTCTCTTCCAAAAAGGCAGGATATCCGACCTTGAGGATTTGCAAGGCAGATTCTCTATCGAAGTAGTAAACAAGGAATTTTATCAGAGAATACAAAAGAGCTTCTACAGCTTGGTGGGTGGTAAACTGAAGCAGGGTAACAAAGAAGAGGAATTCCAATCTCAGCTCATGCTGCCCGGAAATCCCGATACCAAGACCAGGCAGGAATTTGGCGTGCGCTTGATCGGCCGCATTGTCTTTTGCTGGTTTCTAAAGAAAAAGCTCTCGGATAAGGGCAATCCTCTGATTCCGGATGATGTGCTATCCTCGGCAGCAGTGAAGAATTCTTTTTACCACCATGTATTGGAACCGCTCTTCTTTGAAGTATTAAACAGACCCTCAGAAGAGAGGAACCCTGACCTTCGTAAAGCTCCTTTCGAAAGTATCCCTTACCTGAATGGTGGTCTCTTTGATCCCAGTATGCATCAGGATTACTATAGCCCATCCAATAGCCAACGGGCTGCTCTGCCTGCCTGGGACCTCAAAATTCCCGATGATTGGTTCCGCGAATTGTTTGCCATCCTGGAAACCTATAACTTTACCATCGATGAAAATACTCCCATCGATATCGACCTCTGTGTGGATCCAGAAATGTTGGGACGCATCTTTGAAAACTTGCTGGCAGAGATCAATCCGGAAACCGGGCAAAGCGCAAAAAACGCCACGGGTAGTTTCTATACTCCCCGCCCCATTGTGGAATATATGGTAGATGAAGCCCTAATCCAATATCTGAAGAGCAAAACGGATATTGATGAGGATGCTTTGCGTGATTTGCTGGATTACAATATTGAAGAAACCGGATTTGATAAAGCCCAAAACCTCGCTGTGCTGGACGCTCTAGACGAAATCAAGGTGCTGGATCCCGCCTGCGGATCCGGCGCTTTCCCCATCGGCATTCTGCAGAAAATGCTGCTTATCCTCCAGAAGGTGGATCCGGAATCAATCGAATGGGTTGTGCGTCAACTGGATAAGATTCCCAATAAGCTGGTGCGTGATGCGCTGGAAGAAAAGCTAATGGATGAAAACTGGCAATACCAGCACAAAATGGGCATCATCCAAAACGCCATCTATGGTGTGGATATCCAGCCCATCGCCACCGAAATCTCCAAGCTGCGGCTCTTTCTCTCCCTGATCGTGGATGAAAGCGTGATCGAAGCCAAAGATAACAAAAACATCCACCCGCTGCCCAATCTCTCCTTTAAATTCGTGACCGCAAATAGCCTTATCCCCCTTGGCGAAAAGAAGGAAACACAACTGCTTTACAAAAAATACATTCGGAAATACGACGGTATTCGAGATCGATATTTCCATGCCCACTTTGTAAAAGAGAAGGAATCTATCAAGTCAGAATTTGCAGCTTTACAAAAAGAGCTCGTAGCTAAGTATTTTGAACCCACCTTTAGCCAGGCAGATATATTAGGTGAACCTGAAGAAAAGCCGCTGACAATAAAAAAAGAAAAAGAATATATTTTTAAACTTGTAGAATGGAATCCATTTGAAGATAAGGTATCGGCTTGGTTTGATCCCAAATGGATGCTTGGAGTAAAGGATGGCTTTGATATCGTGATTGGAAATCCGCCCTATATCCAATTACAAAAAGCTTTTGATGATAAACGCAAGTTTGCCGATCTCTACAAGGACTGCAAATACCAAAGCTTCGAGCGCAGCGGAGATATGTATTGCCTCTTTTATGAGCGAGGGGTTCAACTCCTGAGCCCTGGGGGAGTTTTATGCTATATCACCTCAAACAAATGGATGCGCGCCAATTATGGCGGAGCCCTGCGTAAGTATCTGGCAGAAAATACCCAAGCCAGAATCCTGATCGATTTTGGCGGCTTCAAGGTCTTTGATTCTGCCACGGTGGATACCAATATCCTGCTTACGCAAAACTCTGCGCCCGGCAAGCCTGACGGCAGAGCCTGCAGCATCAAAGCGGACTTTCACAAGGGCAATAGCATCACCAAATACGTAGCAGAGCATGGCATCCCCCTGCCTGCCTTCAGTGCCGAGAGCTGGATCATCGCAGATGATTCTGCTCAACAACTCAAAGCCAAGATCGAGCGCATCGGCACTCCGCTCAAGGATTGGGATATATCCATCTATCGTGGGATTTTAACCGGATACAACGAAGCCTTCATCATCTCCGGGGCAAAGAAAGACGAACTGATCGCTGCTGATCCCCGTTCGGCTGAGATCATCAAACCCATCCTCAGAGGGCGTGATATCAAACGCTATAAAGCAGACTTTGCGGATAAGTGGTTGCTCTTTATTCCCTGGCATTTTCCTTTACACAAAGACACCAATATTTCAGGAGCGTCTCTGGAAGCGGAAGAAGAATTCGCCAAGCAATATCCTGCCATATATCGGCATCTTTTAAGTTATAAAGAACAACTCTCCCGAAGGAACAAAGCTGAAACAGGAATCAGATATGAGTGGTATGCGCTACAGCGTTGCGCAGCTACCTATTATACAGAATTCGAAAAAGAGAAGGTGGTGTGGCAAGAAATGGTACAAAAGCCCACTTTTTCATATGATTATACGCGTACATACTTCTGTCTGGACACAGGCAGAATTCTAACTGGAGTGAATCTTAAGTACTTGGCTTGTATATTAAACTCAAGGCTATTTTTTTACATTGTTAAAGAGTTTTATGGTGGTGGAGCATTAGGAGGAACTGGCATACGAATGAAGCATACATTTTTAAACTATGCTCCAATACCGAAAGTCAATAATGGATTTAACCAGTTGTTTTGCGAGTTGTCTTACACAATCATATCACGCATAGAATCAGGGTTAAGCACTCAAAGTACAGAATCCCAAATTGACCTTATGGTTTACAAGCTATATGAGCTCACATACTCAGAGGCCAAGCTGATAGATCCTGATCTGGATTCCGTATTGGCATCTTTTGGTCTTTCAGCGCAGGATTTTGAGCGGATGAGCATAGAGGATTTGAGCAAATTGGAGGTGAAGTGAGTCAGATGCTATCGTTTCTTCAGAACTGGGGAGCTTATGCCATAATGGGCATTGCTGCTATTACGTGGAAGCATTGGGTTCCTAAGCTCCTGGACTATGCTCTCGATAAGAAAATAATCAAGTACAAGACAGATTTGGAGACAGAGAAAGAAAAACAACTGGCAGAATACGGTAAAGGCATCACCGGATTCAATAAGTTCTTTGACAAAAAGTATGAGATATACCCTCAAATGTACGCTGAAGTGATGAAGCTCCAAAGTGAATTATCAGAATGGGCTTCGATGCAGGATTTACCAGATCTTGGGGAAATGACCGTGCCAGAGTTTATAGATTTCCTTGATTCATTTCGCTTTACTAAGCCCGACCGGAGGTATCTGATAGAGCGGAAAGAGTCTGGATTAGTCACCGATAAGGATATTCTAGATTCGCTACCACGGCATTTTGAATGTTGTATGGCAGTTGCGAACAACTTCTATGTATTGAACCGTTTATTCCTATCAGAAGAGATCATTGTACTTGTGGAGCAGTTTCTAACAAAAGCCCAAACAATCTGTTCATACTACAGAGGTGCCTTTGGGGTGAGAGCTACAAGAGAAGAATGGGATGAGATAGAAGAAGCATGCAAAGAGAATTATCAAGTCCTTAGGAGTATGTTTAACCAAATGCATAACGAGCTTGAACATAGTAATCAAAACAAGAGAGAACAATGATTCCTTCAACAGATATGAAATCATCTTCAATATGGGGAAATTTGGTAACAAGAAGAAATGGACTTTCAAGATTTTTCAGAAGATGTGGTAACCCATTCAGATGAGAGAAAAGCTGATAAACACCCTGAGCTATCGTGAAGCACTGGAGCAGATTTTCCAGCACCAGGACCTCAAACTTATAAAGAATTTCAGATTTTCCTTGACGGAATTTATCTATAGATAAAGTGGGATCATGTATGTGTGAGAAGCTAAGGTGTATAGACGATCTTCTTGAGGATGCTTGGGACTCCATGTGCCCTCGGTATCGTGTAAGTATATTCGTCCGTACAAAGATTTATGATGATTTGATAGATTTCCTGGGTGGTAAGGGCATAAATCCCAAATACACCCCGGGCGACATTAATTATCGGTTGGATAAGATGATTAACATTGCAACCATAGTGTACAACAACAGATATCGTGATGAGACTTATAGAATTGAGGAAAAGCAGAAGCAGCCCAAAGTGACAGCAATGAAGTTTATGGACAAAGGGCGCAACGATCGCCTATATTGTCGAGAAATCGATTATGGGAAAGGAAAGGACGTCATCATCTGTGAGATATACATGGGTAAGAAGTCAGAAAGTTTATCTAATAAAGAGAAAAATATTATAAAGAGGACGCGGAGCTATGAGTTCGAAATACTCACATGATCAGGTATTGCAATCCATCCAGCCCTTCAGGAAGAAGTACAAAGCAATATCCTTGAGTACTGCTATCACTATGGAGTTAGAAGATTTGATGGAACAAAAGGGAATTAGCAAGAAAGAACTTGCGGCAGCGGCAGGAGTGTCGCCTTCATATCTTAGCCAAGTGTTCTCTGGGGATAAGCTAATTAATATTTCGATGTTAGCCGGGATATCCACTGAGTTCAATGTGGTTTTTAGGATGGAGATCCAGGACAAGAAGTCTGAGGAATTTTTAGAAAAAGCCGGTCGGATGGCGGTCGCTCCCGAAGTCGCGAAAACAACCTACATGCATAGATTCCCATCCACAAGTTTTAAACCTATGCCATTATATGATCATGCAATAGGAGCTGACTGTGGAGATTAAGCGCAGCGAACTCCAACAAGAGATGTTTGTACTTCTGGAAACCAAGATATCTTTGGTGTTTCCGAAAGAGACTCAGAACAATGATATAGATGATCTGGATATTGACTATCACATATTCACAAATAATGAAGATGATCACTTGGTCCGCATTATATTCGATATCAAGGCCATTCATCATTTAATGAAACAACCTGGATTAAACATCGAATTGCAGGCATCTTGTGACTTTAGGATTGCCGAATCTATCGAGGTCGGCTCTGATCTTTTCAATAAACTCATTAGCAATGCTGCTACAGCAATAACTTACAATAACATCAGAGCCTATCTACAGAACGTAACTTCGTATTATCCTGTAGAACCCTATATCCTACCAGCCATCGACATGCAGGACTTGTGTAAGAAATACGCTGAAAAGCTAGGATTAAATAAACCGCCAGATCCCGAAACTGAAGTGCCGACCCCCAAGAAGCCCAAAAAGAAAAGGCAAAAAATAACATAATGTATGCTCAAAGGCTTGGTCCCCAAACGGGGCTTCTTTGCATTTGTCAGCATACAGGGTAGTGCTTTCCTGGCTGCGGATCAATGATCACATCTGGAAATAGGAGATGGCTAACAATGGCATCTTTAAAGAGCATCGGGTCTGGTTATGGAGATGATCCACTTACTGGTATGCAGGAGCACTATTATCGGGCAACTCACGATGACCTGCCGGAAGAGGAGCCGCTTCTCGTATCTTATCGCCACACCCAAATTCCTTTGCAAGCATAGTTTTCGGGGAATCCGTTTTAGGGTTCTGTTTCCTGATGCTACACAGCACATGTGAGTTTTTCAATTTTAAGACCCTGGGTGAGGGAATAGTCAAGACCGTAGGATTAGACCAATCTGCCACCGAACTGCCAATCCCCACACCCATTCCCCGAAGCAGTCTCCATGCTTCTTTGATGCAGTGGGCACTGCAGGGACAGCGCATGGCAATTGCTTTTAGAAATGGGCTGGGATAGTAATGGGGATGATGTTTTCCATTATGTGTTTATTTCGTTCATAATTGATGTGGTTAGGATGTGGATTTGTGTCGCCCATGTTTTGGGGGTAGTATTTAGAGTCTTGGATTTGTATCTATTTTGGAATTTGCAGTTTTCGGTGACCCAATTTGCAGATTTCAGTGACTCTTTTCAATATTCTCTATGGCAATTTGGGTGAAAACGCCTCGTAGCGCGTGGTGTCTGTTCAGCCCCCTTCAAAAAAGAAATTGACAAAAAAAAGTCCTTATAATATATGAAAGTACATGGGTTTTCATGTAAACACGTGATTTATCCCCCTAATATTATGGAGGTATATATGCCGCAGCTACCGCTGATATGGTATTTGGCCCCGTTTGGTGCCATCTCTGCGCTTTTATTTGCCTATTTTTTCTATCGTAATGTCCGGGCACATAATCCCGGCAATGCCCGCATGCAAGAGATCGCCGGCTATGTACGTGAAGGAGCCTATGCTTATCTGTTGCAACAGTACAAGGGCGTGGGCATATTCTTTCTGGTGGCCCTGATTCTCTTTTTGATTTTCGCCTATGGCTTGAAAGTATTGGATCCCATGATTCCCTGGGGCTTTCTGAGCGGAGGCATCATGAGCGGATTGGCCGGCTTCATCGGAATGAATACCGCCACGATGGCATCCAGCCGCACCGCTCAAGCCTGCTCTGAGAGTTTGAATCGAGGGCTGAAAGTCGCTTATCGTGCCGGTGGCGTGATGGGATTGACTGTGGTGGGATTAGCTTTGTGGGATATCTCATTTTGGTTTTTCCTGCTCAATAACATTGGTTATTCACTGGAAAAAACAGCGGTCGTGATGCTCTCTTTCGGTATGGGCGCCAGTACTCAGGCTCTTTTTGCCCGTCTGGGCGGGGGTATCTATACCAAAGCGGCGGACGTGGGCGCTGATCTGGTGGGCAAAGTGGAAGCGGACATCCCGGAAGACGATCCCCGCAACCCTGCCACCATCGCCGACAACGTGGGTGACAACGTGGGCGATGTAGCCGGAATGGGCGCAGACCTATATGAATCCTATGCCGGCAGCATCCTTGCCACGGCGGCCTTGGGCATGAGCGTGGTGCTAAGGCTTTCCGCCACCAATCCTGCCATGAAGGATTTTATGGTCAATTTCATCTCTGCACCGCTGGTTTTGGCCGGTTTTGGAGCCTTACTCTCCATCTTCGGCATCTTCGCGGTGTCTACAAAGGAAAACTCCGGCATGAAGGAACTGATGGCAGCGCTGAACAAAAGCGTTTATCTTAGTTCTGTCTTGATCGCGGTCGCTTCTTTCTTTGTGTGCAAAATCCTGCTTCCCGAAGAGTATTATCTGGGCATATTTTTATCTTCGGTGATGGGATTGCTGGCAGGAATTCTGATCGGTTACACTACGGAATTGTGGACATCCCATTCCTATAAGGCCACACGCAACATTGTGAAACAGGGGGAATACGGCTCGGCGACGGTTATATTGGAGGGGTTCAGCGTGGGTATGCTATCTACTGCCATGCCTGTAATCATCATCTCCGCTGCCATCATGATCTCTTTTGTGCTCTCCGGTGGGTTTGAGCACATTGAATTGGGGCTCTACGGCATCGGTTTCGGCGCCGTGGGTATGCTGGCTACATTGGGAGTTACTCTGGCTATGGACGCCTTTGGACCCATCGCTGATAATGCCGGGGGAAACGCACAAATGGCGTATCTGCCCAAAGAAGTGCGCGAACGTACCGATAGCCTGGATTCCGTGGGAAACACCACTGCCGCGATCGGCAAAGGATTTGCTATCGGTAGTGCCGCACTCACTGCCATGGCACTGTTGGCGGCATATCTGGAAAAAGTGAGAGACGGCTTTGTGATGCTGGGCGATAAACTGGGTGAAGTGCAGATATTGAACCTTGGGAGCGGCGCTCATATGTATAATGTGGAAGCTCCTCTGGCCAGTTTGAACCAATTCATCGAATACTATCAGGTGAATCCCCTCAATCCCAAATTCCTGCTGGGTATCTTCATCGGTGCCATGGTGGTGTATGTGTTCAGCGCGCTCACCATCAAAGCAGTGGGCAAAGCTGCGGGGCTGATGGTAAAAGAAGTACGCAGACAGTTTACCACTATCCCGGGCATCCTGCAAGGAAAGACCAAGCCGGATTATGCGCAATGTGTGCGAATATCCACGATCGGCGCGCAGCAACAGATGATTCTGCCCGCCATCATCGGTATTTTGACCCCCATCATCATAGGTCTCATCCTGGGAGTAGCAGGAGTTTTGGGTCTGTTGATCGGTGGACTCACCACCGGATTTGTAACTGCGGTAATGATGAACAATTCCGGAGGTGCCTGGGACAATGCCAAAAAGTATGTGGAAACGGGAGCCGGGGGCGGCAGCGGGTCAGCTGTGCACAAAGCCACGATCGTGGGCGATACGGTGGGTGATCCTTTCAAGGATACCGCCGGTCCCTGCATCAATATCCTGATAAAGCTGATGAGCATGGTCTCCATCGTCTTTGGCGGCTTTGTGGTAGCCTATTCCCCAAAAATTGAAGCGCTCTATACTCCAAAGACTCCCCATCATATAGAAGCATCGCAAAACATTCAGGAAGAAAACGTAAATATAATATCCACTCCGGATAGCACCCTGATTATCATCGATTGAGCCGGGCAAGATGACACAGATATTAAGACGAAAAACACGCCCTATCATGCTGGGCAACATACAGATCGGCGGAGACGCCCCGATCTCGATCCAAAGCATGCTGAACGTGAAGACTGCCAATGTACAAGCGGCGCGGGAACAGATGAAACGCCTGATCTCTGCCGGATGCGAGATCATCCGCTTTTCCGTGATGGACATGGACGATGCTTTGGCGATCCCGGAACTAAAGCGGGGAATGAACACAGCTCTGGTAGCAGATATTCATTTCGATTACCGTCTGGCACTCGCCGCCATCGAAAACGGGATTGACGGACTGCGCATCAATCCCGGTAACATCGGCTCCCGCAAAGGGGTAGAAAGCCTGAGCGATGCCGCCAAAGCACAGCGTATTCCCATTCGCATCGGGGTAAACAGCGGATCCCTGCCCAAGGAGCTTCTTGCCAGGTATGGGCATGGCAGTAAAGCTATGGTGGAAGCCGCACTCTCGCATGTGAAGATATTGGAAGATCTGGGCTTTTACGATATCAAAATCTCGGCAAAAGCTTCCAGTATCCCCTTGATGCTGGAAAGTTATCGCGAATTGAGCCAGCGTTGCGATTACCCCCTGCATTTGGGGGTTACCGAAGCGGGCACCATGCTTTCGGGCAGCATCAAGAGCGCCATCGGACTGGGCATCCTGCTGGAAGAAGGTATCGGAGACACTCTGAGGGTGTCGCTGACGGACGATCCCGTGCAGGAAGTGTATGTGGCACGTCAGATTCTCATCGCTTTGGGTATACGCAAAGGTTTGCAGATAGTATCCTGCCCCACTTGCGGACGCACCCGTATCGACCTCATTGGTCTGGCACAGAAAGTAGAACAAGCCCTTCAGGAATTTAAAGATCAAGAATTATGCATAGCTGTGATGGGCTGCGCGGTAAACGGTCCGGGAGAAGCCAAAGAGGCGGATTTTGGCATTGCCGGAGGCAACAAAGAAGGGCTGATCTTTGCCCGCGGCGAGATCATCCGCAAAGTTCCTGAAGACAAATTACTCTCCGCCCTTGTAGAAGTGATTCGGGAAAGCCTGTAGATGCTCATAAGGATCTTTCTCACTTTTTTGAAGATCGGTGCGTTCACCATCGGCGGAGGCTATGCCATGATCCCGCTCATCAAGCGGGAAGTGTGCACTCGCCATGGCTGGATCACCGAAGAAGAATTTTTGGACGGCTTGGCGGCAGCGCAAAGCTGTCCGGGCCCCATTGCCGTAAATATCAGCATTTACACGGGATATCATGTACGGGGAAAAGCCGGGATGCTATTGGCACTGTTTGGCACTATTCTGCCTTCCACCGTGTCCATCATTATAATTGCCATACTCTTCCGGCAATACGCAGAACAGACGTTGGTAAAGCGGGCTTTCACCGCACTCAACCCGGCGGTGGTGGCACTTATAGCTGTTCCCCTGATCCAGATGGCAAAGAAAAGCGGGCTTAACGCGAAGAACGCCTGGTTCCCCCTCGCCATCGCCCTTGCTGTGGGACTGCTGAATGTATCCCCGGTTTATCTGATCCTGCTCACCATCGCGTTTGCAGTGTATGAGACGCGCCGATGATTCTGCTTACAATGCTGTTTACGTTCTTCAAGATCGGGCTGTTCAGCTTTGGCGGGGGCTATGCGATTTTGGCGATGATCCGCCAGGAAGTAGTGATTCACCACGCCTGGATTACGGAAGCGGAGTTTGTGCAGGTGGTGGCTATTTCGCAGATGACCCCGGGGCCGATCGCAATCAACGCGGCCACCTTTATCGGCTATCAAAAAGCCGGGGTGTTAGGTTCCCTGATCTGCACTTTCGGAGTGATATTACCCTCGCTGATCATCATGCTTATCATCACGATGAGCTATCTGAAACTGAAGAAACTACCCTGGTTTCAGCAGATCTTCAAGCGGCTGCGGCTGCTATCGGTGGGCTTGATCGCGGCGGCACTTATCATGATAATGGGCAATGCCGTGCGGGATTGGTATTCAGTAGCTATCTTTGCAGTGTGTTTTGCGGCAACTTGGCGTTATAAGCTGAATCCCTTTACTATGCTGATATTAGCGGCAGTTTTTGGGATGGTCTTTGGCAGCGTTTAGCTATCCCAAGTGGATGAATTTGAGAAAGTAATCCGAGATCTCCGGGGGCAGGCGTTTTGCCTTGCCTTCAGCTGCATACACCACAGTGAGATGCGCCACAAAACACAATTCCCCGCGAGAATTGTATATTTCTTGTTTCCA
>ENA-UOOH01002700-UOOH01002700.1-fermentation-metagenome-genome-assembly--contig:-NODE-2700-length-14780-cov-4.768285_pt1 | contig 14780 bp, 14 predicted proteins | sample MGYA00245778_ERZ724025 | MGnify/ENA primary metagenome ERZ724025 (study PRJEB28704, sample SAMN03018313) | fermentation metagenome | biome: anthropogenic terrestrial biome; feature: soil; material... | reverse complement strand
CGTAGAATAATATTTGGTAAAAGGCGTACGCCTTAATCTCAGCTTTAGGAGGAACGATAATGGATCAAGTTTACCAGCTTCAAAGACAGCTCCAGGATTTGCGGCAAGAAGTAAACACAATCAGTCAAGTTGCAAGCCAGTTGCAGCGCTCAGAGGCGAACAATGCTACTCAACTCCAGCGCCTGCAGCAGAATGAAAGCATTGCCACCCAGCAACTCCAGGCCATTCAACATCTCTGTAACCGCCTGAGCCAGGATGTCAACGTCATCAGCAATGTTGCCCAAAATGTCACGTCCCAGATGACCAACAGGCCTCTTACCACTGGCCAGTACGGCACCGGAATCAGTACCCAGTTTGGCACAGGGATGAGCCCTCAGTTTAGCAGTGGGATCAGCCCCCAGCTTAGCACCGGACAGTTTGGCCATGCTTCCAACATGCAAAACCAGTTCGGCACCTTTGGAAGTCAGTTCGGCCAAAACCGTAATGACGAGTTCTCGAGGAACCAGTACATCAGTTCAATGGCAGCAAACCGCTATGGAATAGGTTTTAATTCACCCGAATATGCCTCCAACCAATACATTAGCAACCTGGCCAACCAGGGCAACCTGGGTTCCCCGCAAAACATCAGTGGATACAGGGCAGGTACAATGGGGACAGGCATCGGTCAATCCGGTTTTGCGGGAATGAGCACCGGCAATTTCGCTATTAAGCCCTCTCACCCCGTACAAACTAACCAATACGGTTCGACAAGTATGATGGGTAGCCATTATACCCCATCCTACAGCATGGGTCAGTCAGGAAACCAATTGAGTTCGGGTCTTTTTGGCAGTCAATCACAAAACACAATGAGCACTCCTAATATAGGCCAGTATTCCAATTTCTAAATGCTTTAAAAAGGGGCTGTTAAAGGCCCCTTTTTAAACATAATCTTTCACCTTAGCTACAATAATAAACGCATTAAAACAGGGCCACGTCAAAGTTCCTTTTTGCGACGGCTCAGGATAGGACCCCGGCAAGTAAAATTCATCAGCATTATGTGGTTATTGCTCATCTAGACAGATACTACATATTGATTGCAAATAGGACTTTGACGGAGCCTTGCGCATTAAAAGTCTATTTTTCACTTAACTAATTAATCGATTATATATATAGAAAAGAGACAATTATAACCTCTTAACAGTATTATACATATTTACTATAATTAACTATAATCAATACAACGGGAGGGGTTCTGTTTTGGCGAAGATTTTGCGTGAAGGTGCTTCGTATACCCAACGTGATGTCGTTGAACTACTGATAGAATTCTCGTCCTTCAAGGACAGGGTTACAAAAAAATTCAAGGAACTGGCCAGGGAACTGGATGGAAAGGCCAACGAACACGATCTCTGGGTAAATGTATACCTGATATCCTCGGATTACTCTGAGGAAGTTGCCGGTAAAAGACATAAACAGCAGCAGGATTCACTTCAGAAAATATCCTAATCCACCGTTAAAAAGCGCAGCAGCAAAAGAACGGCCGGCCTGTAGTACAAGCCTGCCGTTCTACTCATTTTGCGCATCTACTTCGACGTCGATGGTTTCACCTTCCCAGGCATCGGAGCAGGGGTTATCGCTGTAGTGTTTGATAACGAACGCCCCTACCTTTTTACAGGTATAGTAGTTTACCCAACCGGCAATGAACATCCCGATGACGGGAATCACTCTGAGAATTGTTTTTTGCGTTGCCCTGATCCCCAGGGCCAGCAACGCATGCTCAACCAGTCGGATCAAGGTGCTCCCGGAAAGCTGCGCCACCGTCAACTTGGAAAATCCCCTGCCGGCTGCACTCGACCCTACCGACGAAACCAACACCCATACAGCCTCCCGGGAAGTCCCGGTGAGATCCAGGTTGCGGTTGTAAACAGCTGCAACTTCCAGGATCATTTCGGTTAGAAAAAAAGCCATGGCAGTCAGATCCAAAGCTGTGCCGCCGACAATGACCACCAGCGTGCCCAGTAAGGGTACTGCCCCCGGTAATGCCGTGACCGCACCGGCAGCAGCACACCACCTGCTCTTTTTTCTGATTAGCAGACGGCAAATCTCTTCGTTGCTCAATTTAGGATTTTTCTTTTTGAGCTTAGCCACCCGCATTTTAATATCTTTTTTATTAACATGGTCAAACGGGTTAAAAATCACCACCCGCGCGCACTTCCCCTGCTATTATTATAGAAGTAATTCACCGTAGGTCCTTATGCTTTCCACTCAAGAACCTTGCTGAGAAAATTCTTTAATTCTGGCGTTTGAGGCCTGTTAAATAAATCCATTGAAGTGCCGGATTCAATATTCTCACCACCCGACAAAAATATTACCTTCTGACAGGCTTTTTTGGCAAAACCCATTTCGTGGGTGACAAGAATTATACTTAGTTGATCTCCTTTTAGTTCACTTACCATAGCCAGCACATCGTTAGTTAACTCAGGGTCAAGGGCGCTGGTGGGCTCATCAAGGAGAAGTAGACTTGGCCTGGCTGCAATGGCCCTGGCTATGGCTATTCTCTGTTGCTGACCACCGGAAAGCTCGCTTGGACGCTTATGGGCATCCTGTTCCAGGCCGAAACGCTCCAGCAAAGCAGATGCGGTTTTTAAGGCGTCCTTTTTACTGTACCTGTGCACATTTTGGAGCGGCATGGTTATGTTATTCATTGCCGAAAGGTGGGCAAACAGCCCCTTTGACTGGAATACAAAACCGATACTGCGACGGTAAGCAACCAGCTTTTTTTCAGTAAAATCCACCCTTTGTCCAGCAACTATTATTTCACCAGATGTAGGCGGAATAAGTCCGCCTATAATACGCAGCAAGGTTGACTTTCCCCCGCCGGAAGGACCGATGATGGCCAGTGTGTTGATATCAGCGGAATAACAAATATTATTGAGGACCATTCTGCCATCACCAAAATCTTTGCAGATATTGTTTATTTCAATTCTCATACTTAAATCTTCTTTCCAATACCTTGGTGAGCATTGACAGCGGGAAGGTCAGGCATAAGTACAGTAGCCCGAGAAATAAATAACACTCAAATATAGCAAAGTTTGTGGCGCTGATTTCTCTTACAGTCTGGGTGAGCTCGATTACTGAAATTAGAGACAAAAGCGAGGAATCCTTAATAATTGACGCAAACTGCCCGGCCAGGGCAGGAAGAATGCGTGCGGTAAGTTGCGGTAAAATAACCAGGCGCATGGTTTGTCTGCTGTCAAGACCAACCGCTTTTGCCGCTTCCAGTTGGGTAGCATCAATAGAGTCAAGACCTCCCCTGATAATCTCGGATATATACGCCCCTGCGAAGATCGAAAGGATTAAGACTCCGGCAATAAAGCGATCAGTTATATTCCAAGCGGTGCCAATGATGTAGAAAAACAAGTAAACCTGCATAATCATTGGCGTACCCCTGATAAACTGTACATAAACCTGGCAGAAATACACCAACGGCATCAACCTTGATTTAGTGCCGAGAGCCGAAACAAAGCCGATAAGCAAGCTTAGCACCAGGCTGACTATGCTTAATTCGATGGTGGTGATAAAACCGTAAAATAAACGGTACCTGAAATCAAAAAGCACCGAAAAGTCCAGTGCCAGCCCAAGCCTGCTTACAGACCAAAAGAAAAATCCTATAAAAGCTGCACAGGCGATGATGATATTAACCACCGCCTGCAGTTTGGTTACCTTTGTGTTTTCTTTGACGATGAATAAATCAAAAAGTTTCATAAAAAACTATTTATTCACGTCAGAGAAAAACCATTGGAAATGGAGTTCCGTAAATACTTTCTTTTCCTGAGCCAGATATTTTTCGGTTAGTTGATCAAACCCACCTTCGGCATAGAATTTATCAATAAATTCATTTATTTTTGCTGTCAAATCTGAATTGTCCTTTTTTATGCCAACGCCCCAGTATTCGACTGACTGAAATGGTATATAGATTGCTTTAGTTGTGTTGGGGTTTTGCTGATTGTTGCGATAGATTGTCAACTGGTCGTAAATAAAAGCATCAGCTTTTCCTTGGGCAACCTCCGTGACACAGGCGCTTTCATCTGCAAGTGTGATCAGTTGGGCATTGGCAAGATTTTTCTGCGCATAAAGGTGTCCGGTGGAGTTAAGTTTTACAGTAACTTTTTTACCGGGTTGGTTTAAGTCTTCTGAGGAGTTTACATTGGAATTTTTATTTGCAAGTATAGCCAATAATGCCTTGGCATAGGGTTTAGAAAAGTCAATTTTCTCACGTCTTTCATCTTTAATAGTCATAGATGAAATAACCACATCCACCTGTCCGGTCTGCAAAGCAGGGATAAGGCCGTCCCAGGCAATATTCTCAATTTTCACAGACCTGCCCAGATATTCTCCAAGGGCATTGGCAAAATCCACGCTCACGCCTGTGGGGTTGCCCTGAGTATCTTTTGTTTCAAAGGGTGGATAAGCCAGTTCCATGCCAACAACAAGAGTGTCGTTTTCGTTTTTCTTGTTACCGCAACCAGTCAATAAAGTAGCAGCCAGCATAATTGTTAGTATAGCCAACAGAATCTTTTTCATGTTTTGCACCCATTTCTTCTAAAATTTATTAATTGACCAAGATAGTGCATATACTGGAATTGGTCTTACTCGTAAGCACCAAAGCTGTAGCGGCTAATTTCCTTAAAAATACTACTCCTTTTACACTCCCCATTTGCTTTTTAAATATCGGCTATTTATATTAAAGTTTGTCTAAAAGCGATAACGACTTTATTCTGCATATTCTTATAAATTCCTGCTATTGAAACACCTTGAACGGTAGCTAAATCAGCTTCTCAGTCTTATTCCTCCACTAAAGAAAAACTCATTGCTGAACTGAATCTAGCTAAACCCGTCTTGACCACCTCAATGCGGTATAAAAAATAGAATGAACACAACAAAAACAAATTATCATTTGACGTACAAGACGAAGATGATTTATAATGAAATTTGACCCGGTTACCGGAAAGCTTGCAGGACGTTACACATTGGCGGCCATTCATTTGACCACAATGCTTGACCAGAACAGCCATGGGCCTATAGCTCAGCTGGGAGAGCGCTTGGCTCGCATTCAAGAGGTCAGGGGTTCGAGCCCCCTTAGGTCCACCATTGAAAAAAGCCCTTACAGGGCTTTTTTCTTATGTAAAAAAATGTTTTACAATAATTTAACAAAAAAGAAATAGCCTCTAAACGATATTGTTTCTTTCAATCATTTATCTCTTTTTCTCTTTTACCATTTATTGTCAAGACTTATCCCGACTTCAAATGTGTCGGCGTTGTTATTGCTTCACATTTTACTCCACATTACTTGCCATTGCCCCAATTTTTAGTTCTTTCGGCTTTTTTCTCAATCGCGTGTCTTTAAGGGCGCTTTTATAAGTAACGAAAATTTATTTACAAAGTTAAATAATTGGTATATAATAGTTCCGTATTAACTGTACTGCTACTACTAGTACAGACAACACTGAAGAGAGGGTTTTTATGTTTGAACTTGACCTGCGCAGTCGTATGCCAATATATGAACAACTGGTGGAAAAAATCAAAGAGCTGATTATAAACAATGTAATGAAGCCTGACGAGCAATTATCGGCCGTACGTGTATTGGCCGGTGAACTAACCATTAATCCCAATACCATCCAAAAGGCCTACCGGGAGCTGGAACGCCGGGGATATATCTATTCCGTCCCCGGCAAAGGCAGTTTTGTGAGGCCTGCTGTTCCCGGCAACAACGCTGCCCGAATGCGAACCCTGGAAAACGAACTGGCGAAAATTGTGTCGGAAATGCTTTATCTGGGTGCCACCCCTCAGATTATTATCAACCAAATTAAAACACAGTTTTTTAATGATGAAGGAGGTAAAAAAGATGATTGAGGTGGTCGATGTCAGCAAACAATTTCAGGAACTGGAAGCTCTTAAGAATGTAAGCCTGTCGGTGCAGAAAGGCTCAATTTACGGCCTGGTCGGTTCCAACGGGGCCGGGAAAACGACACTTTTAAAACTTCTGGCAGGTATTTACCGGCAAAATACAGGTGAACTCACTATTGATGAACAGCCGGTGTTTGAAAACGAAGCCACAAAAGCACGCACGGCTTTTATTCCCGATCTTCTGTATTTTTTCCCCAATTTCACACTCCAGGACACAGCTGATTTCTATGCCCGGATTTATCCTCAATGGAATCGGGCGCGTTTTGAAAAACTTGGTAGTGCTTTTAATATTGAGGTCAAGCGGCGCATAAAAACACTTTCCAAAGGAATGCAGCGCCAGGTGTCAATCTGGTTGAACTTAGCCTTGATGCCGGATGTTATGATCTTGGACGAACCCATTGACGGATTGGACCCGGTAATGCGGCAGAAAGTAAAAAATCTCATCATTCAGGATGTGGCTGAGAGAGAAATGACTGTCATGATCTCATCCCACAATTTGCGTGACCTGGAAGATATCTGCGACTATATCGGTATTTTGCATCAAGGAGAAATGCTCATTCAGAAAGATTTAGACGACTTTAAAGCGGATGTACATAAGATCCAAGTCGCCTTTAGCGGAGAAATACCCCCCGCCCTACTGCAAGACATGCAGCCGCTCTACCAGGAAAAAAGAGGCAGCGTGCTGATTTTAATTGTGCGCGGTGGATCTGAAGATATAATCAGGCACATGCGGTCTTATCACCCTGCCATCCTGGATGTCCTGCCGCTCACCCTGGAGGAAATATTCATTTATGAAATGGGGGATAATGGTTATGAAATTAAAAACATTCTTTATTAACCGCGGTATCCTGCTCAATGATTTTCAAAGATTCGGCTGGCTAGGCGCCTGCTATCTCCTGGTACTGCTCTTTACCATCCCGCTTAAAATATTTATGCTGTACAGTAGACCGGAAGATCCCGGTCTAAGGTATGCGGAGGTGTATGCGCGTATCTTTCAGTTTGATCCCAGCCAATCATTTTTACATCTTGCATCACTGATCCTCGTCCCCGTGCTGACCGGGCTGCTGCTCTTCCGGTACTTGCAGGACAGCCGGGCGGCGGATATGATTCACGCTTTGCCAATCAGGAGGGAAACTTTTTATAACACACATGTTGTCACTGGTATTATTCTCCTGTTTTTGCCGCTAATCTTCACCGCGCTGATTTCCTGGGCATTGGTCGCCGGACTGGGGCTTGAACATATAAATAGCACAGATATATTCTCCTGGCTGTTTACCGGCCTGCTGGTTAATCTACTATTCTTTATAAGCAGTGTGGCCGTCGGCATGATTACCGGCATGACCGTCCTGCAGGGCGTGTTAAGCTTAATTCTGCTGCTCCTGCCCAGCGGTCTGTCATTGTTGCTGCTGCACAATGTGGGCATATATCTTTACGGTTTCGCCTATGATTTTTACTTTTTAAAAACAGGTAGTTTATCTCCCCTGCTTAGACTGACTGAGATTTCTTCTTCATATCCTCTTCAGTCAGTTGAAATCGCAGCTTATCTGTTGACAAGCATTGTGTTGTATTTGGTCGGGAGGTATCTCTACCGGCGGCGCCAGATTGAGGCGGCCGGGAACGCTCTTGCTTTCGATGTACTGCACCCTCTTTTCAAGTATGCAGTCACCTTTTGCTTTATGTTGCTGCTCGGAAGCTATTTTTACCAAGTTCAAGGCAGTATGGCCTGGACATATTTCGGTTACCTCCTGGGTTCCTTACTGGCCTATTTCCTGACCGAAATTTTATTAAACAAATCCCTGCAGGTGTTTCAGTGGCGGCGCATTAGGGATTACGGCATTTATGCCCTGGCCATGCTCGGATTGATTGGTCTCTTTCATTATGATTTCACCGGCTTTGAAAAAAGACTGCCTGAACTTGGCAATGTGAAAAGCGTATATCTGGACACCTACTTTTACCCGTTAATCCATGTGCCTGCCGTAAATACGCAGGCTTATGGTGACATTGAATATGTTGAATATCATTCCCCTGTCAAGGCCATGTTTAACGAAAGAAAAAATATAGCCGATATTTATTCGCTGCACCAGGCAATAGCAGCCAACCGATTGGATCATAAAGAGTCTTTTTTATCAAAACACCCCCTAGGTTACGAGAATGTCTGTCTGGCCTATGAGTTGGAAAACGGCAGTTTTATTTACCGGCAGTATCAAATTACCTCTTCGGAGTATGCGGATCGGTTGAAACCCATATATGAATCGCTGGAATACAAGAAACTGCACAATAAAATCCTCAGCATAAAACTTGCCGACGTGGACCTGATCGAAATTAATGCTTTTGATAGAAATAAAACCCTGCGCCTCACTGATGCGGGATTAATTGCGCAAGCGGTGGCCGCCTTGCAGAAAGATGTTTGCGCAGAGACCTACGAAGAGATAAAAAACATGGACCAAAGGCCTCCCTGGGCCCATGTCACACTCTTTTTAGGTAATAATTACAGAATAGACCAGGATTGGAAAAAAACATATTTCAATTTTGAACAGTGGCTCAAAGAGACGGGCAAATATAACCAGGCCAGACTGCTTCCGGGACAGGATTTTACCAGTGCCATTGTGGACAAAAACCCTTACCTGAACAAGCAAGATACATCTAAGCGGCCCGGACAAGAGAATCTTCCGGAATTAGAAAATAAACCGGGCATCTTAAAAATCACCGATCCGGAAAAACTGGAGCTGTGTTTGCTAAGCTATAATACAAATAGTGAGCAGGCGTTATATAAAGTTGTTTTCCTGCTGAATAACGGAAGAACTTTTTCCGGATTTATCTCAGAAGCCGATGCGCCTGCTTTTATTAAAGAGCATTTTGGCTTTTAAATAGCCGCCTTGGGGCAAAATAATCTTCCCGCACAAGCCTCTTCCCGCTCCCGGAGGCGCAAGGAGAGAGCGGCACCGCCGGCTCCGGGAGGAATAGTCTTGATTTCGGACCGGCGGTTCTGCTTCTTGTTTCAGTGAACTGCCCCTTTACCCTTTGCCCTGTGTTCTCATTGCGCACAGGGCTACACAAATTACATACATGGTGAACCCTTTGACGCTTTCTTTCGTCCAAACATATAAATACCAACAAGAAAAGAGGAGAAGGTCATGAAAAGAGCTTTATTTGTGTTTCTATTGGTATCAACGCTTCTAATAGCCCCACACGCGGGTTTCGCCCGAACACCCTTTGACGACATTCAGTCGCACCAGGCTTCCGCCGATATTGAAGCTGTTTACGAAAAAGGTATAATGATTGGCACGGCAGACACTAAATTCAGCCCGGAAGAATTTGTAGACCGGGCCCAACTGGCAGTATGTTTAGTTAAAACCTTTGGTCTAAATTACGATGATTTAAGAAGCGGAACCGGGAAGTTCGCCGGACTCCAACAATCCGGCGCTGAATCCCCCGGATGTGAACACAGTCGCCTTCAAGGACCAAGGTGACCTGGCTTTCATCCGGCAGGGCTTGCTCTACGCGCTTGATGGCGAAACGGGAGTGGTCAAGCAGATAAACGAAGCGGATTAAGGGAGAGAAAACGTTAGATTGCAGAGGGAGGTAAGAAAATTGTTGAAAAAACTTGTGCTCACCGTTTTTTGCTTAAGCCTGCTTGTCATTGCCGTTGGGTGTAATATGGAGAACCAAACCAAGCCTGACCCAGCCCAAGCAAAAAAGGCCGGCGAGATAATGAAAGAATTCCAGACCATCACTCAAAAAGGTGCCGGTGTTGAAGAAGTTGCCGGCTTCATCAATAACAACATTGCGGACGTCTTCCAGGAAGACGCTTCCAAGATGGTGGACGAGTTGGAAAGAATCCAGAAAGAGTTTCTCCCGCAGCTGGATAGTATGTTTATTGAAGGTGATCTGCAAAACAAAATAAACAATGAATATAAGTCGATCATTGAACAATCCGATATCTCCGATATCAAAGATTCCGGTCTTCAAGAACTAATATCCAAAACCAAAAACGGCGGCTACAAAGTTGAAACTGCCGAAGGAATGTACTTTCCCATTATTGATTACGAATTCTATAAAAAATTCAGCGCCCATGTAACCGCCGATATGCGGGATTATATCGACATCATGGCCGTGGAATCCAATAAAGTGCCGGCAAAAGACGCAGCCCTTGTTATCAGCTGGGACGAAATAGTAAAAAGAGCATTAAGCCAGGAAAGCTTTATTAATACCCACAATGACTCCGTAAAAATTAATGAAATAAGACAATTACATCAAAAATACGTTGTATTTACCCTATATGGTTCCAACAACACTCCACTTTTCAGCTATGATGCCAAAACTTTAAACCCTCAAGCCAGGGAGGCTTATTCTAATGCGGTGGCCAACAGCGGCAACAGCGAATTTATTAAAGATTTAGAGGGTTTTCTGGATGTAGTAAAAAATAATGACTACAAGCTGACCAATCAAGTTGAGCAATACAGGACCAACATTAGTAAAAAATATTCAACGGAATCAAGCCGTTCGGGTTCGGAATAAAATAACGAGGCCCAAACTAGCTTCTTAAAGAATCTATAACAGTATTAATGGCCGCTGTGTTTTGCACCACAACTATAAATCCAATGGTTCTCCGTAAGAAATCCTGGTAAAACCCCAGCCGTTCCATTTCCAGATGCCGGCTTTTCTCACCTTGGGGTCGTCATAATTGCCTTCTGTGACCACAAGCTCATTTGTGCCGTCCCCGTCCAGGTCCGCAAGGCCCGCTTCATAATTGGGCCGGTCCAGGTTGGATGACTGCCACACCGGTTTTATGGCGCCTTCAACCAGTTTAAAAATAAATAGATGGTTTTTGATGCTCAAGTCATCCCGGTCCAGCCAGAAGGGCTTGTGCGGGCCAAAACTGCCCGATTTCCAGACCAGCAGGTTTAGCTCGGGAATATCGTCGTTGTCGGAATCGCCCAAAAAGAAATCGTCCACCCACCAGTCATCCCGGGACTGCCAGATTAACCGGGAACCGTCTGCCACCTTTAATTTGCCGTTCTGTAAAGAATAAACCTCGGAGCTGCCGTCCTGATCCAGATCAAAATGCCGCTCTTTGCTCAGCCTGAATGCCGGCGGGTGTTTCCGGGCATAAAATGTATAGCTCTTGCTTTCTATAAAAACCCGGCTTTCCTGATCCCAGGCGGGGACAGCCGCTTCCTCCAGATTCAAATCCAGCGCGCTTAAAACCCTTTCGGCCTCTTCTCCTTTTAAAACTTGCGGCTGGTCCTGGTCATTGATGAAAACGGGCAGGCACTCAACCTTCTCCACGCCATCCCGGTTGATGAATATTTTGGCCAGCAGGCTCTCCCGCGTTGCCCGGGACCACTTCTGGTCAAAGACAAAATTACCCAGGCTGTAAAAGATGTACTTTCCTTTATATTCCTCCACTCTTTGCAGCACGTGGGGGTGGTGCCCCAAAACAAGGTCCGCTCCCGCGTCCACCGCCAGACGGGCAAACCGGGTTTGGGCAAGGTCCGGTGCAGGCTCATATTCCGTACCGGCGTGCATGGACACCACCACAAAATCGGCCTTTTCCCGGGCGTCCTGCACGGCGGCCCAAACTTTATCCGAATCCAGATAAGCGGTGCCTGGCTGATCAACTCCCGCCAGGTAAGATCCAGGCGCCAGAACATGGTCGCTAAAAGCAAGGAAGGCCAGCTTCTGCCCTTTTGCTTCGATATACTTCGCGGCAAAGGCCTCCTTTTCCGTTTTCCCGGCCCCTACATACTCAATACCCGCCTGCTCCAGATATTGAAAAGTATCCAGTATGCCCCGGCGCCCGAAATCGGGCAGGTGGTTGTTGGCCAGGGAAAGGATAGTGAAACCGGCTTCCCGCAGGGCTGTTTCCGCGCCGGGGTCGGCGCGCAAAATCATCTCCGGCAGCATGATTTCCCGGCCCGGCGTGATCGGGTTTTCCAGATTGCCGAAAACAATATCGCCGCTTTTCAAGTATCTTTTCATTTTTGAAAAGGGGTGGCCCGGATCATCACCGTGTTCCCTGATTTCCCCGGCCACGCCCCGGGAGAGCATGATATCCCCCACAGCCACCAGGCAAACAGGCTCCTGCCTGGCCGGCAGCTGCAGCTTTTTCGCTTTGAAAGCTGCGAAGTCTTCTTCGGCTGAAGAGCTTCCAAAGGCGCCCGGCTGAGTAATTTTAAAGAAAAGGCAGCCCAGGCCGCCAATAATAATTATAGTTATTATGGTAAATAGCAAAGATTTTTTTAGTTTCATTTTAGTTTCTTTTTAATTTCATTGGGCAATAAAGGCGTCAGTCCATTCAGGCAGCGGCGGAACCTGCCCGTCATTCAGCATTTTGTGCCATTTGGAATCGGTCAGCCGGTCATCAAGCGGCCAGGAAAACTCGTAATAAGAATAGACGCCGCCCAGGGCAATTCTCAATTTACCGTCCACAGGAACGACAACGTAAATCTCAAAAATATTGCCGGTCGCTTCTTCCAGCACCTGGCCGTTGGGATTGGTGGCCACGTCCGCCACCAGGGCGGCCGGCCGGTCATAAATGGCGGAGCGGTGGTCGATGCCTTCATCCCGCAAGGCCTCCAGCCAGAAGTGCTCCAACTGGCCGCCATAGGAGCGAATTAAATCATATTCTTCATCGGTCAAAGGGGTATTGGCCAATTCCTTCTCAGAAATAGTTTTTAAGGCCAGGATCAGCTGCTCCATCCTTTCCAGGCTCTCCTGATCCCGCTCATTTAATAGTTCTCGCGCCTGAAGGCCGTCCCCGGTCATTTTCACCAGCGAGGCCAGGCGGGCATAAAGATCAGGGTTGGGCTCGACATAGCCTCGATCATCAATAATCTCCCCGCCGCCTCCACACTCAGCGTAAACCTGCTTGGCGTATAGAATGGTGTCATGCTTTAACTCCGTCCAGCTGCCCAGATAGGTATTGAGTTCTTTTCTGGCCCAGGCTGAATTGAGCATAAACGAGGGATACCCTTCCGGTTTTTCCTGGACTAAGGGCATCAGCGTGTAAAGCCAGCTCCAATAGAGGTTCTGGGTCCAGGTTTCTTTGTTTAAGCCGGTGATATGTGTTTTCATTTTGGCCATGTTTTCCGGGTAGTCCCGGTAATCCGTCTCCTCCATCGCCTGTAGAATAGAATAGGCTTCGGCTGAACCCATGGCGGCGGGAATATCCATACCTTTGGGTAGCATTCTTGTTTCGCCCCGGCTGTTTTCCTTGACCTCCCGGTAAATCAGCCGCTGGAAAACAGAAGCGTCAATGGTAAACCGCTGCCCCATGAAACGAAAACCTTTTATTTCTTCTTCCCGTTCCGGTTGTATTGTTTCATCAAAAATAGGCATGGAGTTTATGGCCGGAGGCTCCAACTCTGCGGCTGCCTCTAAAAATGCATTCCATTTCTCAGGGCTGGAAACCACCGTCTGCAGAGCGGCATCGGAACCATAAATGTTATCAATCAGTTGCTTATACTGAAGATAAGAAATGTCATCGCTTTTACCGACAAAGAAGTTGGTGGTCGCATAGATCTTATCCCAGCTCACCCTGTTTTCCCCCTGGTCCAGAGCCAGGGTGATTAAAAAGGCGGACTTTGTTTCATCTTCATTCTTTAAGCGAAAGGTCAACCGGCCGTACCACATCATGGATTTAAAATAGTTTTGAAGCAATTCCGTTCTCTCGTAATGCCCCCGCGGTATGTACTGGGAGTAATCCTCCTTGAGAGCATTAACAGAATCCTCGCTCCCGCCGGAGTTCATCAGCGGCGAAACAGCGATACCCTGGTGGTTTTCAATCAGAGCCAGCTCTTTTTCCACTTCATCTCTTACTAATGGCGGGACGGATATGTCCGGATCCAGGAGCTTGCCGGCCACGGTAAAAAAGCCGATATTTCTTTTGGCTGCGTTTTCCCAGCCGGTACCCTTAAGCTCTTTGTATTGCTTTTGAGCCTGGGAGAGCATTGTTTGATTCAATTCCTTCAGCTCCGTAGCGAGTTTTTCGGTTTCCACAACTCTCAGCAGGTGGTCAAAAAACAAATGGTAGTTGTGGAGCACGGAATCGGTGGTGACAAACAACGGTACCGGTTCATATCGGTTTCTTTCGTATAGTGAAAAAAATTCTTTTTCGTATTTGTTGGGAACCACCACAAAGCCGTTTTTGATTAGAAGGTTTGTAGCTGCCGGGGATAGTTTAAACATGTCCTTGTTCGTGATATTGCCCAGATCGGGTTCCACCGAATAAGGAAGCACGGCAGGTTTTACGTTAACCGGTACTTCCTGGTATCCGGCAAACTCATAACCGGTTGCATCCGGCGCTCGAACAGCGTTTTCCGCTTCTTTTGTCACGGCGCCATTGGAACAACCGCCGCTGACAGCCACGATCAGCAGAAGAGCCAAACCATAGATGATTAAAAAAGGCGGTTGACGTTTGCTGCCGCATTTTCTTTGACAGTTGTTTTGATTGGTGTTTTTGAACATATTTTATTATCCTCTCCTTTTTACAATATCCACACAGGCCTACCGGAGTGTTTGTGTTTGTTTCTGTTTCTGCCTGCTTCTTCCGTGCAGCTACATCTTTAATTCCGCTTTCTTTTTATCCAATAGGGCCTTTGCCTGTTCTTCAAAGAATTTTTTTATTTCGGGCCAGGTTGCGCTTTTTTTTAGCATAATAATCTTATCCCTTGCTTTCTCAGCGTCCTCAAAATAGGTTAGGCTCAAAATCAGGTGCTTGATATTAATTTGCCACTGGGCGTACTTTTTTTCGTAAAGCTTGAAGATATCCTTAAGTGGTATCGACTCACTGATAAAGAAAAGATCGATAAAATCTTTTTTGCTTCCCCGATTAC